>ENA-UOIZ01001150-UOIZ01001150.1-human-gut-metagenome-genome-assembly--contig:-P88-NODE-1150-length-23130-cov-24.238613_pt1 | contig 23130 bp, 11 predicted proteins | sample MGYA00242336_ERZ723883 | MGnify/ENA metagenome assembly ERZ723883 | reverse complement strand
GGGGGCGGTGACGTTTTGTTGGACTTCGTTGTCTGTATGGTCGTTGGTCAGTGTACCGGATGGTTTCAGACGACGAGCCCGAGCTGGATGCGTTTGTCCATGATGCTCATGCCGTATTCGGTCTTGATGCGCTTGTCGCGGTACCAGACCATGTACTCGTCGAGCATCGCGGTGAACTCGTCGATCGTCACGCCCCGGAAGCTCCTCTTGTGGAAGAACTCCTGCTTGAGACGGCCGAAGAACCCCTCCGCGGCCGCATTGTCCGGCGAACAGCCCTTCGCGCTCATCGACCGGGTCAGCCCGTGCTCGGTGCAGATGCGGATCCATTCCGGCCACCGGTAATGGCAACCCCTGTCCGAGTGGATGATCGGCGTCTCGCCGGGCTTGAGCGTGGCGCACGCGTCGCGAAGCATGCCGTTGGCCAGGGCGGCGTTGGGGCTCGTGCCGATCGTCCAGGCGACGGGCATGCCGTCGTGGCAGTCGATGACCGGCGACAGGTACACCTTGCCCGCCGGGATCGAGAACTCGGTGATGTCCGTGACCCACAGCCGGTTCGGCGCGGTGGCGTGGAAGTCGCGGTTCACGAGATTCGCGGGTGCGCCGCCGATCTCGCCCTTGTACGAACTGTAGCGCTTCGCGCTCTTGAGCACGGGGACCATGCCGTGGCTGGTCATCAGGCGCATGATGCGCTTGGCCGACACGATGATGCCCGCGCTTTTGAGCTCGAGGTGGATGCGCTTGTACCCGTAACGCCTCCTGCTGTTCCCGAACGCCTCGCGCACCAGGGACAGGAGGTTCGCGTTCTTGTCCGGCCGGCGCATGGCCTTCAACTGGTAGTAGTACGTGCTGCGCGCGATGCCGACCTCCTTCAGCAGGCTCTCCGCGTTCACGCCCAACGTCTCACTGATGTCCTTGATCAGGGTCGTCTTCTCTCGGCTTGTCAGGTTGTCCGGGTCTGCGCCCGGCTCTTTTCCCACCAGTTCCGCCGCACCCTTCATGATCGCCAACCGGATCTCCATGGCCCGCTGTTCGGCGCGCAGACGCTCGAGGTCGGCGCGCAACGTGGCGATCTCGCCGCGCAGCGCGTCCGGATCGTCCTGCTGCGAGGAATCCCCGCGTTCCGGTTCCCTCTTCGCCACCATGAGTCCTTTCGCGTCTCCGAGCAGTTGACGCTTCCAGTTTCGCACGACCGACGAATCCACACCCACCGCCTCCGCGGCCTCGCGCGAACTCAATTCGCCGGACGCGACCTTCAGGACCGCATCCCGTTTCAATTCCCCGGGAACCGGGCCACGGCGAATCCGGCGTTCGCCCGGCGCGAGCTCGTCGATCCACGAGGCAAGCACCTCTTTGCTCGGATACCCCATCTGACGCATCGTGCGGCTCGCACGCCGCCCATGCGTCAGATAATGGTCCACGGACGCACGCTTCTGCTCCTCCGTGTAGCGCGCATACCGTTCACCACGCTGCGAGGACACGCCCGTCTCCTGTTCGTCGAGCCAGTCCCGGTGCCACATGCGCAACGCCTCCCGGCTGGGATACCCCAGCTCGCGGATCACATCCGCCGCGCAGCACTCGTATTTCACATACAACTCGACCGCGCGTTGCCGCTGTTCCCTCGTGTACTTCGCCATGGCCGTCTCCTCCTCGGATCACAGTCCAAGAAAACGGCACCACCCCCAAAGGCCAAAAATTAGTGACGAAACACGAAACACCGACTTGACTAAAAACACCGCCCGCCGGGGCATGGGTCAGGCTATACCGCCTGTGCTCGTGGATGATACACTCGAGGCTCGAACCCGTGAAGGAACCCGCCCGTCTGGTCCGCCGCCGCTTCGCCGAGGTCGTCGCGTACTTCGAGCACCCGTACGCCAACGCCGTCCTCGAGGGCGCCGACAGCGTCGTCCGGAACGTGAAGAGACGGGCCTGCGGCTTCCGTGACATGGACTACTTCGCCACCATGGTCTACCTGACCTGCGGCAAGCTCGACCTCAAAGCCGTCACCACCTCCCCCTCAGTGAGAGTTTTTTGCAAATTGGCCCGTACCCGCACCTCGTCACAGCTTGTATAATCACGATTATACTAATCGTGATACAATAAATCGTGATGCGATAGAAATACGCCGGCGTATGGCATAAAGGAGGCGGGCAGCATGGCATTCATCGGACGAGACGATGACCTCAAGCAACTGCAGGAATGTTTCACTGAGCGTAGGGCACAGCTTGTGTTCGTCTACGGCCGCAGGCGCGTGGGAAAAACAGAGACGCTTATTCAACTCGCAAAAGACAAGGAAACCTTATTCTTCGCGGCGCAGAATGCCACTAAAGATGAACAGCTGGCATCGTTCTCCCGTCTCATGTTCGAGGCGGGTGCCCCGGGCAAGGATTATCTGAGTCAATATCCTTCTTGGGAAAGGGCGTTAACCGAGTTAACCCGGCTGCCAGAGCCGAGCGATGGCGGCCGCAGGCTTGTGATATTCGATGAGTTTCCTTATCTGGTCAAATCTGATCCGTCATTGCCGTCAGTGCTACAGAATCTTTGGGACCACACGTTGCGTCATGCAAATCTGATGATTGTGATTTGCGGCAGTGCCATGAGCTTCATCGAAAAGGAGCTGTTGGGAGAAAAATCGCCGCTATATGGTCGTGCGACCGGCATCCTGAAGATGCTGCCGATGCCATATTGGGATGCAGCGCAATTCTTCCCCAACTATAGTGGCGAGGATAAGGCGCTGGCCTACGCAATACTGGGCGGTATCCCGCGTTACCTAGAGGAATTTGACCCAGATGAGACCATAGACGCAAATGTCAAGCGGCATATTCTGAGACGCATTGCTCCGCTATACAGCGAGGTTGAATTTTTGTTGCACGAAGAACTGCGGGAAACTGCGAAATATAACAGCGTGATACGGGCGATCGCGCTCGGCGCAACTTCGCTGAATGAGATCGCGACACACACGATGATGGCAAACGCAACAGTATCGTCGTATCTCGCCAATCTTATGGAACTGGGGATTGTGGAACGTGAGTTCCCAGTCACGGCGAAGCCTAAGGAGCGGGCGAAAGGTTCGCGTGGGCTGTATCAGCTGAGCGACAATTTCTTCCGATTCTGGTATTCGTTTGTCTTTCCGTATCGTTCGGAATTGGAGCGGGGCGATGTGGAAGGCGTATACGAGCGTCATATCAAGCCGGTATTACATGATTTTGCCGGCAAACCGTTCGAGGGTCTGTGCCGTGAATGGATGTGGCGTGAGAGTGCTGCTGGACGGTTGCCCTTCCGTGCGCGTGCGGTTGGCCGTTGGTGGGATCGTCAGGATGAGATAGACGTGATGGCCGTTGACAATGCGTCTGATGCTGCCATTGTGGGCGAGTGCAAATTCCGCAATGCGCCGGTGGACCGTTCCGTGCTGAATCTACTGCGAGACCGTGCTGCGCGAACCGGTATCGGCCAGCGAACATACCTGCTGTTTTCGCTCGGCGGTTTCGATCAATCACTGGTCGACGATGCTGCGGCGTCTCAATCCGACGTTCAGCTCGTCGGCATCGATGAGCTGTTTCATGAATAAATCCCATTTGCGAATAGCTCTCACTGAGTGCTCATCAGTGAGAGCTATTCGCAAATGGAGCCTTACTTCTTCGCCTGAGTGAGCTGGTAGGCGGCGAAGAGGATGGCCAGCCAGATCACGCCGGCGATGACGGCGATGCGGTAGCTGGTGGAGAAGCACATCAGCACCACGACCAGCGCCAGGAACGCCAGCACCACCCACGGGGTCACCTTGGCAAACGGCAGTTTGAAGTGAATCGCGTCCAGTGCCTCCTGGCCGCTCAGACCGGCCAGCTCGGAATCCTCGGGAGCGCCGCCCGCGGCGACCACCTTACGGAACTTCATTTCGGTGAGCATGATCATCGTCCAGTTGATGATGCCGGCAATGGTGGCAATCGACATCAGGTAGTTGAACGCGAACTCAGGCCACACGAACACCACGACCACGGCGATGGCGGTGATCGCGGCGGACGTCAGCACGCCGGCCACTGGCACGCCGCGCGAGTTGAGCTTGCCCAAGTAAGCGGGCGCATTGCCCTGCTTGGCCAGCGAGTACAACATGCGGGAGTTGGCGTACAGGCCGGAGTTGTAGACGCTCATCACAGCGGTCAGGCACACGAAGTTCAAAATACCGGCAGCCGCGTGAATGCCCACGGAATCGAAGATCTGCACGAACGGGCTGGACTTGCCATCGATGGTGTTCCACGGCACTACGGCCATGATCACACCCAGAGCGCCGATGTAGAACACGAGGATTCGCCAAATAATATCATTGGTGGCGCGCGGAATCGTGGTCTTCGGATCCTCGGTTTCGCCGGCGGTGATGCCGATGAGCTCGGTGCCGCCGAAGCTGAACATCACCACAACCAGTGCCATCAGCAGGCCGGTCCAGGAACCGTCGGAATTCTGCCCCATCAGGCCGTTCGGGAAGAAGCCGTTACCCACGGTGAACCAGTTCGCGAAGCTTGCGCGCACGCCGGATGCGGTGGGCAGGACAAAGATGATGACGGCCAGGCCGCCGATAATCATGGCGATCACGGCCACAATCTTGATGATGGCGAACCAGAACTCGAACTCACCGAATTTAGAGACGCCCAGCAGGTTGGCGGCGCAGATGATCACCAAGAACACGGCCGCCGACACCCATGTCGGAATCGCCGGGAACCAGTAGTTCACAAACGAACCCACCACTGATAGCTCCACCATCGAGACGAGGATGTAGTTGAACCAGTAGTTCCAGCCGGAAATAAAGCCGGCGCGCTTGGACCAGTAGCGGGTGGCATAGTAGCTGAACGCGCCCGCCTTCGGATCCTCAACGGACATTTCAGACAGTGCACGCACAATCGCGAAAATCGCGAGGCCGCCAACCAAGTAGGCGAGCAGAATCGAGGGTCCGGCCAGCGCGATGGATTCACTGGAACCATAGAACAGGCCGGTTCCGATGGCGCCGCCCAGCGCAATCAGCTGGATGTGGCGGTTTTTCAATGACTTGCGCAGCGTGGCCGGCGCCGGCACGTCGTCGGTTTCGCGCGGCTTCTTAGGCGCATCAGTAGTACTCATTGTGCTCTTCTCTCACATTTCTTGGGTTTGGCGCACGCGGGGCTTGCCGTGATGCGCAACGTTCGTTATTCTATGCCGCCGTATCGTCTCAGAAATGGTCAATCGTCTATTTGTGCGCTATTGCAAGCGCGGGCGTGGGCGCGGCCGGTGAGCAGGCGAAGCTATAGCGAGCGATGCTTATGAAACCGCACGCTTCACTGAGTTCACTGAATTCACTGTGCTCACTGCGTGGCAGGCGTACACATGGTGAAGATGGTGTGGGACACCGATTCGGGAGAGGCCGCGAGATCGGTGGCGAGCCAGTATTGCAAAAGCCCAATGCTGCCGGACACGGCGAATCGCATACGCATCTGCGCCTCGGCTGGGTAACCCGCCGAAGATTGCAACTGTTCGCCTACACCGCGCTGGCTGTAAATCAATCCCAGCAGCTGCTGCTGGAAACCGATATCCGCTTTCGGGCTCATCAGCACTTGGAGATGATTGCGATTGTCGGCAATGTACTGGCAGATGCGCTCAATAACATGCTCGATGCCGGCAGGATCTGGCTGGGCGAGTAGCTGTTCGAGTGCGGTGGTGACCCAGGCCATGGTTTCGTCTTCAATGTCGTGCAGCAGTTCCTCGATGCTCGCATAATGCGCGTAAAACGTGGAACGATTCACATCGGCCCGCTCGCACAACGCTTTAACGGTGATGGAGCCGAGCGGCTGATCGCGCAGCAACTCGATAAGCGCGTCCTGCATGGCACGTCTCGTGTAACGGGTGCGGCGGCTTTCCGTCAATTCTTTGGACATGGCCTTCTCCCCAAGTTCCGACAACCCACAATCCAACTGTTGGTTGCAGAACCGACACAGTGTTGTTTTACTTGAGTATAGCAGGAAGTTCTGGCGGGGCCTATGGGGCTAGGTGGCTGCCACGAGCGCGTTGGAGGTGTGCGATGGCGTATATCGAATTCGACCATGTGGTCAAGGAATATCCTTCTGGCAGCAGTGTGATTCGCGCGCTCGACGAGGCCAGCTTCACCGCCGAACAAGGCGAATTAAGCGTGATTCTGGGGCAGTCCGGTGCCGGCAAAACCACGGCATTGAACATTCTGGGCGGCATGGATACCGCCACAACCGGCCGCGTAGTGGTCGGCGGACGCGATATTACGGGTCTGCGGAAAAAGGAACTGGTGACCTACCGGCGCAACGATATCGGCTTCGTCTTCCAGTTCTACAATCTGGTGCCTAACCTTACCGCGCTCGAAAACGTGGAGCTCGCCTCGCAAATCTGCCCTGACCATTTCGATCCAGAGGAAACGCTGCGCAAAGTCGGACTGGGGGAGAGGATGGACAACTTCCCCGCGCAACTGTCCGGCGGCGAACAACAGCGTGTATCCATCGCCCGCGCGATTGCCAAAAAGCCGAAGCTGTTGTTGTGCGATGAGCCGACCGGTGCGCTCGATTACGAGACCGGCAAGGAAGTGTTGCAGTTGCTGCAGGATATTTGCCAAACACAAGGCATGACCGTAATGATCATCACGCATAATTCCGCGCTTGCACCGATGGCTCACAAAGTGATTCGCTTCCGCTCCGGCAAGGTGACCAGCGAGGAGGTCAACGCAACGCCGCGGCCCATCGCCGATATCGAATGGTAGGTGATTGGCGATGCTCACTGCAAGACACTCTGTGAAACGCCCCGTGAAACAAGCGAGGCGATTCGTGAAACAACCTGTGAAACATTCTGTGAAACGGCGGAACCTCGACGATAGCGGCGGTCGAGGAGCGGGCGTTTCTGCGGTATTTGCCAAAGATACGTTGCGTTGCTGGCTGCGCAGCTGGAAGAGGTTCGTCTCGATCGCCGTCATCACGCTGCTTGGCGTGGCCGTGCTGACCGGCATCTACGCCGGATGCCGCGATGCTTTTCTGGCGGCCGGTCGTTTTTACGATCAGCAGGGACTGCATGACCTGCAGGTGCTATCCACATACGGCCTGACCGATGATGATGCAACGGCACTGCGCCGAATCGACGGTGTGCAAACCGTGCAGCCCGAACGTTCTCAGACGGTGACCACGTTGGTGGACGGCACCAAGAAAACCGTGACCATGCAGGAAATCGGTACCGAAGGGCTTGATCAGCCGTACATGCGGCAGGGCAAACTGCCGAACAAGGCCGGCGAAGTGGCGGTTACGCAGCAATTCCTGAACGATAGCGGACTCAAGATTGGCGGCACCATTACTGTGACGCCACAAGACACCTCTTCATCCGTCATATCGGTAGCGGCCACGGAGACTGACGATTCCAATAATGCCGATACGGTAGGTGTCGCCGCCAATGCCTCGGCATCCGATGCGAAGTCCGCCGCCAATACGGACGCCGACGCCGAGCAATCCCCGCAGTTCCCCACGAAACTCACCATCACCGGCGTCGTACTTGACCCGCGCGACCTCAACAATCCAGACGGCTATTCGGGCATGACCTCCTTCCGGTCCACCTCATCCGAGGACTATACGTTCTTTGCACCCAGCGACGGCGTGACCGGCAATATATACACTGCGATATCGGTTGCCGTCACTGGTGCGTCCGATTTTGACACGTTTTCCGATGCCTACGATGAAGCCGTCAAAACCGTGGCCGACCGTATCGAACATCAGATACAGACCACACGCCAGAAAGCCCGTCGTCAACAGATCGTCTCCAGCGCGCAGCGCAAACTGGACGATGCCCAAGACGAGGCCAACGAGCAGCTGGACGAAGCCCAGAAGCAGATCGACGACAACTGGGCCGAGCTGGAAGCCAACGAAACGACATTGCAAGATAGCCGTACCGAATTGGAGAACAACAGGACAACCATTACCGATGGCGAACGGCAGCTCGCCGATGGACGTGCGCAGATTGCAACGGCCCGTCAACAGATCGCGCAAGGTCGCCAGCAGATAGCCGAAGCGCGCACCCAGCTCGAATCAGGCAAAACGCAGCTCACCTCGGCTCGCAAACAGCTCGATGCGGCGCAAACGGAACTGACCGCCAATCGCACGAAAATCGAACAGGGCATTACCCAAATCGACCAAGGCATGGCGCAAATTGATCAGATGCTGCCCATGATTCAACAGGCCAACAATCTACTGGCGCAACTTGACCCGAATATCGACCTCAACTCACCCACATGGCAGGCCATCAAGCAACTGCTCGCGCGCCTTGGCATTACCGTGCCTGAAGTGCCGTCAATCAGCGATCTGCGGCAACAGCTGACCGCCAAGCAAACGGAACTGCAAACGCAGCGAGACAGTCTGGCCCAGCAGAAAGCCGATTTGCAGCGCACATTAAACGAAACCATTGCCCCCGCACAATCCACCTTGGACCAGCAGAACGCGCAACTGACCGCCAAGGAACAGGAAGCGGCTGCAGGAGAGGCACAGCTCAATACCAAATCCGCGGAACTCGAAGCGAATGCCGCAACCCTCGAAACCCAGTCGGCGCAACTTGAAGCGCAGGCCGCCCAACTGGCCAGCGGCAAGCGGCAGCTTGAAGAAGGCGAGCGGCAGCTGAAAGAAGGCGAACAACAGCTCGCGGACGGCAAGGCGAAACTGGATGATGCGCAGTCTGCACTCGATGCGATGCGAAGCGAAGCGGAAAGCGAATTCGCCAAGCAGCAACGGCGCATCGACGATGTGGCCAACGCACGTTGGTATGTGCAGACGCGCGCTTCGATCGACGGATTCAGCTCGCTCAAATCAGATGTCAGTTCCATCGAATCCATCGGCCGCGCATTCCCGATTGTGTTCCTGCTGGTCGCCGTGCTCATGAGCCTGACCACCATGACCCGCATGGTCGAGGAAGATCGCGGACTTATCGGCACCTACCTTGGACTCGGCTATGGCGGACTCGCCGTGTCCAGCCGGTATCTGCTGTTCGCGTTGCTCGCCTGCTTGGTCGGCGGCGGCATCGGTCTGCTGGTCGGATTCCTCGGCATCCCGGCATTCCTGATGGTGGTGATTGAGGGACTGTATATATTGCCCGGTGTGCGACTTGAATACGACTGGCTGTACGGCTCGGCCGGCATCGTGCTGTTCGTGGTCGGTGTGGGCGGGGTCACCGCGCTCGCCTGCCGCGAGGAGATACGGCACACGCCCGCCGCGCTGATGCGCCCGAAGGCGCCGAAGGCGGGCGCTCGCATATTGTTGGAGCGGATTCGCCCGGTATGGAGCCGGCTGAACTTCCTCGGCAAAGTCACTGCGCGCAATATCTTCCGATTCAAGTCGCGTTTGATTATGACCGTGGGCGGCGTGGCTGGTTGCACAGCGCTGATTATCTGCGGATTTGCGATTAACGACACCGTCGACACGACTGGCGTCAAGCAATATGAGCAGATCTACCAGTATGACTTGATGGTGGTGGCCAATGACGATGACGCCGCCGCGATGCGCAAGCAGGTGGCACAAGATGGCCGGGCCACCGAAACGCTGAATCTGCGCGTGGATAGCGGCGAGATGAGCAATGCGGCGCAGGAAAGCGAAACCGTGCAGCTGATGACGGTGCCCAACAATTCGTTGAACAAACTGAACGACATGGTCACGCTGGAAGAGGCCGGTGACGATGGGTGGTTCGAGCTGCCCAATATCTTCGGCAAAGCGGGTGGCGGCACTGTAGCGCTGGACGATAGTGGTGTGATTGTGGCGAAGTCCGCAGCCAATTCGTTGGATATTCATGCGGGCGACACCGTCACGTTGAGCAATGGCGGCAGCGGGCGGGCCAAGGTGAAGGTTGCGGCGGTGACGCGCAACCTCATCGGCTCTGATGTGTACATCAGTGAGCGACTGTACGACCAGAAGTTTGCGGCCGACGGTGTGACGTCTTCGGCTTCGGGAGATGGCACTGCCTCGACCTTGACGTGGAACGCGATGCTCGCCAAGCTGAAAGGTTCCGAGACCGAACAGGCCGAATATGCGGATCGGTTGGGCGAGGAATCGTCGGTGCTCAAGGCCGTGAGCTGTGCGCATCTGGCCGCCACGTTTAAGTTCGATTTGATGGGTGCCGTGGTGGCGCTGATTGTGGGGCTCGCCGGCGGCCTGGCGCTGGTGGTGCTGTTTACGTTGGCCAATACGAACGTGTCCGAACGCATCCGCGAGATGGCCACACTGAAGGTGCTGGGCTTCTATGACCGCGAGGTGCACAACTACGTGAACCGCGAGATGATGATATTGACCGGTATGGGTGTGGTGGTTGGTCTGCCGCTTGGCAGGTGGATAGGCGGATTACTGACTGCTGCGTTGAATATGCCGTCGCTGTATTTCGAAGTGGAAGTGCACTGGTACAGCTATGCGATTGCCGTGGTGGCGACGCTGGCGTTCGCGCTGCTGGTGCAGCTGTTCACCAACCCAGTGCTCGATCGCGTAGACCCGGTCAGCTCGCTCAAGTCCGTGGAATAGAGGTAGAAGTTCAATTTGGTGTTGATGAATTGAACTTTTTGGCGGAATATTTACAGTATCATCGCATGTATTCTTGAGCTGAGCGGTTTTCGTGACATATTTCGGTGATACAGTTTGAACTTGTTTTGAACGAGTATCGCGTCTGGTGCGTAACAATCGGGCGGCAGAGAAGAGAAATGAAATCAGTATGGCCGATACGAATGTGAATGGTGGTACACAGCAGGCTACGGGCAAACTCAAGTCTGTCGAAAGCCTGGACCAGACCAACGAGATGGAGCGTGGCCTGAGCAATCGCCACGTACAGTTCATCGCCATTGGCGGCACCATCGGCACCGGCCTGTTCCTGGGTTCGGGCAAGTCGCTGGCACTGACCGGCCCCTCGATCGTCTTCGTGTATATCCTGGTCGGTGTCATCATGTTCTTCCTGATGCGCGCCATCGGCGAAATGATGTACCGTGACCCCAGCCAGCACACCTTCATCAATTTCATCACCCGTTACCTTGGCAACGGGTGGGGGCATTTCGCCGGCTGGACGTATTGGGCCGCGCTCGTGCTGCTGGGCATGACCGAGATCACGGCCGTCTCCACGTACTTCATCACCTTCTTCGACACGTTCGGCATCGACCTGACCCATTGGAAATGGCTGATCGAGCTGTGTTTCCTGGTGTCGCTGGTCTCCATCAACCTGATTGCCGTCAAGGTGTTCGGCGAGGTGGAATTCTGGTTCTCGATGATCAAGATCACGCTGATTTGCGCGATGATCGCCACCGCCGTGGTCATGATCGTGATCGGCTACCATTACCCAGCCGTGCAGATTCACGGCGTGGACCACGTGAGCCCGGCCGGCCACGCCGGATTCGACAACCTGTTCGCCAACTTCTCGTTCGCGCCGAACGGTTGGATGGCCTTCCTCATGAGCTTCCAGATGGTGTTCTTCGCCTACGAGATGATTGAATTCGTGGGCGTCACTGTCTCCGAGACCAAGAATCCGCGCAAGGTGCTGCCCAAGGCCATCAACGAGATTATCGTGCGCGTGCTCATCTTCTATGTGGGCGCACTGGTGGCCATCATGTGCATTGTGCCGTGGACCTCGTTCAAGCCGAACAAGGACGGCTCCTTCGCATCCCCGTTCATTATGATGTTCCAGTACGCCGGGCTGAATTGGGCGTCCGCGCTGGTGTTCTTCGTGGTGATCACCGCCGCATCTTCCGCGCTGAACTCGCTGCTGTACTCGGCTGGCCGCCACCTGTACCAGCTGTCCGAGGTGTCGCCGAACCCGACGCTCAACAAGCTCGGTCAGGTGTCCGATCGCAAGGTGCCGGCCCGCGCCATCCTGGTGTCCGCGGCGCTGATACTGCTGTCGCCGATCGTCAACGCCATCCCCGGTGTGTCCGGAGCGTTCGTGCTGTTCTCGTCCGCCAGCTCCGCGGTGTTCCTGTTCATCTACATCCTGACGCTGCTGGCGCATCGCAGGTACCGTCGCTCCGCTGATTTCATTCCGGACGGGTTCGTCATGCCCGCGTGGAAGGTGCTCAATACGGTGGCAATCGTGTTCTTCGTGTTCATCTACCTGACGTTGTTCCTTGCGGACGATACGCGCAATTCCGCGATTGCCGGCCTGGTGTGGCTTGTGGGCTTCGGTGGATTCTCTATGCTGCGCGAACGCTACCGTAGCCGCGATTTGAAGGCCGCACTGGAACACAAGGAGTGATTGGACGGGCTGATTGGCTGGCGGCTATTGGTTGGGTGGCTGTTGGCTGTTGGCGGCTGACTGGCTAGCGGCCGATAGCCAATGACTGGGCTGATCGTCAGCCAATCGGCTGCCTATAGGTCTCATTGATACATTCGGTCATCCGATTAGTGCATTTGTGCGGACAATTAGTGCATTCGATCATCGGATTAGTACATCAGTGTGCAATTATTAGTACAATTAGCCGCCTAATTAGTACATTAGGACATAAAACAATGTCCTAATGTACTAATTAGATGCTAAAATACGATAAGTGCCATGTCCTAATGTATGAATTATCGCTATGAAGGGCGGAATGCGATGACGCAGGATGAACTTATGCAAGTGCTGCAGGCCGGTGAATCATCTATGGTCGAGTTCAAGCGCTGCAGCGAATTGCCTCATACGGATACTTTTGAGACTGTATGCTCATTCGCCAATCGTTCTGGTGGCAGCATTTATCTTGGCGTTGACGATGACGGTCAAGTGCTCGGCGTCGATTCTAAGCGCGTTAGTGAGATAGAGCGCAACGTTGTCAACGTAGTGTCTAATCGTAAGATGTTCGAACCGGCTCCAATGGTGGAAACGGAACATATCGAGTACGACGAACGGATTATTGTTCGTATTTGGGTAGCTCCGAGTTCTTCGGTTGTGCGGTTCAAGGGCGCAGTGTTTGATCGCATTGCTGATGTGGATACACACATCGAAAGCGATATCCAGATTAGTCAAATGTATATTCGCAAGCAGAACTACTATTCCGAACGGCGAATTTTCCGTTACGTGACTCCGTTTGATTTGCGTCCTGAGCTGATTGCGCGAATGCGGCAGCTGGCGGTCGCTCAGCGAGCTGGGCACCCTTGGGGAACTATGTCTGACGAAGAACTGTTCCGCAGCGCCAAGCTATACGATCGTGATTACACGACCGGCGAAGAGGGCTTTAATCTTGCTGCAGTGCTGCTCTTGGGCAAGGATGAAGTCATTTCCTCGGTTTGCCCAGCGTATATTACTGATGCCGTGGTTCGGCGAGACAATATTGACCGATACGATGACCGACTTATGGTGCGGACCAACTTGTTCGATTCGTACGAGCAACTCCGTGAATTTACTGAGCGGAATCTGCCTGACCGCTTTGTGTTAAAGGGCGATAAGCGAGTGAGCCCGCGTACGATGATCGCCCGTGAATTGGTGGCAAACAGCCTCATGCATCGGGAGTATTCCAGTCCGGTGGTGGCGCGTGTCACCATTGATAATGAATCCATCCGGACGGTTAATGCTTCGCGCTCATTCTTTGAAGGTCGAATGAAGCTGGGCGAGTTCACGCCAATGCCAAAGAATCCGATTATCGCTAATGTGTTTGTGCAGACCGGCATAGCCGAGCAGCTGGGTAGCGGACTGCGGAATCTGATAAGAGCGTCCCGGCAATATACTGAGCGAGAGCCTGAGTTCCGCGATGGTGACATATTCGAGGCGACGATTCCTATTGTTCCTGCGCTGAAGACCGTGGATGGTTCTGGTTTTGCTAGCGTGAGATCTGTAGTTGAGAAAGATGCCGAAGAGGGTGCGAGGCTCATTGGCGGGGAACGTGTGGATGGTAAGAAAGCAGATGCAACCGCATCGGGTGAAATTGATTCGCGGGCAGCGATGCTGTCGGCGATGAATCGACGCTTGACAGAGGTTGACTATGTGACTGTACCTGAACTCGCCAAGATAACAGAGCTCGATAACAGAACAGTCCGCAAATTCCTAAACGGTTTAGTTGCGCAAGGAAAGCTGATTGCTGAAGGCAACACGCGTGGTCGGCGTTATCGGAAGGGATAGCGGGCGCGATATCTCGATGCAGTGGGATTCACTTAAGGGCTACGGCAAATATGATTCGTAGCGATTGGGCCAGCGCAATTCGAATGGCTCATGACTTTGTGCGTCGTTTGTGGTCTCTGAAGTTGTTTGCTGGGTGACGGTTTTGTGATAAAATCGCTCATATCAAAATGTTTGCGTAAACATTTTGGCTGCGCCGAAAGAAGGAGTCGACGTAGGTCATGTATCAGGCAAAGAGGCCGGCTCAGTGAAGCAAAGGCCGATTTTTCCGGTATAAGGCGGACAGCAGGAACACTAAGGAGACCAATGAGGGTACTGAGCAAATCGCTTGCTGCAATGGTTGCGGCGGCAACACTAGTGGGAGGAGGGGCGTTTGCGGTTGCCGGCACTGCGTATGCGGCTGATAACGATGCCATTACCGTGACCCCGAACCCGTGGTATGCCAACAGTTTCGATGGCTGGGGCACCTCGCTGGCTTGGTTCGCCAACGCCACCGGCAGCCTCGGCGAGGAATCGGCCATCACCACCAATCTCGGCGATGACGCTTCCAAGGCTAAGGCTGTGGAATACGGCAAGCAGCTGCGCGAACAGTTCTACCAGTCCATCTTCGGTGATGAAGGACTGGACCTGAACATGGCCCGCTACAACGTGGGCGGCGGCAATGCCTCCGATGTTGCCTACGGCTACCCATTCATGCGCCAAGGCGCTGCCGTGCCTGGCACGTGGAAAGATGACGCCACCGGCTCCGGCACGTATGGCAATGGCGTAACCACCAAGCAGGCCGACAAAGACAAGCTGGCTGCGGCATTCGACCCGACTGACGACAACCAGTATGACTTCTCCAAGTCCGCCGCCCAAGACTGGTGGATTGAGCGCGGTGCCACCGGCGATAACCCCGACATCACCGATGTAGAGGCCTTCGCCAACTCCGCTCCGTGGTTCCTGACCAACAGCGGTTACGCCACTGGTGGATACAACTCTGGTAGCAATAATCTTGCAAACCCTGAGAAATTCGCTCAGTACATGACCAAGAACGTCGAGCACCTCGAAAGCCTTGGCGCAAACGTTGACACGGTCGAGCCGTTCAACGAGTCCGAGACCAGTTACTGGGGCACTCCGGGCGACATGGCTTCGAAGTACACCGATGAGAGCGATGACAACACCAAGCTCATTAACAACTACTGGGATAAGTACTACTCCGACAAAGATAAGTCCGTCACCCCATACTCCAACGCGCTGAAGAAGCCGCAGGAGGGTATGCATGTCAATAACGCCCAGCAGCAGCAGACGATTACCGCACTCGCTGAGGCGCTCAAGGACAATGATGACACCATCATCGCAGCCACCGATGCCACGAACTCCGCCGACTTCGTCAAGTCGTACAACCAGTACCCGCAGGCGATCAAGGACCTTATCGGCCAGTACAACGTTCACGCCTACTCCGACAGCAACCAGATGCAATCGCGCGATATCGCTCAGGCAGACGGCAAGAAGCTGTCGATGAGCGAGGTGGACGGCTCCTGGCAGTCCGGCTCCTACAACCCGTACGGTTTCGACAACGCGCTGGGCATGATGAGCAAGATCAGCTCCAACGTCACCCGCCTGCAGTCCAAGGACTTCACCTTCTGGCAGGTGGTCGAGGACCTCTACAACATGCAGATGGGCTCGAACGTGAACCCGGCCGGTGAAAACACCAACTGGGGCACCGTGCTCATCGACTTCGACTGCACCGTGGCCGGTAAGGACGGCAAGCTCTACTCCGAGCGTCGCGTGAACAACAACGGCGGTACCGCCGATGGACTTGAACCGTGCACGGTTATTGCCAACGCCAAGTACAACGGCGTCAAGGCCATCACCCACTTCATCCACGCGGGCGACAAGGTCATCGCCAACAACGATGAAGACAACAACATGACTGCCACCTCCGCCGATGGCAAGACGCAGACCGTCATCCACCGCAACTCCGGCACCTCTGACCAGACCTTCGTCATCGACCTGTCGAAGTACGGCGAGATTGCCGACAACGCTTACGGTGAGCTCTATCTGACCACCGAAACCTCTGCCGAAGACAAGAACGTGGGTGTCGATTCCGCCACTCCGGAAGTCTTCGCCAAGACCAGCAACGTCAAGCAAGCTGAAGGCTCTGTGGTGATTGACAAGGCTGCCAAGACCGCTACGGTCACTGTGCCCGCCCGTTCTATCGCCTCCATCCAGCTCACTGGCGTGACCGGCTACGCTAAGGATGCTGCCGTCGAGACCGGCGACACTTACCAGCTCGTTGGTAAGCAGTCCGGCAAGGCCGTGGCTGATACCACTTCTGGTGATTCCGCGCTGTCCCTGGCCAACGTCGCTTCCGATGCCGAGAACGCCAAGAAGCAGACTTGGACCTTTACCCAGATCGAGCAGCCCACCGACTCCGAGCGCCCTGATCTCAAGGCTTATGTGATTACTAACGCCGAAGGCAAGGTGCTGGTGTCCAAGGATGGCACGAACGCGCTTTCCAACGAAACGGTTGGGGCCGCTAAATCCGACCCGGCTGCCAAGTGGATTCTCAACACTTCCGATGGTTCGACCTACCAGCTGCTCAATGCCGCGACTAAGACGAACCTTGATGTGGATAACTCTGGTACCACAGTCGGCACGAAGGTTGGCTTGTGGCAGTCACCGAGCGGCACTTCGCCGTCCGCCAACCAGACATGGACTCTGCGCAATGTAACGCCGACCAGCCAGAAGACCGTGAACGTGCAGACCGCCGTTAACGAGAAGGCCGTGCTTCCGGTCGAAGTCACGCTCTACTACACCTGGGGCGAAGGCAAGGCCACGGTTGCCAACTGGGATACTTCCAAGGTCGATGTGGCCAAGGAAGGCGCCTACGAAGCCACCGCTACCGCCACCGATGTGTACGGCAACGAGTTCAACGTCACCGCTACGGTCTACGTTGGCGCGCTCACCGTTTCCGATCCGGTATCGGCTACAGTGCTGGCCGGCACCAGTGCGAGCGAGGCGAAGGCCGCGCTTGAGGCTGCGCCGGTGTACCTACACGTCAAGGCATCGCCTGCATTCGAGGGCGATGCGGCTAAGGTTACGTGGAACTTCGATGGGCTTGATACCAAGCTCGCCGATGCCAAGGCTGGCGACAACATTGCCGTGACCGGTACTTACCAGCTGGACGACGCGACCACGATTGCACTGAAGGGCGCGATCTATGTCACCGCCGCCACGCCTGAGAATGTGGCCGACACTGCTTCCAACCTGACCGTGACCAACCAGCAGACGGAATACAGCAAGGGCGATCAGTGGAAGAAGCTCACCGATGGTGACACGTCAGCTGAAGCCTGGGTGACGTGGAACTCTGCTGGTGACTATTCCGCCAGCCCGACCGCCACGATTGACTTCGGCTCTGAGTGTGAGCTTAGCAGCGTGACCATCACGTATGGTGACAAGGCTCCGGCTTCTGCCAAGGCCGAGTACGCCACTGATGGCGAGACGTGGATGCAACTCGGTAGCGATGTTAAGCCTGCCGCAGGCCAGACGGTGACGTTCAAGGCCGATAAGGGCACAGTGAATGCCACGAAGGTGCGCATTGTGAACACCGTGAACAACGACTACATGAACGCCACCGAAATTCAGGCATTCGTGACGCCGGTTCAGGGTGCTGCGAAGAACATCGCCGCGGCCTCTGGCACGAACTTCTCGGTGAACTTCCAGGAGGGTGCCTCCGCTTCCAAGGCCATCGATGGTGACACTACGTCAAAGGGTTGGTCCACTTGGGCTTCCACCGCCTCGACGGTGGACCCGGTCGCCACGTTCACCTTCGACGAAGCTCAGACCATCACCGAAGTGAAGACCTTCTTCTACTACGATGGTCGTGCGTCTTGGCCGAAGAGCCAGACGCTGGAATACCAGAATGAGGCTGGCGAATGGCATGGAGTCGGTACCAAGGATGGCTGGAAGATACAGGCCGGCGATGCCGGCTCTGGCTCCGACGGCATCACCGCCGCCGACACCCCGACCGTTGACTTCGTGCTCGGCACCCCGGTAAAGGCCAAGGCCATCCGCCTGACTAACACATTGCAGGACACCAAGGTGTACATCAACGTGGCTGAGATCCAGGTGTTCGCACAAGACAGCACGGTACTCACCCCGCAGCCAGCATCCGATGCCACGCTGGGCGACCTGCGTCTTGACGGCGAAACCGTTGAAGGCTTCGACCCGTCCAAGACCGACTACACGGTTGATCTGCCGGTCGACGCCGAGGCAAACCCGGTGCTGCAGGCCTTCGCCGCCGACAATGCCGCCACCGTCAAGGTGACTGGCGACGCGGTTGAGAATGGCAAGCTTGGCGGCAAGGCCACCATTACGGTGACCTCAGCCGACGAGTCTGAGACGAAGACCTACACGGTGACCTTCAAAGCCTTCACTTTGGCTTCGCTCAAGGTGACCGGACCCACGAAGATCGAGTACGCCATCGGCGACAAGCTCGATACCGCCGGTCTGAAGGTTACTGCCGTCTATCAGAGTGGCGACAAGACCAAGGAAGTGCCGGTCGCTCTTGACGACCCGCAGCTTGCGATTGGCTCGTTCGACTCCACCACCGCAGGCAAGAAGGCGATTACCGTCTCCTACCGTGGTGTGACCGCGACCTTCAACGTCACGGTCAAGGCCAACGCAGTCGCCCCTGGCCCTGAAGAACAGAAGCCCGGCAACACCAACAAGCCCGGTGCCACCGGCAACGGCAACAAGAACACGGTGGCCAACACCGGTTCCAGTGTTGCCGCCATCGCTGGCGCTGTCGCTCTGCTGGCCGCTGCCGCGGGTGCACTGTTCATGCTGCGCAAGCGTGCATAGCACCCTCGCGCAGTAATGGGTGAAGGAACAAGCCGGCAATATTGACTATTGCCGGCCGGTTCCTCCGCTCTTTGACCATAATTGGTCCGACAAGTTGAATACTGAGTTTTCAGTATCGGTATATTGATTTGTCGAACCTTTTCTGGCTTCGCGGATAGCGACATAACTGTTTGTTCAAAAACCCGTTATCATCAATCAAAGAACCAAATCAATGAAGATAAACAATAAGGGCAAGGGCGCTCTTATCGCGGCAATTACCGCCGCGGCAACGCTATTGTCATGCGGGCTGGCCGCTGCAAGTGCCAGTGCGGCAGGTGTGGATTACCTGCCTACCATCGGCCAAGTGCCGACATACACCAAGTTCCAGCCCACAGCCGATCCGGGCAAGAACGCTAGCGATTACTTCCAGCCATATTGGTATGCCAAGAACGCCAATGATAATGGCGGCACACACATCCAAGCGCACGGTGGCCAAGTGGTCAAGGTTGGCGACGCCTACTACTGGTATGGCGAAGACCGTTCTAACGGTTACGACAACAGCCCCGGTGTCCATGCTTATATGTCGACAGATCTATACAACTGGACCGATCTTGGTGTGGCGCTGCGTGCGGTGACCAGCAAATCTCAGTTGACGGATAAGAGCAATGCCGATTACGCCTACTTCGACAAGGCCTACAACCTGACCAAGTCCGACGGCAGTGTGGACGCTGCCAAGGCCGACGCAATCTTCCCGTACCTCAACACCAACCCCGATCAGGATGGTGATGGCGCGGTTGATTCCGTACAGGGCATTTTCGAGCGTCCGAAGATCATCTACAACAAGAAGAACAAGCAATACGTGCTGTGGTGGCATTCCGATGGAAGCACCACGCCGGGCGGTTCCAACTATGCACGTGCACTTGCGGGCGTGGCTGTTTCCGACAATCCGGCGGGCCCGTTCACTATGGTGGGTGCCTATCGTTTGCCTAACCAGAACAATTGGAAAGAAGCCGCAGGTAACCCCAGCTGGGGTGAGAACGGTGACAGCCGCGATATGACTGTGTTCGTGGATCCGAAGGACGACAGTGCCTATGTACTGTATTCTTCCGAAGCCAATGCCACGCTGTATATCGCCAAGCTCAACGATGATTACACCAATGTAGTCAAGACCACGAATGTGGACCAGTCCGAGGGACAAAAGCAGTACTCTGCTGACGGGCAGTACCCATACATTCTTGCAGACGCTACTACGGATGCCCCGGTGCGTGGCGAAGATTTCCAAATCGTCAAACAAAATGGTTCGCTGGAAGCTCCTGCCGTATTCCAATATGACGGGCGTTACAACATCATCGCATCTGGTGCAACCGGCTGGGCCCCGAACAAGCAGACCTACTACACCGCCGACTCCATGCTGGGAAACTGGACCCGTGGCGTGGAAAAGGACGATGTCAACGAGAACACGTGGTACAACAACATGCCGGAAGGCGCGGATGGTCTGTTGTCCGTGGGCGATACCCGCGGCACCACATTCGGTTCGCAGTCGGCTAGTGTGCTCGCAGTAGACCAGGAGAAAGGTCACTTCATCTACCTTGGTGACCGTTGGGATTCCGGTAAAGCCGATTCCACCTATGTTTGGCTGCCGCTGACCATCGGTGAGAACGGCACCATCGAAATGCACAATCCTGCTCAAGAAGGCGAGCCCGACGGTTGGGATCTGAGCTATTGGGGCAACCATGGTAGCGCCAAGGGCAAGCTGGTCAACTGGACTGTGGAAACCGGCGATGATCTCCCGAAGACCGTGAACACGGGCGGAACCGTTACTCTGCCGGACACCGTCAACGTCAAGGAAGGCGACGATACCATTGCTACCAAGGTGACATGGAATGTGGAAGGCGGTACGGCAGTCAGCAAGTCGACCAAGGCTGCTGGTAACACCTACGCATTCAATGTGCCGGGAACCTACACCATTACGGGCACTCTTGCCGAGAGCAGTAACTTCAATCCGGGCCGTACATTCCGTAGAACCATCGATGTTTCCTGCTCCAACCCGATTTCCGGAAGTTGGAAGGAAGCCCATTGAAAGGGCGGCAGCGCGTGCCAGGTCGCCGCATCCGGCGGTACCTATGACTTCACCGTTACGGACAACGCCAATCGTGGTGTCTGGACGGATCGCAACGAGGGCAGTGCGGTGTACCAGCCTGATGCTCTGGACGTGAACGAAACGTTGGAAACCACGGTCAAGCCGCTCGACTTGGGCGGTAATGGCGATCCGCGCGCCGGTCTGGTGGTCCGTAACGGTCTTACTGGCGCTAACGGCGGCAAGGGATATGCCACGTTACTTGCCAGCCCAAGCGGCGTTTACATGCAGTACGATTCCAATGCCGATGGCTACATCGATAAGGAAACATCGCATGTTGGTACCGGCTTCGGCGACCAAGTGCAGCTCAAGCTGGAGCGCACCTCAACCGATACTCTGAAAGGCTACTGGCGTGCTTCCGCGAACGATGAATGGCAGGATGTCGCTACGGTAACGCTGACCGGTGCGGACGTAACCGGGCTCGATGCCGGTGCTTTCGCCACGTCGAACAGCAATGCCGGCGCATTCACCGTGGCCTTCAACGGCACTGCGTTCGGTTCGCAGACTGCTGCTGTGGAGTCCATCGCGGCTAAGGACCCTGAAGCCACTATCGCCAAGGGGCAGATGCTCGCGCTTCGGGACGTGACGGTTACCGCCACGCTCACCAATGGCAAAACGCGTGTGCTGGAGCCAAGCGAATACACGCTGGAAGGCTTCGACACCACCAAATTGGGCGAGCAAACCGTGACGGTGCGTCTTGTCGCTGATTCTTCAGTAACCGCCACGTTCACCGTGACTGTGGAAAGCAACCTTGCCCGGTTGTTCTGCTCGTCCGCTGCGGCCTCGAAGTATGAGCCGGCCAGTAGCTGGGCCTCCGCTTCTACGGCCGACCTGACTTGCGACAACAACCTGAGCACCAACTGGTCGAACTGGGGCACCGGCGACACCTCGCCGTGGCTCAGCTACACCTTCGATAAGGCATATCAGCTGGGCAAGCTCAGCGTTGCGGTGGATAAGGCCAAGGGCGAGGCCGCTCCGAAGAGCTTCACTGTATCGTACCTAGCTGAAGACAGCGCCACGTGGACTGATGCCACGCTGCCGGCAGTCACTGTGAATGGTGCTGCTGGAGCCGTGACGGAAGCCGATGTGAGCGCTCTGCCCGCCACCAAGGGCATTCGCCTCAACTTCACCTACGCCGATGGCAATGACTATGCCAAGATCGCTGAAGTACGCATCGCCGAAGGTGAAGCGACACCAGAGCCGCAGCCGTCTAGTAACGCCAATCTTGCTGATCTGACTGTGGATGGCAAGACGGTTGACGGATTCTCCGCGGATACCACTAAATATGCCGGTGCGCTGGCTGGAGATGCTGCTTCCTACCCGACGGTGGAGGCGACTGCTGCTGACGCAAAGGCTACGGTGCAAGTGGAGCAGGCTTCGGCCGAGAACAACGGCGTGGCCACGGTGACTGTAACTGCTGAGGATGGCACGGCGAAAACCTACACAGTGACATTCGGCGAACTGCCTCAGTTGGCTGAGCTTGCTGTGGAAGTGACCAAGGATTCCTATCAGGTAGGCGATAAGTTCAACGCTGCCGATGTGAAGGTATCCGCCATTTACAAAGTCGGCGATACTGAAACGCTGCGCAAGCTGATTGATCCAACTGATGGTGATCTGAAGTTCACTGGCTTTGATTCTGCCACCGCAGGCACGAGGACCATCACCGTCTCTTATCGTGGCGTGAACGCGACGTTCGAAGTCACGGTCACGGCCACGGAGGTCACTCCCGGCCCTGGAGAGCAGAAGCCCGGCGATACCAACAATCCTGGCAACACTGCTAAGCCCGGTAGCACTGCCACGAATAAGCCGGCTGCTAATGGCGCTGCGCCCCTTTCGAATACGGGTGCTGCCGTGGCTGCCATTGCGGTCGTGGTTGTGGTGCTGGCAGCTGCGGCTGGTGCCTTGCTCGTCATCCGCAAACGCCGCGCATAACCATGGCAACTGCTGAGTAGCGTGGATTGCGTTGCTATTGAGCAATCTGCGATTCACGCCACTCAGCGAGTGCACCCGAGTGCGCCCGAGCTTGCGCAATGCAGGCGCAATACAGTGCAAACAGTACAAAGCAACAATAATGGCCGGTCTGAGCCAGCTGCTCCATGCGAGGGCAGCTG
>ENA-UOIZ01001145-UOIZ01001145.1-human-gut-metagenome-genome-assembly--contig:-P88-NODE-1145-length-23282-cov-10.693417_pt1 | contig 23282 bp, 20 predicted proteins | sample MGYA00242336_ERZ723883 | MGnify/ENA metagenome assembly ERZ723883 | reverse complement strand
TTTTAAAATTTATATATATCCAGGCATAACACGATTTTTCATATAATCTAAAAAGTATTCATTACGGCTTTTATTTGGCTCATTAAATGCACTTAAGTATTCTTTAAATGATAAAGGTAACATTTTAATTTCAATATATCTACCTGACAATAATGTTGCAAGTTCTCCTGATAATAAATAAGCATTTGAACCAGTTATATATACATCAACATTTTTCTTTATGTACAAACTATCTACTGCTTTTTGAAACATTGGAACATTTTGTACTTCATCTAAAAATACATAATATTGTTTTTTAGTATCTAACTTTTCGTTAACATAGTCATATAGTTCTTTATAAGTTTCAAAGCTATATTCTACATCTTCTAAGTTTATTTTTATTATTTGGTCTTCTTTTATTCCTATTTTTTTTAAGTAATTTATGTATAAATCAAATAATGTAGATTTACCACATCTTCTTATTCCTGTTACAACTTTTATCAAATCTTTATCTTTGAACCTTTTTAATAATTCAAGGTATTCTGTTCTTTCTATCATAAGTTTCACCTCAATTACATTATAAATCAAAATCAATGCAAAGTCAAGTTTTGGAAATATTTTTCCAAAAGTGTCTAATTTCGTTTGGTTTTGGAAATAAACATCAATGTTTAAGCCTCTAACAAAACATTGTATCAATGAAAAAACTATTTTTCTTTAAAAATAAACAATTTTATGATAGAATTTTATCTAGAGGTGACAAGTGTGACAATAGTTTTTAAAGTAAGTGATAACATTAAAGAGAAAATGATAGAATATTATATGGATAAAAGAAAAGAAAAAACTCCACCTTATGCTGTGTTTCAAGCAGTAGAAGCTGATACTGTAGTTACTTTGTATGAAAGTGGTAAAGTTATGTTTCAAGGTATTAGTGCTGACGTGGACGCGAATATGTGGAAAGACCAAGAAAAGTTTTTAAATAATGTAGAAGTTGACACAAGAAGTACTGAAGAAAAGAAAGAAGATAGTATAGATAAAACATATTACTACTATTCTGCTATTGGAAGTGACGAAGTTGGAACAGGAGATTATTTTCTTCCAATAGTAGTAACAGCTTGCTTTATGGATAAAGCTAATATTAAATTTTTAGAAAGTTTAGGAGTGCATGACTCAAAAAAACTTACTGATAAAAAGATACTTAGTGCTGCACCTGTTATTATGAAAAAAATTCCTTATGAAAGTATAATACTTACTAATAAAGAATACAACGAATGGGTTAATAAAGGAATTAACATGAATAAGGTTAAAGCAATAATGCATAATAAGATGTTATATAAAATGAAGAATAAAGGTTTTGGATATCAAAAGATAATAGTTGACCAGTTCTGTTTACCTGGTGTATACTATAATTATTTAAAAGAAGTACCTAATAAAGTTACTGGTATTACTTTTATTACCAAAGCAGAAGATAAAAACTTAAGTGTTGCATGTGCGAGTATTATAAGTAGATATCTTTTCTTAAAAGAACAAGAAAAACTAGAAAAAGAACTAGGCATGTCTATTCCTAAGGGTGCTGGAGTTAAGGTGGATGAAGTTGGTAAACTTATCGTTAAAGAAAAAGGTAAAGATATACTTAATAATATTGCTAAAATTAGTTTTAAAAACACTAAAAGGATAATTTCCTAATCAGTGTTTTCTTTTTATTTTATTTTCTTCATTTCGTCTAAGAGTTTTAAAGCTTCCATTGGTGTTACTTCAAGTGGATTAATGTTTCTTAAAAACTCTCTTAATGGGTCTTTATTAGGTGTTTCAAGGTCAAGTTCAAACTGTTTAATGTGTTTCTTTTCAGTTTTACTTGTACTTTCATATGTCTCTAGTAACTTACCTGCACCTTCTATTACTTCATCAGGTAGTCCTGCTAATTTTGCTACATTTATTCCGTAACTTTTATCTACTGCCCCATCCATTACTTTATGAAGAAATACTACTTTGCCATCAGTTTCATTGATACTTACATGTACATTCTTAATGCTTGGTGTGTATTCTGCCATTTTAGTAAGTTCATGGTAATGAGTACTAAACATAGTCTTACATTTTAAGTACTTATTTACATATTCAATAATACTACCGGCCAAGCTCATTCCATCATATGTTGAAGTACCGCGACCTAATTCGTCAAATAATATTAAACTATTTTCTGTAGCATTCTTAAGAGCATAAGCGCTTTCCTTCATTTCAACCATGAATGTGCTTTCTCCTCCAACTAAATCGTCTGAGGCTCCAATTCTTGTGAATATCTTATCAAATATAGGTAACTCACAACTACTTGCAGGTACAAAACATCCTATTTGATTAAGTATAACTATAATTGCAAGTGTTCTCATATAAGTAGATTTACCACTCATATTAGGACCAGTAATCATTAAAATATTAGTATATTCATCCATTACAATATTATTACTTACATAGTCGTCCTTTATTACTTTCATAACAACAGGATGCTTAGCGTCCACTATATTAATGTTGTGTTCATGATTAATTATAGGTCTAACAAAGTTATTTTCTTCACTCACTTTAGTTAAACTTTGCATCACATCTAAATATGCTATATAGTCACTTACTTTTTGTAAATTGCCAATATACTTACTAACTTCACTTTTGATACTCAAGAAAATATTATATTCCATATCTTTAATTTTATCTTCTGCATTAAGTATCATATCTTCTTTTTCTTTTAATGAGTTTGTTATATATCTTTCACTATTACTTATAGTTTGTTTTCTAACATAACCAAATTCTTCTTTTATGTTATCTTTTTGACCTTTACTTACTTCAATATAGTAACCAAATACTTTGTTATAACCCACTTTAAGATTTTTAATACCAGTTCTTTCTCTTTCTTCACTTTCAAACTTACTTATAAAGTCTTTACCATTCTTTCTAATACTTTTTAACTCGTCTAGTTCTTTATTAAAGCCATCTTTAATTAAGCCACCTTCCTTAATAGTGACAGGCGCGTCTAAGTCTATTGATTTATCAAGTAAATCGTATAACTCACTAAATGTCTCTACTTTTTCTAAGCCGATGTTCTCTAATATTAAGTTAATATCAGGAAGTACTCCTAAACTACTTTTTAACTGAAGCAGGTCTCTTCCATTTAAAGTATTAATTGATACTTTACCTACAAGTCTTTCTAAGTCATATATTTGATATAAAAAGTCTCTTAACTCACTAATACTCATAAATTCTTTCTTAAACAAATCTATTAAATCATGTCTTTTATTAATTTCACTTTCACTTACAACTGGCTTTAAAATAAACTCTTTTAACATTCTAGAACCCATACTAGTTTTAGTTTTATCTAAAAACCATAATAAACTATACATCTTATCTTTATTTCTTATAGTTTCTACTAATTCTAAGTTTCTTATACATTCCCTGTTTAAACTTAAATAATCTTTAGAATTTACTATAACCGGTTTCATTAAATGGTTAATTTCTTTCTTTTGGTTAAATGTTATATAACTAATTAATTTTAAAGTATTATCTTCTAACTTAGCATCAGCTAAATTACTTACTTTACTTCTATTAATATTAGAATAATCTTTGTCATATATACTAACATATATATTATAGTTATTCTTTAATACTTTAGTAATAGAATTATCAAAATCACTTGTCACTACTACTTCTTTTATTCCAAGACTTACTATTTCACTAATTAGTTTATCACTTGATTTACTTACAAATGTTGCAAATACTTTACCACTTAATAAGTCTAAATATGATAAAGCATATATGTAATTATAATCAGTAATACTAGCGATAAAATTGTAGTCGTTTTCATCTAAACAGTCAGTGTTTGTAAGAGTTCCCTTACTAACTATCTCTGTTACTTCTCTTTTAACTATACCTTTTGCTAACTTAGGATCTTCTACTTGCTCACAGATTGCTACTTTATAGCCTTTATCAATTAGTTTTTCTAAGTACACGTTTACTGCATGATGTGGTACACCACACATAGGGACTCTTTCTTTTAAGCCAGCATTTTTGCCAGTTAAAGTAAGCTCTAGTTCATGGCTAGCTGTTATAGCGTCTTCAAAAAACATCTCATAAAAGTCCCCTAGGCGATAGAACAATAAAACGTCCATATATTCACTTTTAGTTTTATAGTATTCTTTCATCATAGGACTTAACATACTTACATCTACTTCACTCATTTTCATAATACATCACGTATAATATTATAACTTAAAATTATCATTAATTAAAGAAGAAATTTCAACTTAAACATAAAAAAAGCATGTTAATATATTCATATTTAAACCTTTTAATTAAATTATGTATTAACATACTCTTAATATATTCATATTTATACCTACCCGTATTATTAATTTTAACTACTTCTAAGTTACCATTAAGACATTTTAACTCTTAGATTACTTTATAGTAATTATATTAGTAAATTAATCGTTAGACACAGTTAAGTTAATGGGATCGTTTAGCATCCACTTGTAGTTTCTTTTATTGTGTATGGGTCACTTGCTGAGCCATTTCCTGTACTATATAGAGTGCAAAATTTAAGAGAAATGGCAGGGCGAACACCGCTAGCGTTGTAGACGTAGTCATCGTACAAGTAGCCAGGGCTGGACGAACCGTACACGCTGAACACGCGAGCGTAGCTGCCACGCCAATCGTAAGGAGACAACAGCCACCACCAGGTTGAGCCTGTAGAACTACCCTTAGCACTATTATAATAATACCATGTTGGTGCATTTTTATTCCATAGTCCACCTGCAAAACTTACTTCATCTGCTGTCATTAATGCTATTGGATATGTTAGTTTCCCATTTCCTGTACTTGTGTCTACTGTGAATTTGTCTTCTGTTACTGAACAGTCATAACTTGGTGTTTTATTATCTACTAGTCTTGTATATGCTGCATAGTCAAATGATGAACTTGTACTATATGTTCCATTTGTTACACTTCTATCATTACAGTATACTGCTGTTGTACTTATGTATTTTCCGTAATTTGTATTCAAATTATCTTTATACCAATTGTCTATTGTTGTTTTTATTGTACTATTATTTGCATTTGTTCTATTGTTTACTAGTGAACCACTTGTTCCATACATATATCCTACATACATTGGGTTATTATATGTTGTATTAAATGCTGATGTTCCTATATATGCGTCTGTTGCTGTAGTACTTGTTCCATGGTATAGTAGTCTTACACCACCATCAGAGTTTGTTCTTATTATTCTCCAGTATAAGTCTTGATTACTTGCATTCTTTCCAAACTTTACCCAGTTATCTGTTGCATTTCCTGCAAAATAGTATACTGTTGTTCCATTCTCTGTTGATGTATATAATGTTTTTGTATTATTAGATGTTAGTGTAGAACTAAAACTTGTTCTTGCTCCTGGTCTTGTTGGGTTATCTGCTAGTAACTTATCATACAATTTCATATATGATACATTAATATTACAAGTAGTATTACTTGTTACATTCTTGATTATTACTTTACCATCACTTATTTCATTAGTGCATCCACTCACACTATCAATAACTAGTTTTGTATAAAATGTAACTTGCCCATTCTCTGTAGTTGTCTTAGATGTACTATCTAAAGACCCCGCTATACTAGGTACTACTGTTACTGTATAACTTCCTGTACCTGTTGTAAAGTCTATATTACATAAATCTTCACTCTCTAACTTTTCTACTTCTAATAACCAATTATCATTGTCCCAAGTTAATATACTACCACTTTTACAAGTTATACTCTTTACTTTATATCCACTACCTTTAGTAGGCATAGAACTAGTACTATTTCCATCTATAGTATAACTTAACATTTCTTTCATTTGTTCTTTAGTTAAACTTATTTTATTACTAGAATTATTTGTAGTAAGTTTATAAGCAAATATGCTTATAAAACTTACTAACAATATTACTATACTTATCTTTATATATTTCATACTTGTATCACCTTATTTTCTCACATACCAGTAGTTACCACTTTTACCGTTTTCAGGATATGTTCCATAATCAGCAACAATAGTACTATAATACGTATCTTTTTCGTTTAAAGTTTCGGTTGTAGAGCCCGCAGATACATACCAGTATCCATCAGAACTACTACGACCATTTGAAGGATAAGCACTACTTGTTGTACTTGTAACAGTTCCGTAAGATGTTGAGCCCTTACTATATGTAGTAGACTGCGCTATTCTAGCTGTTTGAGAATAGGTAACTAGATACTTCTTGCCAGAAGTCGAATTACTAGTCTTTTTATAAGCATAATTATAAGTTGGTTTTCTCATAAACCAAACGCCAGAACTAACTTGATATATGTAAAAACCGCCACCAGTACAACTATAATAAAATTTTCCAGCTCTAGTACTCATTTTTAAAGAATCTTCTGGTGTATCTTCATCATACCTGAATGTACAATACTCTTCGTCAGTTTCTGCAGTAAATGAACCACCACTTCCATACACTAGTTGATAACTGCTAGTAGAGTCAGAACTATATTTGTTCCAACTATATATTGTTTGCGTTTTTAAATTATATACATTCCATTCACTCTTAGTAATATTTACACTACAAGTTTGATTACTATCAATACTTGTAAAAGTCAAAACATTATTTGATATACTTCCAGACGCACTTCCATCACAAGTTATAGTTGCTTCTTTAGTAGTATACCCTGTAGATGGCGTCAAATTAAATATTGCGTCTTCTCCATTTCTAACTTTTACACTCGTACTATCACTAGTTCCATTAGTAACATTTAAAGCAAGTGTGTACTCTTCAGATGTAAGTGTTAAATTACAAGTTTTACTTGAAGTTATATCTTCAATTATGTACTTATTATCACTAAATGTTCCATTACAACTATCAGTTAATATTTTATTAACGTATCCTTCATAAGGTGTAATAGTAAACTCGGCTTTACCTTCTCTACCAACAATTTTACTTACAGGTGCTGTAACTGTTCCATTTGCTACATTTAATGTAACTGTATAACCTTCAGTGAAATCAACTACACAACTTGTTGGTAGGTTTACTGTTGTTAGTTCTATTTTCTGTTTTTCTGTATTCCAGTGTCCTACACTTCCATTTGTACATGTTACTGTTTTTGGTATATATGGATCACTTTCTTTTGGAAATGTTTCTAGTGCTGTTCCATTTAATGTTGCACTTGCAAATATTACGTCTCCCTTATCAGATAATCTGTATGGGTCTGAAGAAGTTCCACTTCCTGTTACTTTAACATCATTTTGTAAATATACTGCTGGTCTTAAACCACTTGTTGTAGATGTTGTTGTATCTGTTATTCCACTAGATGTGATGTTCTTTATTGTAGTATTATCCAAACCAAAATAACTTTCACTACTTGCTAGGTAGGAGTTTACTCCACCTAACATATTATATTCACTTGTTGATAGTAGTCCTATATTTGAATAGTTACTTGTTGTACATGTAGTATTTGTACAATTAAACTTATTAGTCTCAAGTACATAGTCTTCTTGTTTTTCAAGTGTGTTATAAAATGACGTTAAACTAGAAGAGATATTACCTTGTGTTGTTGTGCTAGCTTGATTAGATACTGCCTTTATTCCATCAACTGAGTTATAATATCCTAGTACTCTCCAAATATTCTTTGTTGTATCTGTATTTGTTGGGTATTGTAAGTAATTGTTTATTGCTTCTCCACCATATATATTATTAGTTGTTTCTTTTGATATAATAGTCTTAAGATCCTCTTTATAATCTACTATTCCATCATATATTTCTGTTAGTCTAGTATATCCTTCTTTTACTTCTGTTAAATCATTAGTACTATAACCTCCTGTAACAGTAAAGTCTACTGTTACATCAGTTGTTGCTGATATAACTACTTTTATAACTTTCTCGTAAGTCCCCACATTATTTTCATTTATCTTTCCTGTTGGTAACCATCCAGTATTACTTGCATATTTTACTGACCCAGTACCTCTAGACATTTTATAGTCTACTCCATATTTTGAGATAATCTTATTGAGACTTGTTATTTTTAGTAGTACTGTTGATGTTTTTCCACTTGTTAAAGATACACTTGTCCCATTTATAGTTTCTGAGCCACCTGTTGAAGTTATTTCTATTCCATATGTTAAATTACCTACTAACATCTCTGTACTTCTATATGAGTTTGTTGTAAATATAAATGTACCATATGACATTCCTAGTATAACTGTTAATGCTATACCTAAAACTAAAGATGTTCTTTTTATTCTTTTAAACATAATTACTCCTCCTCAAAAAATTTATTTATTGGTAAATTTAGTACTTTGCTTATCATATATAAGTTATATATACTAACACCCATATCACTGTTCTCACTCTCTAAAGCTCCTATAAGAGGTGTTCTTGCGCCTATTTTCTCTGCAAGCCCTTTCTGAGTTAGTTTTTCTTTGTTGTACGCGTTATATATAAGCCTATACTTTCTTACGTTTCTTCCAACAATTTTTTTTAATTCTTCATTTGTCATAGATTTCCTCTTTTCTACACACGAAAAATGGGTAAAATTATTCTATCCATTTAATTGCACATGAAAAACTATTAAGATTAATTATTAGTCTTAGAATACATTCTTCCATACAAGTATTTGTTATGTCTTTCTTTTTCATGTTCATTCTCCTTTATAATTAATAGTTTGGGAATTTTTACTCTCTCTATTACGTATTAATAATATCAAAAAAAATACTATTTTTCAAGTACTTTTTAATTATTTTTAATAACTATTTTATAATTCTATTATTTCTATATTGTCATCTTCTTCATTAGGTTTTAAATCTTTTACAAATTTCTTAGGTTTCTCTATTTCTTCTACTTTTACAGGCTCTACTTTTTCTATTTTTGTAGGTTTTTCTTCTTCATCTTTTAGTATTTTATCATATTTTATTTTAGTTGCTTTAAACGCTGATGGTCTAGGCATTTCATCAATTTCTCTTTTAAATACGTTATCTACTTTCGGTTCTTCAGTAGTTTTGTTTAACTCACTTAGTTCTTCTTCAGTAAGTAAGTTATATGTTTCTTTTTTTAGTTCTTCTTTTTCTATTTCTTCAGTGGGTCTATTATCTAATTTATCACTATAATTAAGTGCCGGTAAATATACTACTGGAAACAATATTAAACCAAATGCAAAAGATTTAGTTGTATGAAATACTATACTTAATCTATAAAGAATAATCATTATTATAAATACGTTAGTTACTGGGAAAAGTAATAGTATAAAGTTCCATCTATTTAAGTTAACTATATCTAGTAATATAAGTAAGTTATATAGGGGTATAAATAAAGTAATTATTTTTTTATTTGATACTTTAAATATATTGTTACAACTCACTATTACAAGAACTGAAAACAATAACGTAATACATGCGAATATTCCCCATAAACGCATAAATTTAAATAAGTAATATATATTCATAACCCTACTCCTTTTATTCTATTAATAATAATACACTAAATTTTATGTTTTATCAAGATTATTTGTTACTTTTTTGTTGTTTTTTAAATATAATATTATAGGTGAATGTTATGGCTAGTTTTAATTTAAGTAAAATTTTAGGTGGGTTAAATAGTACAATTGGTACTATTAACAAGGCTATTCCAATATATAAACAAGTAAGTCCAATTGTTAAGAATGTAAAGGATGCGTTTAATACAGTTAATTCTATAAAAGAAGCTAGTAAAGAAGCTACTATTAAAGAGGTTAAGGAATTAGAAAGACCTATAAGTAACTTTAAAAAGAAAGCTACTGATAATAGAAAAGATAGTTTAGATACTTTGACTTTCTTTCAGTAAATTAAAAACAGACTTTTATTCTGTCTGTTTAAATCCATCATTAATTAAGAATACTGCATATAATGGTATTGATTTAATCTTAGTTTCAGGGTTGTATCCAAAATCTTTAGTACTTATCCTAATAGCATATTTAGGTTTATATTTTTCCATGTATAATTTTAAACTTTTTGACTGAGTATTATCACTTGCTTTAACTTCAACAGGAATTACTCCATCATTAGTATAAAGGAGAAAATCTACTTCTGCAGTGGCAGTACTTTTCCAGTAATATAGTTCAAAACCATTTATTAGTAATTGATTAGCAACATAATTTTCAGCAATTGCACCTTTAAAAAGTGAAATGTTATCATTTACTATATCTTTAGTATTAAGGTTTATTTGACTACATAGTATTCCAACATCACTAAGATAATATTTAAATGTTTCATCATCAGTAAATGCTTTTAAAGGTATTTCCGGTAATGTAACATTATTACATTTAACTATTAAATTACTGGCGAGTAACCAATCAGTTGCTGTTTCGTATCTATCTTTTCTACCATCAGTTTCAACTTTAGAAAATTGAAATTTTTTTGAATTATTTAAAAGTTGTGAAGGCAAAGAGTTATATACTCTTTCAATTTTTAATGTTTCTTGTTCACTTGTTACATATTTTTTCATATCCTTATAATATGCACTTACTATATCTTTTAAAATTTTAGTATCATAATTAAAATAATCAAAATTAACATCTATAAGATTTTGAATTGCTTCAGGCATTCCACCAGTTAATAAGTAAGCACGGTAGTATTTTAACAGTTCTTCATGCATAGGAGAACCTAGGCTTTTATTTTTTTCATAATACGTTTTTAGTAAATCAACATATTTTTCCTTATTGTTAGCTATCAAAAATTCTTCAAAACTCATTGGATACATATCAAGCATCCACACTTTACCTACTGGAAAAGAGTTTTTTGACCTTTTAATTTTAAGGCCTAATAAGGAACCAGCACATACAATATTGACATTGTTATGTTCTTCACAGAAATATTTTAAAGAAGAAATTAATTCTCCACTTTCTTGTATCTCGTCAATAAATAAAACATTATTTTTATCTTCTATATCATATTCTAGCATGGTTTTTAGTAAATTATATTTTTCATCAGTGCTTATTGTTCTACTAAATATTTCAACAATGTTTGTATCATCAAGCAAGTTTATATAGCAAAAATGTTCAAATTCTTTATTACAAAATTCTTTTATTACATACGTTTTTCCACATTGTCTAACACCTAAAACCATCAGAGGTTTTCTATTATTTTTTCTGTTTTTCCATTCTAATAACTCATTATAAATTTTTCTTTTCATATCATATCACATCTTTCTTATTAAATATACCATATTTTAAGGAAAAAATCAAGGTGTATGACGAAAAATCAAAGGACTTTTTAGTCTAAACTGACGGAAAATCAAAGGACTTTTTGGTCTAAAGTGACAAAAAATCAAAGGACTTTATAAAAAACTAATATTTATAGTCCTTTAAAGTGTTAACTATATCTATTAGTTTTTCATTATTTGCATTATTCAAAATGCTTGTATATTTTTTTATTAAGTAATCATTCTTTTCTTTTAGTAATTCTTTATTTTTATGGTTTATTCCTACTAGTATTTGTTCTTTAGAGTAGTCTCTTTTAACGTTATCAAATACTATTAAGTTATAAAATTTACCCTTTTCTTTTATTATTTCTTCTTCTAAAACATAATAATTTAATTTAGACATTTCTGTTCTTAGTATATCATGATTATTATTGGATATTGTAATTATTTTGTTAAATCTATAATTACTGTTTTTTAGTATATCTAAAATAGTATGCGCACCCATTCCACTTAATACTAAAGTATATTCTTCATTTAAAATAGTAGGTACTCCATTACTTACACTAAAAGTGATGTATTCTTTTTCAAGTGGTGTTAAGTTCTTTTTAGCGTTTTCTATAATATTAGGTCTTAAATCACTTGCTATACTATATATTTTTCTTTTAGCTAAAATCTTTGATAAAAGTGCTTGATCGCATCCAACATCAAGCACTTTTTCATTATCACTAATATAAGAAGATATTTTTTCTAACCTAGTCAATTAAGAAATCCTTTAATTTCTTAGCACGAGATGGATGCCTTAATTTTCTAAGTGCTTTTGCTTCTATTTGTCTTATTCTTTCTCTTGTTACACCAAATTTTTTTCCAACTTCTTCAAGTGTATGACAAGTTCCATCATAAAGTCCAAAACGAAGTTCTAGTACTTCTTCTTCTCTTTTTGTAAGAGTTTCTAACACACTTTTTAATTCTTCTTTAAGCATAGTATAGTCAGTGTATTCTTCAGGTCCCATTGTTCTTTCGTCTGCTAGGAAATCGCCTAAGTGTGAGTCGTCTTCCTCACCTATTGGAGTCTCTAAGCTTACTGGGTCTTGACTTATTCTTCTGATTTCAACTATTTTATCAATAGATAATCCCATTTTCTTAGCTAGTTCTTTATCAGTAGGTTCTCTATTTAAATCAAGTGCCATTTGTCTTTCTACTCTGGCAAGTTTATTAATAGTTTCAACCATATGAACAGGAACCCTTATAGTTCTAGCTTGGTCTGCAAGTGCTCTTGTTATGGCTTGTCTTATCCACCAAGTTGCGTATGTACTAAATTTATAACCTTTGTCATAATCAAACTTGTCTACTGCTTTCATTAAGCCAATATTTCCTTCTTGAATTAAATCAAGAAAAAGTAGTCCACGTCCTACATAACGTTTTGCAATACTAACAACAAGTCTTAGGTTACTTTCTGCAAGTATTTTTTTACTTTCTTCGTCACCTGAAGCTATTTTCTTACTAAGTTCTTGTTCTTCATCTAAGCTAAGTAAGCTAATCTTACCAATTTCTTTTAAGTACATTCTAACATTGTCGTTTACACTCATGTCTTTGCTTTCGTTAGCTAAGTGTTCAATATTTAATTCTGGGTCTTCTGTAAGAAGGGACGCATCAACGTCTGTTTCGTCTTCACTACGAATTTCAATATTGTTTTCATTAAGTGCATTATATAACTCATCTAAGTTATTGCTATTCATTTCTAAGTTAGTTGTTTTTTTTGCAATTGTTTCGTATGTTAAAAAGCCATCTTTTTTACCAGTTTCAATTAAATCTTTTAGTACATCTGTAAAAGTTAAAGTACTTTCTTTTACTACTTCTTTAGCAGTAGCATCACTACTATCTTCATCTGTTATTTTGATACCTTCTTCTTTGATAGAATTATATAAATTATCTAATTCTTCATCTGTTAGTTCTAAAGTTATTGTTTTTTCTACTACTTGACTTTCTGTTAATGAGCCACTTTTTTTACCCATTTTAATTAGTTCTTTAAGAGCTTTATTATACTCTTTGTTTTCACTTACCATTTTAGCACTTCCTTTTTCATATTCTCAATTTTAGTTGCAAGTCTCTTTTTTTCTTCTAAATCAATGGTGTTTTTTAAGTTTTCGGATAACTTATTTATTTCCATGTTTACCCTACATTCTTTAACCCTAGTTATATAGTCCTCTAATTCTTCCACCGTATATTCATCCCTTTGTGGATAACTCATAATTTCTTTCATGACTTTACTAAGGTCTTCACGCACACTAGTGTAACATATAAAGTCCGAATAGTCAAATGTTTTGTTGTTATTTTTGTAATTAATTATTGCATTTGCTAGTTTTTTTCTTTCAGGGTTATTTAAATACCCTAGATGGTTTTCATAATAGCTTATTACTTCTTCATTGTTAAGCATTAAATAAAGTATTCTAATTTCACTTGTATCGTACTTATTGTATCTTATTTTTTTAGGTACTTTTTTTATTTCTTTAACTACTTTTACGTTTTTATTAGTTATCTTACTTTTAATTATATCAGTGCTTACTCCAAACTCGTCACTCAACTCTTTTATTTTTAGTTCTCTTAATATATCATCGTCTATCCCGTTTATTACTTTTATGCTTTCGTTAATATAGGTACTTGCGTCTACACTTTTGGTTAAGTCTTTATTATTTTTTAAATAATTTAGTTCAAAATCTATAAAGTTTACACGTGAGTTGTAAGCATTTAGAAAAGCATCACGCCCTTCACTTTCTATTAGTTCATCAGTATCTTTATATTTACTAAATATTATTACTGTGGGATTTATCCCATTTTCCATTAAGGTTTTACCAATACTTATAGTAGCAAGTTTTCCAGCTTCATCTTGGTCTAAATTTAATACAACACTTACTTTCTCTTTTTTTATGATTTCTAAATGTTCTTTAGTAAAACTTGTCCCCATTAAACTAACTATGTTATTTATTCCAACAGTGTGACATCTTATTACTTCCATCTGTCCTTCACTAATTATGATTTCTTTCTTTTTTCTTATTTCGTCTTTTGCATTACAGTAATTAAATAAGATACTTCCTTTTTTAAAGATTTCTGTTTCTTTTGTATTTATGTATTTAGGAGCGTCAGAGTCATCATATTTTCTAGCACTAAAACCTACAGGATTACCAAAGTTATCTCTTATTGTAAACATTATTCTATTTATAAATAAGTCTTTGTTGTTATTAGATATTCCTAAGCTTTCTAGTTTAGCAGAAGTGTATTTTTTACTAAGTATTTCAGTAAGCCCACCTTTTAAAGATAAGCCTATATCAAAATAGTCTAATGTTTCTTTATCTAAGTGTCTACTACTTAAGTATTCACGTGCTTTAGTTCCACTTGCAGTATTAAGGTTATTTTTGTAGTATAATAAGGCAGTGTTATATATTTCATAGTCTGTTTCATATTTATTATCAACTTTAGGTTTATCATATTTAAAGTCTAAGTTAACTCTTTTTGCTAGTATTTCTACTGCCTCTAAAAAGCTTACACTAAGATAATCTTTTATAAAGGTTATAACATTACCAGTTTCACCACACACAAAGCATTTATATATTTGCTTTTCCCTACTAATACTCATAGATGGAGTATGATCATCATGAAATGGACATACACAAAAATAGTTTTTTCCTTTTTGTTCTAGGGGAAGATATTCAGATATTACATCAACTATATCATTTTCTTCTCTTACTTTTTTAATTAGTGATTCGTCCACTTTCATTTTTAACCCTCCTATCTATAACCTCCAACTACGTATTTGTTTTCACTGACAACTATAAATGCGCGACCATCTATTTCAGTTACTATCTTTTTAAGTAAAGATAGTCTTTTACTTGTAGTTGCTACAAATATCATGTATTTATTACTTATTAAGTCTTTTCCTTTAACTCTGCTTACGCTTACTGCGAAGTTATTATTTATTAATGCGTCTACTACTTCTTTCTTTTGTTTTACTACAATATTAACGCTTATATTACTTGTCACGTATTTCTCACTTATATACATTCCTACCATAACGCCACATGCGTATCCTGCACTATAGGAAAGTGCAATTAAGAATGCATTTTCTACTGAAGACAAAGCTTCTCTTACAACTAAGAACCATACAAATACTTGAAAGAATGCAAATAACACTGCATATAATGTTTTGTCTTTAATAATAAAAACTGTTGATAAGGTTGACAATGATGTATCAACTATTCTAGCGAAAAACACTAGTAAACATAAAAAAACTACATTATCCATAATCACACCTCTTATTCATTTATTATTGTACCATAAATTCAGATAAAAAGTCTATTTTATTTTAAATTTTCACATATTTTTTTACTAAAAAAAGAATAAAAGACTAGCTTCTATTCATTATTCCCACATAAGTGTGATGTTTCCGTCTCCATTTGGATATATTTCGTTCATTTCTGTTATGAATGTAAGCGAGTACAAGTTTGGTAGTTCATTATATTTTTCAAACTTACTTACTTTAACATCGGCATAATACGCTTCAGCAACGTATACATATTTTTCATCCACTCCGACGATTAAAGCAGCGTGCCCGTCGCTTGCGATATAGTCTCCTGGCTTGTATGTGTTCTTTTTCATGTATTCTTTTGTTATCTCATTATGTGTTCCATAATCGTATAATTCTCCATCAATTAATTCTTCGTTACCACTTCCAACGTCTTTTGAGTCAAATCCACCATTTAACATTGCCCAAGTAACAAAGCCACTACAGTCTAGTCCATTTATTCCCATTCTGTCCTCTGAGTATTCCATTAATGGGCAACCCCATATAGCCGGACCACTTTTTGTACTTGAGGTTATACCTTTAAACTTGCTTTCATGTAAATATAAGCCTACATGATAATATCTTCCTTCAGCATCAATATGGTCTTTTTTTCCCCAGTTTTCGAGTCTACCATTTTCATAAAAGTATCTAATTGCGTATGGAAACTCTAAACTTAGAAATCTTGCTGCAGAGGCAACACCAGCACGTGTGCCAACGCCTGCTTCTTCTACACGTGAAGCTAATATTTTATCGAGTAAAATACTTTCTTCTAAAGTATACCTATTACAAGTAAGTCTTGTTTTCTTAGCCATTGTAGGACTTACTATTAAGTCTGTTACCATCACATTATATGTTTTAGAGTTACCATCTTTAAGAAAAGCAGTTACTTTTGTTGTTCCTTTTTTTAATCCATACATTTTGTTATCTTCTATTTTTAATACTTCAGCATCTTCTACTTTATAATATACTTCTTTATCAAAGTCTATTGGGTAATCAAACGTAAAGTTAAAGCTTTTTTTGCCACCTACTGCTAGATAATATGTATCTAAAACGTCCATCGTACTAGAGAAGGTTCCTAAGTACTCTTTTTTTATTTCAAATTCTTTAGTTAAAATATTGTCATCTTTTTTAATATAGATTTTGTGTTTTCCACTTGTTAAGTTTAGAGTACATTCTTCTATTTTCTTGTAGTTAGACCCGTCTACACTACAAAGAATACCATCTAAATCTTCACTATTATATTTAACTGTAACAGGGTACTCATTTTGGGCGTTTACTATATTTTCATATGTTATTTCTATTTTATTACTATATAATTTATTTATATTTTCAAACACTATAAGCATAACTACAACACCTATTATAATTACACCTATGCTTATTAATATTCTTTTAATTTTATTCATAACATCATCCTCATTAATCCCACATATCAGTTATGTATCCATCACCATTTGGATACACATTATGCATATTTATTGTATAGGTAAGTTCTTTAGTGTCCACTATACCTTTGTATCTATCATATGTATATACTTCTAACTTTGGAAGTAAAGTTTCTGCCGTATATATATTTTTTTCATCTATTCCAATTATAAGTCCCGCGTGTCCATCAGTTCCAATGAAGTCTCCTACTTTATACTCTGTTGTTTTCATAAAATCATAAGTAAGAATATTGTGTACTCCAAGGTCTGATAGTTCGTCCGTTAGATAACTTGAGTCTCCAGCGCCTACGTCTCCTACGTCGAAGCCACCATTTAACATTGCCCATGTAACAAAACCACTACAGGTAAAACCATTCTTGTTCATTCTACTTATAAATCTGTCGTATACTAAGCAACCCCATATATTAGGTCCACCACTTGTTATTGCACTTTGGTCTAACTCTTTAAACTTATAAGAGTTTAAGTATAAACCTTTATGGTAATATCTTCCTTCAGCATCCACTCTAGGTCTTGTACCATGGCTGTCTAGTCTACCGTTTTCATTAAAGTACGGAATACTATATGGAAACTCCAAACTTAGAAATCTTGCAGCTGCCGCAACACCAGCACGTGTGCCAACACCTGCTTCTAACACTCTACTTTCTAGTATTTTATCTAGTAAAATGTTTTCTTCTAATGTATATCTATTACATGGCACGATTTGTTTTTCATTATTAATTACAGGGGGAACAATTAAATCAGTCACAACTACATTATATGTTTTAGAGTTACCATCTTTTAATGTTGCCGTTACTTTTGTAGTACCAGCACTTACTGCGTACATTATGTCATTTTCTACTTTTAAAATATTTTTGTCTTCTACCCTATATGTTACAGTTTTATCAAAATACTCAGGATAATCAAAAGTAAAATTGAAACTTTTCTTTCCGCCAACTGCTAGGTAATACGTATCTAATACATCTATAGTGCTACTAAAAATTCCTAAGTAGTCCTTTTTAACTGTAAAATCTTTATAAGAAGTATCTTTTTCATTTGTAACATATGCTTTATAGTTTCCTTCTTTTAACAAGAAACTACACTTGCTTGTATAGTCTATATTATCTAGGCTACACTTTATATTATCTTTTCCATCATATGTAACATTTACTAAATATTCTTCGTTTTCATTAATCACATTTTCATAGTTTATTCTTATTTTATCTCTATTTATCTTGTCATAGTTAGCAATAAGTAAGTAAACAGCATATCCAATGATTAGAAAACTTAACACTAAACCAATCACACTTACTACTTTTTTCATATAACTACCTTATTATTTTATATATTTTTAATAGAAGTGGGAACATTACTTTTATCGGATAGTATATTATGCTTGTTGGTAAATCATATTCTCCTGCAAACTCTAGTACTATTCCGTTAAACTTTTCTTTGAAGTTTGTTAAATGGTCGTTCAAGTTTCCATCTATTCCACCTAAGTTACAATAGTTACAATTATTTTCTAATGAATACTTTATTATTTCAAATACTACACCAGTTGATACACGAAGTTTGTTTAATGTGTTTGAATTTCCTGCATATAAGTATTCACTTGTTCTTACTCCTACATCGTTGTTTGGTAAAAACATTATAGAAGCACTTAATAACATAGTTTCTCCATTTTCTTTTATTAAAGAGTTTACTTCATTTATCTCTTCTATTTTACCATTATTATTTTTTAGAAATTCTAAGTATTTATTTAAGTCAATATAACCAAATACTAAATGAGCTTTTCCTTTATAGTTCTCCATCATCTTTGTAAAATATTCTTCATTTCTTAAACTGATACCTTGTTTTTCTTCTGTTTCTTTAAGCATTTTAACAAGAAGTGGTACTTTTTTTATGTCGTCTGTTATTTCAAATGTAATACCGCGTTTTTCATGAAATGACCCGATGTAATACTTGAATTTACTTTTATAGGTATTTAGTAGTTCTTCTAAATTTAAGACTTTCCCGGTTTTATCACAAATGGGGGCTAGCATGTTATATTGTGGAGACATATTTTTACCCATTTCTTTATGAATACCTGTACACTTATATCCTAATTTTTCTAAGTTAGTATTCTTTATTTCAAAGTCTTTACTATAGTCAGGGCATACTTCTTCCCCTTTAAAACTATACTGTCTTCTTGCAAAATTCGGGTCAATTTTAACAACGTATGCTTTATTCTTTTTAGCTAATTTTTTAACAAACTTAGTCATAGCTTCTAAGTCTAAATAATTAGTAAAATCTAGCAAGTACCCACGTGGAATATAAAACATATTAATTCCTTTTATCATTTTTTTAACAAGAATTAAACATACTCCCACCAATGTATTGTCTTTATAAAGTCCACAGTGAAAGTGTCCCCAGTTATCTTTTATATTAGCCCAGTTATATGTTTGTGTAAGGCTAGACATACTATAATTACTTACAAAGTTATCATATTCAGTTTTGTTTAAATCACTTGTAAATGTGTACATTCATATACCCTCTTTCTATTACATATTATAACCTAAAGTGCCTATTTTTACAAGTAAATAATGTGCATTAGAAAAAGGGTATACACCCGATTTCTTAAAATGAACAGAAGTTTTTAGTTTTTCCTCTTAATAAACCAGTTCCAAATCTTCTACCTATGTCATAAACTTGAGCTAACATCTTTGTAATAGCATTTATTAAAGTTCCAGAAAAACTAATTCCACCGTAAACACTTAATAATTCTTGTTTACTCACTTTAAACACCTACTTTCCACATTTAATTGGGTTCATAACCCCTTCAAAAAATCCTAATATAAACGTAAATATTACGCCTCCAATTCCCCAGAGACCCCAAGAAATTCCACCAGTAACATTTAACATTTCTTCTTTACTCAACTTTTGATTATCCATTATTTTTCACACTCCTTAAAATTATATTTTTATCAAATAATTCTTCTATACCATTTTTATGACTTACATATATGATAGTTTTGTCTTTAAAATAATCTAGTATATTTTTTACTATAGTTTTTTCTAGTTCAAAATCTACTTCACTTAAAGCTTCATCAATAAAAATGTAACTTTTAGCTTTTAATAAACCTCTTGCAAGAATTATTCTTTGTCTTTCGCCACCACTTAAATTAAAACCATTCTCTTCAATAAAAGTATTTTCTTTTAGCCCTTTACTTTCTATTATTTCTTTTACATGCGTAAGCTCTAATATCTTAGAAAGTACGTTTTCGTCTACTTCTCTACCTAGAGTTATGTTATTTATTATAGTATCTGTAAACAATCTCTCATTTTGACCTATGTAATTAAAGTTGTTCCTAACTACTTGTGAATTCATATTCTTTAAGTCTATGTTGTCTATATAAATAGCTCCTTCATAACTAGTGAAATACTTTAGCAATATTTTTAAAAGAGTACTTTTTCCACTTGCAGTGGGTCCACTTAAAATTACTTTCTCTCCTTTCTTTATGTCAAATGATAAAGATTTAATTATTTTATGGTAAGTTCCATAGGTTAAATTATTTACTTTAATATCTCCGTTAATAGAATAGTAGTTACAATTATCTTCTTTATATTTCAAAAAACTATTAACTTTTTCAATATTTTTAAGTCCATATTTAACTACTGGTAACTTACTTAAGTATTCTTTGACAGTTGTAACTAAATAGCTATAAAGTACATATAAAAGCATTACTTCTCCTATGGTAATAATATTGTTGTTTGAAAGTGAAATACCTATATAAAGTATCAATATATTACCTATTTCTAATAGAAACATCAAAATCATACTTGTTGTTGTATTGTATTTATTTAATTTGTTTACTAATGTAAGCAAGTTTGTATAATAAGTATGAATTTTATTTTGAAATCTGTCTTTTAAATTTAAGTTGTATATTGTTTCTAGTGCTTCTATACTTTCAATAAGTAAAGAATTATATGCGCCTTTTTCTTCTTGCATAAGTCTTACATTTTTATCGTAAAACTTATATACAATTATAGTTATTATTAAGTAAATCATTAGAAGTGTAAGTGTAAAAAAGAATACCTTTTTACTAATAAATAACATTAGAAGTGTACTACCTAAAAACATCAAAACATTCACAAGTGAATTTAAAGCTAGGTCTAAAATCAGTTCTTTTAATGAATCTAAGTCATTAAATCTTGATATCATTTCTCCCGTGGTTCTATTTTTGTAGTAGCTATATGGAAGGAAAAATAATCTACAAATAATTTCGTCGTTTACAGCCTCGTCAACATTTTTATGTAGCTTAATAGATATTATTTTTCTTATGTAGTCTATTATATACTTTAATGTTATTACTAGTATGAACACCAAAGTATATTTTTTTATTAAGGTTGTATTGTCTAGAAAGACTTTGTAAAATATTGAAGTTGCCAAACTTGTTAAGAAAACAAATAATGATAAGGCTAATATTAAAGCTAGACATTTTTTATTTTTGAAAACTGCACCTATTAATATTTTGAGTAAATGATTATCGTTTTTGACTACTGGTAATTCTTTTATTTTTGTGAGTTTAATATAAACACCAAGATACATTTTTTCTAACTCGTCATAGCTTACTTTTATAAGTCCTACTGCTGGGTCCATAATAGTTACTCTTTTGTTAGTAACTTTATAAACTACAACAAAGTGGTAAAAGTTCTTTTTCTTAACATGAAGTATTAATGGACTATCAAAGCACTTGAGTAAAATGTCTAACTTTGCTTTTCCTGCATAAGCATCAAAGCCAAGCTCTTTTACACCAGTAACAATATCATATGCATTTGTTCCCATATTTGATGTGTGGATAAGTTCTCTAATAGTTTCCAAATCTAAATTTCCATTATAGTATTTTATGATTGAAGAAACACACGCTGGAGCACAGTCTTTCATATCACATTGTAAGACAACAATTTTTTTGTTCATATTTTTCCCTCCTAATATATTTATTCGACAAAAAACGCGAAAAGTCTTTTTTTATTTTGACTTTACGCGAAATTTTACGTTAAAATTTACATAAAAAGTGTCTAGTTAGCCTTTTTTTATAAAATATTTTTTATATTGACGAGTTTTTGAAAAGTATACTTTCTTTAAATTAATGTACCTTATAAGGGACAAATCTTCTTTATCAAATAGTGTATGATAAACTTCTTTTTTATTTTTTAACTCACTAATTTCTTCTAAGACTTTGGTGTTATTTATATACTTTTTTGTAACTATATATGGTACATTTAACCATAGTATTTTTTTAGTAGGATAAATAATATCTTTTCTTTTTTTGTATACTAAGTCATCAGTTAATAATTCAATTAAGTTTACTCCACACTCGTTTAAAAAGTATGAGCTTCTTCCTTGTCTATAATTTATTTCAAAGCAATAGTACTTTTTATCAATTTCATTATACTTAAAATCAAAGTTAGAAAACCCTACATATTTTATGTTTTCTAAAAAATTTTTAACATCATTCATTACTTCTTTATACCCTACTTCACTTATTATTGCTGCATAGTTTCCTAAAACTTTAGGATGATATTCTTCTAAAACAGGTCTACCGATACCCATCATTCTTACTTTTCCGTCAGTACTACTGTAAGCGTTTATCACAAGGTTATTAGTATCGTCTCCTTTAATAAATTCTTGCACGATTAGATTATCTTTATAGTTAGATTTATTAATGTTGTTTACTGTTTGTATAAGTTCAGTTTCACTCTTAATTAGAAAGACTTTCTTTTTATTAGGAAATTCTGCATGTAAATATTCACTTGAATTAGAATTGTTTGGTTTTAATATTAGTGGATATTTAAAGTGTATCTTTTTTAAAATATCTAATCTATCACTTTCTTTTATAATTACAGACTTAGGATATCTTAATTTGTATTTATCACATAAATTATAGAACTTATCTTTAGTTATAAAACTTTTTAGTAAGTTATAACTTATAAATTTATTTAAAAACAATCCACTTAATAAATCTTGATTTTTAACTACGTACTCCATATATGAGTCACTACACGGGATAAGTATAATGTTTTTAGTAGTCTTTTTTAAAGTTTCTCCTACATTTATTAGCGATTTAATGCATACACTTTCGGTGTCAAAGTTTTCAATTACTTTAATATCTACGATTTTTGAAAACATCGTTGGATATAAAATACGACTACAAAGTACTAATGGTTTTTCTTTATATGTTTTGTAAATTACTCTACTCATGCCATAAGCGTTTTCGTCACTTCCTAAAATAACAAACTTTATACTCATAATTCCTCCATTTTTGCAATTTTTTCAAAAAAGTACTTGCATTT
>ENA-UOIZ01001135-UOIZ01001135.1-human-gut-metagenome-genome-assembly--contig:-P88-NODE-1135-length-23507-cov-8.571508_pt1 | contig 23507 bp, 20 predicted proteins | sample MGYA00242336_ERZ723883 | MGnify/ENA metagenome assembly ERZ723883 | reverse complement strand
AAGCAGATGACGGAATACGATATGTTGGTGTGTTAATGTAGTTAAGACGTTTGCTCTTCCGATCTATCTGCAGTAAACAATGCTTTTATCTGCGCAACCGACTGTAATATAGGTATCATGCTTATGTTTCTGCTTCGGATCACACCCATTACCTGTTCTGTATCTGCCGGTCTTGCACCTGCATAGAACTCATCCATCCACATTTCAAGTGGTATAGGAAGCGCACCGCCATTTTCCTTAAAATCATCATCTGCCATTCTGCTTAATATGGTAAGAACCTGCGTATATACCATTGAACATACAAAGTTGTATGACTTATCATTATCATTGACACATAAAAACAATGCCAGCTTTTTATTTGTCAGGTTATCAAGCGTTCCTCCTACACCTGTTGCAAATTCCCTTATATTAATGTCATCATCCTCAAATATTCTTTTAAGGGCTGCTGTTTCACACAGTTTCAGTTTTGCATTTGTGATGATTATAATAGAGCGTACAGTTTCACTTGCACCCTCTTTAAGTTTCCTGTAATCCCTTACTGCCGGATTATCTTCACTATCCTCTTTGGCAAGCTTATCCATCTTAAGCTGCAGAATCGTAGGAGGCTGTTTTCCCTTTTCAACCTTAACATCAGCTTTCTTGCTTTCGTCATTTACAAGCTTTAATACATTGTTAAATGTGCCTTTTCTGCCCTCTTTTCTTGCATACCACCATTCATAATAAAACACCGCCTGCAGGTAAAGGGCAACTCCGTCATCCCAGAACGGGTCTCCTTTCATAGCGTCAGGCGGTGTAAGTGACTGCTGTATGTTTGCTATAAGTTTTATTAAGTCTTCCTCTGTTTCGATATATGCAAACGGATTGTACCTGTCCGACATTTCAGGATTCTTAAGATTAAGGCATCTGACCGTATATCCCTTTTCTTTAAGATATAAGCCGTATTTAAACATCAGCTCGCCTTTTACATCCAGGGCAATTATATTGTTGCTTGCTTTAAGAATGTTGCTGGTTACAACAGATGTTGTCTTATATGTTCCCGCCGAACCTATTACAAGCATGTTGTTATTGGAAGGCTTGCTGTCTCCCTGTGTATCCACTTTTACATGCCTTGATAATATCCTGTTTTTACTGTCATCAGGATTTGCCCGGCGCTTGGTTACTTCGTAAGGGTCAGCCCATTCCTCACTTCCGTTCTGAATGTCGGAATGGAAATCCCTGAAATGATACATTATATATGAGCATAAGAACACCCACGCAATAACAGCCCAGCCTATACACATCATTGTCTTTTCATTGAAGAATCTTTTATATTCCCAGATATGATACAGAAGATAAACAACTTTATCTCCTATATTTACCAGGGATAAGTCTGGAAACGAAAATAGCCCAGAGGCAAATATTCCCAGAAAGATAAATGGTATAAGCAGAACCATATATGTACTTATCTGTACTTTATTTTTTGTAAACATGCAGTTCCTTTCCGTAACGGATTCCGTCACATTTTATATTCTCATTCCTGTGGTCTGTTCAATATCAGGCTCATAAGTCATATCATCCGTGACGGATTCCGTCACAAAATTATTTTCTGACTGGTAACGCTCCCTGTTAATCTGCGCTCCTATTATCTGACTTTCCACATAGTTTCTTAATGAACTTTCCCCACCAGGCTCATTATTCTTAAGATATTCTATTAATTCATCTGTGGTATAGTTATCAAGCACCATTCCAATATCTGCATATGCACTATGATATGTATGCTCCCTGTTTTCTATAGCCTCCCTGACAGACATGCGGCTTTCATATCCGACTTTTTCTTCTGCTACAACTGTGACGGATTCCATCACATTCCCAGAAGCTTTATTTTCATATGAAGAAAGAAGGTCACCTGTACTCCCAAGAGCTGCCATCATCATATCTCTGCTGTGCTGTAATTCACCTGTGACAGATTCTGTCACAAGGGGACGAGATTCCGTCACATTGGGACGAGATTCAGTCACATTTTTGGAAGCCTGCTCTGATACATTCATATCTTTATCAAGTCTTAGCTTTTCAAGCTTATCTTCAATGTCGGTTATAAGACTTGATGAGGTTTTTCTTATTGTTTCAAGAGAGGCTTTTAACTCGCTCAATTCCTTATCTGCCGACCATCCGGCTATATAACCGAATGAATAATCAGATGTATCTATGCCAAAATGTTTGCATACTGTATATGCAACACTTTCAGCCTCAACCTCTTTTGTCCTTCTGTTCTTCTCTCCGGCATCAGCTGCATTGTCATTATGCAGTATTGAATGTGCTATCTCATGTATCATTGTTTTGACGGTCTGACTTTCGCTCATTCCTGATTTAACTGCTATGCTGTCTGTTACCCGGTTATAATAGCCATGAGCATCACCATCTATTTCCTCAAAGTGAATAGGAACACCTGACGCATCTTTAAGTGCCTGAATATACAGCGGGTAATCATTTATATTGCCCTCAAGGTCATGCGCCATGCTTGGCAGTTCCTTACCTTCCGTCTGTGAGACATCAAACACGGACACAACCCTGAATGATGTGAGCTTTATTTCTGTTTCTTCTTTTACCGGATTTCCATTCTTATCAAGGATTATTTCCCCGGTATCAGGATTCACCTTTTCATGCAGAACTTTTCTTGTATAAGGAGCTGGTGCGAGTATCTTTATTGCTTTTTCACCTCTTTTTACATGCCTGTCAAAGTTCTTTTCCCATGACTTGAAACCTGCTACAAGTGAAGCCTGCGGATTCTGTGCTGCAATAAGGAGCGTGTTATTTAGACTGTATCCATGGAATTTAGACATTGTGTTTAGATAACCCATGTATTTTTCACTGGTAAACATATCTTTTATTCCATCTTCAAGCTGCTGTGTTATTTCTTTTACACGGTCTTCACGGTTGTATGCAGCCTGCGGTTCTTCTATTACAGGCATAAGCCCATTGTAATCATCTGTCAGCTCCTTATCCTGTCTTTCCGGCTGCATGGTAAATTCAAGATTAAGATAATTTTCTGTAAAATAATTATCTGCTTCCGGCAGTACCTTCTGGCTTGAAAAGCTGAAATATTCTTCCTTATTCCCACCTACAATAATATGGTCCATCAGAGGAATATTAACCATGTCGCACAGCTGAATCATGCGGTCTGTCATCTGCACATCCATCTTGCTTGGTATGAGATATCCGCTTGGATGATTGTGTATGAGCATCATGCTTGCCGCATTGGATAATATTGCAGCTTTTAATATCTCTCTTGGGTGTGACAATGTACCATTCACAGCTCCGGCAGATACAAAGCTTACATTTATCGGTCTCATTCTGCTGTCAAGATTTATTATTCCTAACACCTCTCTGTCAAAATCCCTCATCTGTTCTGACAGCGCCCTTACAACGCTGTCTGGATTGCTGAATGGTTCATCTGACACAAGTGGTTCTCTGCTTCTTACAAGTCTTACGGCTACATTATCCAGTTCAAACGCCTTTTCAGGTTCATCAAGATTCTCCTGCGCCTTAACTGTATCTATGTTCATCTTCCTTCACCTCTTTCCTGTCTATCCCATCCATCTTATCTGTAAGGGCTGTGAGGTCTGCCGTTACAAAGAAATCCTCCGGCTGCTTTTCTATGTACTCTTTAAGTCTGGTTATCTGAATATACATTTGCTTATTCCTCCATACAAAAAGACAGACACTTTTATGTGCCTGCCTTATAATCTTGGTATTGCTTCTTCTTTATATTCTTCTTCCGTTTCCTGCATTTCATATGTGACGGATTCCGTCACATTAGAACCTTTTACATTACAAAAACATTCCTTTTAAATCTGTTGTTATTTCCTCATCAAGCTGCGGATGGGCTGCCTCAATGGTAGTTTCTTTTAAATCTTCTGCATCAAGAATGATTTCTGAATTATGATATTGTTCCTCTATATCCTGTATTGCTTCCTGCAGACTTGCAGCTTTCGTGCTTACCACTTTCTGCAGAACCTCTGTTATCTCAATATCATATTCACCCCTGTTGTCATTTTTTGTGCTGTGCATTGTGACGGAATCCGTCACAATCCTGTCTTCATAAAAATGTGTCCATCCTTTCATGACATCTGAAATCATACTGCTTAATTCTTCTGGTGCATGTGTGAACTGTATCTTATCTCCCTGCCATGTTCCGTTAGTATGATTGATTCCGTTAATCAGCTTTATTCCCCTTGCCGGAGGCTCCCATTCTGACAAATTCTTGGTATAGTCATCCAGCAGGTAGTCATCTGGTCTTATAAGCCCCGGAACTGCAACGCTCTTGTCTGTTCCGCATGGTACAAAGAGTCTCTTTTCCTGCGGCAGCTCCGGCAGATATTTATCAAGCCAGGCATTTTTTTCTTCAAGTGCATAGCGGCTGTCTGTCAGATATGCAGACAGTATATATACATCAATATCATTATCTGCAATAAGCTGCTTTATTGCTCCTAAGACATTTTCATTAGGCTTAAGGTTAATGAAGTAATCTTTTTCGTATAGTGTTTCCAGTGTATCCACAGTCTTAAACTCTGCAAGTGTTCCGTCCATATCCACGAACAGTCTCTGCCTGTCTGTAATATGTACTCCGTTGTAGATTGTCTTAAGCATTGTTTCTGTCTCTGCCTTTCCTGCTTCGGTCATCCAGGATTCCTTGTCTCCAACAATCCACTTAAACAGTTCAAAGCTCTCACATTTTCTTGCAAGGTCTTTATATACATTCATCTTGTCATCTGATATATCCATGGTTTTATCCTCCTCTCATGTGACATCAATGTTACATCGTGACGGATTCCGTCACATTTAAAATCACTTTACCGGAGCAGCTTTTGGCACAGGTGCAGCTTCAAGTGCCTTTGATATATTTCTGGTAAGTTCAGCATTGTTGTCGTGCTTATCGAATTTTTCAAACAACTCTTTTCCGGTCTTGTATGTAGTTCCGCCATCCGGCTCACCTTTTACCCATAATTTCACAGGCTTCTGGTTGTTTACAAATGCAACATATCTTGCCTTATCTGCATCATTTACAGCAAATACCTGATTCTTTGGAAGCATTAATGTCTGCTCTCCCTTAGTTCCCGGCACTGTACAGAAGAAGAAGTTAGGAAATCTCTGCTCAAGCTGTGCATTAATATTGTTACGGTCAACAAGTGTTTCCTTATCAATGGATATTTCCGAAAATGCCATGTTGCCTCTTAGTGCTTGACAGTTTACATTCTTGCTGTCCTGTATTTCCATATCCCATTTCTGCATGGCTTTCTCTGCTTCTGTTGCTTCAAGCTGTTCAAACTCTGCTATCTGTGCCTTAATTTCATCTGATGCAGACTCCATGTACTCATCCGGGCTTCTTCTTGCAGTGTTTAAATAATCATCTTCGGAGTATATCTTCATATCCGGTACATTTGTGACGGATTCCGTCACATCTGCAGAAGCATTTTTTATAAGAGAGTGTTTATAGCTCTCATAGCACTGCTTTGTTGTATTTAAGTCTGCCGTAGCAACCCTTAACTGCTTTTCTCCATCATCCGGTATAAGGTCAGGAAGCTCTGCAAAATTTACTTTCGTTTCTGTAAGTGCATTTTTCATTACATCAAGGGCTGCATCCGGAACAGACACTATTGTTGTCTTACCGTTTGTAAGATTAATAAGGTCGTTTGAATTAAGTTCCTTATCAGATGTAAGGTTTGCCTTGATATAGTCAGTAAACATTACATTAAACTTCTGCTCATCTTTTCTGGCAATGCTTACATGCACCGCCTTATCCTCATCATTTACAGATTCCAGTATGCAGTATTTCACACCTGCTTTATCAAGATAATTTTTAATATTTCCGATCGCAGCTTCTCTGGTATCACTTTCCTTGAACGGAACTCTGAATATGCTGTAATCACCGCCTGTCTCCTTAAGAAACTTTGTGAAATTTTCTGTGATATCCTTGTCAAAGAACTTTGCTTTTACACCCCTTGCCATGAACTGTATAAGCTTTATTGTTGCATACATTGCCGGCTGGCTTATCTTAAAGTACATTTTCATGCCTCTTGCAATTTTCCCATAGTCAGCATAAATGCTGTTGCTGTATTCACTCATTGTCATTTCCTTTCTGTGACGGATTCCATCACATTTTATATTCTCATTCCTGTGGTCTGTTCAATATCAGGTTCATCAGTCATATCAGGTGTATTCTCACTGTCTGCACTGATTCCATCCGTGATATCAGTTGTGACGGACTCCGTCACATTTTCGGATGCAGTCTTTTCCTGCTCATATTTTTCTTCAAGCTCCTTTACCGCCTGAAAAGCTTCCTTTGCTGTTGCATACATAAGAGGCTCACCCTTTTCATCACGGACATAATCAGCAACCAGGTTGTCATATATTGCAAAACCAGCCGTCCTTGTTGCCGTCTGCTCATCAAGATATCTTCCCCGGTATCTCTCGGATGGATTAAGCTCCTGCAGCATATCCAGTATGGCTGCTTCTGATTTTGCCGCAGCCTTATAAAGCTCCTGAAACTTTCCGAGGCTTTCTTCCAGTTCTGCCGCTGTTGTTCTCGGTCTGTACTCACCTTTCCTTAAAGCGGCACTTGATGCGTCAAGTACATTGGCGCACAGTGTAAGCTCGCTGTCTGTCAGTATCTCTTCCCCAGCTTCCACTCTCATCATTTTTTCTGGTGTAATAAGAAGAATATTAGCAAGCTCCTGTGTTGTCATGTTGTTATCCTGTCTTAACCTGCTTATCAGGCTTCCATATACATTTTTGTCCATATACGCTCCTTTCTTAAAAAGGACAGACAATTTTACATGCCTGCCCCTTGATTAATATTGATATGTGCTTATGACGGTTTCCGTCACAATGTGACGCAACTCGTCACATTATAATTTAGGATTATCATTATCCAGCTTGATATCCGGCTGTATTTCTCCCATCTCTTTAAGTTCATTGATTCTTAAGTTTCTTACCTTGTCAATCTGCTTATTGATGCAGTATTCTGTACCTTTTTCAAGCTCATGTTTATCTGCATCATATATGCTTACCGAATATCCTAATATTTCCTCATCCTCAAGCGTTTCATTAACCTCGGATACCATTTCCATGATTGACTGCAGTGTTTCAGAATCTGGCTGGAACGGACTAAAAGTACTCGCAGGACTTAATATAGTATTACCAACAGGAAGTGTTATAACTTCATGGATGGATGAAGGAATAACAAAGAAGTCATTACCGCCATAAAGCTCTGATACTCTCTGTCTTACATTATCATCCAGAATAAGAGATGCGCCTCCTGTTTTATTTGCGTTGGTTACGACAAGCATTGTCTCTGGCATAGCTGAAATCTCAAAATCAGCATTCATGTTAGAAAATATGTCACTCATGGAATTTATTGATACAGATGTGACATTTGCTGTGTTTGATATGGCATCCTGGATAAGTCTCTCTTCGCTTATTCCCTGCCTTAAGAGCCATTCCTTTGGTATTGCCGACACTGACCTCTCCTGCGTTCCGTTGGATACCATGAGTTTAGGGACAAACTTCATGCCGTTCTTTTCATATACAACAGCTCTGTCATTGCTGTAATTATGTGATACGGCATCCATGAATATATAAGGCTTTGCAGCCTCATAGCTTGATAACTTCTCCCTTAATCCTTCAATATCAATATTGCCCTGTGGTGCAGCCTGTATGAATCGGTTCATGCTTCCTGCAAGTAATTCTGCCACTTCTTCCTCTGAATTAATAAACTGCAGTCTTTCCATTGCCCTGTCAAGATTAAACACCGGGTATGCAGCGCTTTTCTGTTCAGGATTAACCAGAACGATTCCTGTGTATGAACCCATCTGCTCTACATTAACCTCATACTGTGCCATTTCCGGCGGCAGGAAACCTCTTAATCTTCCACTTTTAACTAATTCGATTACTTCATTCTTTGTCATAAAATTTACCGTCCTTTCTGTCTGGATTAGATAATAATTGTGACGGATTCCGTCACATTTTTGCATAAAAAAAGGACTTAAAACAAAGGTGCAAACCTGCCTAAGCAGATTCACACCTGTTTTAAATCCTCTTTTTATACTTCTTGCAAGTATAATGTAACACATCTAATTAGTCTCATCCAGTCTCATTTAGTCTTATTTATCTGTGTTCCTTACACTTAATGCAAGTATAGAGTAGCATATCTAATTAGTCCAATCTAGTCCAGTTTGGTACAATCTGTATCAAAAATTCTATTTTGAATACATACAAGGAAATTGAAAGGGTTTTTGCAATATTTTACAAGGTTATTTTATCTTTTTCCTGTAGTAATTCGCCAGGCGTTCCATCATTTCAACATCCAGCTCCGGTCTTGCGATTCTTCTTATTTCTTCATATGCAATACCATCTTCCATGCAGCGCATCAGGAAGTCTTTCTGTTCTGCAGAAAAGCGTTTATCCGTTGCAATCTCTTTTACAAATGCATCATATATGTAAGCTGCATTTTCATCCTTCCTTTTTCTTTTCTCAAACAGTCTGTGTAATCTGCCTGTTTTCTTATCAGCTTCATCTTTTGCAGAAGCTACACTGCTCATATTTATCCTGTCCTGTGCCTGCGAAAGCTTATATTCCAGATTCTTTATTTCCTGTCGTGCCTCATCACGCTGTGTCATCATAAGTTTGTAGGCTCTTTCCTTTTCATTAAGCGTAAGCTGGTACTGCTCCATAAGCTTCTTCTGTGTTTCCTTCTCCTTATCATATGCAGCCTTGACCTGGTTCTGGAACAGGTCTCTTATCTCAATATTTGCCTGCGTCACTTTAACGGCAAGGTCATTAGCTTCCTTTATCTGTGAAGCCAGTTTGTCATTTTCCATGTATGCTTCTGAATTGTAATTCTGTACGGCATCATAAAATGTATTTTTATTAGCATTATAGAGTCTCTTTAGTCTATCTGTATTCCTAACCGTTACTATTGCATATATCATTCTTTGCACCGTGACGAAATCCGTCACATATTCAGATATGATATCCGGTACTTCGATATTAAAATAATCTGCTATTCCTGTTACAAGTTTCTGTTCCTCTGTAAGTTCCATATTTTATAATCCCCCTTTCGGTACATTCTGTGTGACGGATTCCATCACATTTTCGGATGCCTGCTTTGATATATTATCCTGAACTGCCTTTGTATTTTTCATTGACCTTTCAGCAGTGATTTTAACCGGCGGTCTTTGCGTGACGGATTCCGTCACATCTGCTTCCTTTATGATTCTTGAAAGTATTCTCTTTTCTGCGTAGAGCATTTCAAGTCTTTTATCATATTCAGAGGCAGATGTTAAATTTCCTTTTACAATGTCCGGATAAGCTGCTTCTATTTCTTCCAGCCTGTCAGACAGCGTTTCGTATTCTTCATCTGTCATTTCTGCCCTGGCATTAATAAGTTTTCTGTAGATGTCTTCATACTCATTTTTTACTCTTAAATCGTCTACACTAATATCTGCATCAGAATATGTCCTGTCGCCTTTTAAATCCTTTACTGTCTTTATCTCCTGCTTTACTGCATCCAGTTTTTCCTTCACCTGTTCCACGCTCTTTATATCGTTATCCAAAATGTAATTACATTCTTCAAGCAGCTTATCGATTCCGATCAAATCCTGTCTTACCCTTATCTGCTCTTTTAGCTGCAAATCAAAATAGTGGTACTGGCTTGCCTGTCCGTAACGCATTATTGCACACACCTGAAATCTTGAGTCCTTGTGTTCCGTAATAGTAGTAAGTCTATCCTTTACATATACGGTATCAGGTGGAATTATATCTTTATCCGGCTGCATGATTCTTCTCTTAATATCTGCAAATGTATAACCCGGTCCTAAGTTATAATCCCTTCTGGCTCTCTTGGAAGTCTTTCCATCAACCTCTTTCATTGCCGGATGATGATATGATATATAATCACCATGCTTTTCAGACTGGCCTATGCGAATGTCATAACCCATTCTTCTCATTTCTTCAAAATATTCATGCAGATTATTTGATACGGACACCGCCATGTCTATATCAAGTCTTATTATCTTTTTCCATGTAAACTTATCTGCTTTTCCTGCAGAATGTTCTGCATAGGATTTTCCTTTTCTCTTTGAAGATTTATCATACTCAAGTCTTCCAAGCCCATACTTTTCTGTAATTTTATCCGTGATTGGCTGGATGTATTTCTCCCAGTCTCCGTTTACATATCTGTACTTGCTTCCGTCCATTCTGCCGACAGAATTAAATACAATGTGACAGTGCATGTGTTCATGGTCGTTATGAACAGCAAAGACATATTCGTAACCATCACCAAAATATGCTTCACAAAATTCTTTTCCGACTTTAAAGCATGTAGCTTCATCACATGCGCCAGGAGGGAATGATATTACATAATGATATCCCTGCCTGCCGTTCTCTTTTCCATATTCTTTTTTTGTACTCATCATGCAGTCGTATATTTCATCAGGAGTAACCCCTGCATTGCTTCCTACCCACAGACCACCTTCTGTTTTATCAGGATTCATTATGTATTTAATTGAATTAATAAGATGCTGTGATGGTCTTCCCTTTGCAGCTTCTTTTATATTTTTAAGTATCGTTGTCGCCATCTACTGCCTCCAGTCTTATTTTAATATCATCTATCTTTTCATCAGCCTGGGTAAGAAGTTCTTTCATGTGTTCAACAGATTCCTTGTCATTATATGCGGTAAGTCTTAATAACCCCTGATGAAATTCTGTGCGTAGCTTGCGGAGTTCGTTCATGATTTCCTTCAATTGTCTTTCATTATTTTCATAAATTAGCTGCGACCTCATGAAGTCACTCTTTCTTAATCCGTCCGATTTTTCTTTCGCTTTTTTATAAAGTGTATCAAACTTTTCGTATTCATTTTCTGTCATGCGCACAATGATTCTTATGCTGTGCCGACCTTCCTTTTTATCCATACATCAATCCTTCCTGCAGTAAAAAATGGAATGGCATTTATTTCTGCCATCCCATTTTTATCATGCAATTTATTTAGTATGTCTGATGATTATATGTAACGGAGTCCGTCATATTTTCTGTCGTGCTTTCATTAATGCTTTCAGAATTATTATCATCATTTTCATTAGAAACTTTTGAACTTTCACCTGCGTTTTCGTTTGCAATCGCAAGAAATTTCTTAAGCATCTCGTCTGTCACTTCTGTTCCAAGTTTTTCTTCCAGAGTGGAAATGAAGTTCTCTCCCATCTTCTGTTTTTCCTGCACCTGTAACAGATGCTGCTGCTTTTTCAATTCAGCAAGTTCCTTTTTCTTGTCAGAAATAATTTTCTGATATTTGCTAATTTCATTTTCAACCTTTTCAATCTTTTTAGATAATGCTGACAGTGTCATATTCTTTTAATCCTCTCTTTCTCATTTCATTATTTACTATCTGCTGTCTGAATCTTAACTCATCACGCTGTGGTGTTGTCATATGTGATAGTCCTTTCATAATCCAGAGTGTTTCCCTTCCTGCATATTTTTTTGCAACACGCTTCTCACACTCTGCAATCATTTCATCAAATGTTCCTTCAAAGTCATACCAGACGAACACCATTTCATCAGATGTAATCATTATCTTTTTATCAGGAACTGAAAACTTTGCAATTATATTTTCTGCATTTCTAAGCAATGCTCCCTGATGCTTTTCTATATCGAGTGTCCAGCAGAAGTTGTTCCATCCGTTGCTGGATGGGAGGCTTGCCGGAATCCTTTTCGTTACATACTGCGTATAATATCTTATCTCATCCGGTGCAGCTTCTACATACGGCTCTCCAAAGAATCCGGTACAACTGGGAGACTCCTTTGTAGGTGTGGCTGCAAAAAGTTTTAGAAGATTTTTCTCCGGTTCGGATATATTTTCAATGCAGCCGCCGGATATTTTTTCTTCAATTATTTTCACCTTCTGCTTTAACTTTTCGATTTCTTCATAGACAATTTCTAACTCATCCTGAGAAATATTTTCTTCCGGTTCTTCAAAAGTTTCTGAATCATTTTCTGTCTGGTCTGAATATTTACCTGGAGAAATATTGTTTGAAATTTTCTTTACCATTTCCATAAAGCTCTCTGTTGAATCATCTCCTGAACCATCCATTTTAATTTTTCTTAATGTAAGTTTCAGAAGCGTTTCACACATCTTACTTAAGCTCATGCCATCCGGCTGAACGCTCTTTAATTCTTCTGCTGTTTCATCTGAAATTCTAATTGAAACTGACATATTTTTTACCTTCCTTTATCATTTTTCTTTCCTGCTGTTTCGTGATGCAAAGTGCATCACTGATGCCGTAACAGGTGATGCAAAAGTGCATCTTGGCATGATGCATGATGCAAAGTGCATCACCCCTATGCTGCAGTCTGCATCACCCTCAATCCCAGTCCTTGTCAGATGTGCTGCAAAGTGCATCACTTTTGGCGGTCTGCATCACTTTTTCCACAATTTTTCCTACTTCTTTTTGCAAGATACGCATTTTGTCATACAAAATCGCCCCTTAAAAAGTGGCTTGCAACCTTGTTAGGGAGTATCCCTAAGACCCTCTGGCACAACACATGGCACAAATATTTACATTTTTTCATCACACTTTTATTTTCTTTCATGAAAATTTTCTCCTTAAATTTTTTAAAAACCGGAACGCTGATTTTAAAAATCTGCGCTCCGGTTTTTGCGTATTCTTGAAAACGGCTTTAAATATTTTCTTTAAAAAATCTTCCGATTTTTTAGGGGTGCTTAAATTAATCCGTGTAATTTTTTATATAAATTTTCATTGCTTCATCCAGAGAAATATCTTCATGGTCTGTTGCATATCTGTAAAACTCGTCAAGAAGATTGATTGATGTACTCATCCTTATAAGCTTGATGTCTTTATTATTTTTCACTTCGTCTCTTAAGAATGATGTGATAGTTTTTTTCATTTCAATCTCTCTGCTTCGTGAGTACAGAAGTTCTTTTGTGCAGCTCATCATCTGCATGAAGAACAGTTCATATTCCGTATTAATCTTTGCTAAAATTTTATCTGTCATGTCCGTTTAGTCCTTTCACTTTTAATCATCACTTTCACTGCCGGCGTCTTCAATTCCTTTCACTCTTCCGACATGAAGCTGGTTCGTTTTATGCCACTCATCTGTTGCACTGTATATTCCAACCGGGTCTCCGGCTTCAAAAACTTTTCCGTTTCCAAGGTAGATTGCCACATGTCCTATTTCCCCATCAGAGGTTTCATTTTTATAAAAAATCAAATCACCCGGCTCTGCCTTGTCTGTTTCAATTTCTTCACAGATTTCAAACTGTTCCTTTTCAAGTCTCGGTAAATCTATTCCTGCCTGACCGTAAACATATTGTACTAAACCTGAACAGTCAAAGCCTCCATCATCAGGAGTGCTTCCGCCTGATATGTAATCCCAGCCGGAATATTTCATTGCCTCGTCAACAATTTTCTGCACAGTTGCATTTTCATAATTGTATATGTACTGATTAACAAGCTGCACATAAAACATGTTTCCGTATGTATAACGCCAGCCGCCATTGTAATCAATTGCTATCTGGTTTTTATAATCAACCTGTCTGCCTCCGGATTTTTCCTCTGCAAATGCGATTGCCAAATCAAGTGTGTATACTTTGCCATTTTCTGCTACATAATCAATGAATCCCATTCCATAATTGTATGCCTGTATTGCAGTATTTATATCACATTCCTTTTCATCTGCTTTCATGACACATGAGGCAAAATATTTTGAACCTTGTGCAATCGACTCCTGTGGTGTCTTAAAGCTGTTAGGGGGAAGCCCTGCAGATTCTGAGGACTGCATAACATCAGTTCCTATTCCATGTGATTCAACTTCCATTATTGCCATAAGATAATTCACATAGTCTTCTATCTTTTCATTTGCTGCAGCATCTTTTACCTCATCAGAATAGCTTATTGTATTATCTGATAAAAGTTGTCTGTATAATCCTGCAATGACCTGTGCAGATGCGTCCCTAACAGCTCCGGCAATTGATGATATAAGTGCAACAAGAAGCGAAACAATCACTATAACAACAGCTAACACGATAAGCAGTGGAATAAAAACAATTCCAAGCTGTGATATTAAAGCTGCTGCAAATGCCATGATTACCGCTGTTATTTTCTGTATAACTCCCATATCTGATTTTGATATTGCAATATCAGATGAATGTTCTGTCTCGTAATCCGCAGGCTCTGATTGAGATTGTGCTGCAGCTTCCTTTAATGTATCAGAATATTTTTTTACGGCTTCTGTGGCTGCTTTTGCCACTTCACTTGCTCCTCCGGTGCCGGCGGCGGCTCCTGTCTTGGCTGCTGTTTTTGCTCCGGTTCTGGCTGCTGTTGCCGCCTGCTTTCCTGCATTTTCTGCACTCTCTGTTGAAGTCTTTAATGCTTCCTGACGGCTTATGTTCATCGAATTATCATCAGAAGTCCTTAAGGAATATCCTCTGTTTTCTGCATCTTCATGTGAATTGCTTCTTCGCTTTTTATTATCGGTCCGGGCATTATCTGAACCTGCAGTATCCGTGTTATTTTCAAAAAATGTGACGGAATCCGTCACATCGTTTGAAAATATTTTTGACTGTGCATCAAGATTTTTCTTAAACCTTTTATACTCCGGCGACTGTTTAAAGACTTCAAATGTCCTCTTCTGCTGTGACGGTGGAAGTGTCGAAAAAGCTTTGTATTCTTCTTCTGTCATATAATTTTCTACAGACAGCTTTTCATATTCAGGCTTTGGTATTTTTAATCCGCTTTTTCTTATCTCTTCCTGAACCGGATTAGTTATTTTTCTCTTTGAACCAAACTGAACTGTTGATTTTATATTCACTTTTTCATCAGCAAAATTAATTCCCATATGCAGCCTCTTTCATTGCAGCTTCCTTCATTTTTTCCTGTCGTGCCTTTTGGGCTTTCTCATGGAAGTTTGTTGAAAAGACTTCATAGAGAGGATTATCTTTACTCATAAGACTGTCTAAAATAATTATCTTCTTGCCCCAGACCATTACCGATCTTCCGGGTCTGTCGCTCTTCAATGCTTCGTACTCTGCTGTTGTCAAATCCTGTATCTTTGAAAGCCTTTCTGCATCTTCTCCTACCTGCTGGAAGAACATCTTGTACCCACAGTTCTGAAACATATCCCTTAAATCAGGATTTTCCAGTGCCCTTGTAAGATTCTGCATTGCAAGAGTAACTATTCCTCCAAATTTTCGATATGTGATTACTGCATCAAGAAGTATCTGTGCTGATGAAGCATTCTTTGTTACGACCTGCGTTTCATCAACAACAAGCCTTGTAGCTTTCTGCAGCTCCTGGTTATAATTCATCCTGATTGAAAGGAAGAACATTATTGATATCATTACTGGCTGCCAGTAATTCTCATCAACATTCTTAAGTCCGAACGCAACAAGTCTGTAGCTGCTTATATCCACATCAGACGGATAAGCAAACATGTCATACACACCTTCCGTATAGCTGTAAAGGCAGTTTACCATCTCATGTATTATTGCTTTATCATGCTTATTATCATTGGCTTCCTCAAGGCTCATTAACTCCTTACGCACGTCTTTAATTGTTGGCTGAATCAGCGTCCTTCCTGCAAAGACTTTCTCATACACCTTCTGTACTGCCTGCTCTATGAAGTTGCTGTGTTCCTGCGTATATACAATCTTTTTCATTACAGATTCCGTGAAGCTTGTCGCCCATTTTGTAACATCCGCAATAAACAGTTCCTTGTCCTTCTTTGTTCCGGCTTTAAACAGGCTTAACGGTACTTCCATAGGATTTATATGTATATCTGATTTAGGTGTGAAATCAAGGAACAGACCGCCGTACATGGCGCATACATTCTGTGTCTCATTCTGCGGGTCTATTATCTGAATATCATCATCTGTGGATAAAAGTGTCTGGGTTATTTCTGTCTCCTTTATAAGATAACTCTTGCCGCTTCCTGTCGGTCCTATTATTATTCCATGAGGAGAGGTTAATGTCTTACGGTTGGCAAACACAAGATTCTTGGTAGTGTTGTTGATTCCGTAAAATATTCCTCCCGGTTCTGTAACTTCCGGTGCAAAGAACGGCTGCAGTGCTACCAGGGAAGATGTGTAAAAGCTTCGCATCTTCTTTACCTGTCTTACACCTGTTGGAAGTGCTGTATTAAATGCCTTAAGCTGCACATAATTATATGTCTCAAGATATGCTCCTGCGTTCTTTCCTGTACGCTGTATTGACTCTATCCTTGCAGCAAGCTCATCCTCACTTCCAGCGGTAACAACAACTAAAAGACCTGCCTGTATACATTCCTCTGAATCATCATCCAGCTGGTCCATATATCCTTCAAGCTCTGCTTTCTTCTTTTTCTTGTTGTAGGATATTCCGGTAACAGACTGGTTGTTGCTCTTCTTGGAATCAGCTTCCTGGCTGATTGCCCTCTCGTTGTTTCCATATGCACTTCTTAACATGCTTCTTGTTACCGCATGCTCAACAGGCGCATAATCTATTGTCACAAAGGACTGGTAAGCTGTATCAGATATCGTATGTATAAGCTTTCCCTCATCAAGTGCTGTATCATAATCCCTGGCAAACAGCACTGATACATATGTGTCATTATTAAACATGAGGAAATCCCTGTACTGGTCTACTGATACAGGAATGACATCATACAATGCATCATGGCTGAAATCATATTCCTTCTTTTCTTCCTGATAGAAGAAATTGCGAATCATGTTAAGCCTCTGTTCAGCCTTCATTGGTACTATTATGCTCCTCATTGCGCCAAACAGTCTTTCAAGCTCCGTATCCATTGCAAGAAAGTAGCTTCTTGCCTCATCATATGTTCTTGTCCTGACTGTTATTGTAAGGGTAAGCACCCGGTTTAAGTCGTGCAGGTCAGAATCTTCCATCTTCTCTTTAATCCACATGCTTATTCCCTTGCTTACTTCCGGATAATCACTCCTGTTAATATCTGTGAATATGTCATTAACGAACTGTGTCATGTTCTGATACTGGTTAGACACTGTTATCTTAAATGATGAACTCATTCCCTTTAAGAAATCCATCAGGGAAAGAAGGACATTTGCTTTATCCTCATCATCTTTATTGACATATGATATATCTGTAAATGTGTAACATCTGTCATAAAGTACTGCCCCCCTGCCGTTTCCCTTTTCAATCTGGAATATGCCGTTAGGATATGCCTTATGTATAAACAGTGCTTCCCTGGTGTTCTTAGGTGTTTTCACTGGTGCTGCAGTAAGTGTTATGCTGTCACTGAATCTTTTTGCCGGATTCATATAAAATGCCATGGTTAAGCCTCCTTTGTTGTAATCCTGAATCTTCTGTCTGGTTCTGTCTCTTCCGATTCATACAGAAGTCTTTTAGTATTGCCTGTATACATATATTCCTTCACAAGCTCTTTGACTGATAAATAGCCCTGATACTTGTAAAAGCCTATGAATATGACTGGTGCAGCTACAGGCACTGCACAATATATCGCTATCGTTATCGGTATCTTAAACCCAAGCACAAGCCCGGCAACAACAGCACCCGCACATAGAAAACCTTCTGCAATATGTATAATATCTGTCATAGAAAAGCCTTTCCAGAAATCGTTTTTATACTCTTTCAGGAAATCCTTATTTATGTTAATTTTCATCTGCTTTCATTCCTTTCTGTGTGACGGAATCCGTCACAATAATTATCTTAAATCAAATGCCCTCTTTAAGAAGTTGTCGCTTGATTTTACTGCGGTTGCCATAAATGGCATGAATATAAGTGATAATATCACTGCTACAGCTCCGTCAAACCATGAGGCTAAAAGACCTGTATTACACATGCCTGTAAGACCTGCATTAAGTCCGGCGCACAGCTGCATTACAAGTGCTATTATTATTATCTGCAGCGCATTAGTAAGAAAGCTTTTAAACCACGCTATAGCTGAATTTTCAAGTCCTCTTCCTCCTGCAAGTGTAGAAAGCGCAAGAGGCGCAACCGCCATCAGCATGAACAGATTTAAGAATCTTCCAAGTATCTCAATAAGAACAGTGATTGAGCATACACCGGATATGATAAGATATATAGGTGCAAGCATCAGCATTGCCAGTCTGAATCCGGCATCATAATCACCGCCTATTACAGTAGGTACTCCCTTTGGAAGCAGCACCTTGGTTGTTGTGATTGCATAGCCGGTAAATTCCTGCATTATATCAAGGCAGTTTGTCATCAGGATATTTGCAACAACAAGCTTTATGAAAAGTTCTATCCATGCTTCCATTGTTATTCCTTCTTTCAGGTTGCTTGCCTGCCGGCAGAAACCTATAAGGGTAAACATATTTAAGAACACTGCTCCCATCGACAGAAACAATGGAAATGCCGTATTCTTTATATAATCCCATGCGCCAATGTTACCCCCAAGGCCAAGTGCCTGGGCAATTGCATTAATTGCCGGAGTGGTAAATGAAGTAACATTTTTACCCATGAGCGTGTAAGCAATTCCCATAACAAAATTCCACAATTCCTGTGCTATTGTATATACCGAGCCGCCGGATAACAGGTCAATTACCCACTGCGGAGCTGCCGCCAGTGCTACCGGATTTATTAATATGTTCATTGGTTCTCCTTTCTTAAAGTGGCAGATGAAGTTAAGCACCTGCCACTCTTGCATTATTTCTGTAAAACATATGTGCATTGCTTACGATCGTAAACAGCAATACACTTTTTTATCCGATAATTGCATTTACAAGCTGTGGTGCAAGTGTCATTACAAGACCACCGCCTACTCTCTTGAATCCCATAGCCTGCATTGTTCCTTCCTGTGACTGCATTGATACACCCACTTCAAAGAACGCCCATAAAAGGATTATTGCACCGATTGAGCTTACCATTGCAGTAACGATTGCTATAAGATTACTAAATGCTCCTGTAACAATGGCTGCACCATCCTGTGCGCCATCATCTGCAAGAACCCTAAGCTGTGGTACAAATATAATTACGCTTACCAGTGCAGCCAGTATTAAAAACTGTACTGCCTTCTTCTGTGTTTCATTAAGTTTAATTTTCTGTGTTTTCATTTAAAATCATCCTTTCTGCCTTACGGCTTGACGGTAATAAAAAAGAGCCTGTACCTTTCCGGTATCAGACCCTTTAATACATCCTGAGACGGATTCCGTCACATCTTACTTACTGTTATCTTATCTGTCCCTGCCTACATACCTGCCGACAAGGAATACTCCTATGCCTGCAACTACAAGAAACATAACGAAAAATATCATTCCAAACCATCTGTTTAATACTGCCGGATTGATACCAACTATGACTCTTGATAATACCAGGCACAACACAAGTGCTATAATAACTACTCCTATTAATGCTAATACTTTGACCGGACTTATTCCTCTTCTCATACTGATTTACCTCGTTTCTTTTAATTTACTCTATTGTTGCTCCTGTGACATATCCGTTATTCATTGTTACTGATATTCTTCTGTTACCGAACATGTACTGTATTATTCCTGTTCCTGTATCAGACCTGTAATCAGTCTGTACCTCCCTGTCTGCATTTTTAAAGGCTTCCTTTAATGCAGCATAATCTGTTCTGGCAGACAGCCCCATAAAGGTTGAACCTTCCTTTAGTTCTGCAGCAAGTGCATAGCAGTCAGATGTATTTCCTGCCTTGGCGTTGTATTTAACCATTATCGTACTCTTATATGCATCAGTATACATATCAAGCGTTGTTGTCTCGCTTGACAGTGTATTGCTTACATATATGTATCCAAGGTCTTTTATTGCCGCTGCACTGACAGGATATTTAAAGGTATTTCCATTCAGTTCAAATGTAAATGTTTTACTGTTCTTATCATAAGAATAGCTTTTTACAGGCTCTGTCTTTTTTACCTGACTTGTCTGCTGTGCTGTACCTGATGATGCATTGGGTGATGATGTTTTCACTGCACTGCTTTCTACCGCTTTTGTCTCTTCCACCGCTACCTCTGTCACCTTTTCTGTATGCTTCTTAGGCAGTGTGATTTTTCCACCGAAAGAAAAATATAAGATTAATCCGGCAGTAATAAGAATCACCAGTGAAAGAATCAGATTAATCACAAAACCTGCTTTTGCAAAGTTTTTCTTATTCTCATTCTTCTCACGCTTTTTAGCCGCAAAAAAGATAAAGCCGGCTACCGGAATGGCAGACATTAACGAATATATATACCAGCCCTTCTTAGGTACTGCCTGCTTATTCTCTGCTCTCATTTCGGCAACTATCTGTGCAAGCTGCTTTTCTTCCTTTGCCTTTGTGTTTTCAGAAAGCATTTCAGGAGTAAGGCTTTCAGTAACACCATCATCCTTACTGCCATCATTGTCCTGTGTGACGGAATCCGTCACATTTTCATCTTGTGCTTCTGCTTTTTCCAGCTTTAATATGCCGGAATTGCTTCTCTGCTTCATGTTGTTACCACAGTTACTGCAAAACATTGCTTCTTCCGGATTTTCTGTACCGCATTTATTACAAAACATCGCACATCTCCTTTCTACATGCATATTCCATGTTCAATATCTTGCTCTTCCAGTTCTTCATCCACTTCCTCCGATATATCATCCGTGACGGTTTCCGTCACATTTTTAGTTTCTGCAGTCTGCTTCTGTTCTGACAGAATCGCATCTGTAGCAGATAACACATCTTTCATTGTCTCTATGTTTTCTGCCATTTTCTTATCGTCAGGAAGTAATACAAAGTCTTCTACCGGAATATCAGCCACACCCTTATAGTATTCCTCAATGTCTGATGTCTGTTCTATGTAGCCATATTCAGAATAAAGACCGCCCCTGTTTATTGCTTCGTCTCTTCCATATGCTTCATAGTCAATATAATCCTGCAGCCATTCAGGAACTTTCCTCTCATCATCATTAATGAGCTTCATTCCAAAATCTTCATCATTTTTTACATTCTCATAGAGTGTAAATTTATCAAGATTATCTGTAAGGTTAATGAGCTGGTCTATGCTTGTACCATATATATCTGCCGCAGCCTGAAACTGGCTCTGCATGTTATCATCTATCTCATCTATCTTCTTTGCCAGATAGTTAAGCTGGTTGATATTCTCATATTCACCAAGATTAAGCTGTACCAGCTCCGGTAAGTTATAGTCATAATCTGTTATGAATATTTCTTCATAAACTGTTCCATCAGCCCGCTTGTCACCTATTCCGATACGCTTCATAGTTTCCTGAAGCTTTTCTTTGGTAGTCGGAAAATCCACCCACTCACCTTCCGTTCTGCCCTCTGTGTATTTCCCAAGATTAGTGATATATGCACTAAACGGAACTTCTGCATTATCTCGATACTGCATATGCTCTCCTTTCTAAAAATGGCAGATGCGATTAAGCACCTGCCATGAATGTGTGATATATTTTAATCCTTATAATGAAGGATATTGTGACGGATTCCGTCACATTTTAATTATGATTTCTGCTCTTTTTTACCATTACAAGGCCTACCATGACCGCAAGTGATATCAGTGCAATCAGTGCATATATGTATGCATTTGATGTATCACCTGTTTTTACTATCTCAACAGTCTGGTTTACATCATTGATATCTGCATGTCCTATAACTTTGACATTATTCTCATACAGATTTTCAAAGACTACTATTGTATTTCCGGCAAGCAGCGAACTGTCAAATGTAAATGTTACATCAACACTTCCATCTGCCTTTTGTGCTGTAAATGATGCTGAACCTGTAATCTCGTTTCCATCCTTATCTAAGAACTTCTCGCCTGTCTCCTGATTCATAAGGACACCCTTTACCTCATATGTCTTTCCGACTATGAGATTCTTATAATCAACAACATCCTTAAGTATTACGCTTCCTTTTTCCGTAATGCTCTTGGCACTGTCAATAGTTGCAGTTGTGTGTATATCCGGGAAATGCACGCTCTGTTCCTCATCCTTTATATCAGCATGTGAAGCCACCCTGATTTTTTCATTATAGAGGTCTTCAAAGACTACTGTTGTCTTTCCGGCAAGCAGCGAGCTGTCAAATGTAAACTCAATATCAATGCTTCCGTCTTTGCTCTCTGCCGTAAACTCTTTTTCAGATGTAATTTCTTTTCCATCCTTATCAAGAATCTTCTCGCCAGTTTCCTGATTCATAAGAACTCCTGATAATTTATACTTCTCTCCAATCGTAAGATTGCTGTAGGCAACCTTATCTGTTATTGTGGTCTTTTCATCAACCACACCGGTATGTGTTCCTGTAGTCTTATCTGTCGCTGTAGTATGGATTTCAGGTAAATTAACCGTCTGTCCTTCATCCTTGATGTCTGTATGGAAAGCAACCTTGATATTCTCATTATAAAGGTCTTCAAAGACTACAACTGATTTACCGGTAAGCAATGAACTGTCAAATGTAAAAGCAAGTTCAACTGTTCCATCCGGCTTTTCAGCAGTAAACTTCTTTGTAGCTGTTATCTCTTTCTTGTCCTTGTCAAGAAGTGCCTTTCCTGTAGTCTTATCCATAAGAACACCTTTAATCTCATAACTGTTTCCGGCTACAAGATTCTTATAATCAACCTTATCTGTTATGGTTGTCTTTACATCAGGAGCTGCAGTATGTGTCTTTGTGGCAGCATCTGTTGCTGTTGTATGGATTTCAGGGTAATGTACTGTCTGTCCTTCATCCTTGATGTCTGTATGAAAAGCAACTCTGACATTCTCATTATAAAGGTCTTCAAACACTACAGTTGTCTTTCCGGCAAGCAGTGAACTGTCAAATGTAAATTCTATATCAATGCTTCCGTTTTTGCTTTCTGCTGTAAACTCTTTTTCAGATGTAATCTCTTTTCCATTCTTATCAAGAAGCTTCTTTCCAGTTTCCTGATTCATAAGAACTCCTGATAATTTATACTTCTCTCCAATCGTAAGATTGCTGTAATCAACCTTATCTGTTATGGTTGTCTTTTCCGCAATCATTCCTGTATGTGTGAAAGTATTCTTATCTGTTGCTGTTGTCTGAATCTTAGGAAAATTAACTGTCTGTCCTTCATCTGTTATATCTGCATGTGAAGTCACCTTTGCATTTCCACTGTAAAGGTCTTCATATACTACAACAGATTTATCTTCAAGGAGTGTACTGTCAAATGTAAATGTCACGTCAATGCTTCCGTCTGCCTTTTCTGCCTTAAATGCTGTCTTTGATGTTATTGTATTTCCATTCTTATCAGTAAGTGCTTCTCCTGTGGTCTTATCCATAATGATACCAGATACTTCATAAGACTCTCCCGGTACAAGATTCTTATAATCAACCTTATCTATAATGGTTGTCTTTGAATCCGGTGCTGCAGTATGTGTCTTTGTGGCTGCATCTGTTGCTGTTGTATGAATTTCAGGGTAATGTACCGTCTGTCCTTCATCCTTTATATCAGTATGAAAAGCAACCTTGATATTCTCATTATAAAGGTCTTCAAAGACTACAACTGATTTAC
>ENA-UOIZ01001132-UOIZ01001132.1-human-gut-metagenome-genome-assembly--contig:-P88-NODE-1132-length-23543-cov-7.847709_pt1 | contig 23543 bp, 16 predicted proteins | sample MGYA00242336_ERZ723883 | MGnify/ENA metagenome assembly ERZ723883 | reverse complement strand
AGTGTTTTTGGTCTTTAAAGTCCTTAATGTCGTTTTTACCAAAAAAATTTAGGGGACGGCGTTCCGATGCGAACGGCGGGCGTCCCCGAGAAACTCTCTGCCGCCGCACGGGAGGCATCGCTCCGAGAAAGGTTGTCGTGCGGCGGCATGCAAACGGCTACTCCTCGATCATGGCGCAGCGGAACTCGTCGAAGTCGAAATCGTTCTCGACCTCCGTGCCGTCCGCGAAGGTATGGCACTCCCACCACACCGGCACGACATTCACGATGGTATCGCGCTCGTCCGACAGCAGGGTGACCTTGCGCCGATAGATTATCAGCGAAGCGACCAGACGGCATACGACGTCGCCGTCCGCAACCTCCGCCCAACCGCTAAAATAGCATTTGTTTTCGAGCGAACAGCGGATTTCGGAGGAGAGTTCTTCGTAGATTTCGGATTTGAAACAATACATACGATATAAATTGTTGAATTATTTGTCGGTTTCGATTAAATTTTTTAACTTTGCAGTGCAAAGATATATCCAATATTTGGATTTTGTATCACACAAGGTTCAATTTTTGTATAATATTTTCCGATAGAAATTATATGGAGAGTAGAATAAAACTGATACGAAAAGAGTTGGGTCTGACGCAAGAACAACTCGCACAACGACTTGGCATCGGGAAAACCGCCCTGTCGATGATCGAGACCGGCAAGGCGGGTCTTTCGTCGCGAAACAAGAACATACTTGTTCAGGAATTGAACGTCAATCCCGACTGGATAGATACCGGCAAGGGACAGATGTTCAATGCCGAACCGAACCTCACCAACGCGTTCCGCCACCGCACCGACAATTCGCTGCCGTTGCAGAGTGTGCCGCTCTACTCGATCGAGGGTACCGCAGGACTCGTTCCGCTGTTCAACGACCGTGAGGCGAGCGTTCCGGTGAACTACATCCATATCCCGAACCTGCCGAAATGCGACGGTGCGATATATGTCGTAGGCGACTCGATGTATCCGCTGCTCAAAAGCGGCGACATCGTGCTTTACAAGCAGTTGCGCGACATAGGCGACATATTCTGGGGAGACATGTATCTGCTCTCCATCGACATCGACGGCGAAGAGTACGTTACGGTTAAATACATTCAGAAATCCGACCGCGACGGTTACATCAAACTCGTCAGCCAGAATCCGCACCATGCCGACAAGGATGTAGATGTAAACCGCGTACGCGCAATCGCACTCGTCAAGGCGAGCATTCGCATGAACAGCATAAGGTAGAGTTTGGCTTTAAAGTCTTTAAGATCCTTAAAGTCCTTATAGCCTTTAAGGAGAAGTTGCGCGAACTTTTTCGGTCGATTCGGTCGAAAAACGAAAACACTTTATTATCTTTGCAATAACAAACCTAAAACAGAACTTCGTATCATTATATAAAACTAAAATGGAAAAACCTAACGAAAGTCTGCACGATGTCGTGATTCGCTTTTCGGGCGATTCGGGCGACGGCATGCAACTCACGGGAACTCTATTTTCCGAAACATCGGCACTGGCGGGCAACGGCACTTCGACATTCCCCGACTACCCAGCCGAGATACGCGCACCGCAGGGTACTGTCGCGGGAGTCTCGGGATTTCAGGTGCATTTCGGCTCGGAGCGAATCACCAATCCGGGCGACTACTGCGACGTGCTGGTCGCGATGAACCCCGCCGCGCTCAAAGCCAACCGCAAGTGGCTCAAAAAGGACGCAACGGTGATTATCGACGGCGACACGCTCTCCGAAGAGGGTCTGCGCAAAGCCGGTTTCGCCACCGACGACCCGATAGCCGAACTCGGACTGTGCGGCTACAACGTCGTAATCCCCGACATCACGACCATGACCCGTGCGGCACTCGCCGATTCGGGACTCGACAACAAGTCGGTCGTCAAGTGCAAGAACATGTTCGCACTGGGAATATGCCTATACATATATAATCGTCCGCTCGACCATGTACGCAAATACCTCGACTCCAAATTCGGCAGGAAAAACCCTGCCGTCGCCGAGGCAAACAAGCGAGTGCTGGACGCCGGATTCAACTACGCCGCCAACACGCATCAGTTCGCCAACACATATACAGTCGCTCCGGCTGCACTCGAACGCGGAACCTACCGTTCGATCAACGGCAATGTCGCTACGGCATGGGGCTTCATCGCGGCGAGCGAAAAGAGCGGACGTCCGCTCTTCTGCGGTTCATACCCCATCACGCCCGCGACCGTCATTCTCGAAGAGTTGGCGAAGCACAAGGAGTTGGGCGTGAAGACCGTACAGGCGGAGGACGAAATAGCGGGCATCTGCACCTCGATCGGCGCGGCATACGCCGGCAACCTCGCCGTAACGACCACTTCGGGACCGGGTCTGTCGCTCAAAAGCGAGGCTATGGGACTTGCGGTAATGGCGGAACTTCCGCTCGTCGTCGTCGATGTACAGCGCGGAGGCCCGTCGACGGGACTGCCGACCAAGACCGAGCAGAGCGACCTGATGCAGGCTCTCTACGGACGCAACGGCGAATGTCCGATGGCGGTCATCGCGGCATCGTCGCCGAGCGACTGCTTCGACTACGCGTTCCGTGCGGCGAAAATAGCGATGGAACACATGACACCCGTCATACTGCTGACCGACGGCTTCATCGCCAACGGTTCGGAGCCGTGGCGCATACCGTCGATGAGCGACTATCCGGCAATCGTACCGCCGATAGTCGAATCGTGCGACGGAGATTTCATGCCTTACCAACGCGGCGAGAATCTCGCCCGCGGCTGGGCATTTCCGGGCAAGGCGGGATTGGAACACCGCATAGGCGGATTGGAGAAACACGCGCTCAAAGGCTGCATCTCCTACGAGCCTTCGAACCATCAGCAGATGGTCGCCGTACGTGCCGAAAAGGTCGCGCGCATAGCCGACGAACTGCCCGTACAGACCGTCGAAGGCGACGATAGCGGACGACTGCTTGTCGTGGGCTGGGGCGGCACCAAAGGACATCTCCACAGTGCCGTGATGCAGTTGAGAGCCGAGGGCAAGAGCATATCGCTATGCCACTTCAACTACATCAACCCGCTGCCGAAAGGTGTGGCGGAGATATTCGGACGTTTCGACAGAATCGTCGTCTGCGAACTCAACGAGGGACAGTTCGCCGCATATCTGCGACAGAATTTCCCGCAATTCGCATTCGAGCAGTACGACAAATGCGAGGGACTGCCGTTCACGGTAGCCGAACTCAAACAGAAATTCACCGAATTACTCTAATATACACAAACCGTCATTCTGAACCGACGCTCGAAGCACGGGCAGAGGCTGCTTGATGACTATACCGAGCCAAGACATGCGTCATTCTGAGCGTAGCGAAGAATCTAAAAAACAGATGTTTCGCTGCACTCAACATGACGAATTTAAGAATTTGAAGCAATATTTACCCAAAACGTCATTCTGAGCATAGCGAAGAATCTGAAAACCGACGGAAACAGATGTTTCGCGCCGCTCGACATGACGAATTTGAAAAGTTATAGCAATTTTTTACATAAAAACCGTCATTCTGAGCATAGCGAAGAATCTGAAAAACCACTGAAACAGATGTTTCGCGCCGCTCGACATGACGGACAAAACAATAGTTAAATATGGCAGAATACAGATACACTCCGGCAGATTTCAAGAGCGACCAAGAGGTGAAATGGTGTCCGGGCTGCGGCGACCACGCGATACTCAACGCCGTACAGCGCGCAATGCCCGAGGTGGCGGATGCGCTCGACAAGCCGCACCACAAATTCACGTTCGTTTCGGGCATCGGATGCTCGTCGCGGTTCATATATTACATGAAGACATTCGGCTTCCACACGATTCACGGTCGCGCGAATGCCGTGGCTACGGGAATCAAGGTCGCCAACCCCGATCTCTCGGTATGGGTATGCTCGGGCGACGGCGACTCGCTCGCAATCGGCGGCAACCACTTCATACACGCGATACGGCGCAACATCGACCTCAACGTGATACTCTTCAACAACGAGATTTACGGTCTCACCAAGGGGCAGTACTCGCCGACGACCAAACTCGGCAAGATAACCAAGACCTCGCCTTACGGCACGATCGAGCATCCGTTCAACCCCGGCGAACTCGTCATAGGCGCGAAAGGCACGTTCTTCGCCCGCACGATAGACATGGAGGTCGGACTGACCAAGGACGTTCTCGTCGCTGCGGCGAAGCACAAGGGAATGTCGATTGTCGAAGCGTTGGTGAACTGCGTGATTTTCAACAACAAGACCCATGCCGACTTCGCTGGCGACAAGGCAACGCGGCAGGCGAACACCATCACGCTGCGGCACGGCGAGAAGATGACCTTCGGCGCGAACAACGAACGCGGACTGGTGTTCGAGAACATGCGGCTGAAAGTCGTAACCATCGGCGAGGATGGCTACACGATAGACGACGTGCTGACCCACGACGCCCACGAGAAAGACACGACGCTGCACGGAATGCTGGCGGCGATGAAATATCCTGACTATCCGGTTGCGGTAGGCGTAATACGCAATGTGGACGAGGAGTTCGTCTACGACGCGAAGGTCGCCGAACAGATCGAGCAGGTCAAGGCATCGAGCAGCATCCGCTGCATGGAAGATTTGCTGCGGTCGGGAGATACATGGGAGGTGAAGTAAGCACCTGACGGCTTCAACGACCTTAGAGACCTTAAAGACCTTAGAGACTTTAAGGACCTTAAGGACCTTAAAGAAAACCGGCGGCTTCTGAATAAGCCGCCGGTTTTTGCGATTAGCGCGGTGCGTCAGAATTTTATCACCTCATCCAGTCCGAACTCCTTGTACTGCGTCTGCAACTCCTCGTTGCGGTCGGACAGTACAAGCAACTTGTCGCCGACTTGCAGTTCGGCACTGCCCTTCGGAACGAAATAGTCGCCGTCACGACACACCATTATCACGAGCGTATTCTCGGGCAAGGCGATATGGCTCAGCGTATTGCCCGACGCAAGCATCTGTTCGTTCACCGACACCTCCGAGAAATCGGATTTCATGCGGTCCTGCAACGCATCGCCGAACGAACTCTCCGGCTCTTCGTATGCCATGCCGAGCATGTTCGCCATTCCGCTGACGAGCGTTCCCTGCACCACAAGAGATATTATGGTAACGATGAATACGACGTCGAACATCGTCTTCGCGCTCTCGATACCCGCGACAAGGGGATAGGTGGCGAAAATTATAGGCACGGCACCGCGCAGACCCACCCAAGACACGTACGCCCGCGCCTTGAAAGTGAACTTGCGGAACGGAGCCATGCAGAGAAACACCGCCGCAGGACGCGCTACCAGAATCATGAATGCTCCGACAGCGATGCCGAGCAGCAGCGTATTCCATTCGAGCAACTCATCGACATTGACGAGCAGACCGAGAGTCAGGAACATGACTATCTGGAACAACCATGTGAATCCGTCGAAAAAGGCGACCACCGTACGCTTGTGGACGAGTTTGTGGTTGCCCACCACCAGTCCGGCGATATATACGGCAAGATAGCCGTTGCCGCGCACCAGCGACGTGAACGAGAAGATGAAGAACACGAACGCCAGCAGCAATACGGAGTACAGCGAAGCGTTGCTGATGTTGATTTTGTTCATCGTCCACACCGCAGCGCGTCCGAATCCGTATCCGGCAAGAGCACCGACGATCATCTGCACGCAGAACATCCCGATGCTCGCACCTATGCCCATCGTCTCCTCCGTCGGCGAGAGCATCCGCACCAGAAGAATCACGAGAATATACGCCATCGGGTCGTTCGAACCGCTCTCCAACTCCAACAGCGGACGCAGATTCTGGCGCAGCCCCTGTTTCTTGGTTCGCAGGATCGAGAATACCGATGCCGAGTCGGTGGACGACATCGTCGCGGCGAGCAGCAATGCAAGCGGAAATCCGAACTCGTAGCCGAGATACGGAGCGAGCAGAAATATGAATCCGCCGACGATGAATGCCGTTGCGAGTACGCCGACGGTCGCAAGCACTATTCCCGGGGCGAGAACGGGTCGTATCTCTGAGAACTTGGTGTCCATACCGCCCGAAAAGAGGATGATACACAATGCCAGCATTCCGATGAACTGCGTAAGTTCGGGCGAATCGAACAGTATGAGTTTATAACCGAAGAACAATCCCACTCCGAGGAACAGCAACAGGGCAGGCGCACCCAAACGGTACGCCACCTTGCCCGCCAGCACCGCGATAAAGAGCAGAATCGCTACGATGAGCAGAAAATTTTCGCTTGTAACTACCATATTTATTTTAACGTACTACCTTAATATCACCCAGCGGACGGTACTCCAAATCGACATACTCGAACGGCTGCATCGCAACGAAACTGCCGTCCGGCGTCGAATAGAAGAGCACCGATACCGACGATACGCTGCGCTGCGGAACAGCCAGCAGCGTTCCGACATCTCCCGACGCAATCGCTTCGAGAACCCGACGGCGATGGCTTTCGTCGAACATAAGCACCTGTCCGCGCAGAAAACTGCGACTGGCGGCATGATACGGCACTCCGCATCCGAACATCCGAGCCGACAGCATCACTATCCCGACTATCGCCGCCACCGCTCCGGCAAGCACGACAACGGAACGGAGATTGACCCACTCCGCATCATCGGGCAACAAAGCATTTATCGCAAGCAAAATCACACCGGCAACGATAATCAGCAAAGGAGCGACCACGCTCCTGCGGCGACGGATTATCGCGTCGCCATGCGAGGCATACAACTCCTCGCAGAATTTCATTCTATCCATTTTATCATTTACGTATTCAGTCGTTTAACAATACTTGCACACAGGATCCGCGAAACGAATCCCTGCGGCACGGCGAACCGCACCGGCGAAGAGTTGCCGCAGCAGGCTAAATACGCAACCGGCAGAGCGAATGGAGGAAATAGTCCGTCGCACGACTGCCGGATGAAAGACGATGAATATGATGTTCCGCACCGTAACGGCACGAACCGAATGACGATTTCGCTTTGCAGAGCGAGGCACAGAGCGTCCGCAACGAACCGTAACGCACATGCGTTACCGACTGTCGGGCTGTCGGCACGCTGATCGCGGACGGCATTTCGGGATCGAGATTGCAGCGCCGCATACACTCGAACTGCTGTGCCGAACGGTTCTCTATCGAATCATGCCGCACGACCTCGCGCAGCGACGCTTCGTCGCACAGCAATCCTTGCATTGCATGGCAACACAACAGAAACGACAATATGAGCAACGCTTTCCGCACCCCGATTATAATTTTACAGATATTTTGCAAAGATAGTGCAAGCCGAGAGTACATGCAAATTTATTTGCATGATACCGAGGCGCAGCCTATCTAAACGACGCAGTCGTAAAGATAGTGCAAGCCGAGCGGAAAGCCAAATTTTATTTGGGCTTTCCCGAGGCGCAGAGTCCTTAAAGACCTTAAAGACTTTAAGGACTTTAAAGTATTCTTAGGGTCGGGCGGCGGGAGTTCCGTCAGCCCTACAACTTCGGATTATTCTTGTGGCGATCGGCATCGCGACGGGTCTTTTTGGCGAAATTCGCCTCCACGGCCGCCGTCAGATCGACGCCCGTCTGATTGGCAAGGCAAGCCAGCACCCACAGGATGTCCGCCATCTCGTCGGCGAGGTTGTCGCGCTCGCCCTCCTTGAACGACTGGTCGCCGTAGCGGCGCGCCATGACACGGGCGAGTTCGCCGACCTCCTCGGCAAGTATCGCCATATTGGTGAGTTCGCTGAAATAGCGCACTCCGTATTCGCGGATCCATGCGTCCACACGCCGTTGCAGTTCTTCGAGTTCCATAGCCTATAACGTTATTGCGGAATGAATACGTATGTTATCGTTCCGCCCTGCCGCACGGGTGCAGACGGATTGTGGTCGAACACCGAACCGCGAGCCGCTTCCAGAGCCGTGCGGCGCATACACTCGTCGCCGCCCGAGACGACCTGTGCCGAAAGCACCTCGCCGCGCTGGTTGATGATGACATTCACTACGACCTCGCCGCCACCCTCGCAGCGGTAGGCGGGCTTGATAAGTTTGCGGCTGTAACGCACGGGATCGACGAACGAATACGACACCGTAACCGTACCCTTGATCTTGCGGTCGCGATACTCGCCGTCCGGCGGATACGACGGACGGTTCTCGCCTATCGCACGAGCCTCCGCCACTCCGCGCTCGTATGCCTCGCGGTTCGACCGCATACGCCGCTCCACCTCGTCCGCCGATTCGTTGAGCGACGCCGTGTTGGTGCCGCGGTCGTCTTTCAGATTCTCGTTCAGCGCATTCTCGTTCGACGAAAGGTTGCGTATCGATTTCCAGTCGATATTCGCATTGTTGCGCCGAACCTCCTTTTCGAGCCTGTCGCGTTCGTCTTCGAGCATTTCGAGCGCCTGCAAGTCGATAATCATCCCCTGAGTCGACGAGCGACCGTGGATGACGATTTTCGACGAAATGAACGCGATTCCGAGCAGCAGATATACTATTATCGTTACGCTCAGTCCCACTCTGTGGTCGTAAGCCCATCCGCCCGCGTCCTGCCGGCGACCGTCGAACGGAAGCCGCAGCGGTCGTCGGCGCTTCGGCGGCACAGCCCTGCCGCTCTCCGGCGCACCATCTGCGGTACGCGAATCGTCCTCAGCCGCACTGCGTTTCGCTGCGTCATTCTCCATAGTCCTGTTCTCGGGTACTCTCTCCATCACTCGTTCCGATATTTCCGCAAAAATAGTACTTTTCGCAAAAAATTCGTATATTTGCGCGCAATTTATTCGAAACGAACACAATGTCTACGAAACAGCACACACTGAACGAGTCGATGTCGTTTACCGGCAAAGGCTTGCATACGGGACTGAAAGTGACCATGACGGTCAATCCCGCTCCCGCCGACAACGGCATCGTATTCCGTCGTATCGATCTCGACGGACAACCCGTCGTTCCCGCTCTCTGCGAATACGTTACCGACACCTCGCGCGGCACGACGATAGAGAAGGACGGCGTCCGCATCAGCACCATAGAACATATCATGTCCGCTCTGTGGACAATGGGCGTGGACAACGCCGTTATCGATATCGACGCTCCCGAAACACCGATCATGGACGGTTCGGCGAAAGATTATGCCGAAGCGATCGTGCGCATCGGTCTTACCGAGCAGAACGCCGAACGCCGCTATTACGAAGTTACCGAAAAGATGGTATACACCATCCCCGAAAAGGGCGTAGCGATAATACTCTATCCCGACGACGAATTCTCGGTGTCGGTACATGTCGATTACAACTCGAAAGTCATCGGCAACCAGTACGCCGTACTGATGCCCGGCGACGACTACGCGAACAAGATCGCACCTTGCCGCACGTTCGTGTTCCTGCACGATCTCGAACCGCTCTTCAAGGCGAATCTGATCAAGGGCGGCGATCTCGACAATGCGATCGTCGTGGTCGAGAATCCGGTATCCGATGAACAGATGGATCATCTGAAAACCATCTTCAACAAACAGGACATCAAGGTTACAGGCGGTTACCTCAACAACCTCCAACTCCGTGCCAACAACGAACTCGCCCGCCACAAACTGCTCGACCTGCTCGGCGACTTCGCTCTGCTCGGACGCCGCATCAAGGGTCGCGTATGGGCAACTCGTCCGGGGCATTTCGCCAACACCGAGTTCATGAAACAGGTACACAATGCGATCCGTCGCGAGGGCGTACACCCGCGATTCAAGTACGATCCTTGCCAGACACCGCTCTACGACGTGAACGCCATCCGCGGAATGCTGCCTCACCGCTATCCGTTCCTGCTGGTGGACAAGATTTTCCACCTCGACGAGAACAACATCGCCGGCGTAAAGCAGGTAACCGTGAACGAGCCGTTCTTCCAGGGACACTTCCCGCAGGAGCCGGTGATGCCGGGCGTACTGATCGTGGAGGCTATGGCACAGTGCAGCGGCATACTCGTATTGAGCCGCGTAGAGAATCCGTCGGAGTACTCGACCTACTTCCTGCGCATAGACAACGTGCGCTTCAAGCACAAGGTCGTTCCGGGCGATACGCTCCAAATGGAGATCGAATTCACCGAACCTATCCGCCGCGGACTCGCGACGGCATCGTGCAAGGCATTCGTCGGCAAAACACTCGCATGCGAAGCGACCATCATGGCACAGGTAGTCAAGAACAAATAAATTTCGAGAACAGATGATAAGTCCATTGGCATACATACATCCGGATGCGAAACTCGGCGACAACGTCACCGTCGAGCCGTTCGCCTACATAGCCGGCGACGTCGTCATCGGCGACGACTGCTGGATCGGTCCCGGTGCCGTTATCAACGACGGCGCACGTATCGGCAAACGCTGCAAGATCCACACCGCCGCGTCGATAGCGTGTCTTCCGCAGGATCTCAAATTCGCGGGTGAAAAGACGACCGCCGAGATCGGCGACGACAACGACATCCGCGAATACGTAACCATCAGCCGCGGAACGGCTTCACGCGGCAAAACCGTTGTCGGCAACGGCAATCTCCTCATGGCTTACGTCCATGTGGCGCACGACGACGTAGTCGGCAACCACTGCGTAATCGCCAACCGCGTATCGCTCGCAGGCGAGGTCGAGGTCGGCGACTGGGTGGTCATCGGCGGACATTCGGCGATACACCAATGGTGTCATATCGGCGCACACGCGATGTTGCAGGGCGGTTCGCTCGTCAATCAGGATGTACCGCCGTTCGTCATCGTCCGCAGCGACACGATGCGTTTCGCCGGCATCAACAAGATAGGTCTTAGCCGTCGCGGTTTCACGCCCGAAACCATCGGACACATCCACGACGCATGCCGCATCATATTCCAGAGCGGACTCAATTACACGCACGCTTGCGACGAGGTCGAGAAGCAGGTTCCGCAGAGTGCCGAACGCGATGCGCTCGTCGGCTTCATCCGCGCCTCGCAACGCGGCATCATCAAGCCGTTCGCATCGTCGCAGGAGTAAAACTCGGCAGGCATACCTATTTTTTATAAAAATATTTTGGTGCATTCGGTTTTTTATACTATATTTGCATCGAAGCGAAGGATAAGGGGACGAAAAAGTCCCCTTATTTTATTGCCGTACCGGACTCGACGGTCGGCAATCCATATCGCAGAAAGATGTTATCAACTCTGAAACAGACTGTTAATTATGAATATCGATAAGGTAAAGGAGATAGCGGAGCAGGCACTCGAAGGCAGCGACATGTTCGTGGTAGATTGCGTATGCTCGCCGTCGAACGAAATCACGCTGACAATCGACAGCGACTCGCACGTGTCGATAGATGCTTGCGCGTCTATAAACCGCGCGATAGAGTCGGCGTTCGACCGCGACGAGGAGGATTTCTCGCTGACGGTCGCATCGGCAGGCATCGGCGAAGAGTTGCGGATGCTGCGTCAGTACCGCAAAATCATCGGCAGTTCCGTCGAGGTGCTGCTCACGGGCGGCACGAAGATTCTGGCGACACTCGATGCCGCCGACGAACAGGGCATCACGCTCGCATACGACGAGAAGGTCGCCGTCGAAGGCAAAAAGCGCAAGGAACTGCGACACACGGTGAAACACTACGGCTTCGACGAGATAAAGTGGACGAAAGAGTATCTCGACTACAAGTAGCCCGAGTACGGCATCCCTAACGACCCTAACGACTTTAAGGACTTTAAAGACTCTAAGGACATTAAAAAAGAGAAACGACAAAAACAAAAAATAAAAACACGAAGACAATGGACAATTTGAATCTTATCAGCAATTTTGCCGAGTTCAAAGAACTGAAAAACATCGACAAGTCTACCATGATAGGCGTATTGGAGGATGTTTTCCGCCACGCATTGCAGAAACAGTACGGTACGGACGAGAACTTCGACGTCATCATCAATGCCGACAAAGGCGACCTCGAAATCTGGCGCAACCGCGTAGTGGTCGCCGATGACGAACTCGCCGATCCTGTCCGCGAGATCACGTTGTCGGAGATCCAAAAGATCGACGACTCCTACGAGGTCGGCGACGAATATACCGACGAAATCACGTTCGATTCGTTCGGTCGCCGCGCCGTTTTGTCACTGCGGCAGAATCTGGCATCGCGCATCCTCGACCTCGAAAAGGCGAACATCTATGCCAAGTACTCCGAGCGTGTAGGCGAAATCGTTTCGGGAGAAGTTTATCAGGTGTGGAAGAAGGAGGTACTCGTCCTCGACGACGATGAGAACGAACTGATTCTCCCCAAAGCGGAACAGATTCCGAGCGACTTCTATCGCAAGGGCGACACGATCAAGGCTATCGTGAAGACCGTAGAGATGAACAACAACCAGCCGCGAATCATCCTTTCGCGCACCGCCAACCAGTTCCTCGAACGTCTGTTCGAACAGGAGGTGCCGGAGATCTTCGACGGTCTGATCACCATCAAGCAGATCGCCCGCATACCTGGCGAACGCGCCAAGGTAGCGGTAGAGTCCTACGACGACCGCATCGATCCGGTCGGAGCGTGCGTCGGAATGAAGGGTTCGCGTATCTACTCCATCGTAAAGGAGTTGCGCAACGAGAATATCGACGTTGTGAACTATACCGCAAATACGTCGCTGATGATACAGCGTTCGCTCAATCCTGCCAAGGTTTCGAGCATCATCCTCGACGAGGAGAAGAAGACCGCTTCGGTTTATCTCAAACCCGATCAGGTTTCGCTCGCAATCGGCAAGGGAGGTCTGAACATCCGCCTGTCGAAGATGCTCACGGGCTACGACATCGACGTTTACCGCGAAATCGAGGAGGAGGACGTTGCGCTGACCGAGTTCGCCGACGAAATCGAGGGCTGGATCATCGATGCTCTCCGTGCAGCAGGTTGCGACACGGCGAAGAGCGTATTGGAACTGCCGGTCGAGGAGATCGCCTCGCGCGCAGACCTCGAAACGGAACAGGCGGAGAAGGTCGTGGCTATTCTCCGTGCCGAATTCGAGTAGTCGTGCGCCCCGAACGAGTGGTCGTTCACAGCACAGTCAAACATTTATGGCGGCTGTATACACAATGCAAAGCGTCATGTCGGAATGACAGTCGTCATCCTGAGTGAAACGAAGGATCTGTCGTAAACGTCATGTTGAGCAAAGCGAAACATCTGTTGCAAACGTCATCCTGAATGAAACGAAGGATCTCAAAAAACAACTGAAAACAGGTTCTTCGCTGACGCTCAGAATGACGGAGAGGGGAAACAGAATGACGAAAAGGAGGAAAATCCGGAATGACGAAAACGATAAAAAGTATACAACCTGCCACATTTACTAACGACAAAGAAAAGGACAATATATGAACAACGAAAAAAAATTACGACTCATTCAGGTTGCCAAGGAGTTCAAGGTGGGACTCAACACCATCACCGACTTCCTGCACAAGAAGGGCGTAACGATCGACGGCAGTCCGAATACGCAGATTACCGCCGATGTCTACGCAATCATCGAGAAGGAGTTCGGAGCAAACCGTCCGAGCGGAAACGAACGCGAGAGTGTGCGTGAGAAGATTTCACTCAAACAAACAAGCGTATCTATCGAGAAAGAGGCGAAACAGGAGAAGAAAGAATCCGCACCGAAGAGCAACGTCATCGATGTGAAGTCGGAGATTTCGCAGCCCAAGATTCTCGGCAAGATCGATCTCGACAAGAACAACGAGCCGGTAAAGGAGAAAGCCGAACCGGAAAAGCCGAAAGAACCGGAAGCGCAACAGGATCCAAAGCCGGAAACGAAGGTGGAAAAACCGGTTCAGGCAGAGCCTGCATCCGCTCCGAAGGCTGAAAAGAGCGAACCTGCACCGGCAGCCGCTCCGAAAGCCGAAACATCCCGACCTGCGGCGCCGAAAGCGGAAACCGCCAAGAAACCCGAGCCGAAACCTCAGCCTGCGCCGGCTCCGGCTCCGAAACCTGCCGAGAAGCCGGTCGAGAAGCCGAAGGAGGAGAAACGCGACGCTGCCATATTCCGTCCTACCGAAACGCCGACGCTCGCCGGACCTCAGATTCTCGGCAAGATGGACGTTACCGGAATGGTGCCTGGCGGCAAGCACAAGCGCAAGCGTCTGGACAAGGAGAAGGTCGATGTGAACAAGCAGAACAACGGCAACAACAAGGGCGGACAGCAGAAGAAGGATAACAACGGATTCGGCAAGCCGCACGACAACAAGAAAAAGAAAGACAACAAGAAGAATCAGCCGAAACCGGTAATACGTCCGGAGGTATCCGACGAGGAGGTTTCGAAGCAGATTAAGGATACGCTCGCACGTCTGACCTCGAAGGGCGTCAAGAACAAGGGCGCCAAATACCGCAAGGAGAAGCGCGAGGAGGTTCGCGAGCGCATGAACGAAGAGTTCGAACGCGAAGCACAGGAGCGCAAGACGCTGAAAGTTACGGAGTTCGTAACCGTAAGCGAATTGGCTACGATGATGAATATTTCGCCGATGGAGGTCATCTCCGCCTGCATGAATCTCGGACTCATGGTGTCGATCAACCAGCGTCTGGATGCCGAAGCGCTCGTCGTCGTGGCAGAAGAGTTCGGCTTCAAGACCGAATTCGTTTCGGTCGAGATTCAGGAGGCTATCGACGATACCGACGAAACCGACAACGAGGATGACATGATGCCTCGTCCGCCGATCGTAACAGTGATGGGACACGTCGACCACGGTAAGACATCGCTGCTCGACAACATCCGCAAGACCAACGTCATCGAGGGCGAAGCGGGAGGTATCACCCAGCATATCGGAGCATACTCCGTCGAACTCAACGGTCAGAAGATCACGTTCCTCGATACGCCGGGTCACGAAGCCTTCACGGCAATGCGCGCCCGCGGTGCCAAGATCACCGACGTAGCGATAATCATCGTCGCTGCCGACGACAACGTGATGCCGCAGACCATCGAGGCAATCAACCACGCTCAGGCTGCGGGAGTGCCGATGGTATTCGCCATCAACAAGATCGACAAGCCGAACGCCAATCCGGAACATATCAAGGAGCAGTTGGCAGGCATGAACTATCTGGTCGAGGACTGGGGCGGCAAGTACCAGAGTCAGGACATCTCCGCCAAGAAGGGTCTGAACCTCGACAAACTGCTCGAAAAAGTACTGCTCGAAGCGGAACTGCTCGATCTGAAAGCCAATCCGAACAAGAAGGCGAAGGGTGCCGTCATCGAATCGACGCTCGACAAGGGTCGCGGCTATGTGGCGACGATCCTCGTGCAGGACGGAACGCTGCGCGTCGGCGACGTCGTTCTGTCGGGAACATATACGGGACGCGTCAAGGCGATGTTCGACGAGAACGGCAACAAGGTTACCGAAGCAGGACCTTCGACACCGGTTCAGTTGCTCGGTCTCAACGGCGCACCTCAGGCGGGCGACTCGTTCAACGTTATGGATGATGACCGCTCGGCACGCGAAATCGCCAACAAGCGCGAGCAGTTGCAGCGTATGCAGGGTCTTATGACTCAGAAGCACGTGACGCTCGACGAAATCGGACGCCGCATCGCCATCGGTTCGTTCAAGGAACTGAACATCATCGTCAAAGGCGACGTGGACGGTTCGGTCGAGGCAATGTCGGGTTCGCTCATAAAACTCTCGAAGGAGACCGTGCAGGTGAATGTCATCCATGCCGCCGTCGGTCAGATTTCGGAGTCGGACGTACTGCTCGCCGCCGCATCCAACGCGATTATCGTCGGTTTCCAGGTTCGTCCGTCGGCAGCCGCACGCAAGACCGCCGAGAAAGAGGAGATCGAAATCCGCCTGTACTCCATCATCTACGACGCGATCAACGACATCAAGGACGCTATCGAGGGTATGCTCGAACCGGTAATGAAGGAGGAGATCGTATGTTCGATCGAAGTTCTCGAAATCTTCAAGATCTCGAAGGTCGGCACCGTCGCGGGATGTATCGTCCGCGAGGGCAAACTCCAACGCAACACCCCGATCCGCGTGATTCGCGACGGTATCGTGATCCACACCGGTCGCCTCGGCTCGCTCAAACGATTCAAGGACGACGTGAAGGAGGTAACCGTAGGTCAGGACTGCGGTCTGAACATCGAGTCGTACAACGATATCCGCGTGGGCGACATCGTCGAGGGCTACGAGCAGGTGGAAGTGAAACGCAAGTAAGACATAAACCGAACAAGAATACAAAACCTACTAATTTAATTTATGGCTAATCAAATCAAATTCACGACGCCGGAAGAGGCGGTCAAAGTGATCAAGTCGGGCGACCATGTGCATTTCAGTGCCGTTGCGTCCACTCCGAAATGCCTTATCAAGGCTATGTGCGAACGCGCACGCAACCATGAGTTCAAGGATGTGCATATCCACCACCTCCACACCGAGGGTATCGCTCCGTATGCCGATCCCGAATTCGAGGGCATTTTCCAACTCGACTCGTTCTTCGTCGGCGGCAACGTCCGCAAGGTAACCCAGAGCGGCTATGCCGACTACATTCCGGTATTCCTCGGCGAGACCCAGCGTCTGTACCGTTCGGGAGCACTTCCGTGCAACGTAGCGATGGTTCAGGTTTCGACTCCCGACAAGCACGGCTACGTTTCGCTCGGTACCTCTGCCGACGCGACGGTTGCGGCCGTAGAGTGCGCAGACACGGTAATCGCCGTCATCAACAAATATGTTCCGCGCGCATTCGGCGACGCGATGATCCACATGTCGAAGATCGACATGTTCTGCCAAGAGGACATTCCGCTCGAAGAGGCTCTGTTCGCCGAGCCTAACGAAACCGAAATCAAGATCGGCAAGCACTGCGCAGCCCTCATCGAGGACGGAGCAACGCTGCAAATGGGTATCGGCGCGATTCCTAACGCCGTTCTCGCGCAGTTGGGCGGCCACAAGAACCTCGGTGTCCACACCGAAATGTTCGCCGACGGCGTTCTCGCACTCGTCGAGAAGGGCGTAATCAACGGCGAGGCGAAAAACATCGACAAGGGCAAGATGGTATCGTCTTTCCTGATGGGTTCGAAGCGCGTCTACGACTTCATCGACGACAACCCGGGCGTACTGATGATGGACATCGGCTACACCAACGACCCTTACATCATCGCCAAGAACGACAAGGTTACCGCCATCAACTCGGCATTGCAGGTGGACATCACCGGTCAGGTTTGCGCCGACTCGCTCGGACGCAAGTTCTACTCGGGTGTCGGCGGTCAGGTCGATTTCGTCTACGGAGCATCGCTCTCGAAGGGCGGCAAGTCGATTATCGCCATGCCATCGATCACCAACAAGGGTATTTCGAAGATTTCGGACGTCCTCAGCGAGGGTGCAGGCGTGGTAACGACCCGCAGCCACATGCACTGGTTCGTAACCGAGAACGGCGCAGTCGATCTCTACGGCAAGACCTTGCAGGAGCGCGCACGACTGATCATCTCGGTCGCACACCCATCGGCACAGGAGGAGTTGGACAAGGCGGCATTCGAGCGCTTCGGTTCGCACCACCACTACGTGAAATCGTACATGGGAAAATAATCGGGTTTCGCCCGAGACGAAATATGCCGCACCTAACCGGTGCGGCATATTTTGTTTTCGGAGAATCGGGCAGACATCAGCCTGACGGTCTAAGGTCGTTAAAGTCTTTAAGGTCCTTAAAGTCCTTAGGGTCTGTAAGGTTGCGCTACTCCGCCTTGGCATTCACCGAGGCGAGAATCTTCTTGTATTCTATCGGCGTAACCTTGATGAACTCACCGACATAACGCTGCCAATCATGCAACATCCGTCCGGCAAGCGGACTGCCCGTATGCTTGTAGTGCTTCTCGATATATCCGCGCAATTCGGCACTGTCGGCGTCGTTGTCGACGAGCGTCAGTTCGACGAGTTCCATATTGCAGAAGAAATCGAACCTGCGCCGTGCATCCCAAACGTAGGCAATTCCGCCGCTCATTCCCGCCGCGAAGTTGCGTCCCGTGTCGCCCAGCACGACTGTCCGTCCGCCCGTCATATACTCGCAGCAATGGTCGCCGACGCCCTCGACCACGGCGAGAGCACCGCTGTTGCGGACGCAGAAACGTTCGCCGACACGACCGTTGATGAACACCTCGCCCGACGTAGCACCGTATAGTATGGTGTTGCCGGCGATGATGTTCTCCGCAGGGTCGAAATCCGAACCCGCAGGCGGTACGACGGCTATGCGACCTCCCGACAGACCCTTGCCGAGATAGTCGTTGGCATCGCCTTCGAGCCGCAGCGCGATGCCATTGCAGAGAAACGCCCCGAAACTCTGTCCCGCCGAACCGCGGAACGTGATGTTTATCGTGCCGTCGGGCAGCCCCTCGCTGCCGTGCAGACGCGTCACGTGTCCGGCGAGCATGGCTCCGACGCTTCGGTCGATATTCGATATAGGCATATTGAGTTGCACCGGCATTTTCGACTTCACGGCATATGCCGTAGCCGAAATCAACGAAACGTCTATCACGTTATCGACCGCCGGATGCAGTTCGCCCGCCCATCGCGACGGCACACCCTCCGTCTCGACGCGGCAGAGCAGACGCGAGAGGTCGATTTTGTCGAGCGAGTTGCCGAACCGCTTCTGACGGAGCAGGTCGCACCGACCGACAATCTCGTCGATCGAGCGGTAACCCATCGACGCGAGCCGTTCGCGGACATCGCGGGCAAGCATCGTCATGTAGTTCACGATGTAGTCCGCCGAACCGCGGTACTTGGCACGCAACTCGGCACACTGCGTGGCGATACCCGCACAGCATTTGTTCGTGTGGCACTTGCGATCCATGATGCAGCCCAGAGCGACCATGAGCGACGTCGCGAACCCGTACTCCTCGGCACCCAGCAGTGCGCTGACTATCACGTCGCGGCCGATCTTCATCTGACCGTCGGTCTGGACGCGCACCTTGCCGCGCAGATTGTTGAGCATCAGCGTCTGCTGTATCTCGGCGAGTCCCAGTTCCATCGGCAGTCCCGCATGGAACACCGAACTGAGCGGCGAAGCACCCGTACCTCCGTCGCCGCCGCTGATGACTATCGTGTCCGCCTTAGCCTTGGCGACACCTGCGGCGATGGTGCCGACGCCGCTCTCGGCGACGAGTTTCACGCTGATACGCGCCGTCGGATTCACGTTTTTGAGGTCGAATATGAGTTGCGACAAATCCTCGATCGAGTAGATGTCGTGGTGCGGCGGCGGCGATATGAGCGTGATTCCCGGGATCGAATGACGCGTCCGCGCAATCATCTCGTCCACCTTGAATCCGGGCAGTTGCCCGCCCTCACCGGGTTTGGCGCCCTGTGCGACCTTTATCTGAATCTCCGACGCATTGACGAGGTATTCGGTCGTAACGCCGAAACGTCCCGACGCAACCTGCTTCACCGCGCTGCCGAGCGGCACTCCGTCGCGCATGGCAGTGAATCGTTCGGGCAGTTCGCCGCCCTCGCCCGTATTGCTCGTCGCGCCGAGGCGGTTCATTGCGCAGGCTATATCCTCGTGCGCCTCCTTGCTCAATGCGCCGAACGACATCGCTCCCGCAGCGAACCGCTTCACGATCGCCGATTCGGGTTCGACCTCCGATACATCGATCGGCTTACGGTCGCTCCGCACCTCCACGAGATCGCGGATGAACATCGGGGCATCGCCGTTCTCAGCCAGTGCGACGAACTCGCGGTAGCGGTCGTAGTCGTTGTTCTGCGCCGCCGCACGGAGAGCCGCTATCGACTTCGGATTCCACGCATGGCGTTCGCCTCCCTTGCGATAGAGATAGCGTCCGGCGTTCTCCAACTCGTCGGAAACGGGTTCGCCGAATCCCGCACGATGTTTTTGAAGTACATTCGCAGCGACATCCTCCAAGTCGATTCCGTCGATCTTCGACACTCCGCCGCCGAAATATCTGTCGAGCAGCGACGACGACACGCCGACAGCCTCGAAGAGTTTCGCTCCGCGGTAACTGCGCATCGTCGAGATTCCCATTTTGGAGATCACTTTCAGCAACCCCTTGTTAATCGCCTGAATATAATAGTCTTTCGCCGTGCAGTAGTCGAGTTGCAACTCGCCGCGCCCCACCAGATCGTCGAGCGTCGCGAACGCCATGTACGGATTGACGGCACTCGCTCCGAAACCGATGAGCAGCGCGATGTGCATCACCTCTATCACCTCGCCGCTCTCGACGATCAGTGCTATGCGGGTACGCTTGCGACATTTTATAAGGTGGTGGTGCAGTGCCGACAGAGCGATGAGCGACGGAATCGGCGCATGGTCGGCATCGACAGCCTTATCACTGACTATTATGTAGTTGTAACCCTCGTCCACGGCGCGTTCGATGCGTTCGCACAGACCGTCGATAGCCTTAGCCATGCCCTCGGCACCCTCCGCAGCGGGAAATACCATATCGAGTGTAATGGTGCGGAAGCCCTTATAGACGAGGTTTTTCAGTATGTCGAGTTCGGTATTGGAGATAATCGGCGTCGAGAGTTCGACGACCTTGCACATGTCGGGCGAAGGTTCGAGCAGATTGCCCGTAACGGCACCGATGAAACTTTTGAGCGACATGACGGTCTCCTCGCGCAGCGGGTCGATCGGCGGATTGGTGACCTGAGCGAACTGCTGGCGGAAATAGTCGAAGAAGCGCTTCGGCTTGCCCGACAGCACCGGCAGCGGAGTGTCGTTGCCCATCGCGTAACTCGGCTCCACCTTGTTGCGCGCCATAGGTTTCAGCAGATTCTCGACATCCTCCATGTCGTAGCCGAACACGCGCAACAGTTTCGCGTAGTCGTCCACGTCGTGGCGCAGACGGCGACCGCTCCTTATGTCGCTCAACACCACGCGATTTTCGCGCAGCCACTCCTTGTAGGGGTGTTCGGCGGCGAGGGATTTCTTTATCTCGTCGTTGCGGAGTATGCGTCCCTCCTGCACATCGACCATTATCATCTTGCCGGGGAGCAGACGCCCCTTTTCGCAGATCTGCGAAGGCTCTATATCGAGTACGCCCGTTTCGGAAGCCATGATCATCATTCCGCTTTTGGTGATGACGTAGCGGCACGGACGCAGGCCGTTGCGGTCGAGCAGTCCGCCCGCATAGCGTCCGTCCGAGAACAGCACCGTCGCCGGACCGTCCCACGGCTCCATGAAGATACTGTGGTACTCGTAGAAGCCCTTGATATGGCTCGACATCGGATTGTGGCGGTTGTGGCTCTCCGGAATCAGCATCGCCAGCGCATGCGGCAGCGACATGCCGCTGCGCACGAAGAATTCGACCGTATTGTCGAGCGACGCACTGTCGCTCATATTCGGCTGGATGATCGGCGAAAAGTCGGCGACACGACCCAGATTCTCGGGGTGAAGCACCGATTCGCGGGTCTGCATCCACAGGCGGTTGCCCTTAATCGTATTGATCTCGCCGTTGTGGGCGACGATGCGGAACGGCTGTGCCAGACTCCACGTAGGGAACGTATTGGTCGAGAACCGCGAATGCACGAGTGCCAGCGCACTGGTGAAATAGGGATTCGTCAGGTCGGGAAAATAGTGGCGCAACTGCAACGACGAGAGCATACCTTTATATATAACTGTGCGAGTCGAGAGGCTCACGATATAGCAACTCTCCTTGTCCTCGATCGCGCTGCTCGCCGCCACCTTGCGTTCGATCTTCTTGCCGACGACATACAGTTTGCTTTGCAGCCGCTGTTCGTACAGCGCGACATCCGACCGCAGGTCGTCGTCGCCCGAGATGAAGATCTGCTCCACGATCGGTTCTCTGGCGAGAGCCTCCTTGCCGAGTATCGAACTGTCCACCGGCACTCGGCGTGTGTGCATCAGCGTCAGTCCCTCCTCGGCGACCGTCTCGGCGATGATCGCGAAGAATCGTTCGCAGTCCGTGCGACGCCGCGGCATAAAGAACATTCCCACTCCGTAGCGACCTCGCTCCGGAACGGGAATGCCGTTCAAAAGTATGAATTCGTGCGGTATCTGAACCATTATGCCCGCACCGTCGCCGGTTTTGCTGTCCGCGCCCTCCGCGCCGCGGTGTGCCATGTGTTCGAGAACCTTCAATGCGTTTTCGACCACTTCGTGGTACTTCACGCCGTTGATATTGACGATAAGACCGACTCCGCAGGCATCATGCTCGTTCGCGGGATCGTATAGCATTTTTTTCGTGCAATCCATAATATGATGAGCAAACGTACCTGCAAATTTATGTATTTTCGATGGAAATTGTTCTCGCTGCGTCCCCTCCGACGTGCCGCGACGAATCCGCCGCACCGTGCGCCGCTGCCGAATCGTAACTTCGCACGCCCCGAACCGTAAAAATCTTAACCGCGCGACGCCCCGCAGACGACGAATCGTAATCGCAGACGGCATTCGTAAAATTTTTCATTTTTTATGAACATCCGCCACCCGCAACGCTCCGCCCCTAACCACCCTAACGACCTTAAAGACCCTAACGACCTTAAAGACTTTAAAGTCCTTAAAGACCCTAATGTCCTTAAAAAAAACTTTCCCCGAAAATTTCCGCCCGATTACTTGACATCGCCTCCCCGATGTTGTATCTTTGTATCGGAATCCGACCGGCATATCCGCCGCGGACATCTCACCGAAAAATCATCGCACAACAGGCATTGCAAGCAGTATAGGAAACTGCCTGTACCGCCTATATAACCCTTAAAACAACAACTATCATGTCTAAAACAAAAGAATCATTCGTATTTTACAAGGACTGGTGGAATGCCATCAGCGGGATGCCGAAAGAGGTCAGAAGCGAGGTCTGCGAATGCGTCATCCGCTACGCTTTCGGGGACGCCGAAGAGGATTTGGACGGTATGACGGCAATGGCATTGAGGTTTATCGCTCCGCAAATCGACCGCGACCGAGTGAAATACGAAGCCAAATGCGAAAAGAACCGCGAGAACGGAGCGGCAGGCGGCAGAATGCGGCAGAGTGCAGAACCGGCGAACGCTGTCGAATGCAGACGGTCGGAAGCGAACGCAACCGAATGCCTGCAAACGGCTGCGGACGGAAGCGTAATCAACCGAACGGGCAGTGATAATGACAATGAAACTGAAAATGCAGATGAAACCGTAAATGACAATAAAAAAGAGAATGCGAATGCAAGTGAGAGTGCATGTGATAACGGGCAGAACTCACCGCACACACCTGCACAACCGCACATGTCCGCTCCGGAAGAGGAACTTTTCAAGAAATTTCAATCGTGGCTTAGCGTATACGCACCTACGGTGCTGCTCTTTCAGGAGCCGTTGGATGCGTGGGGATTCGATTGGCTCTTCAAGAAATACGGTGCGGCAAGAATGAAACAGTGTGCCGCCGACATCCACAACAAGGAGGCATACCTGAAAAACCGAAACGCCCTGAACACATTCAAACTGTGGATCAGGAACGTGAAAATATAACCCCCTTAAAGTCCCTAATGTCTTTAAGGTCCTTAAAGTCCTTAAAGTCTTTAAAGACCCTAATGCCCTTAACGACCTTTTTTTTTGGGGGGGGGAATCAACGTAATTGCTGAGCTGCGCTTACCAAAACTCCGTCGGCACGCCACAGAACATACCAAAGCATTTTGATTCGAT
>ENA-UOIZ01001130-UOIZ01001130.1-human-gut-metagenome-genome-assembly--contig:-P88-NODE-1130-length-23583-cov-10.881418_pt1 | contig 23583 bp, 19 predicted proteins | sample MGYA00242336_ERZ723883 | MGnify/ENA metagenome assembly ERZ723883 | reverse complement strand
TGCTCATATACATATCAACCGACACAAACGAAGGAAATATACAGACTTAAAGAATGGGGTATAATCAGCGAAGATGAAACTTTTTATTTTACACAATGCAAACCTTCTACAAATGAAGTAGACACTAAATGTTTAACTGCAATCCGAGTAGATAATCGGACTAAAATAGAATTCTCATATTCAGAAAAAACACAAGAAAAAGGTTTGAATTATAGTGAGGTCGCATTAAAATTAGACAGCATAACTGTATATAATCAAAACTCGGATACTATAAAGTCCTGTAATTTTCAGTATAGCACGAATACCATATCAGATAATGAAATTAGCACAAAAATGCAAGGTATAACTTTCTTGAAAAATGTTACAATATCAGGAGAGGGAACATATAGTATGGATTACAATGAGCAGGGATTGACTTTCCCAGAAATAAACACATATTCTATCGATTGGTACGGATACTATAACGACGAGGTAACCGAATATTCATTTCTACCGGATAAAAAAGTAGCAGAAGAAAGCGATAATTATCTTTTAACGATGCGCAAACCTAAATACGAAACAACAATGTACGAAATGCTGACTCGACTTACATACCCGACAGGAGGTTATACAAAGTTCCGATATGAGCAAAATCGTTTCAGTGAAGATATTACCAAGATGACGACAACAGGAATAGACACATTGGCAGCAGGGTTGAGAATATCGGATATTATAGATTACGATTCTAACAATACAAAAACTACACATAGAAAGTTTTTGTACATACATGATGATGGGACATCTTCTGGGCTGTTGCTTTGGAGACCTATACCATACGTCTGCTACATTTCGTCTTCAGAAGGCTATTATTTAATCGAGCGAAGTATATTATCTTCTTCCGACGAATTTCCATACTCACTAAAATCTCATATAGAATATATAAGAGTTATCGAAGAACAAATTATGCTCTCGAATAATACGAAAAAAGCAATTAGTGAGTATATATATTATACAGCCTCCAATAATAATTGTCGTGATGAGATCATAAATTATGATTCAGAATTTCAATCAGAAATAGAAGTAGACGAGATATGGAAGTATGGCATGATAAAGCTGCATAACGAATTAAATATAATTAAACGATATGAATCATATAGTCAATCACGAATCGGCGGCAAATTACAATCACTAACACAATATGCAAACGATCTCGAACATCCGATAAATAAATGCCAATACATTTACGATTATTACAGTACATCTCCGAGTCTTCCGTTTTATGACGTAAAATGCATGCACATAGGTTTGCTATCTACATACAGATACTCTCTTGAAACGCCGTATATCCGAAATATCAAAGAACAGCAATACAACGAAAACGGAGAACTCATAATCGAGAAAGTAACAGATTTCAACCTCGACGATAATTTCAGAGTTTCCGAAACGAAAACTACCGACAGCAAAGGAAACATACTATCTAACAAATATTACTACCATCCAGAGGTTCCGGCATATTTGACCGAACATATATGCAAAAGAGGCGATGCAGTAATTGAAGCGACAAAATTCTATTTCAAATGCAATGCAGGCAGAGTTTATCTTCCGTCATCCTGCGAACGCGGACTGATATCTTCGGAATCACCGTCGAGCCCTTTAACTTATAGAATCGACAAAACATTCGACAAATACGATTCATTCGGTCATCCGCTGCAAATTACGGATAAAGACGGAAAAAGCACGTGCTTTATCTGGGGATACAACGGACAATACGTCATTGCCAAAATCGAAAACATTAAATACGAAGAATTGTCCCGGCATTGCAGTATTGCCGAAAACCCGTATCCGAATTATCTACCGAATCCGCTCGAAAGCAGTTTGCGAGCACTCGGAGATAATATAATGGTAACTACATACCAATACAAGCCTCTTGTGGGAGTGCAATGCATTACGGATGCCTCGGGACGTAAGATTTACTACGATTACGACAAAGACGGCAAACTGATATGCGTAAAAGACGATAAAGGCAGTCCTGTACAATCGTATCAATACAATATTACAACTTACGATAAGAATTAAATCGATACCGACATGAAAAAGATATTTTTACTGCTACTCTCGATATGCGCGACGGCACAAGTCTCTTTTGCGCAACTGATCTGGCATTCCGATATGGGCAGTCCATATTCGGGCGTAGTCGCATTGGAATGGAATGCGCGATATTATACATTCGAAGCCAATAACCACGGAGATTACGGCGATCCCGAAGAGATTTGGAATTCGTTGGAGCAACAACTCTCCGCCGAGAGCATTTCTTGGATTCGCATAAATTCAGTGGAGAATCCAGCATCGGGAGTTTTTGAGGTATGTTTCGAAATGGATGAAAACAATACGGAACTATCCCGCTCGATCTATCTTGGCGACGGAGCGGATTGTTTCAAAATAAAGCAGGTCTCCAAAAACGATCATCCTCAGCCGGTTCTTCCTCAGAACCGTTGTTTCGAGATCTGTCCCGGCGAATCAATATCCATACCTATTCTCGAAACCACGAACGGAGAATACGAAATAATGCGCATCGAATCCGACAATACGGAGGAAATCGCTTATACATTTTACGGCAACAGCGGAACGTATACTTTCACCGACAGACCTGCTGCCGGAACCTACTATTTCTTAGGAATCCCGAACAGCGAATTTACCGTAAAATATTTCGATGCATTCAATTACACTTTCGAAAGCGACCAAAATAGTATAGTCGCAGATGCCGACGGTGCGGTATACAAAATATACTTAACACATTATAGCGAAGGTAATCGGCGAGAAACAATTACAAGCCTATCCGATCTTGCGTTTTTCGACGAGCCTTTCGCGTCGTTCAATGCCGGCGAATCCAAATATTGGAATCCGAATATCGAAATATCCTACGGATTCGATGCCGAACCCGCTTCCGGCTACATTCAAATAGTATGTCCGCCGAACATTTCCGCATCGGAGATAACCAATAATTCGCATATCAAACTTGGAGGCAATACTACCTTAACGGTAAAGCAATCAGGAGGCGGAATCGTCAGAAAGATTCCCGTAGAATATTTTTTGGAAGACTCGACCTCTCAAATAAAGGCTCGTATCGACAATACCCAGCCGAAAGTAATTTACACCCTATACCGTGATGGCATCGTACAGTCGAGCACATTAGGGAACGGGTATACCGTTAATCTATCGGCACTTCGGAATTCCGGTCGTTATTATGTGGACGCGGCATACAGTTGCGGAATTTATTCTGAAGGAACGGTTCTGAATTCTACGACATTGACAGGCGACGGAAATGTATTGCTCGATTTCGACCGCAACTGGATTTTCAGTCAGATGCACAATGACGACAATAAATCGGTTTGCGACATTACTTATTACAACGGTCTTGGCTATGCACAGCAGGAAATCATGTTGAGAGCGACAGAAAACGGAGAAAAAGATTTGGTTCGCCCTATCGTTTACGACCATTTATGGCGGGAAAGCCGTCGGTATCTCCCGTATGCACGAACAAACGGATTAGGGAAATTCGATACTGACGCACTTACGAATCAAACGGAATTTTATCGTTCCAAATTCTCGATATCCGACACCGACCCATACGCATATACGGAAACCGAATACGATGCGGCTTCCGATCGCATACTTGCCACCAGGAAACAAGGCATAGAATATCGTGGTGCGAATCGCGCGGTGCGATACAACTATTTCGGGAATGGCGCAAATACCGTCCGCAGGCTCGATATCGATTCGCCGACCGGCGCACTGACCGTAAACGGATATTATGCGGCAAACGCCCTTTCGGGCGTAAAGTCTACCGACGAGGACGGCGCAGTTACGATCGTATATACCGACAAAGAGGGGCATACCATTGCCGAAGAGCGCCAGTCGCGACAGCCCGACGGCTCAGTGGAATCGCTGGTTACGCATTATGTGTACGACAACTGCGGTCGTCTGTCGTGGGTTATCACTCCGAAAGGTTACGATTTATTGCAGGAAAATATGCAATACGATTATACGGACGAATTTGCCCATCTATACTGCTATATCTATCGCTACGACAATCGCGGACGTGTTATCGAGAAATATCTGCCGAATCGGCATCCCGAATATGCCGTGTACGATGCCGGCGACCGGCTCGTAATGTCGCAGGACGGAAATATGCGTTCGGATAATAAATGGATGATTTATCACTACGATGCTCTCGGCAGAATAATCTCTCAGTCGATCATCGCAGACGATCCGGATAACGATCCGTCGCTGCGTCATAAAGAATTCATCGCCGATTTTGCGAACTCCGTTCCTCCCGCTATATATTCCGGCGATGCAACCGTGGTTCACCAATATTTCTATGACGATTATGCACAACTATCCAACTCGCAACTCGATTTCGCCGACGACGAATTGACAATGGAAAACGATTCATCGCGGAGAGATATGCGTGTAAAAGGGATGCTCGTTTACGAACGTCTTGCCGAAATCGACTACGACGGTATCGACGGCTACTGCGAACGCGCATTTTATTACGACTACAAAGGGCGCGAAATCCAGCGTGTCGATAATTACGAACTCGGATATGTTACCCGCACTTCCAACAAATACGATTTCATCGGCAATCTGCTGTCGAAGCGGGAAAAATACACGTATGGAAACACGACCAATGTATCGGAATCCGTTTACAAATACGATCCTCGCAATCGGATACTGAAAGAAACCGTTAAATTCGCTGACGATATATTGTCGACTATGCGCTACGTCTATGACGATCTCGGACAACTTTCCATAAAAGTATACGGACACGGGAGGCAAGCAATCCCCGAAACCTCCACATATAATATGCAGGGATGGCTGACCGAGAAATCATCCGATCTGTTCGACATGAAACTGCGATACTACGGTCCGCTGCATACGTCAACGCAGCCATCCTATTCGGGTAATATATCCGAATGGCAGTGGGAGCACAAGAATACCGAATACGACGGCAACACCGCATTTACATACGCTTTTTCCTACGACGATTTATCGCGGCTCACCGCAACGGAAATACACGGAAAAGACGGCAGCGAATTGCCCGAAGATTGCTACGAAATGTGTTCGGAGACCGATATTTCGTATGACAAAAACAGTAATATCGAAAGGTTCGACCGCCGATTTGCAAGTTTTATCCAACCGTTCCGTTTCGATTACGAAGGCAACTGCCGCATAGGCGAAAGGCATTCCGGAGAAACGTATTCCTACGACAATAACGGCAATATCGTAAAAGAAGCATTGTCGGATTTGGATATTTCGTTTAATTTGCATAACTTGCCATGTGAAATAGTCAAAACGACCATGACGCGCGACAGATTCGGGAAGCCGAAAACAACGATGCACAACTACTATTACAGATATTTAGCCGACGGTACAAAAATGTCGGTTACCTATAATTTCGGCGGTGGGTTTCTGTATCTCGGTTCGGCACGCTTTGAACTCAACGACGGCATTCCGACATTTGAAAGCGTACCTTTCAGCGGCGGACGCATCGTTAAGACATCGAACGGATGTCTGGCGCAATACCACTTTACGGACCATTTGGGAAGCACTCGCGTAGTAGCCGAACAAGGCAATCAGTGGACGGACATAGAACGCAGGAACTACACCACGTTCGGCAAAGAGTGGGATATGCCGTTCTACCCTACTTCCGAAAACAATTTCACGTTCTCAGGCAAGGAAAGACAAACTGTCGGCGAACTCAGATTTCTCGATTTCGGCGCACGATTCTACGACTCCGAAGGAGGCATTTTCCTGCAACAAGATCCGCTGTCGGAAAAATACTATCATATCGGACAGTACAACTACTGCGCGGGGAATCCTATTAAGCTTGTAGATCCGGACGGAAAGGCTTATAAAACGACTATCGACAACCGTAATAACACAATAACATTAAGCCAAACAATCTATACACCATATCATGGTTATGGATCAGCATCAAAATCTGCCTACTTTTGGAATCACTTGAAAGGTTGCACGTATACAGATGCTATGGGCAATAAATACAAAGTTAAGTTTAATATCTCTGTAAAACGGGAATCTTATATTAATATAGCAAACAAAGTCGAAGAAGATCCAACTGGGAATTCTTATATAATTGTCAGCATTAAACAAACCGACAGTCAGAAGATTGTAAACGGTACAACTTCGCCAGACAGAAAGCATATAGAGGTTGATGAAAGCCGGTATAATACAGACACCGGAGCGCATGAGATCGGTCATACTTTTAATATGGATCATACCGATCGAGGAATTATGACTCCGGCATCGAACGACCCTAATAGAAAACGCCCTTTAATTACTCAGGAAAATATCAATCAGGCTATTGAACGAAGCGAGAATACGGAAGTAATAAATAAAACTAATATTTGGGATGAAATCAAGAACTTTTTTAGTCCACTTTCTACGGATAATTAGCATCATTTTTCTGATTATCGTTGCACTATGCGCATTCAAAATATACGTATGGAGTCCGTGCCGGTTTCAGTATAAGACCCACAAAATACGAGAGAACCTGCGTTTACCCGACAACATCAGAAATATTTATTATGCCGGAGAAATTAAAATTGACGACCCGTTAGTCGCTCTTATCGATAATGAGTTTTACGTATTCGAATCCGAAACCGTAAACAAATATGACGGTTGCGACAGTTTGTTTATAATACGCGATGATGTAATTTGGTTGTCTTTGTATAATTTCAGTCATAGAAAATATTTCGACAAACGAATTGATTTACACGGAAGTTTAGAAATTCATTTTGAAGAGTATTTGATCCCATGCGACACCATACAAGGTTTACCGTTATACAGATTCCCTTACAAACCTAAAAGTTTTATACTTTCTATGGTGCGTAAATTTAAGTGGAAATGCGTTATAGAGCCCGATGTATGGGAGATTGAATATCTGAATCGCGATTATATTCCGTCGTTATGTCCGAGATTTTCTGCTCGTGATGCAAAAAAAATAATAAATGAGGTATACGACAATTACTTTGAAAAACATCCGGATGAAAAACTTGGATGGTGGGAAAATTTTCTCATAAATTTACAAGGTCTGTTATATGAGTTATTTAAACCATCGTACTGATATTATGTTAGTTTTATATTCTCAACTACGCTAAAAATAACATTATTTACCCCGCTCTGACTAATATTCGGAGCGGGGTACTTTTTGCTTGCATATTTCGTTTAATTTCATTAACTTGCCATATAAAATTACCCGAGCCGTCATTACGCGCGACAGATTCGAAGACCAAAAAACAATACATAACTTCATACATATTTCCCCCAGTCGAAATCTACCCGTCCTACCTCCGTCGGATTTTCGATGTCCTTCGGCGATGCCGTTTCGCCCGAATCCACGTATTTACGAATAAGATGCTCCACACGTTCGGCATCGGCGACCTGCTCCGTGAAAAAATTGAATAAATCCGTATTTCGGACTTCATAAAGCACACGCGCAGCGTCTGAAGCATTTTCTCCGACCGCAGTTCCGTTAGAAACGACGGCGACGGCATTTGCGATTTGATCGTAAGTCATACCCCGACAAAATTCATCGTCCGGTACGACTTGATCTACATCGTACAGCTCGCTTTCATCGGGACGAACATTTTCGTTCGGAGCGATCAACGTATTTTCCACCTCGTCCGTCGATATATCGGCAACGTCGTCATCCGACAAGTCGATATGCTCCAAATCCTCGCTGCGAACAGGCATTATATCGGCGGAAATCGGATCTTCGAGATACACCGAAGTCGTTTCGCCCACCACATCGGGCGAGGCATCGGCAGTAACGGATTGCATCGAATTATTCGAATATTTCCGCGATACGAAAATACAATTCCAGAATCCCAATATCCGTCCGCGGAAAAGAATCATATATAAGCGATACGACAAGTACAGAAAGCAAACGATCTTGGTCATATCATTAAACGAAATATTCATATTACAACGGTTTTTTGAATCGTTTTTCATAAATCACGTTTATCTCCTCTCCATGTCGTTCCAGATGATATGATATCAAGTTATCGAGAAACATCGGCACGGAGAGGTCTTTGGCAATAACCGATAAGATGTCGGTCAGTTTATCATATAACTGCAAACTTATATAGGTCTGTCGCCTCGGTACGGACGCACGACGAACGAGAAAAAGTGAACGATAACCGCTGTCGTTCCCGCCGCTACTATCCTCTGACGGCATATCGGCGGTTTCCGTTTTTCGTTCCGAAAGTACGTTCGTCGAGCTTTCCTGTCTTCTATCCAGACGCTCGCCGGTCATCATACGTCGAATCGCATCTTCATCTATCTCCACTTTATTATTTCTTGCCATAGGTTTATAATTTAAGTATAGCCGTCAGTTCCTCCGCCAACATATCGATATTGCTTCCTTTCAGCAGTTTCGCAGGCGGAGGCAATAAAGTGCATCGGAAAAACGATTTCCCGCCGGATACGGACAGTTCCCGATCGAACCGTTTCGTTTCGGGAATTATCGTTTCGAGCACCGAGAGATTCAAATGCCGCATAATTCTGACGTATGACTCGAAAATCTCCGGAGAAACCCTTTTATCGACCTTGTTCCATACGAAACGAAATCCTTTAAGCGGAATGCCGTCTTTGCCCTTCATATAATCCATAACGGACAAAGCGAACGTCAGCGAACTCTGCATAACGATGCGGTCGGCGACTATGGGTGTAAGGACATAATCCGAATTGAGAATCGTAGACAATACTCCGGCAGCATCGACGCTTCCCGGAAGATCGACCATAACGATATCCAGTTCCGGCGACATAGAAACCGTTCTATCGACATCTTCGCAGGCATTCTGTGGCGAGGAGTCTACGATCGTATAGGCTTTCTTTCCGATACGCTCGTATTGAGCGATTATAGCACGTTTATAATAGTCGCTCTTCTCAACCGCCTGCATATCCCTCTCGCGCATACGATGAATACTGTGTTGATGCGTATCGCAGTCTATGACTGCGACATTGTAATTCCGCACGTAATGCAGATACCCGGCGAGCAAAACCATCAATGTCGATTTTCCGACGCCCCCTTTCTGATTGCACACGGCAACCGATACCGTTCGTTTCATTTCTTTCCGAAGTTTATAATATTAATATATCGAATCATCGTATCGCATACGCATATATTCACGGGTCTGCTGCAATACGGCTTTATTCGTTTCTTGCGATATTTACGGACATCATCGTTGCACTATTCTAATGATATAGTGCTTAAACGCCTCTGCATCGCAACGTTTACAATATGGTTCGCTGCAATACCTTAACTGCATTTCGTGGCGATATGTCTTTATTGCAATGTGTCCTTGTGTCTTTGTGTCCCTATGTTGTCGTGGCATTGCAACAATGCGTCTTCATTGCATCGATGTAAGGTTGTAATATCATATCGTTGCATTGTCCGTCTATTATAACATTCATTTATTGCGATGCAGATGCAAATAAACAATGCTTCGTTTTGCTTTCGGTTGTGCTGTCATCCCGTGTCGTCTTATTGCATCTTACAGCATCGGGGAAGATAGTATTCGTTTATTCGATTGCATCTAATTTTGCATCGCAGAACAGAAGATTTTGGTTAAGGAGGGATTAGTCGCATAAGTTGATAGATTTCGGAATTATTCGTCGGATGATTTAGGGTTTGATTGCAATCGATAATTCGCTCTTCGACAGACGGGAATTATCATTCGTCCCATCGTGAACAACCGTTCACGGCAAGTTGTGTTTCGAGTGCCCGAAAATATTTCGGGCGCCCCGAAACCTGCGGAATATCTCCTCCGAAGTCGGGATATGTAATTATAGAATTTATTATGGCTGAGAATATGAACAAGAATATAGGACGGCAACGCAAGTCGGGACGCAAACCTAAAGCCGATCCTGCGATACATCGCTACGGAATAAAACTCAATAACGACGAAAACTTCTGTTTTCTGCAAATGTTCGAGAAGTCGGGAATGGATCGATATGCGAAATTCATAAAGGCAGTGTTGCTCAAGCGAGAGATAAAGGTAGTGAAAGTAGACAAGACGACGCTGGATTACTATATCCGTCTGACGGACTTTCATCGCCAATTCAGAGCGATAGGAAACAACTACAATCAAATACTGCTGGCGCTGAAGGCTAACTTCGGAGAGAAGAAAGCGTTGCAAATGATATACGGATTAGAGCGACGGACGATAGAGTTGGCAGTACTGAGCAAGAGAATAGCAGACCTGACGCTGGAATACGAGAGAAAATGGTTGCAAAAATAAATCACGGAGAAAAACTGTTCGGAGTCGTCGCCTACAGCCAGAATAAAATCGACGCCGGCACAGCCCGCATAATCGCGGGCAACAAGATGGTCGCGAATGTTGCGAACGATTCCGAGCGGCAGATGCAGTTTACGATGCTTGCATTCGAGAATCATCTGCTCGCCAATCGCAATACCGAGAAACCGATTCTCCATATCTCGCTCAATCCGTCGCTCGACGACGCTCTTTCCGATACGCAGTTCGCATCGCTGGCACACGACTATATGCATAAAATGGGTTACGGCGAGCAACCGTACATAGTATATCTGCACGAAGATACCGGACGGCGTCATATACACATCGTTTCGGTTTGCGTAGACGAACTCGGCCGAAAGATAAACGACCGGTACGAATGGCGGCGGTCGATGAAAGTATGCCGTGAGTTGGAACGCGAATACGGACTGGCGAACGCCGCCGACAAAGAATGTGCATCATTGAACCGCACGCTCGGCAAAGCAGATCCTCTTGCCGAAAATGAGAAACGCGAAATAGGGAATATGCTCAAAGCATTATATCCGGCTTATGGTTTTCGTTCGTTCGGCGAATGGAGCGCCTTGCTGTCGCGATTCAACATCGGATGCGAACTCGTGCGCGGCGAGTCCGAAGGCGTGCCGTATAACGGCATAGTATATACCATAAACGACGACAACGGCATACCGGTCGGAGAACCGATAAAATCATCTCTCATAGGAAAGTCATTCGGATACGAGGGTCTCAAACGAAAAATGGCGCATAATGAGAAAGCGCATCGCGGCAAGAAACCGTCGGTAGAGATTCGCAGAGCCATAGCATTCGCGATGCACGGCTCGCACGGCAATCGCGATGAATTTATCCGGCGGCTTCGGGAAGCGGACATAGACGTCGTTTTCAGAGAGAACAGCGACGGTCGTATTTACGGTGTAACATTCATCGACCACGACAATAAGGAGGTATTCAACGGTTCGAGGTTGGGTAAAGAATTTTCGGCTAATGCGTTCGACCGTCTTTTCTGCGCTGCCGAACCGAAAAGGGTCGAAGCCGAACATCCGAAGAAAACCGATAGTATGACAGATACGATAGAATCCGTGATCGAACAGGCGTTCGGCATTATTTCGCTCGGCGAAGCGGGCGGCGATTCCGTTGCGGACGATATACTGTCGAACTTCCAACGGACGACGGGGATATTCGGCAATCCGCTGACGACGAAAGTCTTCGCCGCGATACTCCTTGCGATATCGTGTATGGGCGTACAAGGGGTGAAAAACGAGAATATATCGTGGCGGCATATCTCTGTGGCGATGTTCGTCGGAATACCGCTGTTCTTTATGAACGGATGGATGCTCCGATTGCCGTTATCGCCCGATGCGAACGCGTGTATGTATATCGCGGCGCTGAGTGCCGGATACATCCTGATGCTTATGTCGGGAGTATGGATGAAGCGCATATCCGACGACGATCCGATGAAAGACGTGTTCAATGTCGAAAACGAATCCTTTATGCAGGAGACGCGGCTTATGCGAAACGAATATTCGGTGAATCTGCCGACGAAGTTCGTATATCGCGGGAAGGAACACGACGGCTGGATAAACGTCGTAAATCCGTTCCGTGCGACGATAGTACTCGGGACGCCCAGTTCGGGAAAATCGTACGCCGTAGTGAACAACTATATAAAACAGCACATATCGAAAGGATTCGCCGTATACATCTATGACTATAAGTTCGACGATCTCTCGCGCATAGCGTACAATCATCTTCTGAAGAATTTCGACAAGTACGAGGTCGGACCGCGGTTCTATATAATTAACTTCGATGATCCCAGGCGCTCGCACCGCTGCAATCCCATAGCGCCGAAATTTATGACCGACATATCGGATGCCTACGAGTCGGCGTATACCATTATGCTCAATCTCAACCGCACGTGGATTCAGAAGCAAGGAGATTTCTTCGTGGAATCCCCGATCGTGCTGCTGGCGGCGATAATATGGTACCTGAAGATATATCGCGGCGGGATATACTGCACCTTTCCCCACGCGATAGAGTTTCTGAACAAACCCTATGCGGACATATTCACCATTCTGACGTCGTACCCCGAACTGGAGAATTACCTCTCGCCGTTTATGGATGCCTGGCAAGGCGGAGCGCAGGATCAGTTGCAGGGACAGATAGCATCGGCGAAGATACCGCTCTCGCGAATGATCTCGCCCCAACTGTATTGGGTGATGTCGGGAAACGATTTCTCGTTGGACATAAACAATCCCGATGAACCGAAGATACTGTGCGTAGGAAACAATCCCGACCGTCAGAACATATATTCGGCAGCGCTGGGACTATACAACAGTAGAATAGTGAAGTTGATAAACAAGAAAGGGAGGCTCAAGTCGTCGGTGATAATAGACGAGTTGCCGACGATATATTTCCGAGGACTGGACAATCTCATTGCGACGGCACGTTCGAACAAAGTCGCCGTATGTCTCGGATTTCAGGACTTCTCGCAACTCAACAGAGATTACGGAGACAAAGAGTCGAAAGTCATTCAAAACACGGTAGGAAACGTATTTTCGGGACAAGTGGTGGGAGAAACGGCGAAGACGCTCTCGGAAAGGTTCGGGAAGATTCTGCAACGAAGGCAATCGGTATCGGTGAGCAGGCAGGACACCTCGGTATCGACGAACACCCAATTAGATGCGCTCATCCCTCCCTCGAAGATAGCGAACCTGTCGCAAGGGACGTTCGTCGGAAGCGTGGCGGATAATTTCGGAGAAGAGATAGTCCAGAAGATTTTTCACGCGAAAATATCGGTAGATGTAGAAGCGGTAACCCGAGAAGAGAAAGGGTATCGGGAAATACCGATAATAAACCGATTCCTCGATGAGAACGGAGACGATATAATGAGAGAACAGATACAGAGAAACTATGACAAGATAAAGGACGAAGTGAAGAAAATCGTGAAGAGAGAGAGGGAGGATACAAGAAGATAACCGTATGGATGAATAGAGGATGACGGTCTGACAATCATTTGAACGACTTGGGGTTGTCTTACAAGTCTTTTTAGTTTTATGAGAATTGAATATTCGTAAAAGTTTTCGAGTTACAGTACGAATAAAAAGGGATGCCTAAAATTTATTAAACAACACTCTCGTAAAGAATTCTAATAATGGGTATCTTGTTAGCGTTTCAGTTGAAGGGCATACGAATTTTTCATTATATCCAAATACGTATACCTGCAGATAGATAGTATCGACAACACTTAACCGACGTTCAATTTTCTTAATTGTTTTTTCATACTTTTAAGTTTATGGGTTAATAAAATGATTGCTTTTCCTGATTGTTTTTACCCCATCACCCCGCCGAGGGCGAACATAGGCATATACATCGCGATAAGGATTACCGCCACGAGAATTCCCACGAGCAGAATCAATATCGGTTCGAGAATCGTCCCGAGACGTTTTATCTCGTATTTCAACTCTTCCGACAGCGCCGCGCCGCGATTTCGCAGCATCTCCGGCAGGCGGTTGGTTTCTTCTCCCACGCGCAACATAGCCGTCAAGCGATTATCGTACAGCGACCCGAAAGCCGATATGCTGTCGGCAAGCGAACGTCCGCGCTCGATGCCGTTGCGGATTTCGGCGAACGACTTATTATAGGGATAAAACTCTATCACGTGTGACAGTTCGTCTATCGCATCGGTAAGTTGGATACCCGACGATGTAAGAAGATATAGCAGTTTGCAGAACTGCGACTGGTAATGTCGGCGCAACATGTTTCCGACGACCGGAATATGCAAAAGTACCGTCGCTCGTACAGACCTGACGGTTTCGGTATTTCTGAATCTCCAATACAACACTCCGCCTGCCGCCGCAAAAATTACGGCACGCAACGCGAAATCGGGAAACGAACGCGAAACGGCAACCACCCACTGCGTAACGGCAGGCAAATCGCCGCCCATTCGCGAATAGACCTGCTCGAACATCGGCACGATAACGGCAAGCATAAATGCGACGACAGCAACGGCGATACACAGAATCACTATCGGATAACTCACAGCCGACGAAATCATCTTGCGCTGCGCCGACTGTTCGCGATAGTAATCGTGCAGAAACTCTAATGCCGCCAGCAAACGTCCCGTATGTTCGCCTATACGCACGACGCCCGAATCGAGTGCAGCGAAGGCATTAGAACGCGTCATAGCCTCGGCGAGCGACACTCCGCCGACGACATCGTCGTACAAAGTTTGCAACAGATGCCGCATGGTGCGCTCCGTACTGCCCGATATAAGCAGTGTAAATGCCCGAGAGAAATCGAGTCCGGCATCGAGCAACATTCTCAACTCCTCGAACAGTGTCGATTTGTCGTTATCGTCAATCTTCTTCATATTCAAAATCGTGTTCTATCGAATCCGTTCTGCTGCGATAGTAGGCAGTTGCCGAAACCGGTATCGGGAACGACAGCGCAAGCGTATCCGAGATATCCACGAACAGTGAATCCGCCGACATACGCATTCCTGCAATTTCATGCAACAGCGTATCGCTGAAATCTCCGACACGGAATATCAGCATCGAATCGCAGGAGAATAATTCCATACGTCGGCCGTCTTTCCATATTTCCGCCTCGCCGTACTCGCCGCGAACGAGGCTGTCGGCATATTCAATGAGTTCGTCGAGGCGGTAGAAGCCCTCTATCCGTTCGCCGAAACTGCGCAGACGCCGCGTACGCTCGGTACGCAATCTCGCAATGAGATTCAGACCGTCCATAACCGCAAGTACCGTTATGCCGGCAACAATCATCGTTACCAGCAACTCTACGAGTGTCGATGCGCGCAATTCACTCTTCATACTCCACTATTTTTCTATATTGCAAAACCCGTCCGCCGCATTTAATCCGGGCGCATACGTTCACCTCATTCAATCGCCGCGATTCGCCGTATCGTTCGACCGAAACCGCAATATCGCCCCACGGGAACTCCTGCGCATGCGACGTTCCCGCGGGTGCGTCGGCATATCTGTCAAACATGCGTCGCATCTGCAATTCGGCGACTACTACATCCGTCGCCGCCTCGTCTGCAACGGTAATGCGGGCAAGCATCTCGATCGACGCGAAGAATACCGAAAGAAAAATAACCGCGGCAACAAGCGTTTCCACCAGCGACGAACCTTTCAATAGAGCCATACGACCTCCTTTCCGAGCGTATCGGCTTCCATCCACCGAGGTTGAGCAGTAACATCGTTTTCGAGAACCGAAGCATCGCAGACCATATCCTTATAGTATCCGTGCGGCGTATATATGTATGCGCGTTCCAGCACTGCCATGCCACTGACGATGCCCTGCAACTGCGCACGCCCCTCGACCCACAGCAACCCGCGGACACGAGCCGTTACGGATTGTTTGTACGACGGCGAAATCTGCTTCTCGGAAGGCGATGCCCTCACTATCGCATAACCGTTCACCGTGCTGCAATCGCCGAGTTCGGCGTACGACTCAGCATAGATTCCCGACGGATATTCCAAAGTACAGCGTTTGCCTATCACGACCGTATCGCGGGCGAATATCTGGACCGACACCTTCGTCCCGTCGGCAATCGATACATTACGGGCGCAGATAACGACATTCTCCATTCGGCACGTAGAGTCGATATGCAGTTCGTCGGCATCCAAGCGGATGTTGCCGTAAAGCCGGCAGTCGGACACGGTAGCCGAACCGAAACGCAGGCGCAATGTCGAATCCCTTACGAACGACACACGCACGCTGTCGGGAACCGGAGTATATTCGTCATCGTCGCACAATTCGAGCAGCCGTCGGATATTTTCCGCTGCCGATTGTCTTATCGCCGGCATCTTTTCGTCCGAGATGCCGATAAGGTTCTGCGGAATGACACCACCACAATATACTTTGTCGCGCATACGTCCGTATCGGAGTCCGTTGTGCGGCAGGCGAAGCATTCCCTGCAACTCGCATCGTCCGGAAACCGTCAGCACCGAACCGTTATCGGCATAATAGAGCGTCGCTCCGTTCGCACGCGCTCCCGTAAGGCGGCACTGACAGAACACGGAATCGGGAGTGGAAAGAAAAACTGCATTGTACAGTCCCCAAGGCTTAACGCTGATATGCGTATCGCCGTACGGCACGGAGTCGTACAGTCGAACGGTATTTCCATTTATCGTATCTGTCGCGTGCGGAGCGTTGCAATAAAGCGTATATGCCGATTCGAGATTGGCAAGGCATGTGCGTCGATACACAGCCCGCAGCACCTTGCGGTTCTCCTGCTCCCAAAGTGCTATTATGCCCAGCATAGCGACGAGTATCGCCAGCGACAGAGCGATAACGGTCGGCAATACCCGTGCGCGCATACAGTACGATGTTTTCATACCGCCCGACTTAAAGAGTACGTAATCCCGTCCTTCTCCAAATATAGCGAATCGGCATCCGCAGATTTCAACACAAAACCGTCGGCGCACTCCCCTATCGTGAGTTCGTATCTGTCATTATTCACATCCACGATATGCAGCAATCGTCTGTCCGAGCGTACCGAACCGAAATATTGCAGCGAGACCTTTTCGCGTTTTCTTTTTATCGGATGCGCAGTCTTAACAACGGTTTTGGGTTTACGTTCCGACGCCCTTTTGCGCTCTATCCTGAACGGGTCGGAATAGTCGCACCTGAGAGTATCGGTTTCGTATGTCGTAACGGTTCGTTCGGTTTTCCGGCTAAATACGACGGCTGTATCCGTTTGTTCGGGCGCATCGAAGAAAATGCGTTTGACGACAAGTCCCCAAACCACGAAAACCACCGCCGCAAGCAGGTATGTAGTCCATCGCGATTTCATCGGTCTTCATCATCGGTTATCGTCAGCGACAATACCGTTATTCGGCTCGCGTAAACCGTATTGAACGCTTCGACGCTCCATTCGTACTCTCCCGCATCCATATTCAGCCGGCAGCCGTAAGTCCTCGCGACGGAATCGGCAGCAATCAGCGTATCGGCGAGTATTCGCGCGGCGAAATCGAACGACGGTTCCACAAGAGTAAAGCGGTAACCCGTCGCACGCTCCACAGCGTGCCAGCGGAACGCGATGTCGCCCGACGGTACATGCGCACCGTTCGTCGGAGCGATAACATCGACGCTGCGTTTCGAAATATCGGTTTCGAAGAAGTCGTCGCAGGCGGCAAGCAGCGGCAGGCAGAAAAGAATAACAAGGTATTTTTTCATCGGTTATCGGTTTTTATCAGTTGTTCCAGATAAAGCGTCGCTTCCAACCGGGCATTATCGCGCCCGTTCGGCGGAGATACGACGCCGAAATGCAGCGACACCGGTTTGCACGACGGGACATCGGTTTCAATCCGGTATATCGTTCTCAATATCGAAGAGAATGTACCCGACATCGTAAGCGATGCCGTATGCACTTCGGCAGCGCCCTGCCTAAGCGTAACGGACGGAGCATAGTCGCCTACACGAACTCCGTTTTTCGCGGCGAAAGGCAATATCATGGTAAGCAGTTCACCGCTCATAACAAGTTCTTTATTGTCGATGTAAAGCGGTGCTGAATCGGTCTTCGTCCGTCCCGACATTACGTCCATACGCCTTTCGAGCCGGCGGCACTCCGCAGCGAGTCTCACGGCATCACCGATTGAAAGATACCACAATGCAACAGGTGTAAGAACGAACAGCGACACGAGCCGTATCAAACCGAGATATTTGCGCGGAACAGTCATAGCCTCATCTCTATTTTGAATTCCATATCGCCGTCGCGCGTTCGGGTTATCGAGCGCAACTCCACCCCTGCGAACAACCGCTGCTCCGACAAATAGTCGGTAAGGGCAACCACCGACGACGGTTCGGAGCATTTGCCCGTCAAGGCTACAAGGCGTTCGGTACGCTTCAATGTTTCGCCGACCTTATACCGTTTGGAAAGCGGTTCGATATCCAGCGCAGTCAGGCGTATGCCGTTCGGAACGCCCGCGCCTATACGGTCGCACATAACCGAATACTTCATCGGCAGCCGTCGCGCGAACGCGTCCGCCATACGGTCGTACTCCGCCGAAGATGCCGATGCCGACCGTTGTACGGCATCGAGCGACGCCAGTTCCGCTTGCAATGCCTGTCCGCGGCTATCGTATCTGTTGCGAAGCACCGTTCCAGCAGCAACGGCGACAAGATATGTCATAAGCACCGGCAGCATCGCACGTTTCGCTATCGACAGACACAATGCCGACCCACTGTCATCGATACGGAACACATCCCGCCACGCAACCGATTCGCGAAACCGGCGTGCCGCCTCCGTCGGCGGCAAATCGCAGTATATACGTTGCAGGACGGCATCATCGTTCATAGTCGTCATTGCCGCAGCAAACGCATCTCGGCGCATAAAGGATATTCCATTGTCCGTTTCGTTCCACACGAATTCTCCGCCGTCGGACTTTATTCTCGCCTCGGCGGAATCGCCTCGCAGCGGTCGCGATATGACACCGGCACCGGAACACACCGCAACCGTCGCATATCGTTTTGCCAATACGTTCAACTGTTCTTCCGAGAGCAGAGCATCTCCATCCCGACGGCACAGAAACACTCTCTTATCGGTCGTGCCGTCCGGAAGAAAGCGGATGTCTACAACCACGACCCGTCCGAATATGTATCGCAGCAGGTTCATTCTATTACCGTCGGTTTGATGAATATGTTCAACCGGCGTTCGATTCTGTTGTTCTTGTGTTTGCCGAACAGCCATCTCAGAACCGGCACGCGGGCGATGAACGGCAGACCGCGGCTCGTCTTCTCGCGGCTGTTGCGGTCGATGCCGCCCAGCAGAACCATCTCCTCGTTGCATACCTTGACGATGGATTTGAAACTGCGGGTAGCGGTACCCGGAGGCGCATTCTTCTCCTCTCTCGCAGTAAACTCGGTCTGCGTAATCTCTATCTCCATAGTTATATGCTTGTCTTTCGATACGTAAGGCGTTACCTTGATATCGAGGTTGGCATCGACGCTCTTCCACGTATAGGCTTCCGACTGGATAGGATTCTGCGTACCGTAGTAGTTGTTCTGCACCTCCTTGTAATATTGAGTCTCACCGCTGCTGAGCGACGCTTCATGTCCGTTCAACGTGGAGAGTTTAGGGGTGGAGTACAACTTTATCGTTCCGTTCTCTTCCAGAAATTGCAGACTCAGATAGAAATCGGGAGCGACCTTGCCGAGGTTCATCGACCCGAGACCGTTGAATCGCGAAATAAGGTTGTTCACCGACGACGAACCGAGCGTAACATCCAGACCCGGTGAAAGCGTTGCCGAGGTCTTTTTCTTGCCGAGTCCCATTTCGATGCCCGCCTCCTTGATGTCGTTCTTCTGCACGTCGGCTATGATAATCTCTATCGAGATGAGCGGCACAGGCTTGTCGATGGATTTCAGGAACGTTTCGACACGGAAGACATCACGCTGATCACCACTAACGATAAGGCTGTTCAAATCGGCGAAGGTCTGTATCTGCAAATCCTTGCGGAGTACCGCAGGAATGATATCCGCGACCTTGTTCACCGAGCGGTATTCCATGGGAATCACACGAGCCGCAGTAAGGCGGTTCTTCTCCGCAGAGCCGAAAACGTATATGCCGCGCTCCTTATAGTACGTATACGGAGTGTTTTTCAGCAGCACTCCGAGCAGGGTTTCGAAATCGGTATTTTCGACATAAACTCCAGTAGTAAGGTTTACGGGCGTATCGAAATAGTAATTCAGATTCATCTGGTCACACACATCCAGAATTATATCCTGTACGCTGCCGCGCGATATATGCGCCGTGATACGGCTTAGCGAATCGACGCGCAATTCGTTATCGGTGAATTGACGGCGGCGGATAAACTGGCGCGAAGCGGATTTGCCATCCGATTTCATATCGTCGTGATAAAGGCTCCACACACCGTCCGCATCCTTCTCCATACCCAATCCGTTTACGTCGGCGAGAGTACGCATAGCCGAATCGAACGGCATCTTGCGCACATAGCCCGAAATTTTATACTCGTACAGTGACTGGGGAGCGATTACGTTGCGTCCCGACACCGCATTGATACGTTTGGCGACATCGATAAGCCGTTCCGACGTCAAATCGTAACTCAGCGTGGTATCGGCTGCATCATACGCGATATCCAGTTCCGGTTTGGGCTGCGGAACGACCGTTACGGGGCGTATGGCGACGATATTGCCCAGAACATCTATATCGAGGTCGTACTCACGGCACAGGAACATCACCACATCCGAAACTTTCGCCTTGGTGAAGTTGCACGAAACCGGAATGCTCTCGACATTCCTGACCGACAGATTCACTTCGCCGGCTCGAGCAACGTTGCGCAGCAGTTCCGAAAGTTGCAGTTTGCCGACCGAGATATCAACCTCCTTGTCGTAGGACGGGTCCGTCTCCGCAACCGCTCTCAATTTCGCGGCGATATCCGCCATACGTACCGAGTCGGGCTGCTGTGCCGCCAGCAGCAGCGGAACGGCGAGGCATATCGCCAAAAGTATCGTTTTCTTCATCTTCACAGTTCGTTTAGCAGTTCAACATCGGTATCAGTTCGTCGAGCGACGTTTCGCCACGTCGGAACATATCCGTAACCGCGTCCCGCAACGACATTATTCCGCGACGTCGCAGCATATCGCCGACGTCACTCTTTCCCTCGCGAACCGCCGCCGACAGTTCGTCGTCCATCGTGATAACCTCGTACACCGCACGGCGTCCGCTGTATCCCGTATAGAAGCATCGATCGCAGCCGGTCGGGGCGTAATATCGCGATATTTTCAGTTCGGCAAGTATCCCGCTCTTGTCTTCATCGCCAGTCGTAATTTCCCTCTTGCAATGCGGACACAAAAGGCGTACGAGCCGCTGGGCGACGGTAGCGACGAGCGTATTCGAGATAAGGTAGGGATGTATGCCCATATCCTGCAACCGTGCGACCGCTCCCCATGCAGTATTGGTGTGTATCGTCGAGAACAGAAGATGTCCCGTAAGTGCGCTGCGTACCGCCATTTCTGCTGTAGCAGGGTCGCGCACCTCACCCAGCATTATGATGTCAGGGTCTTGGCGCAGAAACGTCCGAAGCGCACCGGCGAATGTCAGTCCTATTTCCTCTTTGAGTTGCACCTGATTGATGCCGTCCATAGTATACTCGACCGGATCTTCTATCGTAAGAATATTTTCCGAAACCCGATTCAGCCGTCTCAGTGTAGCGTACAGCGTCGTACTCTTGCCGGAACCCGTAGGACCGCAGATAAGCACCATTCCGAACGGTTTGGCGACAGCGAGGCAATAATCATCATATTGTCGCTCCGAAAGTCCAAGATTCTTCAATTCGAGCAGTTCCGGATGGCGCGTGAGCAGTCGCATTACCACTTTTTCGCCGTATATCGACGGCAGTGTCGAAACGCGGACATCGAACTTCGCGTCGTTGCGGTCGTACATTATGCGTCCGTCCTGCGGCAGGCGTTTTTCCGATATGTCCAGTCCCGACATAATCTTGATTTGGTTAATCAGCGGCGCGTATTGCCGCTTATCGACAACGTAACGTTCTATAAGTTTGCCGTCGATGCGGAAACGTATGCGGCAGCGCTCCTCATAAGGCTCGAAATGGATATCGCTCGCATAGCAGCCGAATGCCTCGCCGACAAGCGAAAGCAGAAACGCCGGACCCGTATCTATTTCGGCTGGGCGGCGGGCGGAAGCCTGTCGGGATGCAGCGTCCGAATGGTAATATTGCGCAAAGATTTGGCGGAACTCGCTCTCCGCTATCGGCAGCACCGTTATTCGCCAGCCGTTCAGCACCGACAACTCCGCCACCGCACCCGTACAGTCGGCTCCCTCGATACACAGACAGCGAAGCACATCGTCGGTACGTTCGAACGGAATAAGCCCGTACTCCGCAACCTCGACGGCGGAAAGCAGTTGGACGACCTCCGTAGGGATATATTTTATCGCGTCCATAGTATCAAAACAATATGTATGACGAACGTAAATCCGGCAACGCCGACAAGCGGGACACTGCGACGGTGTGAAGCCAGTCCCCAGATCGCTCCGCATGCAAATGTCGCGATAAGGTAGATGACATACGAGCGCATATCGCACATCGGTGCGACGGCGACGAAGAACAGCGCATCGCCCGCGCCGAAACCGTATCGGAACAGGCGGCGGAAGCCATAGAATGCCCCAAGCATCAAGAACATTGCACCGAGAATGCAGATATTGGCTGCGGAATATATCACAGCATCCCGAAAACCGTATTTCGCCATACCGATTGTAATCGTTCCGACGGCGAATGCCGCAAGCCATCGCACGTCGATTCTGCGTGTTCGGATATCGCTGCGCATCATCGCCACAACCGGCAGCAGCGGCAGAAAGTATTGGAATACGGCTGTCATTTGTCAATCCTTTACCGTTTCCCGCAACTCCTTTCGCTCGTCTATCTCCCAAACGTTGAATACCCCGTCCCCGTCGAAATCGGTTATCGACGTTGCAGTAGCACGGAAGCCGTGTTCCGTTGCCTCGACTATCTCGATAACGTAGTTCGCCTGACCGCCGTCACTTACGAGCGTGGATTGCTCGAAACCTATTTCATCGAGCGACGACGAGTATTTCGAGTAGGTGTAGAAATACGACTTTTCGAGCGAGTGCAGGTATGCCAACTGCTGCTGAGCCTCGACTGTCTTCGCCCGCGAAATCAACGGCATAAGATTAGGCAGGGCGACAAGCACAAGTATGCCGATAATAACCAATACCACAAGCAATTCCGGCAACGAAAACGCCCGAATCCGATTCTTTACTCCATTCATACGATTACGGTTTGATGTCAGTACAAAGGTAGAAGCGAAAACCGGCTATAATTACGCTAATACATCAAAATCCAGCGTCTCAAAACCGGCATAACATTCTGATTTACAACTAATATTAACAATAAAATATTCATCTGCGAATCTCGTCTATATATCTATCTGATTTTCAGCACATACAACAGCATGTCCGTTTCTTCTATTGGTGATATTATTCATAACTTAAATATGAATTTCAACGACATAGAATTAATTATCAACCCAAAAACCTTAAATTATGAGCCTAATTATCGCCATTTTCATTCTCGATGCAGTAGTAATATCATTAATTACAGTAATCGTTAAACGATATTATCGAGACATCGAACGCAGATCGGAAAACAGACTGAGATTTATCAGAATGATTATAGAAATCATATATCTGCACAAACATAATCCCGATAAACTTCCCGAACACTTGACTCAGGAGATA
>ENA-UOIZ01001118-UOIZ01001118.1-human-gut-metagenome-genome-assembly--contig:-P88-NODE-1118-length-23733-cov-6.356027_pt1 | contig 23733 bp, 31 predicted proteins | sample MGYA00242336_ERZ723883 | MGnify/ENA metagenome assembly ERZ723883 | reverse complement strand
TGCTTCGACCTGCACCGAATCGTTACACTCACACATCATAAATACATTTACTCTCTTCGCAATGAAAAATAAAATTCACGCCATTCACACGTCAGCCTGTACGTTGATTCACTGTAGATGGAGACATTCACAATCGCGATAGGAATATTAAGATTTATGTCATTTGTCATTTACATACGATGTGAATTTATACGTTTTACAATGAATCTCAGTACAGCTCATGCTTCAAAGCAGGCTAGCCTTTCACGGACAATTAACCAATATAAATGCTTTCGCTAACAGCCGAACCTGTCTCAGTCTTACCATTTTTTGTCGCACTATGGAAAGATATAACTCGATAATAGTAACCTGATTTTACGCTAACAGTATCACTTACTTTAACGCTCCCTACGTTATTTCTTACCTTATCTCTAGATGTAACATAATACCAAGTATTATTTTCCAGACGCTGTAAATTTACTTCTGCTTCCACAGTGTTACATTTTTCATAGCAATCTGTTGTTGCTGTTATGTAGACTGATTTTGAACTTACTTTTGAAATTCCGGCATGTCCTTTTGCATAATATGTTCCAAGTGGTGCTACCTCTGATTCTGAATTTTCAAATCTCCATTCAAACAGTTCTGTCGTCTCTGCACTGTCCTCATGGGTAAGCAAAGAACCATCAACCACCAGACCATCCGTCGGTTCTGCCGCATGAATACTAAGCGGCACAGTCAGCATACAAGCACAGGCAGTCGCTGCTACCATAGCTTTGAGAACTTTCTTCATCTTCATGTTTTTCTCCTCCTTCATCTCTGTTTTTTACATTACACTATAATAAACTGTAGCCGCTCAAAATTTTTGACAAAACTTCTCAAAATTTTTGACAAAACTTTTCGGGAAATATTTCCCGGTTTTATAAGCACGAAACGGAGGGCAGAACCCTCCGTTTTTTTGACAATAATTTTGTGAATAACGCCTATTCTTCAGTAGTGGCTTCTTCACCCTCCTTGCACTTGGCAAGCTCTTCCTCTAAGGCTCCAATCTCATCACGGATGACCTGTCTCTGCTTGTGGAGCTCCTGAAGGTCATAAGGCGGCTCCATGCCAAGAGTGGAATATTCAATGCACTTGGCAATCTTCCAATCTCCAATATCTGACTCCTGACAGGAGAGCTTGGTCTTCAGGTCTCTAATTTTCTGCTCTATCTCGTTTTTCGTCATTGCTGTGTCCTCCTTCAATAAATGGATGGATAAAAAGCTCATCAAAGAGCTTATCCATGCTCTTTACTACGTTGTATGAGTCATAATGGCTCACACCGCCCTTCCATGAGGCATAAGCACATCTCACATCTGCAAAGGACATCTCCCCGGCATCCATGAGCTTCCGGAACTTCTGCTCATCCTCCGGCTCCATTCCCGGCACCCCATACAATGACTTGACACTCCTCACTTTGTCCTTGATGCCAAAGTCCCGGAGGAGCAGCATTGTGATTTCTCTCCGGAGCGTTATGGCATTATGATAGAACTCCAAACTGGATACACTTCTTTTGTTCTTCAGAACGCTCAACCCATTTCCTCCTTCCGGTCATCTGCCCCCATACAGGGGGCAGATTAAAGATTAACCGATACAGAAATACGGGCGGACTCCACCATCCCCGGCGGCGTTGCCACTAAAACTATAACCATAACCGTTACAATGAGCAAACGCCGCCGCCGACACCACAGCACTCAACCAATACCACATTCTGCTTCCGTTATGACCAAGCCCTGCTACTTTCAGGTTAGGAGCTAAACGGAACAACGGGAACTGAATATTGGCATTTCCTGTGTCATAGAATGAAGAACTAAGCACTGTGGAACCATATACCTGTATCTCACTCATCAGCCTAATCAGGCAATCCTTCCACACCCAGTTGCTTGCATAACCCGTTAAGCCTGCTCCTGCGTTGGAATTGCCCGTTGTAGATACTGCTGTTGTGAGCAGTTCTCTATGACTAAGTATATGATTATTCAAAGCTGTTTGCAAGGCTGCCTGATACACAGGAAGCACTGTTGTATACATTGCAGAGCCTACATATCCGCCTGTTGTCACATTAGTATCATTCATCTTTGATTTTGTCTTGAAACAGTCCTTCGGTACAATCACAGCATGGTGCTTTGTGAAGGCTGTATCTCCATTGTTCCAAAATATATCAAATCCTGCCAAGATACATCTGACTGTCTCGGTACCACCCAAGTCTGTAGTGATGCTTATGTCAAAATAATCACCCACATACAAGTCCTTAAAAGTTCCTGCACTGATACGCTGACATATTTCATCCACCGTATACACATTTGTCAGGTTCTTCCCTCTGTAGATGGAATTATGAGCCGCTGCACTGTCAGAAAAGACATTGACGAACTGCTCATTTAGGTATTTGTCATTGTCAAGGAGCTGCTGATGTCTCACATTCCACTCATCATAGTGTGCCGGAGTTGTCCTCTCCATTGCTGTCATCTCAAGGACAAGTTCCGGATGCTCTGCTGCTGTTATATTTGCCATTTTCCTCTTCCTCCTTAATAGTTGTCTTCAATGGTGAATGTCACCTCTGTCTCATCCTTACCTTTTGCAAGGAAATTAGAGAACGCCACCACATCTCCATCCTCATCAATGAGTGCCATCTCACTGATGAATGTACCAACAAGCTCATCTTCCTCAAGCTTGATGGTGTACTCATAGGATGTATCTGAAGTCTTGGTTGATGAAGTATAAGGCTTTCTGACCACCTCTTTCTTCAATGCTACATTCTCCGCAAGTGGTACTATCACTGTACCATCTCCATTGACACCGCCGGAACCAAGTGCAATGTGTGTTATCTTTGCAACCGTTCCGGTTGTATGGCTTGCTTCAGCCATCTTTTTTCTTCTGATTTTGGTTATCACGCTTTTTGTTGCCATTCTACAATACCTCCGTTTTTTGCCAAGCATCTATTATCTTGGAACCATCAAGGCTCCATGTTCCATCAAGGAAGATGAGGTTGTTCTCTTCATGCCATATCACCCTGAACTCCCTTGTATGTTCTACACCAAAGCTGTATGCCTGCTTGGTGGTGTATTCTGTCCTCTGTGTATCCATGAGCCGGGAGCCTGTCAGCTTCCAAAGCCCGTTGAGCTTCAGATAATCAAAGTAGTCAATGACCATCCGGTACCGCTCCAATGTCTTCCTGATGCTGTATTCCTCCTCACAAGGCTGCATCCTGTACCGCTGCTTCAGGAGCAGCTCCTCTTCATGCTGATGGTGGAATGTTGTGCTCCATCTCATTTCTCTTGGAGACATCTCTGCATCCACCACATGGCTTCCATCTGTTGTCCATGAGCCATCTGTCTTCAGGTATTCAAAATAGTACATCCTGAAGCTGTATGCCGCCTTCAGGATGGCACTCTCTACCATCCGGCAGGCATAATTGTATGCCATAACTGCAAGCCCGGCTTCATGGAGCTCATAAAGGCTCTCATATCGGTATCCTATCCGGGTACCAACGGGAGTCATCTCTGCATCAAGCATATAGCTCCCATCCAGTTTCCACATTCCATCAAGCTTCCTGTAGTCATAATAGAACAGATGCTTCTTATACAGTACCTCAAGGAAGTTTCCTGTGTGTGGCTGCCTGATGCTCAAGTTATACTTGAAGAAGTAGTTGTCCTTTGCACCCACCTCTTTCCACTTCCTGACGGTCTTCCGCATAATGTCAAAACTGATAGGATGCTCCTCATCCGCATCCATCACAATTACTATGTAGAACTCCGCCCATCTGTTTTCAATGGTATCAGACTCCAATGTCCGGCTCCCATCAAGGAGCCAACTTCCATCAAGTGTGAAATGGGAAAAGCCTGTCAGGTCATTTGCTCTCACAAGAACCGGGGAAGTATATCCAAGAGTCCTCACCGCAAGCAGCACTCCCTCATTGGTACCTCCAAGCTTGCATATCTCCTCATACATGGCTATCCTTGAGCGGAAGTTCTCTGGATGTTCTCCTTCATACCGGGTGAGCCTTCTATCAGCTCCATGTACCGGGAGCATTTCATGGCTGCATGTAGCAACCATTCCCTCATCCCTTGCCCGGAGTATGTCTTCCTTTGCTTCATCAAACCTCTTGCCGAACACCCGGCAAAGGATGTACCACTTATTCAGTGCTTTCTTCAGCTTCTTCAGAGGAGTAGTGAGCAGATACCACATGTATTCAATAAAGTTCTCTATCATGGCGGCATCACTCCTTCCCCCTTGCACTCTGTACTACGTTCCGGACAGTCACATTGATGTCTCCTGCCATGATGACCTTATCCTGTTCAAGAACCATGTCATCAGACGGTTGCAAGATGTCTGTCTTCCTGTAGTTATCAATCTTTGTACTAAGCACTTGGATGATGCTGTCCCTGTATAGGGTATTCATTTCTCCCCTTGTCAGAGCCATCATGTCCTCAATGAGTTTTGTTGCCTGTGCATCCACTCCATCCGTTGCCGCATCTTCAGCAAGGTATATCACAAGCTCAAAGTCCTGTCTCACTACTTCACTGGACTTCACAAGATAGTCCTCATAGTTTCCCTTCAGCGGCTCAATGGCTTCACCCACCTTTCTTATCAGCTCCGGAGAAGCTTCTCCTGCTGCACCTGTGACAATCACATCCACTGTGCCCTGACCTCTTGGATGCTGTGCATCAATCCGGGCATCCAGTACACCGGGTACAGCCTTTGCAGCGTTCCGGAGCTTCTCTTCTATGGTTCGTGTTGCAAGCTCCGCCCATGAGCTCATACATCTGTCACGGAGGTCTTCAAGGTCTTCCTCTTCAGCTCCTTCCTCAAAGAGCCAGTCATCATCATTTGTCACATAGTCCACACCATCAAGGTGTATCATGGATATGGTTATCCTTCCCGGTGCTATATTGTAATAGGTTCCGGTAGCTTCAGCCTCCACAAGCACTCTTCCTACAGGTTCCCCGGCATCAATGACCGTATTCTCACAGCAATAGAACTTCATCTCATTGCCTCCGGCATCCGGTTCTGTTTTGAAACAATGTCCTTTTGTTACCTGAAGAGCATTGTTGTATTCACTTCTGTATATGCTCACATAACCTCTTGCTGCCTTTGCCTCCTTCTGCTGTTTGGAATAGTCGGCAGCCTTAATCTTCAGCCAGTCTCCTTCAGCATGTTTGATGAAGCATCCATTCACGATAGTACGGGCAAGCTCTTTCAGCTCTATGTATATGGTCACAAGCATCCGGCAAAGGTGATAGAAGATGCCGCCCTTTTTGAAGTTCGTTATAGGAAAGCCTTCATCCTCAAGCTCTCCCTGTACCTTTTCCATCTCCTCATCTTCATCCGGGAGAGGGATAATCTTCTCCATAATGCTCTCATCTATCATTCCACAATCACCTCCACGCCATTGCTCTCAATGTCAATGTTATATTCACTATTGCTGTCTGTCCTCCGGAAGGCTATCCTGATATGGTATATATGACCGTCAAAGTTCACCGTTGTCTGTATGCTTCCGGCATCAATATAGTCCCTTTTGGACATCTTGGAACGGATACGCTGCTGTATTTCCATCTGTGTGAAGTCATCATACTCTCCCTGCATAAAGTCAAGCAGGCTCCACCCATAGCTTGCATCCCCTTCCTCATCCTCATAGAAGAGCTCACCCTCTTCTGTCATTGCCTCATTCTTAATATCCTGAAGCCAACATTCATCATCCGATACAAGGGCTGTGTCCCCGTTCCCGTCTGATACAGGCTGACCATCTTCATCAAGCATGATGTCTACATCATTTGCACCTGTTATCTGCATCAGAAGCACCTCCCTATGATATAAGGCTTGCACTCACCATACATGAGCACGATTGCCACAATCTCATTCTTCAGGACAGGTATGTCAGTTTTTACCTTCGGTACCTCCGGGAAGCGGATGTCAGGCTGCTTGTTTTTGTCAAGTATTTTGAGAGTTGCTTCATACAGCTCTCCGTTCTGTCTCACAGATACCACCTTTGCATATAAGCCGGGCGGATACTGCATGTGTGGATAGTTCTCTTTTATCTGATTTTGAAGCTCCTGCTCCACAAACATCTTCATCATGTCAGACATCCTTCTCACCTCCTGCAAAATAGATATACATGTGTACCGCTCCGGTATCATCACTTCTCACTATTGTCTTCTCTACTGTTACAATTCCGCTGTATTTGCTGTGCTGCACCTCAACTTCTTGGCTGTGGTGTATCCAAGGGATGGCTATTGTCTCCGCCTCCCAAAGGTCTCCGTACTTATTCAGGGACAGGATGGTCTCTCCCTCCTCAAGTACATATATCTCTTTCTGTTCTTCCTTGGTTCCCCAATAGAATACTTTTTTCTGAAAGAAGAACGGGTTCTTGATGCCCCATGAGCTGTTGACCTCTGCTATGGTATTGATGCCGCTCTTTCTGTCAATGACAAAAAGGTCTTTCTTCCCATAATGCTCATCCGACAGCACATAGTCCTCAATCCCTGCACATGCCAATACATACCGGATGACATCCTGCGGCTCACAGTCTATAAAGGATGCCTTGATGGTCACTCTGTCAAGCTTCATCATGTCATCTTTTATCATTATTTCTTTCCAGTAGTCCGTGTCACCGCATCTGACATATCCCTCAATCAAGCTGTCAAAGTCATCCTCATATCCAAGCTCCACACTTGCCTCATCCATATCTTTGAACTTCAGGACTCCCTGAAGCTGTGGAGATAATTCCACCCGGCACCAGTCCATGTGAGACTCCTTGCTTGAGAAGCACTCAACCTCTATACCATCTGTCACCTCATAGTCTCCTACCGTCACCCGGAACTCCGGGGATATTAGTTTCTTGTATCCCAAGCCGCTCACCTCCTGCTACTTGACAGCCTTCTTTGCTGCCTTTTTTCCCTTGGTTGTGTTCCGGCTGTCCTTTGCCGGACTCTTGCTTTTCAATTTCTTGCTTTTGGTCTTCTTGGTGCTCTTTTTAGTGGTCTTTTTCTTAGTGGTCTTCTTTTTCACCTTTATCCCGGCTATATCAGGAGCCCACAGCTCCAATGATGCTATCCGTTTACTCTCTGATATAACCCTCTTAGAGGTGAGGTTCTTGAAGTATACCTTTGTGATGCCACGGGATGCACAGTCTTCATTGACTATTGATAGCAGCTTCGGCTTGTCCTGACCATAAGGCTTGAATAGCCGCTGCATATCCGTGAGCTGTTCCAATGTGGTAGCGTTCTTTGTGTCTTCAAGCAGTATATCTATCATCACCTTGCCATTTTCATAGCCTACAGGCTGTGACTTTTTATATCTGCCCTTCTCATCCTGTGCCACATACACGCTTCCTGCTTCCTGCACTTCCACGCTTGTGACCTGTCCCTTCAGGTATACGCCGCCAAGCTTCACCACCTTCTCCTGCACATACAGCATACCGCCTCACCTCCTATGTTGTTGCCGGAGCAGGGCTGTCTGTCCGGTTCTGTGCATCCTTCAGCTCATCTATCAGCTTGTAGAGCAGCGGCAAGTCCTTTATCTTGCTGATGTCTACTGTGAAGCTAATCTGATGGATGGTGGTACCGCCTTCTCTGCCCCATCTCTCTGATGTGTATGTCTCTTTTGTGGTTGTTGTTTTGCTTTCCTTTTCTTTCCGTACTGATGCAGCCTTTGAGGTCAAAGCACTTGTGATGTTTGCCCCGGTCTGCTGTACTGTATCACTGCTTTCTTCGTTCTCTCCTTTGACTACGCCTTTGACAATCTCCGTCATCTGTTTCCACAGTTCTGACAATGGCAGCACCGCTTCAGCTCCGGCTTCTCCTCCTCCCAAGAGGTTCCCTCCCATTGCTCCAAAAATGGTTGCCCCGTTCAGGATACCTCCATCTCTGTACCACTGGATGGAGAATTTAGGCAATGAGCCTTTTCCTGCGATACCAAAAGGTGCCTCTCCTCCGCTCACACTGATATGTGGCAGTTTCAAGTCCGGAAGTTTCCACGAAAAGTTAAAAACACCTTTTATTCTCTCAATCGCACTGGACACTACCGACCTCGCCGCTTCAAGCTTTGAGGAGAAAGCTGACTTGATACTGTCAAGGACTGAAGAGACCGTATCCTTCGCCGCCTGTATCTTGGTGGCGATAGTAGAACGGATGCTCTCAAGCTTTCCTCCCGTCAAAGTGTTTATTGCGGAGTACGCTGTACTGAAGGTACCCTGTACTCCTGTCATTGTTGCTGCTACAATTCCCTTTATGCCTCCGCCACTTGACTGATATGCAGCCTGCATGTTGGAGAGCTGTGTGCTTGCATAGTTCTTAGCTGCTGACATCCCGGTTGATACTGCATTTGCCACACCGGACATCTTCTCACTGAATTGGTTCTTGATGCTCGTTAGCTTGCCGCCTGTCAGGTTGTCAATGAATGTGAAGCCTGATGTATAAAAGCCTTTCACACCTTCCATTGCTGCCGCTGCCACACCCTTGATGCCTCCGCCATGTTCTTCATAGGCTGCCTTCATGTTCCCAAGCTTTTCCTTCACGGTATCGGATGCAGCTCCTAAGATATTTCCAAAGAAGCCCTTCACCGCTTCAAGCCCGTTTTTAATGGTATCCTTCATCTTCGTTATGGTCTCGGTTGCATCTATGCCGATTGCCGACAACGCACCACCGACCACATCCAAAAATCCGGATGCAAACCCACCAAGAAATGAGAGGATTGCATCAAAGCAGTTGAAAAAGAAGTCCTTCAGGTCTCCGACTGCTGCGGATGCAAAATCAAGTGCTCCTGAAAAATCGCCCTTGAACAATGAGACTATCATGTTCACCACGTTGCTGACAAAGCTGACCAAACTGGACAGGGCATTTGTCAGCGGTGTCAGGGCTGCTATAATTCCCTGAATTGCTCCCACAAATATACCAACCGCTGCGGTCAGGACTGCACCTAAGACAGCCCCTAGTATCTCAAGGATTGGCTGTACCGCCTGATACAGCTCCATGAACTTCTGACCTAGATTTTGTAGGGCAGGCTTCAGGGTCTGCCATGCCTGCATGAAGGATGACTTCACCTGTTCAAACAGTCCAATCCAAAAATTCCGGAAAGCTTCCGACTTGTTCCATAGGACTACAAAGGCGGCTACTAGAGCCACTATTCCCACTATCACCCATGTGATAGGTGAAGCAAGGAAGGCTGTATTCATTCCCAAGGTTGCGGTCTTCACAAGCCCTATAGCGTTCTTTGCCGATAGGAAGAGTTTTCCAAGGCTTCCTATCACACCCATCACGCTTCCTGCTATTACAAGGAATACTCCAAGCTTCAAGGCTATGTTCATAATGCTCTGTACTGTTTCCTGATTGTTGCTTATCCACTCGGAACCCTTCTGTATCAGTCCGCTCACCTTGTCCATGGTATTGTTGACCGCCGGGAGTAGTCCGCTTCCAAGCTCCTCCACATTGTTGTGTATCTGCTGCTTCAGCACTTGGAACTTCTGCTCTGGTGTGTTGTTGATAGCTTCCGCCATTTCTTCCGTCACAGATATTCCGTTTTTCATGCTTCCCTGCAAGTCCTGTATTCCACTGTCAAGGGTCTCTACATTGTTGTATAAAAGGTCAATAAGGGCAACCGCCTCATCCGTTCCAAAGGCTTCCTTCAGTTCCCTCTTCTCTACTGCATCAATCGTCTCCCCATACTTACCCTTCAGCTCCGTCAGAATTTCCGGCATGGATAGGAGCTGGTTATTGGTATCAAGGAAGGTCAGTCCCAACTTCTCCCCGGCACTGGATGCCTGATTGAGGAAGGACTTATACTTTGTTGCCGCTTCAGAACCGGACATTGTGGTCTGAAGCTGTCCCAAAATAGCAAGCTGCTCTTCAAGTGGGACATTGGCATTTGTCGCTGTGGCTCCAAGTGCTGATATGGAACTTGCCATTTCGGAGCCGGATGTTTTATAGTTCTTAACTGCTGTCGCAATTCCGGCAGAGAACATCTCACCAAACTCAAGGTCAGACATATCATCATAAAAACCTTTATAGATACCGTAACCTGTGGCAAACAGTGAGCCCATCTCTTCCGTTGTTGATTTTGTGGCTTTACCCGTCAGGGCTGCCAGTTGCGTGAACTGTGCCACGCCTTCATCCGTCAGGGATGCTATACCTGATTTAATGTCATAGGATGCCGTGATGAAGTCTGACTTGCTTGTTCCTGCCCATGTATCAGAGAAGCTCTTTGCCGCATCCTCCACCGCCTTCAGGTCTTTCACTCCCAAAGAGGAAAGCTCTCCAAGTGCGTTCTGTGTGTCAAAGGTGGCTGTGACTGTCTTCATGCAAAGTCCGGTGATGGTTCCGCCTATTCCTGCCATTGCCATCCCTGCCTTCTGCATAGTTCCAAAGGCAGAATTGAGCTTGTCTACACTTCCGGACACGCTGCTCTGCACACCGTTCATCTGACCGGAAAGATTATCAACTAAGTTCAGGATAACAGACAATTTGTATACTGACTCCATACCCATGCAACCACCTCCCTGTTGCTTTTTACTTAAAATGTGATATACTATTCCTTACAAGACCATAGAGGTGTATCAAGTCCCACAGTTTCCGGCTGTGGGGCTTTTTTATTCGTCATTACTGAAATTGTCTGCTATTCCTTTTGCTACGCCTGTCTCAATATCTTCAATTCTCATCTCTCTTGCACAGTCCGCTTGACCATACAGCTCAAAGAACTCTTCAAAGGTCAGGTCTTCAAAGCTTTCAGGAAGCAGTTCCTTGGGAAGATAGGTATATATAACCATCTTCCCATAGCTCACAAAGCTGCTCTTGAACCGCTCCTTGGCATCCTCTACAGCTTTTTTACTGATGTAGTGTCTGCCAGTCCAAGCATACGGAGAAGCTTATCTGCAAGGCTGATAGTGATTGCAGGATACTCCTCCACTGTTTCCTTGAGCATGTCTCTCTGCTCATCAATGATGTTGTCAAAAGCAAAGCTCTTAGATGCCTTTGTCACAGAGTTGGACATGGTCTTCACATATCTGTCATAGGATGCTGCCTTCGGCTTCTTGAAGAGGAATGTGAACTCATCCTCTGTCTCATCATCCACCTGTACCGTTGTGACTACCGTGTAGACCTTCTCATCTGAAGCTGCATATTTCTTCTTCAGGCTCTCCACATCTGTCTTCTTCTCTGCATCAGCAGCCTTTCCTGCATTGAGGAGCTGCTCTTCTCTTGTATCATTCATGGTTTATACCTCCGTTTTTGTCATTTATTTTGTTATTAGTTACGCATCAAGACCATTGATTTTGATACCGCCCATTGCCATACCATCAAGGTCTACCTTCATGGACTTGTCTCCCTGTGCCGCCTTGAAGCTACGCTTTGACAGCACAACATTGGTCAGGACATCCGTACAGGTTGCAGCTCCTTCGTCTGCATAGTTCACTACAATCTTCGGGATAACATACTTGTAGAAGTTCTTGTATCCCTTTGACTGGATGACCCTGCACATCTCATTGAAGTCCTCACGGAGCAGGGAAAGCTTGACGGAGTTCTTCTGATTTCCGGTACCATAACCTCTAATCTTTCCGCCCTTGCCATAGATAGGCTCACTCTCCTGCTCATCATCATAGGAGATTTCCATGGGTTCCATGTTCTCCATGCCGGAAGCTGTGATTGTCACACTTGACCAGTCATAGGCTTTTCCGTTGATTAACTGCTTGTTTGCCATCTTCCTCTACCTCCTTCCTAAGATGCTGAATAAGGGTTCTCTACTGCAAATGTGAGGTTCATCTCCCTCACATGACCCATAGGTACATAAGTGATATTGATGTCAAGCTTCTCATCCACAAGGATGTTGAGGTTCTCCGTGTCAATGGTCACGCTTCCGGAGCTGATGATTTTATCACGGACAGCATCTTCCACAGGTGTATTGAGCTGCTCCTGAATATTGGTGATGCTTGTCTCAATATCTTCCGGGTCAACCTCCACCTGAAGCTCATCAAGTGCCTTTGCCCTAACAGCCTTGACAAGTCTGTTTGATACCCTGACATCTTCAGCATAGGAGTAGTCACTACCTTCAGGTGACATCATGTTTGCAGAGGTCACATAGTAGTCTTCCTTGCCAATGTACTGCCTTATGGTCACATACTTTGCCTTGTCCAAGGTCTCAATATAGTCCTCAATTCCTTCAGGAAGGAGCTTGAGAAGCTTTGCTTCAGAGATAGGGAAGCTCTTCACCTCTCCAATGCTCTGTGACTCTTTGGCTCTTCCATAGAGTCCGGTCACAATTCCTGCATTGTTGATGTCCTGAACTCTTCCATCCATTCTCTGATAACGGGAATTGCTACATACAACCTGCATGTAGATATTGTTGATGCCCTTCCGTTCCTCAAGCATTGCGTTCACATAATCCTCAAGGCTCTCATCTGCCTTCTTTCCTCTCGCCTCACAGACAAAGTACAGAGGTCTCTTGTACTTAGTCAGGAAGTCATTGGCAAGCGTACACAGAGAAGCCCACAGAGCCTTTGATGATACTCCAACGATATGAACGAACTCAAACATAAGAGGGCTGTTGATGAGGCTCTCAACCGCACTGATGACTGACTCATTGCTCATAGCCGGTGATGTGGTGGAGAATGTGAAACGGTCTCCCTCCTTAAAGCTGTCACCGCCTTCTGCATCCGTGAACTTTGCAGTCAGCCCGGTAGTTGCCAGTTCTGCCTCTCCGGTGATAGGTATTGTCATTTCCTCTGTGAAGGTATTTCCTCCATCCAATGAGTACCGGAAGCTTCCCTCATTGCACTCTCCGGCATCCATCACCTCAACCACAATGTCATAGGCATTGTTAGGGCTTCCCTTTACCTCAAAGGTACCATATCCCCTCTTGTCTTCCGTGATTTCTCCAATGGTTCCGGCTGTCCCTGCTTTCACCGGGATGCAATAGATTGAGGATGCTCCCCACTCAACCGCATCAATGCAGGCATCAGCAAGAGGTGTGTTGCCAACCTTCTCCTTGATTTTCTTGGCGTTCATTGTGCCACTAATCAGGATAGGTGACTTGCTTTCCACATTGGAAATGCCGATTTTGATTGATGTCCCGGTACCCGTGGAGCTGCTTCTCCCAAGGTTCCCATCTTCGACTTTTACATTTACATCTCCAAACATTATCCCTTTGCCTCCTTGTCTTTCATGCTCCCGTCAACCGGGGCTTTCCGGAAGGCTTCACAGGCTTCCTTGAACTCCTTCTCATCCACCTGTCTTCCACTCTTCCATCCGTTGGCTGCCTTCGTTCCTTCAAACACCGCATCAGATACGCCAAGCTTCTGCTTGAGTTCCTCAATGCTCGTTAAGGATGCAGCCTGTCTTGTTTCTGCCATGATTATTCCTCCTTATCCGACAGAGCCAATGTCCATTGGCTTAATGTCTCTATCTTGATAGATACCGCCTTCAAAAGTGATGTCAAACTGTACCGCTACTTTCGCCTTCAGGATACTGTCACCCTCTTCTACCCAGTCCGCTTCACCTACCACGATATTCACCCAGTTACCATCCACATCTATACCCTTCTTCAGGTTCCGGAGAAAGTTCTCAAGTATTTCCTCCACCTTCTCCTCTGATGTGTCCGCTATCACTACATGGAGTGATGTGCTCCTGTCCCACAGCTTCACTCTACGCTTCCGCTGCCCCTCTTGGTCTATGTATGTTTTTTTTGAGCCGGAGCGTGCGAATGTCTCACCGTTTCGCAATACTGCACCAACGTGGACTTCGTTTCCTGCCTTCAGCTTTTTCATATTGGTGTAGACCTGACTCTTGATGCCGGAGCTCTTCAGCGTTTCAATTAAGTAGTTCCTTTCCTTTACCATGTCCTACTCCTCAAGAATTTCCTCCAAGGTGTCCTTGATGTCCTGTTCATCTTCTTCACTGATACCCAAGAACGGTCTTGGTGGTATGCTTACTTTGACAGAGGCTACTCTCTTCCACTGTCCACCAATCTTGAATGTGAGGTACTTCTTATTTTTTGCTCTTATTGTCCGCTCATCACCAAATTGGTGTGTGGCAGCCCTGATGTCATTGGTACCTACTGCAAGTCCACTGTCACTCACTTCTGACCGGATGCTTGTTTTGAGCTGTGTGGTCTTGGTGAGCGTCTTGCCGCCTTCCTCCTGTGCCCGGATGGATGGCTTCCAACTTGTACCTTCCGGAGTCTTCTCCTCCGTGAAGCGTTCCACTGTGGAAGTCCTTAGTCCTTCCGCTATGGAGTTCAGAACCCCACGGGTCTCAAGGTGGCTCAATCGGTTCAGGCGTTGGAGCAGCTCATCAGTATCTCCGGACATCTCTGCCCTGATTGATGACATCCCATCACCATCCTCTCATGCTATCCCTTGAGAACACCCTGCCTGAAGACTTCATTTTGAAGCCATTGGCTGCTTCGCTGCTTCCTCCTTTTTCCTCAACGCCTATGCTTATGATGCCTTTTGCCACATCAAGCAGAAACTTGATTGCTGCGTTGTATCGGTTCAGGAAGGTCTTCTCCCGGTCACTTTCATCTATACCTGTCCTTGATACAAGGTTGTATACAGATATGTCCTTTGCAAATTTATTGATGACCTGTGGTGTCTTTTTGAAGGGAACACTGTACCGTTTGGCAAGGTACCCGTCAATCTCGGCACAAGCATCAGATATAGCATCCTCACAGAGTTTTGCAATCTTAGCCTCACGCTCCTGCTTATCCTCTATGTACTCATCTCCAATGATGACATTCATCATGTCATCCTTAATCATTTCAAGAACCTCTTCCACGGTACAGTACATTCCCATCACCTACTCCTTATCCCTGTGCCTGTGCCCCTACTTCTCCGGTAGAGCCATATGCCATCTGCCAAAAACCATATCCTGCATTGCTTCTTCCGTCAGCTCCATACAGGTACTCATCCAACATGAAGACATTTTCATCAGTGTCTCTTGTTAAGGATGTGAACTTGATTTTCTTTCTAAGCTGATAGATGAAAGGCTTCAGGAAGCGGTTAGTGCAAAGAAGGAACCAATACTCCGGATGCTCTGCAAGGGCAGGCTCTACATGGAGCTTTGCTGTTCCCTTCAGTACGTTTGTGGTACCGTCAATCTGGTCTGCTTCCAAGATGAGCCTTGCTGTCTCCTCCAATGCCGGAGGTACCACCAAAAGGTCAGGCACAAGCTTCAGGCTCTTGCCCTTATCTCCCTTGATGCTCATAATGGAGCTTCTTGCTTCCATGTAGGACTCCCTTGACAGCTTCTTATTGCTTCTGTTGCTGTATGTCACATTACCTACCTTGTGGGCTGTATTAAAGAATGAAAGCCCGTCATAGCACTTCTCATTGAAGCCGCTCATCATTGCACCAAAGACAAGCTCATCAGGATGCAATGCAGCAGCTTCTCCCATGTTGGAGAAGAGAGGAGTATACACTCCATACTTGTCATCCTCAATGTCATCTCTCGGTACACCAATGGTCATCTCAAACTTCTTGTTCTTGATGAGGTAGTCATAAGCTGCAAGAGCCTGTACTTCTCTCTCACCAATCCACTCTCTCATGCCCGGCATCTGACCAAGCCACTTGTAGTCCTGCTCTCCTGTGGTGCTCGGTACCACAGTTGCAACCTTCTGATAATTGGACTGTGTGGTATCAAAGCTTTTGTTGAAAGCTGTTGAGTATCCCACTGTAAGTCCGTGTAAATTTGCCTGATTAACAATCATGTTTCATGTCCTCCTTATACCTGTGTCATGTCTACGGTAACGCCATCATCATCCACCTCTAAGATGGTGCCTGCTACACTTGAGCCATCCGCTGTGATGGTCACGGTCTTCTCATCCTTGATGTAGCACTTCTTCAGGATGTCAGTCTCGTTGATGGTTCCATCATTCTCCCATACGAATGTCCCACGCTTCACACTGACAGTCTGCTCACCATCTGCCCCGTTGCGGTTGTCACAATATCTCTGCACACATCCGGCAATCAGGAGCCCGGCGGAAGCAGTTGCCTCTACTGCATAACCATCTGAATTGATGGCTGCCATTGTTGCCTCTGTCAGTTCTGCTCCTCCCTTGACAGGGATGTTGAGCATCCGGTTCCCGGTTCTCTCGTTTCCTGCTCTGTTCATCTCTTAGTCCTCCTTCTTGTTGTACTTCTTAACATCTTCCATGGATACTCCCATGTTCTTGAGGATGGCTACATCCACCTCATCAGAGTTGGAAGCTGCCGGAGCATCCTTCAGGTCAAGCTTGCCCTGCGGAACTACTACAGGAGCCTTGTCCACAAAGCCCTTGAAGCCTTCCATATCCTTCAGGGCGTATGACTTAGCCCATTCAGACTGTGCGGCTGTGATTTTTCCTGCCTTCAATGCCTTCTGAACCTCCTCATCTGCATCTCTTTCAGCCATACGCTGCTTGAGTGCAAGGAGTTCAGCCTGTGTATCCGGTGCTCCTGCCTTCAGAGCCATGATGGAAGCTGCCACATCCTCGGTCTTGGCATCCGCCTTCAGTCCAAGCATGGAAAGGATGGTGCTGTTTGCCACCATGTCAGCCCCTTCAGGCTTCGGTTCACCATCTCCCGGCTTCCCATCTCCTTCACCCGGCTTCTTTCCATCCATTTCTTTGAGCTTCTCTGCTGCTTTTGCAGCATCCTCAACCGCTTTCTTGATTTCCTCTTCCGTTGCGGTCTCCGGAAGTCCTAATGCCTTTGCAAGTTCCTTTAAGTCCATGATATTTCCTCCTTCTGAAATGTCCTCTATATCAAGGGAGTTCACTAATGCAAACATCCCATCAATAGCAGGTGTGTTTGTAAGTGCAACAGAGTGTATTGCTGTTGCCTTTTGGTCTCTTTTTCGCACCAATACCACCGGGGAGAGGTATCTGTACTCCTTATTCTTCAGGTACTCTGCTGCTTTTGGTGTCCACTCCACCTTTGCAATGATGGCATCCTCACCTTTGTATAGGTCTTTTATCCATCCGCCTGCCGGAGCCTGAACATCTGACAGTGTTTGGTGCTCATAATCAATGACAAGGTCAAGCTTTCTGTCCTTGAACTGTTTCCGGATGAGCTCAAAGCTCTCATCATCCACATTGAAGTCCCCCTTTTGGGAATGTACCCTTCCAAGGGGAAGTATTTTGATTTCTGTAGGCACACCGGAGAGCTCTACGCCCTGTCCGGCACATGCAATCAGCTTTGTCATATCCGCTCACCTCTTTCCTTTGCTTTCTGATAGCGTTATAACGCGTTATAACGCACTTTAGAGCTTCTCAATGTAAATATCCTTAGATTTACCTATCCGAACACTCACAGCCTCTTAAAAAGGCTCTTATTTTGTTTTGCCATTCTCCGGCTGCTTTCTCTCCCGGAACATCTTCCTAAGCTCCGGAGATATATTGGTCATGTCCGGCTTCCATACGGTCTTTGCCGGGTTATTGGAGAAGCCCTTGTCAGGAAACTTTGTGAGTATCTCTCCGGTGGAGTAGTCCACATCATACGGTGCCTCTGTTTCAACATGCAATCCCATCCTTTCAACCTGTTTTTTTGACAAGCTCACCACCATGCAGCGGCATCGGAACCCGTTGGGTGGGTACCATACATCCCATATAGGGTCATCTGCCCGGTACACTCTTCCTTCCATGACTGCATGTGACTCTCTCACATGTCCGTCTCCGGCTGTCCGGTATCTCCAATATGGTCTTAGCTTCATTGTGGTCTCATCTGTCATGCTCTTATAGTGTCCTGCATTGAGGGCGGTCTGCATGTTAGTCCTGAAGATGTTGTCACACTTCCAAGGATTGATGCCCTCATATCCATGCTCCTCAAGGAACCTGTTCATATCCTCTCGGAACTGCTCCTTGGTGGTTCCTTCCTCTGCTGCTTTCGTCAGGCAGTCAAGAAACTCCTGAAGGACTTCAAGACTTGTATATCCTGACACCGTGAAAGCCTTTGCCCGGCTCTCATCAGACAGCATCTTATATTCTTCACTTGTCAGTGTCCTCTTCCCCTTCAGGAACGCCACCGCCTCCTTGAAGACAAAGTCCTTTGTCAGTCCATACAATACATCCATTAGTCCATTGACCTCCCTATCAGGTGTGACAGGTAGATGCCCTGCTGTATCAGGTCTTCAAGCTCCGGGCTCTCCATATCCTGATACAACTCACGGAGCTTCTTTTCATCCTTCAGAACCTTTTGCAGCTCATCCATGTCCTCAGCTTTGTCAATCATTTTGAAAATAGGCTTCATCATCTCCCGGAAGATGTCCTCTGATTGCTTGTTAGCAATGGAGACGATTGTATCCACCTGTCTCTGTTCTGCCTGTCCCTCTTCCTGCTTCAGCTTCAGCTCCTCCGTTGTTTCCATTGGCGGCTGCTGTGCTGTCATCACTCCTGCCTGCGGTGGCTTCAGGACTTCCTCACCGTTTTCCGGCTTCGGTATGTTGAATTTTTTGTATATGTGGCTCTTTGGTATCTCAAGCCCCATATCACAGGCAAGTGTCTTGTATATTTCAACTACTTCCTTCTGGTCTTCCACCTCATGGCAGTCAAAGCCAAAGAATGGTATGTTTGCTTCCGTTCCATAGTTGAACTCCACAAGCGGTCTGATAATGTCCCGGCGGATTGTCACAGCTAATGCCTTTGCATCAGCCACAGTCAGGTCATGTCTGACCTCGTTATGGGTCTTTGACTGTGCATAAGAGCCTCCGCCGCTGTCTGATGTGAGTGTCTGTCCAAGGATTGCCTTGCTTATCTGCTCATCACAGTACCGGGCAAGCTTCTCATATATCTCTACGCTTGTGGTCTTCTGTGACTCAATGAACTCTATCATTGTGGAACTCGGCACAATCCCGGCTGCATCCGTTCCAAGACTGATGATGGCTTCCATGAGCTGCTTCTTGTCACTCTCTGATGCAGAAGCATCATACTTACCAAGACGGAGCGGCATACCGAACACTTCACAGAAACTCACCCAATCCTTGATGTCATAGTTCTTGAACAGGTACATCCATGAGACAACCCTCATAATTCCTGCCCGGCTTGCGTGTCCTGACTTTGCCTTGTACTTATGTACTACGAACTTATTCTCCGGAAGCTCCACGCCGGAAGGATACTCTCTTGTGCATACCTTCAGCTCATCCGTGGTACTATCCCACACAAGCTTTTTAGGATGCACATACTCAATATCCTCAATGACATTTCTTCCATCCTCTACTGTCCATGCAAGCTCCATGATGCTGATACCCTTTCCAATGGCATCCAACATATCAATGAGCACTTCATCAAAGTTCTCAATTCCCTTGAGCTGCTCATCTATGAAGTCCGCTATCTCCTTGTCAATCTCATCTTCAGAGAATGGCTGCACTTCCCAATCAAGACCCGTCACAGCAAGCTTTCTTGTCTGCATCTGTGAGAAGAGGTGTGTATCCTTTTCCTCCATCTCCTCAAAGAGCTCCATCTGTGCCCTGACATTCCCTTCATCAGCTTCCCGAAAGATACGGGCAAGCCTGCGTGGTGTCAGTCCGTTGGATGGATAATCAGAGAACTTGTCATTGACATCCCCAACCGCCACTCTTGCGGTCACGGGTCTTTTTGTTCCTGTATCTACATCCGGATTGAAGGGTACTCCTCCGCCCCGGTTCCTTTTCTTTCTTTTTGCCATGCTGTATCACACCTCCTAGTAGGCACCTTTACCCATCCGGAAACGTCTCCGGAGGACTGTCTTGTAATTTGCTTTTGATGCTACCGCCTTGACTGTCTGTGCAAGCTGCACCGCCATCTGAAGACCATCAGGAGCATCATCATTCTTTCCCATAGGGAACTCCTGAAGCTGTTTCAGCAGTGTCTTGTGCTCCCGGTTGAATTTCAGGTACTTGTTCTTGATGACAGGCTGCAATGACTCAATGCGGAGTATCTTGTTGACCGTTGACTGTATCTCCTCTATCGGTATATACTCTCCTTCCTCGGCTGACTTTGCAGCCATGACCTCCTTGAAAAAGTATTGGAACTGAACAACTTCCACACCAAACTTGTAGAAGCCCTTCTTGCAGTCCCTCTTCAGTCTCCGGTTCATCTCAAACACATCCTCAATGATGACATCCGGCTTCCTTTTCTCTACGGAGGCATCCACCACATACATGTACCCGGTCTTGGTAGACAGGGCAAGGTTGATGATGGAGCTTGTATCTGACTTCTTATTCTTTCCAAGTGACGGGTCATTTGCACCTACAAAGACGAACTCCGGACTTGAGAAGTCCATGAGCTCCGGTTCATAATAATCGAACCATTCAGGATTGAATGTTGCACTCTCCGGGTCAATCGGGTCATTCTGAAGCTCTGAATTGAAGGAGGCTGTACCTTCGGATACCTTAATCTCCATCAGGTCATAGTAGGACAGCTTCTCTTCCCAAAGGACTTCAGTTCCAAGGAGCATCTCTTCCTCATGGGCTTCATAGAAAGTCCTTGCATCCTCCTCATGGTTCTCATTGAAGAGATTGGTGTAGATGCTTTCCCACTCATCCCACAGCTTTGTATTGACTGCCTCTGATATGACAGCCCTGTACTTCTTGGTCTTATATCTTGGGTTCTGAAGCACATTGTTGAGCAGGGAGTCATAGTGGAGTATGGTACCTATATACATGATGTCTGTGTAGGTATCCCCTGCCTTTGATACTGCTTTGTCAAACCAATTCTTCAGCTTACGCCTCTGCTCCGGTGTGTTGACATTCTCATCATTCTCAATATCATCCAGTACAATGAGGTCAGGTCTCCAGTTCCGGTGTCTTCTACCTCTGACTTTCTTCCCGGAGCCTATTGCCTCCGCCTTGATGTCTGTCTTGGTCAGTATCACTCCGGTTCTCCATGCCTTGTCCCCCTTCAGGGAGCCAAAGTCCATGATGATATTTGCATTGTCCTCAAGTTCTGTCTTGATGTCATCAAGAAAGCCTTCCGCCTGTTCTGAAGAGTCAGACAGGATGAGAATGTAATGCTTGTATGCGTACAGGATGGCATGGAGACTGTCTTTGAATGTGAAGTTGGTTGATTTTGCATGACCACGGGGAGCTGCCACTACCTGACGGGAGCCCTTCAGTCTTGATATGACCTTTGCTTCCTTCAGAGGGTTTCTTCCTTTCATTACTCCCCGGCTCCATATCTCATCAAGCTCCTCATGGAAGTGTGGTGACTTCCGGATGAAGTAGTGTGGAAGATACGCCCTTCCAAAGTAGGACATGTCAAAGGCAGCAAGTTCTTTTCTAAGTCCATGCTCTCCCATGAGCTCCTCCCCGGACAGATACCTCTCATTCAGTTTTCTTCTTTCCTCCTGATGGTCTGACCCACGGAGTACATATTCCTCAAAGAGCTTGGTCTGATACTCCTCATTGTTCTTGATTTCTATATCTTCCTCTTCCTCAAGCTCCCTCATCCAGTTGTCAATATCAATCATCTTCCATCATCCGCTCCTTTGCTTTTGCCAGTATCTCCTTGAGCTGTGCTGCTGACTTCTCATCCTGCTTGATGACCTTCAGCATCTCGGACTCCATTTCACGGAAAGCAATGTCAGCCTTCCTTCTCATGTCCTGCTTCACCCTGTCCTTATATACCTTTGTCCGGGACAGTGAAGCAATGAGTCTTCCTGCCTTATCAAGTGGCATCTCATTGAACTCTTCCTCTGCGGTTGCCACCTTGTTCAGGAGCCCGTTCATGGTCAGGAGTATGGCAGCTTCCGTGTAGTCCGCTTCCGGGTTCTCCTTCACCACCTGTATCAGTCTGTCAGTCTGTGCCTGTGCTTCAAGAAGCCTCTGCATGGCGTTATTTGTCCGGGTGGCATATCTGCCTACACTGGACTTTGATATGTCATAGCCCTCTCCCTTCAGGAATTGGCTAATATATTCATAGGTATTGGATGTGTCAGCAAGCATCACATCCACTTTCATCCGCAAGTCTTCAGGGAGCTCATCAATCTTTGAGGTTATTCTCTGCTTGGTTCTCTTATCACCCATCAAATATCAACCCCATTGTCTTCAATCGTACCTTCCGCAAGGTCTACGCCTTCCTTGGTGAGCTTGATGACTGCATCATTGGCATAGGCATTGTAGGCTGTGACCTTTTCCTCGGTAAATTCGATGTATCCGGCTCCCTGAAGATAATCAAGATACTTGCTGATGTCCGGGGATATGATGAGCCCGGCTGCTATCATGGCATTGGATAACTGCCTTGTGAGGGCTGTGTTGTTGTATCCCTTCACCAAGCACCGGATGATGTATCCCCTGATTGCCTTGTTCTGCTTGATTTCTGCTTTTTCTAAGTCATTCACGTTGTTCACCTCACTCTTTTCTGTTGCTCTGCATCAGGAGCTTGTCAATCTTGCTGTCAATGCTCCTCATTCTGTCCTCCACTCCGTTCATGGAGCGGAAGAAGTCTTCACGGAGTACAAACGTGGTAGCAAAATCACCCTTTATATCATTGAGTTCCTGTTTGATGTTCGCTATATCCCGGTCTGTCTCCTCTTCCAACTTGTCAATTCTCTTATTTACTTTGTCATCATTCTCTTTAATCTGCTTTTTTATCTCCTCTGTGCTGCTCTTGAGGTTGTTGAACCACCCCTTGATGAAGAAGGTTATCACTCCAAGCCCAAGAGTGATGACCCCTGCCATCACATCAGAGAACGTGATAACATAATCCATAGGCTACTTCTTTCTGATGAGCTTTTCTGCAAGCTCTGTGACCCTTTCCCATCCATCCATTGACACCAACGCCACAATGAAGGCAGCAATGAATGATGCAAATACCATGAACCACTCAATGGCTACCCCATAATATGCCGCAAGTCCCAACAGGCAGACCGGGCAGAGGATGATGGACAGGATGATGACCGTCAGGGCTGTAGGCACCTTCTTGTCAAACCATGTCCACTTTTTGAGTGCCTCCGTAATGATGGAGACGATAAACGCCATCACACCGATAAAGAGGACAATCTGTGATACATCCGCTGTAAAATTCGTCATACAAACCACTCCTTTTCTGTCATTTTTCTTGAGAATAACGCACAAAACAATAAGAGCATGTACTAAGTACATGCTCTTATCTTATACTCATTATGAAAGACTCTTTAGGGGAAACATTTCCGGAAAATCAATCATCATTATTCATGTCAAAAATGCTCATCTGTCCTATCATTGGCTCATCCTTCAGTATGTTTCCTATCTGCTTTGTTGTCAGATTATACTTCTCTGCAAGCTCCTTTGAGTTGTATCCGTTCCACTCTTTCTTGATACGCCTGTTTCTTGCCAGAGCTATGATGTTCTCTGTCTTTGGAAAGTAGAGCTCATCTCCTTTGGCGTACTCACTAAGCTCAATGAACTTCTCAATCCCTATGATGTCCACCACAGGGCGGTAGCTCTCTGAAATATCCTCCAACGTGGTCTCTTCAATGAGGGCTCTTGTGAGTTCATCTGCTACCATTATAGCCTCCTTCCTACTATTATGAGGCTTTCTTGGTGTATGAGAGGCTTATCCATCCGGCTCCGGACTTCAATCTGCCCCATCCATTCTTTTCCTCCACAATAGTGTACTTGTTCTTCTGACCTTCCTTCTCACGGATGGCTCCTACTACACTGTGTCCTGTTCCTGCACCGGAGCGGATGTTCAGTACATCACAGGTGGTTGTGATGAGATACGGTGTGAAGGTTGTGCCTGTGGATGCAGCTACCTTCTTGGTGTATGAGAGGCTTATCCATCCGGCTCCGGACTTCAATCTGCCCCATC
>ENA-UOIZ01001106-UOIZ01001106.1-human-gut-metagenome-genome-assembly--contig:-P88-NODE-1106-length-23901-cov-7.752537_pt1 | contig 23901 bp, 25 predicted proteins | sample MGYA00242336_ERZ723883 | MGnify/ENA metagenome assembly ERZ723883 | reverse complement strand
GATCTCTTTGAGCATCAACTACTCGATTCAGTCTAGCAATTTCTTGGTCTTTTGAAGTGTTCTCAATCAGACACTTAATCTCTTGCTGGCCTTTCATTACCTCTCAATGATTACGTTCTGCCTGAAGAGCTAATCTGTTTTCGGATTCTCTAACTAAGCTCTTAATTTCACAGCAGCAATTTGACTGTTGATGTTCCATCTGGCAAAGACGATCCATAACCCGATTGAACCCTGCTCCCATTTGATCACGAGAGTCCCGGATATCAGCTTTTGTGTCATTGATTTTGTCCCACACAGAAACTGCAGCAGCACCAAAACCACCACCTACTAAAGCTCCACCGACAGCACCCCAACCGGAGCCCCATCCTCGATTATTACAACATTCATCACTATAACGATTACGATCCGCAACCACTACAGTATCTTCACCAGATTTAACTTCCATAATGATTTAGTTTTAAAGTTAATAATTAAATTTATCTATCAATAAATGTACTAGTGTTGTGTTTAGGATTAAATTGTCTAGGTGGGCCAAGAAACATCCCAATGATGGGTATTATTCCCCTCTTCAATCCTAAAGTTACCAATTGATAACCATAAACCTCTTACAGAATTATAGGCCCATACATAAACATTATCTCCAACCCCTCTATCCTTAGTAATACTTTGAAGAGAATTCACAGTTATTTTACCTTCTACTGAGTCTACTATAATACCCTCACGTATTAAGCTCATAGCATACATAAAGTCAGAAGTATGAGGCATATTAGCCGTATCAAATAATCCCCACGTATCTGAATCATGACCATTATCATTACCATTTGAAATATTTAAACTTAATTCCAATCTGAAATTATTTATTTTTGCTTCTTGAACTATGGTCAGAGTACAAGTTTTATTGGATTCTCCCTGAGTAAAGGTAATAATTCCTGTTCTAGATGAACTACTGTTATTAGTGGCTACCTTATATGTAGCCTCAGCACCTGAACCAGATATAGTAATCCAATCCACATTAGAAGATAAAGCCCAATTAAGGAATTGATTACCATTCTTCCTAGAATATACTTTTACAAGTCTATTGTATGATGAATCTGAACTTGGCCAACCAGAATAAGTAAGAGAAGTACTCAAAGAATCCCCCGAGTTTTCTCTAATACCAAACTCATAAGTTGAAGCACTCTGTTGTACAGTTTGTACTAACTCTCCATCTAAGCCATTAGGTTGATTAGCTCTGATTGTAAGAGTTCTGCTTGCAGGCTTTGAATGCTCAGGTATGGTAATAGTTACTTTAAAGTAATAACCACTCACATTAGTAATAGTTTCGGTTACTCCGGGGGGCAAAATAAGAGTAGGTTTAATAGCTTCGGTAGAACTTAAAGAACCGTTAACATATCTAGACCTATAACTTTCTATATAAAAAGAAATATTACCTCCTTTACCTTCAACAGTACCAATGGATAAAGTACTAGTTTTATACCCACTATTCTGTTGGGTACTGTGCTTAAATACCATACCACTACTAGGATAAGTTACCTCAGCCGAATTCTGTGTAATGGTTAAATATACAGGAGTTGCCGTATCATAAGTAAACTTAATCTTAAAAGTTCTAGGTGATGAGTTAGGGTTTGGTGCTACACTAATACTACATCCACTAGAAGTTTTACCAGAGATGGTAATATCAGATGAAGTTCCCTCAACTACTTCAGCTGAAGTATAAGTAGTTATAATGTTTTCTACATAAGTTCCGTTTATATATTCATCATAATTGGCATTTACTGTCAATCTAAATTCTGAACCAGTTCCAGGTACATTTTTAGTAGTTGGGTCTATAGATAGGTGATCTACATAAGTTATTTGACCTCCTTCCTGAGAAATTGAGATAGTCTGGTCTGTAGCAGTTGGGAAATCGAAAGTAACCGTAAAATTTCTAGCAGAACCACTATTTGGGGGGATAGAAATACTATTACCACTAATAGAAGCCGGACTAGAAACTCTTATGGTAGCAGTTTCTGATTCTGTATAACTACTACCTTGACCATTCCAAGTATAAGTTCTACTTGCACTCTTAGCAGTTACATTAGATTGACCTCTATTGTAACTGAAAGAAGTTTTATCTACTCTACAGTTATAACTCCATGAAGAATAAACTTTTCTACCTGCTGCCTGGGTAAATGTTGCCTGTAGGGTTTTACCCGAATACTTCTGAGTCCAAGTTACAGTGATTGATTTACTATTAGTAGATGTATTGTTGGGTACTATTCTACCTTTATTACCGTCGTAATCTGTAGTATACCAAGAACCTTCCGAAGATTTAGTGACATCATTCGCCAAACTTTGAGAGATAGTAGTATTAACACCGTTTACTTGCTTAACTCGATTAGAAGCAAATGAACCAAATGGGTATGTACCTCCAGTAGCTGGAGCATTAAAAGAAGGATTACCATTCGGATTCCACTGGAATGTATAAATCCATTGCTCGGCATTGATATCCTCTAACTTGACACATTCATTGTTACCGTAGCTAGCAGCATTACTAATTACAATAACCTTGTCAACATTGGAGTCCTTACCATTATTGAGTGCTAACAACTCAGCCTTGGTAGGGCACTCATTAGAGGTCTTACCAAGGCCGGTCTTATTCAGAATAGCACTCCAAGTTGCTATTTCTGCCATATTACTTATTGTTTAATTGTTTCTTAAAGTCTTCGAATTCTTTTCTCAATAACTTAACTCCCTCAAGAGCCATGACACTGAGCATTTCATACTCTACCACTTTTACTTTTACATATTCCTGACCATCTTCTCCGACGAAAGTTTCGAATCTAGATTGGTTAGGTACTTGAGAAGCAGGTATAGTATTCTCTGATACCAACAGAGGTTCAATTTCCTCTAAGCTCTGAGCAATAGTTCCCACTTGGTATTTACCATTCATCTTGAAGTGAACTGTAGGTATATTACAGATTTGGTCCAGAGTATGGTTCAAATTCTCTACTTGAGATTTTAATCTACCATCTGATTCCTTCCAGAAACCAGAAGCTGCAGTAGTTTTAGCAAATACTACTTGGTCTGTAGTAGCCAATCCTAATTGAGCTCTAGTTACATTGTGAGGATTATCTTTTCTGTTTGCATGGGTGCTTAAATCGGTTTGAGCTTTTGTACCTGCTGCCTTAGCATCTGCAATAGATGCAGCCTGAGCCGTAGATACTGGCATATCTGCTGGAGTTAAGTTCTGTACATTACCTAAACCTATCTGAGCTTTGGTTACATTGTGAGGGTTACTCTTATTGCCAATATGAGCATCTAAGCTTTCCTTGATTACTTTGTCAGAATCCTGGATTAATTTCTCTAATGCAGTTTTAGCAGCATCAGTATAAGCCTTAGCTTCATTCAAAGCATTGGTAATATCCCCGTTCAGACCAGAATTAAGTTTGTTGAACATATCTGCGGATATAGTACCGGCTTGTTCTGCACTTGCTGAAGGAAGAGTGACTTCCCAATATATCTTCTTATACTCAGGTAATACTGACTGATTTTCAGTATTATAGCGATTGTAGTTCTCTATTTTTAGTCTAACTACGTTCTTATCTTTTAGTGATTCATCGGCCTTTGAACTAGTAATATTAGATACAATTCCTCCTGGGATAGAATCAAACAGTTTCTTATCTGCTGCTGTTTGTACACCTGCTAAATCTTTAGTAGCAGCAGGTATAGGTTCGTTATAAGAATTTATACTTACAGGGTCATTGAAGTCTGAACAATCAAAGTTTAATCTAACCTCGTTGGCATTTCTAGTCCAAGCTCCCTTATCCTTGATATGAGAATAGAATCTCAAGTTATCTACCAAAGCTTTTCTCCAGTTAGCTAAATATTTACCTTTACCTCCATCATAAGCAGTACCAGTAACTTCTCCAAGTATCAAAGAAGAAGTATTACTATCTACAAACTGAGTACCTGACCAACGGAATTGATAAGAGGGTTCATCCTGGGTAATATTCAAATATATCTTACCTGATTCTCCAGTAATAGGATTAGCATGATCTGGGTCAGAATATAATTTAATGTTGCTCAGCTTTCCAGTTTCACTGATATCATAAGTAGCATAAGCTTCGATAACATCATCAACATAAGAAGGCAATTGACTAGAGTGTACTAATCCATTACCATCCAAAGATGCAAATCCATTAGCCTTACCCTTAGTTGCTACGAAATCATCATGCTTCTTTTCTAAGTTATTGATATTAGTTTGTAACTTATTCTCAAGAGCAGTATCTGCAGCAGCTCTGGCTTCTTCTTCTTCCTGAATCTTTTGCATCTGAACCTGGTCGTATTCAGCACGAGCATCTGCCTCTTCTTTGATAGCCTGAGTAAATTTAGTGTCCAATGCCTGGTCAGCTGCTTTTCTATCTTGGATTTCCTTAGCAAGAGAAGCTTCGGAAGAATTCTTCAAGGCTTTAATTGCATCTTTTCTATCTTGGATTTCCTTAGCAATCTGCTGGGGTAAAGTTTCATCCAACTTAACCTTATCAGCAGCAGACATAGTACCAGCTTTAGTAATTGAAGCTACTGGTAAATCAAAAGTAGTATTATCATCTTTATATATTCCTTCGTTTACAGTTTTTCTGTTTACTGATACTGTAACTTTATTAGCATCTGAAGTTGCTCCTTCTCCAACTACTACAGTCTGAGGAATAGAGTTAAATAACTTCTTATCTGCTGCAGTTTGTACACCGGCTTTCTCAGCAGTAGAAGCGGGGATATCTACAGTGAAATCATTAGATTTCTGTATACCTTCATCGGAGTTATATGTACTTCTACTTATGTTAGTAGTAACCACACCAGCCTTAGGTGTATAACTAGCTCCAGTGATATAATCATTAGGCATAGAATTCCATCTCTTCTTATCGGCTGCTGACTGAAGACCTGCTTTAGCATCTGTAGCAGAAGGTATAGCAAACTTACGAGGCATAGGTTCTCCATAGAGATTGCCCTCTTCTTTTACAGAACTCTTAAAGTTTACTTCAGCAGAAGTACCGTTGATAACCAAGTTCGGATCAATTTCCGTAACCATAGTTAAGGGTAAAGCATTTGAAGTTGCTTCTTCTTTCTGAAGACGTTCATCTAAACCATTAGTGATACCATTAAATTTATTCTCAAGTGCGGTATCAGCTGCTTTTCTATCTTCGATTTCTTTATCTATACGTTTACCCAGAGCATTATCAGCAGCAATTCTTGCAGCCTCTTCAGCATCGATATTATCCTGAAGAACTTTATCTGCAGCAATACGCTCATTACGTTCTGTAGTAAGATCCTGAGTATTCTTATCTACTTTAGCTTCAATACGAATATCCTCAGCCTTTCTAGCCTCGATTTCTGTATTCAACAGTTCCTTGATTTCAAGGTAACCAGTATTCTGATTGCTTTGTAATCCCTGAATTAATTCTAGGTTACGTTGAATATTAGCAGTATTCTTGGCAATCAATTCATCTTGAGCCTGAGCCTTTGTTAATAATTCAGAACGAGTTTCTGTTACGAAAGTTCTCAGTTCACTTACTGTAGCATTAAGAGTAGTACTTAATTCAGTAAACTTCTGAGTAACTTGTTCATCAGCTGCAGTTCTATCGGAGATTTCCTTATCTATAATACCTTTAAGTTCAGTCAGCTTATTAGTAATTGTAGTTGCAAAGTTAGGATCATCTCCCAATGCTTTTGCAATCTCTTCTAGTGTATCTAATACTCCAGGAGCAGAACCAATAACCTTTTGGATTGCAGCTTCTACTTGTTCGGCATTCTGATAGTTAGAATCGTTTTCCAACTGAGATACCTTAGTAATGTAGTTAGCAAATTCCTGGATATTATCTAACTTAGCTTTTAATAAGTCGGTAAAGTCATTTGAAGAAAGCTCTTTGCCATCTACTTTATCAACCTTTCGGTCATTCAAGTTTTCAACAGCCTGAACTCTATCTGATACTTCCTGAGTAATCTTATTCTCTAACAGAGTGTCTGCCTGAGTACGATTAAGGGTTTCGGTATCAATATTATTCTGAAGCTTGGTATCTTCTTGTAGTCTACTTTGAGCCTCATCATTGATATCTTTAGATATAGCTACCAAAGCATCTTTGTGATTTTCCATAGCTGTAGTCAGAGAATCCTTAAGAGCTTGTTCAGCAGCCTTAGCTCTTTCTACTTCGGTTTGAATAGCAGTAGTGTTATTAGTTACTTTCTCCCTGAGCTCATCTAAAGAACCGGTTACTCCACTATTGAGGCTATCTATTCTGGTGCTTAAAGCATCATCACCTGCCTTACGATCTTTAATCTCCTGGTCGATTCGAGCATTGATTTTCTCATCTTCATTTGCCCGGGCAGTAGATTCAGTATTTATCAAGCCAGTGAACTTATTATCTAATAAAGTATCTGCTGAAGTTCTATCAGAGATCTCCTTATCGATATTCTGCTGTAAAACAGTATCACCAGCTTCTCTCTTTGAAACCTCAGTGTTCAAGTCGATATTTACCTTATCTACCTGAGACTTAAGATTAGTATCAGCATTGGCTCTTGCTTCAGCTTCTGCATTAACCATGCCTTTTAATTCAGCATAATCTTCAGCTTCCTTAGTAATCTGGTCATTTAATCTGTCAGTATTACGTTGGATATTTGCCTTGTTAGCATTTACTTCTGTTTGCAAAGCATCTATCTTAGCCTGAAGTTCATTTTTAACGGTATTTACCGCATCCTGAATAGATAAAGCCAATTCTTGTATCTTGGTAGCATTAGCAGTTACTCGAGTATCTAATGCAGCATCAGCAGCCTTACGATCCGTTTCTTCCTTAGTGATAGCAGCTTGTAATGCAGCATCGGCATCTTTTCTATCTTGGATTTCCTTATTCAGACTAGCTTGAATACCGTCAGTGTTACCAGTAATTTTATCTACTTCGTTATCAACGTATTCTTTCAACTTAGCCTCAAGAGCAGTATCAGCTTCCTTACGGTCAGAAACTTCCTTATCTACATTAGCCTGTACCTGGGCATCAGCTTCTGTACGATTAGTAATTTCTTGATTCAACTGTTCGGTAATAGCAGCCAATTTCTTGGTAATTGTAGTTGCAAAGTTTGGGTCATTACCCAAAGCATCTGCAATCTCCTTCAAAGTATCAAGAACCTCTGGAGCTTCCCCAATAATCTTTTCAATAGCTGCCTGAAGATCTGCTTCAGTTTGATAACCAGCATCATTGATAAGCTGAGATACTTTTGTGATATAATTAGCATGTTCTTCAATGCCATCCAATTTAGCCTTGAGAATATCGGTAAAGTCATTTTTAGTAAGAGAATAACCTTCTCTTTTATCTACCTTACGATTATCTAAGTCTTTATCGGCAGCAATACGTTCTTGTTTTTCTTGCTCTAGTTTTTCAAGCAATTCGGTTTTATCTGTACCGGCCTGAGTTTTCAAATCCTCAATCTTATGGTCAAGGATTTCATCTTGAGCAATTCGAGTTTCTTTCTCGTTATCAATACTGTTCTGAAGTACAGTATCTGCATTCTGACGGTTCTGAGCTTCTTGAGTAATGTTCTGCTGTAAACCATTATCTGCATTCTGACGGTCAGAAGTTTCCTTTACAATCTGTTGGTGTAATACTTCATCCTGAGCAGTACGAGCTGCAGCTTCAGCATTAATCTTGGATTCAAGTTCTTGGTCTGCAGTTTTACGATCACTGATTTCGGTGTTCAGTTTAGATTCTAATGCTACATCTGCATTTGCTCTTTCTGAAGCCTCGGTTAGAATCTTATTATTTAAGTCGGCAATATCCCTAGTATGGTCTAACTGTACCTTATGAACAGCCTCGGTCAGTTTCTCATCAGCAGCTCTACGTTCAGCAGCTTCCTTATCTACCAATTCCTTAGCATATTCTTTAGCTTCAGTTAAGTTATTGTCAGTTTCTCTTTCCAAATCACCAACCCGGTCTTCTACCTTTTGAATACGAGCATTGATTGCTTCTATCATCCTAGTAATATCTTGTACTACTTTAATGATAGTTGCATTCAACGTATTAACCGAGTTAACCAAGTTATCGTTCACAATCTTAATCTGAGAAGCTAATTCGTTTTCACGGTTCTTAGCTCTAGTTACCTCAGCTTCTAATTGAGTACGTAATTCAGTTAATCGGTTAGTGATATTGGTAGCAAAGTTTGGGTCATTGTTTAATGCTTCAGCCAATTCCTTTAATGTATCCAAAGCATCATCAGCACCATCTACTAAGTCATGTATATATTTCTCAACTTGTTCTTGAGTCTGATATTTCAAATCGTTTTCTAGTTGAGAAACTTTAGTAACGTAGTTAGCATGTTCCTCAATTCCATTCAGTTTTTCTAGCAATTCATCAGAGAAGTTATTTTCTGACAAATCCCAACCTTCTTTCTTATCTACCTTGTTTGCAATTGATAAGAAGAATGCCCAGAACTCTTTAAGAGTTCCAACAAAACCATGAGCCAAAGAGTCATCATAATAACCCTGTAATAGCCGTTGGTCAATCTCTTCGCAAGTGTAGTATTTACTAACGTACATATGTATATATTTTAAGGTGTTACTTTATTCTTTCCCAATAACAGTTCTGAGTTATTACCACGGAAGTATTCTTTTTCTTTACCAGCAAAAGCATTTGGGATATCATCTGGATTATCTGGGTCAACATCTCCTCCATCCTCTATATCCCCAACTACTACGGCATAATCAGGTAATTTCCTAACTCTGAACTTAATAACTTGGCCAAAGCCTATATGAGGTATATCTTTATCCCATACCTCTCCAAAGTAATCTTGGTAATTTGATACGAACTTCATACCAGTCATAGATTGCATGGTAGTAGCCGAATTACCAGTACCAGGCATTTCTATGTGAACTCCAGAAGGTCCATTCAAGATTATAAGATTACTGTCCCACCAATCGCCCTCTACATTGTTAAGCTTAGTGAAACGTAACATTAACATTTTCATATCTTTATGGATTTTGTTCTACGAATTTGATTTTAGTATCTCTATCCCTTTTGAGGATTACCAAGAATACCAAAGCTTCATCTTTAGCCTGAGATACTTGAGTATCTCCAGAAGGTTTATATACTATCCCATTGATAACAAATCTATCCTCAGACCAGTTAAAGTTCCAATAACCTTCCTGATTGAGATATCCGATTTGTTCTATGTAATTCTTTGAAATAAGTATAGAAAGGTTCTCATCATCTAATTCTCCAGAAACTGTGGCTTTATTCATTGGCCAGTTCCTAAAAGCATTGTAGTAGCATAAAGCTTCTATGGGAATATTATAATATCTTGGGCTATCATCCTCAGCATGATTTAGATATTGATTAACGTGTTTAGCCCAAGTAATTGTTTGTCTTCCAGCATCCCAGTCTAAGAAATCAGTGATAATCTTTTTATACCTATTCCAAGAATGGTTCTTAACCATTCTCCAAGGTTCTTTTGTCATGATTTCTTATCTATTATGGTTAACGAAGGTTTACTTGCTTTATTGAGAGGAGCTGTTGGATTAGGTCCTCCCAAAGGAGTTGGTTTTCGATGATTTACTACTTTTGGTACTACTAACCGTTCAATTTGATCACAGAATGGTAAGTATATCTCTAACCTAGATGCCAGCATACATAGATTCTTTCTTAGTTCATCCATATACCCTCCAGGTTGAATCATCTTTGAATAAGTACTCCATAAGCTAGATATACTTTCGGATATCTTATCATAATACTGTACCTCAGTAGGACCCGTAGTAATTTGTTTTATCCTATCTCCTCTAGCATGTTCTCCAGGTGAATCACCATCTTGGTCTGGTCCATGAGATTCAGTGGAGATAATTTCTCTAAAACTATTTCCTGCAACCAACAGTATATTTTGTATTTGTATATTGAGATAATCCCATACAGCCAATTCCATAATTAATTGGTTTTCTAGTCCCTCATACCATAATTCATCATTATATTTATCTGGTGGTATAACATGGTTTACTAGTGGGAAGATATATAATTGCCATTTAGTTATGTATGCAGTTTTATCTTCTATGGTCATACTCTCATGCAATTCTTTGGGAATATACCTATCTATTAAATTGTAGATGGTATCCTGAAGAGTAGTATGCCCATAATTACATACAACTACGGTTCGAGTACAAGTCAAATCTAATCCATCAGAATTAGTGACATGTAAGGTTACATCATAAAATCCAGACTTCTCATAAGAGTAAGATTGATGTCTTCCACCATTGAAAACCTCTCCCTTATCATCGCCAAAGTCCCAGTCAAAAATGGATTTGGCCGGGACTTTGGTTAATACTCTAAATGAAACTTCCAGACCTGATGTTACATATGTGAAGTCTAGATTCTTTTTCATTTATATTCGGATTTGTTTATTCTTTGTTTTCTTCGAAATCTTCAAGTAAAACTTCAAGGATATCTTTTACGGTATCTTTCGGATCAGCTTCGATTTCATGTTTCTTAGCAATCAGCTTAGCTTCTTCAAGTGAATAAGCTTTGGCAATCTTACTGATTTCCATACCCTTTGCAAACTGAGCAGCTAGCTTCTTGTCAAGCTTTTCGATATCCTCAGCAGTATACTTGGCAGTTTTGTTCTTATCCGGAACTAAAACCAAATGGCCAGAAACTAAAGCTTTCTGAATACGTTTTGTTCTATACTGACGAGCAGTAAGTTCTCTCTCTTCGCCTTTTGCAATTGAAATACCTGTTACCTGGTCGTTAAAACTGTAGGCATTAGTTCCAACTGTTACAATGTAAGTAGTAGACATAATCTTTTATTTTAGGTTATAATATAAAACCCCGAACAGAATGGATTGAAACTGTTCGGGGAGAAATTAGACAAAAATACAATGAAGAAATCCCGGATATTATTCTAAGTTAACCAATAGGTATGGGTCAATGTTCATGAAGCTCGGGAATCCAGCTTCAGAGAATTTCTTGTTAGCTGCCAACAGAAGAACAGCATCCTGGTACATCTTAGAGAAACCAGTAGTCAGAGAAGCATATACTGCTTCAGTCTGATTAGATACGATTCTTTCTGATTCAAGCATCAACTGTTTAGCAGTAAGCTTAATCAAGGCAGCACTGGTATCTACCATCAACAACTGCTGGTCAGGAGTTCCCGGGTGAATATAGAAATCAGCCTTGTTGGGAACCGGAGACTTGATATTCAGTGTAGCTTCTGTAGTTCCTGAGTGACGTTCTTTAAATTCAGGCAAGTTCAACATCTCGATAGCCTGGTCTTCACCACCAATCATAGTAGTAAAGTTACGGCCCATACGAGCAGCACGAACCCAGATATGCAACAAGTCTTTATAAGTAATACCGTTGGTTGTTTCATATACACCAATAACCGGAGCAGATTCAGAACCATCAGCTTTGTTACCGTTCATCAAAACATCCATTGCCAAAGTATCCATAGCATAACCCAACTGAATACCAAAGTCACGGAGATAGATTCCCAATACATCGATTGAAACGTAGTTTTTAACTTCGTCAGTAAGTTTAAATCCTTTACCGATTTTGAACAGAGAAACTGATTTCTGTCCGAAGCTTACATCTCCCAAAGGAATTGTTTCTGCTTCATTTACCTTAGCGGGAGCAGCATCCGACATATTTACCATCGGCATAGTTACCTGCAAACCATTAATTGATTGGTCTGAAGCAATGATGTTCGGGTAGAAAGGTGCCTGGCGCATACCAGTTGTAATAGCAGCACGGATGATTTCCGGTACAATCCAACGGATATTCTGTTGCGGCATAGTGAAGATGTTCTGCATTGTATCAATCTTAGGATTAATACCCAACTTTTCGAAGAAGGCATCCTGTGATACACCATATTTACCCTGTACCAGTTCTTCCAGAGTAACTTCAATAGGCAATGTGTTGTTGGAACCCTGACGGTATGCTTCCAAACTTCTTACCATTTCCGGAAGTTCCTTTCTAAGGTCTTCCATTTTCAATTGTGCAAATTCTGTATTCATTGTTCTTTTAATATTCAGTTAATGATTAGCGTACCAATACTTGAATAATATCATTAGCTTCATCAGCCGGTACGATGCTAATGAATTTTGTTTCATCGGCTGAAGTTTCAGCAGTGATGAAACGGTCAATCAACAGGGTATCTGTGGGTTTTACATAACCACATTCCATAGCCTCTTTAGCTACCCAGTTTACAACCATGAAAGCTTCTACAGCTACAGTTACTTCTACGGGGAAATTTCTTTGAGCCTGATAAGCAGGGTTAATGTTGTCAGTTACAGCTATACCCAGATAAACCTGGCTGCCATCTCCACCCGGGATATAAGGTTCGATATTACCCTCGGTATCCAAAGCTACCGGCATACCCTGATGAATAATTTTGTTTTCTTTTACACAGAAAGCCTGATGCAACTTGTTAGATTCGCTCTTATAGATCACCGCTCTGGGAGTTTTTTCACCAAACAGAGTCATCGGTTGATCCTGATTTACCAGCTTAGTAGTAGGATGTGTATTCATATTCTTCTTATTTTAGAGATTATTTTAATTTGTTTGAATAGATACCTTTCAGAATCTCTTCAGTACTCTTTTCGGAATTCTGAGCAGTAGCTTTGTTATCGGATTTATCCTCTGCCTCAGTTGCAGAAGAAGCACGGCTTACATCGTGAGAACCGCATTTAGCACAGGTCATTGGGAATTTTTCTTCCAATCGAGCTTGGTAATCTTTAGTAAGAGAGATCAAAGTTACCATGCCGGTAGTTTCGGCATTCAACATTGTAACGATAGTTTCATCAGCTTTGTCACCCATAAGTTTTTTATAGGTTGCAACGGCATTTTCACGGAGAGATGCAATGTGGTTTTTACCTACCTGAGCCATTTCTTTCAGATTTGCAACTTCTGCATTCAGATTAGTAACCTGTTCTGTAAGAGAAGTTTTTTCTGTAGTTAAGTTATCCACAGTAGTCTGAAGAGTGTTACGAGAATTAACCAATTCCTGAATGGCTGCAAATGCAGTTTCCTCGTTCATCTCTGTACCTTCGGCAAGAGTAAGGCAATCTTTACCAAAGATTCTTTCTAAAAATTTTTGTAGTTCATTCATATCTTTATTATTAGGATTTTGATTTCCTTGATTATCATCATAAGATTGGGAAGTATCGTTATTTTCACTGAACAAAGCTAGATCAGTTTTCGTATCATAGAAGAAATACTGTTTAGACTTATCATCTCTATATTCTTCGTATGAAGCCCAAGTTCTCTTGGCAAAATTGGGATTAATGATTTTACCATCATCCCCAATCTTCTGAGCAAAAGCATCAGCTCCATGAGATACCAAAGAAGTTTCTAAGTATCTTACTACTTCAGTAACGATTCTTCGTACCATAACTCCCTTAGAATCATAGGTACCCAGTTTCTGGTAGAATTCGTTATCTTCCATATTTGGGTGAGACTTATCCCACTTAAACTGTACTGTTACTGAATTAGAATGGATAGATGGGGGATCCATAAGAATGCCTCTAGCAATTCTCGGATTTGCTTTACCATCAATCTTTAATATACCATTGATACCTGCAGGAATAACAAAAGAACCATCCTTGTATTCATCTTGCCAGATAACTTGTGATACAGCTCCAATAGCATTACCAATATTAGTCTCATGGTCACAGTTTACTGTTTGTCCCAAGAGCATTCTCATAGAAGCTTTTAATACTCCGTTTTGACTAAAATCGGTGGGGTTCCAGTTCTTAGACACAATAGTTGCAGATAATAATCTGAACATTGGTTCTATAAACTCCTCATCTTTGGGAGTAAGTTCTTCTGGCTTCAAGTCAGGATAATAGGTATTATAATCTATTTCTCCTCCCCAAAAACCAAATTGACTGACTGACTCCTTAGAAGTTTGAGCCCATTTATAAAAATTCTCCGAGAAGGTTTGTGGTTCTATGGATGTTGGGATATACCCAGCCATTATAGTATGACCACTACCTATCACTAAAGAATCTAAATGTTCTCTGTTCTTTTTAGTAATCGGTTTACTCATCTTGATTTAGTATTTTGATCTCCTCGTGAAGGAGCCGGGTTATTTTTATCTCTTGATCTACGAGCGGATTGATTCTTATCGTCCTGTCTCTGTTTCTTCTTAGTACCCTCTTGTGGGTCTGAATTACCTCCCTTAGCAAATTGGTCTTCCAATGAAACTCTTGGTTCTTCTTCTGAAGGAGAATCATAACCCATTTCCCAAGCATATTGATATTGAGAAATGATACCTGCCTTGTAAAGTAAGTCAAGGTTCTGAATCTTATATTGTCTACCCTGTTGGATTTTAACCTCATCAGAGATAGTGGATGATCCCCAAGTAATGGATATTCCCTTGCAATCAAAGCCAGCCAGACGTAGTTCTAGTTCATAAATAAACTTAAGAACATAAGAAACTATCATTTGGATATTCTTTAGCTGACTTATAAGCTTAGAAAGCATAATACCAGTTGCTCCTTCTCCAATGGAAGCTTGTACTCCAATTAGGTTGCCATTTACTCCCAAACCATTAGCAACTGATTGCTGGTTCATATTCCAGGGTTTATCAATATTGCTCATCTCTTTTGAAGTAGAGTTAAGTTTAAACTGGTGGTCATCAATGTAACCAGTTACTACTCCATCCTTCATACCTTCCCTTACATTCTGTTTCAAACGTATTAGCTCCCTATTTAATCTTCTAGTATAAGCTTCTACATTTTCATTAGGTTTCTGTTGTGGTTTTTCCATCAAAGCCTCTAGAAAACCAACCATACCACAGATTTCCATGATATGTTTAAAGTTAGTTTTCATATCATGCTGACCCTTTAATGAATCCAAAGATGCCATAAAAGGAGGTATTCCGTAAGGTTCATCAGTATCATTATACATACCAACATAACAGTAGGTCTCTGTATTAAGTTTGATATAATCTTGCTTATTTGAGCCATTCCAAAGAGTGTTCCTCTGATATGGGCTATAAACTCCGTTATTCTCCCTTTTGAATACTATCCTGTCTGGTTTGAGGAATAATATAGTAGCTAAACCCTCAAGCTTTTCATTTGGTACAGCTTCTACTGAGATAGCTCCACTAATCATCAATTGAACTATCATCTTGTTTACCAAACCATCCATACCGGCAGTATAGTTAGACCATTTAGAGGATACCTTAGAAAGATGATCTCTCATCTTATCAGCCTCTTTATCGGTATTATTAGGGAAGGTTATGTTGTGACCAGTATTAGCAAGCTTAAACATATCCTGTAAAGCTATGTTAACATCTGGATTCACTTTATATAAATCCCTTAAAAGCTGAATCACTTCAACACGAAAAGAAGGCGTAACCATCTGAGTTAAGCCTTTCAATGTATGAATGAAGTTACCTGGGTCATCATCCGGTTCCGATACTCTACCGGGTGAAATAGGTACCTCCTCTTTTTTACTTGGAGGATTAGCCTTGTTTTCTTGTATTGGAGATCGATTCCTTCTATCGAATCCAAAAAACTTAAGAATTTTCATTTCGGTTGTATTATTACATTAGTTTTTCCTTTTCGTATGTGATTACAAATTGCTTTACCAAATATATCATCATCAGAATAAACATCTCCTTCCAAATCCACATCTACAGCAGAAGTATTATTTCTGTGTTTACCCATGGCTACGGGTCTACCCAAACCATCATATATAAAGGTAGGAGCTTCTTGAACAAAGAAAGGATCCTTCACAATGATATTCTCTTCTCGAATATCTTGTTCTAGACCCTCTATAATTACTGAACGATTCTTTTGGGTAGTTAACCAACCTGGAGATTTATCAACCTCGGGTCTGGACTTACCTTTCTTTTTCAGAAGCTTTTGATAGTAGTATAGATTAGGGTAACCTTCTGACTGAAGAGCAGAAGTTACTGCTAACCCAACGTCGTTAGATTCTGGAGCTACAACAGCAAAATTAAATAATTGCCCAGTATCTCCCAGTAACCTAGCATATTTATCTACTGCCATTCTTCCCTTATACACAACTTGTTCTTCTCCCAGCTTGTCCATACAAGTGAAAGAAGAATAGTCTGAGCCTCTACCTGTTGCAACGTCTGCACCGATAAAGTACTGTTTATTTGGATCTGGTTCGTTGAATTGTCTATACTGACGATTGAAACGATATTTTAAAACTGGATAATCACTTAAGCAATCTTCGATAGCCTTGATATCTGCCATATCAAATACTGTATTACCTGAAGAAAGAAAGTCTCCATCGATTTCTTGTGCAGTTCTTTTTGGACCCAATGCAGAAGCCATCTGGTCATACCAAGATTGATCCCGTTCTGGGTGCATCTGCCAATATAATCGAATAGCATTGAAAGGATTACCTCCAGCTATAGCATCTACCCATGTTGAATGGTAAAAATTACCCATACCGTATGGAGTAGAATTGATGATGGCTGAACCTCCGGTGGAAAGCGTAGGGAAGGCAGCTGCCCAAATAGCTGAAGCCCACCGAACGATTGCAGCCTCATCAATTACCAGGAGAGAAAGAGATTCTGAACGACCGGCTTCTGAAGATGTTGGGATGGATTCTATGAATGAACCATTATCGAATTCAATCATAGAGGCAGAACCAAATTCTCCAGTTCTTCCGTTGATTATCGGGGTTTGCATATACCATGGAAGATTCTTATACATGAACTTAATCTTCTTAAGTACCTTTTTAGCTGTAGTATCCTTAATGGAGATAATGTTTATCTTCTTATTAGGATGATATGATGCCAGCCATAAGCAGTACATAGATATAAGTTCTGTAATACCCGCTTGCCTGAACTTTAACAAGATATTGAATCTCTGGAGTATAAATTGGTATAGTACGGCTTTTTGATACGGATATAATTCAAATCGAACCTTTCCTCTCACTGGATGTATCACATAACAAAAAAGACTGAAAAAGAAAACATCCGTTGTAACCTTAGATAGATTAGATAATTCTTCTCTTGTAAGGTTAGTTGGTGTTTCCTGTATCTTCTTTGCCATAAAATCTAAAATTTATAAGTTACTACCAGTTCTAAATCAGTTTTGATACCTGAGAAATATCTTGGGTAATAAAAACTGTTTATCCCCAGTTTGTAATTAAATCTCTTAGTCTCGATTGAAATTCCTGTTCCCAAATCCCATAGATTGTTAAAGGGTCGGTACTTACCATAAACATAAGGAACTAATCTTATTCTAGATTTAATTTCTTGTGTGGTAAGTTTTCCGTTATACCAAGAATACTTGTAGTTATTAGTGTCGATATTGAATAACCTACTAGAATAAATTCCCGAGTTTTGATTAAGGAAACTCAATGTAAGTTGGTTCTTATCGATTACTAATTGAACAAGAGAATCCTTCTCTGAGATTATAGAATCAGGATTATTAGCGGTATGAATAGGCTTATCCCAATTCTGATAATTGTAAAGAAGGATTCTACTTGGGTTAAGTAAATTATCGTAGGAAATTGGCAGGAAATCTTTCCTCAAATAAATTGTATCAGTATGTTGAATGATCTCTTTATCAGGTAACATACTGAGTTGTTGATTCAGTTTGTAATTCCTGAAGCAAAGGTAAATAGTAAATCCTAGTAAAAGGACTATCATGGCAACTTTAAGTTTCTTCATAATTTAGACTTTTGAATGATTTCTTTGAGTTCATTAGCATTGTTCTTCAGTTCTTCAAATAAATCCAGGTCTAAGTTCTCGGATTTTGGTAGAGTAATTCCAATGAAATAACATTTTTCAGATTCTCTCATTGAAATTCTACTTCCTAACTTGAAAGCTAATCGGATAACTTTAGACTTAACTAGCTTAGCAATAGATTGTGGAAGAATCCCATTCAACTTAAGTATTCTTCGTTCTTCATGAGTCAATTTCAAATTTTCCATATTTCTTGAGTTTTAGGTTTGTTTATGTTCCATAGTAAACTTGGTACCTCGAAGAGTATGGCTTCTTTTATAATATAATTTAACGCGTCGTGCACAGTAGCTTTAGCTTTAGCTAAAGATACCTTCCTTCCGAAGGAAGGAATATCCTAATGGGTAAGTTAAGATGGGAATTGGGAAGGTATTAGGCCACTTAAATATATACAAGTATATTATATACAGGCCTTAAACCATAATCCTACTTCACATACGGAACCCTTAGCAAGTGTATACCTAGCTTTATTTAACCAGTAATGATAAGTCTTAGGGTCCCAAGTAGCAAATCCCCGAATAAATACTCGGTAGTTTTCAGGAAATCCCATAATTGCCTTGAAATCCTTTATTCCCAAAGGATAACCATCGGGTCTGAATTGCCTATCTGATGGTCTCAAAGTTAAAGGAGGTTTATCATTTTCTAATCGATATACTCCTGGTAAAGTACTCATCTTAGCAGTTTTGATTGGCCATTTCTTTTCATCTTTGAAATCCTTAATCCAAAGCTGTCTAACTTGTCTAACTGTAAGATTTTTCTTTTCAGGTAATTTCCGATAATCATACATGGCTAAAACTTTATCAGTGAAAGGGATAAAAGCTTCCTCTGGAGCTGGTACTAGTAAATCTCTAGTAAGTTTTGGAGTATTTACTTGAAACACTTCATTAAATGAATTCAAATACTTCTTACCCTTGTCTAAATGAACCCCGACAATAACTAATCTCTTTCTTGATACTTGGGAGTTTCCGAAGTCAGAAACGCTTCTTTCGTGAAAAATAAGTTTATAGTTCTTAAAGAAGTCCATTAACATTTCTTTAGAAATGAGAGATAGTAGTCTTGGTAGGTTTTCTATAAGAAAGAGAGCAGGTTCGTAATATTGAATTGACTGAAATACTAGTTGTATACTTTTATTACTTTTAGGGTCACCCAGAGTCTTTGATTTAGATAACCTCATAACTGAGCAACTACCACAATCTGGGCTAGATAATATAATATCTGGATGCCAATCTTTGGGTAATTCATAACCTTTTAAGAAAGGTATACCCTTGAAATTAGCTTTCCATTGCTCTTCTTTAGCTGTATGAAATACTCCTCTGGGTTCAATATTCCCAATAAGTTTATCTTTAAAAGGGAATAGGAGGGCTCCTTGCCCTCCACATACTCCCAGTACTCTTAAGTCTTCTTTCATTTCTTATAACTTCTCAATTTTATGTATTTGAACCAAGCATAATGCTTTCTAGTTGAAAGATAATCCAGATTTGAATCATTATTATGAGCTTCTTCTTCAAAGCTTACATCATGATACCTTTCATTTTGCTTGTTCCATTTAGCAAAACAAAGAATGATTAAGTACTCGATTCCATACCAAAGGTAGAAAAATATCCATAACATCTCTGCCATTTGCTTTGAATGAATGTGTTCATGGTTATAATCCGCCTCAGTAAATTTAGCTCCTTTCCTTACGAATACCAAACCCAATAAATTGATGGCTTTATATCCTTTGAAAGGTATAATATTGTTATAAATTACTTTCATAGCTTATCCTTGAAGTTTTCATATGTATTTCTTAGCTTTTGGTCGTAGTTATTCTCTTTGTAGGCAGGACCATTATATCCTTTTGCGAAGGCATCCCAGTCTTTTGCCTTCAAATGTTTCACTAAACCGGAGTTATAGAGGAAGTAATACATCATTTCTAACTGTTTTTCGTGAGATTCAGACATCTTTTGGATCATTTCATCCACTGATTGACACCCACAAAGCTGATAATTGAAGCCCATAATCTGTCCCAATCCCCAAGAAGTAGACAAATTAGCACATCTTTCATCAATTTTACGAGCTGCTTCGAGTCTTTTCCACTCTCCTTCTCCTCCCAAGTAGAATTCTTTGGTCCATTTCTGATAAACCAGACTGGGATTTCTCTTGGCTAGATCGTATAAATAGGTTCTTTTGCCTTCTCCATCGAGTTTTATCTTCAAATATTTCCACATTACATGACCCTCGAAGAGAATCTGAGGTCTACCAGAAGGTAAAAATCCGTCTCGATTACCACATTCTACTACAGTTACTGTCTTTAACAGAGCCGGTTCAAGGTTTAACTTGTTCGCAACCTTGGCAATTAATTCGTTAGTAAGTTTATCCATAATATAAATTCTTAGAGTTTACATTAAAGAGGATAAAGTATTGCTTGTAGCCTTTCTTAGGTAGGTATATCGAGTTCTATTTATCAATGAATAAATGATTTAATTATGGATATGGGAAAGAAACAACAGATTATGGTTGATTGGTTTAGGAAAACCTTAGATGAATCGAAGAAACCCTGGAATACCCAGGTATATTTGATAACTGATAAGTATCATGTTTACATTGCCAACAAGGATATCAGATTAATAGGAAGTAATTTCGGTAAGGCAATCGATAGACCCTTGAAATATTTCTTATTTACTGATGGTAAGGTACAGTATTTCAACAGTATAGAATTTCTTGGCTATTTGCCTTTCGAATTAAGAGACGAATACCCAGTCAATTGCAAACCTCTAAATCCTTGGGAATACGACTACTACCGTCAGCATGGGATAACCTCAGAAGATTTGCAGAATTTATTCAATAATGATTGATATTTAAAAATAAAATAGTATATTTGTATAACAAAAATAAATACATTATTTATATGAAAAAAGAAATAGTAAAACTCAAAGAGGGTAACTCGGTAATTTACCAAGACAAAACCCTAATGGAAAAGGCAAACGTAGTATCTATCGATAAAAAGAATGGTACTGCAATATTATCTAATAAGGTAATAATTACTAGAACAACAAATCTAGAGGGTCAATTTACTCGATTAGATGGAAAAGGTAATGCAATAATCCTACCTTGTACTACAGAGAATGAACAGAAGTACAATTCCTTTGTTGCATATCACCAATCCAAGAAATCCTTAGAGGCAATCAAAAAATGGTTGGATGATAACGGGAAACACAAGGATGATGAAACCCTTGAGAAAGTGATAACCTTAGATAAGAAACTTAAAAAATTAATTGAAAAGCTCAATGAATAGTACTTGGATAATATTAGGCATAATCTATGGGATATGCCTAATCCCATCTATACTTCTAACTAAGATGTTATGTCAAGAAATCAGGATGATAAGACCTCACCTATTATTCCTTACAATCTGGTTAGTATTACCTTTATTTCCTATTTACCTAATATTCTTTAAAAAGAAAAACAATGGCTAGAATTAAAGATTACGACGAAGATTTATCTGCTCCTAAACTTCTAAGTGAAAGGGCAAGAGATAGTAAGGGTAGGTTCATTAAAAAGGACCTACCACCATACCTAGGATCTGAGCAAGTATTAAAACCTAAGAACTACTATCACTTCGATAGTCACGGTAATTATAAGGGTAGCTCAATGAATTTTGATGCTCTAGTATGCCTTGGCTTTACTTGGTTTAAATTACTGGGAGTAGCATTAATGATGTTACTATGGCCCATAGTATTTATATATGCCCTTAATGATGGGATAGAAGGATACCCATTTAAGAAGTATGCAATCCCTTATATCTTTATCCTAGTGGCTTGGTTTATAGTATTCTTATATGGATTAGTATCATGAGCAATATAGATGAAAAAGCAAAGAATAACTTCACCATAGAGATGAGGATATTCGAAAACTATGAGAAAGTGAAGTATGAGATAATCAAGGTAATTGATTTTCTAAGACATGCAGAAACTAACCTAGGTATGTGTAAGATATTCGATAATCAGAATCATGGGTTCTGGCATAGTGTAATTAAACCCTGGTTCCAACCTGAAAGGTTTGGTATTACCCATCTCTGGTTTACTTCCGGATTTAGTTTCATAGGTTATGGAGAGTATCATACTATAAGAGGTAATCGATGGTTGAAGACTCCCATAGATAAGATTGATAGAGAGAATCGTATATTTGGGTATTGGTTTCCTCCCTATAAGAAATATATCCCACATAGGCTTAGGGTTTTGAGATTAGCATTAAAGGATTTGGAAAGGATTAAGGAAGAGTATGGTAAGGATTGATAGATTAAGAGAAGATAGTGAAAAGAGAATCTTAAGATGTTCTGAAGGTAATAGTATTTGGTATCAGATTTGGATTGACCCGGGAGATATGATGAGAATAGAACCTTTATTAGAGGGAGGTGATCGGTTATGGTGTATTGAGATTCAGAAATATTATGTTTTCTTTTATGAAGTAAGGAATGGTAGAAGGATTATTGGGAAGAATAAGATTAAAGAGATATTGAATATTCTTTTGTAGGATGAATGCCAGGGATGTTTTATTCTCTGGCTTCTTTGTGTGATTATTACTATATTCCAAAAATACTTGATATTATGAAAGAAAATATTCCGGGATGTCCAGGGTACCATGTTACCCGTAATGGTAAAGTGTATAGTAATAAATTAGGGGCTTGGGTTAGGAAATCCTCTTTTTATACTAAATCTCGCAATGGTAGAAATTGTGGTTATGAGTATGTAGTGTTATATGTGGATGGTAGGCAAAAAGGGTTTGGTGTTCATAAGTTAGTAGCAATGGCTTATATTCCTAATCCTAATAATTATCCTATTGTGATGCACTTAGATAGTAGGAGAACCCATAATGTTGTAAGTAATTTGATGTGGGGTACTCCTAAGATGAATATGGCACAGATGGCTAAGGATGGGAGAAGTACTAGAAAGTATAAGTTTAGTAAGAGGCAGTATAGACGGTTAGTTCGTTTAAGAGAGCAGGGTTGGACGTTACAAAGGTTGGGAGAGAAGTTTGGTGTTTCATTTTCGGTGGTTTATCGGGTGTTAAGGTCGAATTATTTTGGAGAGTAGTAATAACCTTTCACGAGGTGTCAAAAAGTGGTGGTACTAAATGCGGGGTACGGTAGCCCTTATTTAGAATGAGTCAAAAAAAAAGTAAGGGACAAACATTCCCTTACTAGTAAAAGTTATTTATTAAAAATTTTTAATAAATCCTTTGAATCAGTTTCATTCTCAAATTGATACATTAAGTAATGAAAGTACGATTTTAAAGTAAATCGAAATAAAGAAGTTTTTTTGTAAAATTCGAGTTCAAAAAAGTTTAAAGCGTTTAAATGAATTAAACTTACTTTATATTGATTTTTTTCATTTCGATAAACAATAAATCTGTGGTTTTTTTTTAATGCCCAATAACTCAAAATTAAACCGTATATAATCAAACTTAAACTTACAATGAATAATACTACTAACATAATATCTTTTGATTTATGGATAGGGAATTAATTCCCTATCCTAATTAAACCATTTATTTTTTTACAATCTGTAAAGCCTTTTTCAAAATTTCTTTGTTTGTTTCTTTCATATTTTCAGAACAAACAGAAGAAAGCGAAAAATCATTTACTTTGTAAACTTGTTTGTAAAAATCTAAAAACGCTTTTTTTAGTTTTTCTAAGCGAGTTTTGTCCTTTTCTTGTGTCAAACTTTCGGACAATGAAAGAATTGTATTACGAAATTTCTTTCGAGCAACTTTTTTCTCTTTATCTGAAAGTTCTGAAAAAATTTCTTCTTTGTAAATGTCTGATTTTTTGATACCGAAAGAAGTTTTTAAAAGTCCCTCAGTAGACTTATTTAAATTAGCTAGAATATCTTTATAAAGAATATTATTTGCTTTAGATTGTGCTTTAGCTTTTTTAGCACTCACTTTGTTTACTTTTTCTTTTGAAGAATTTTCAACAACTACATTTACATTTTCAACTGAATTTAATTTTTTTTCTTCCATAATAAAAATGCTTGAATTTTTGAATTTATTTTATTATAACCTTTTCGATAAAAATTCAAGTCTTATTAGAAACTCGAAAAGGTTTTTATTTTATTTCTCTATGCAAATATAAGAATAATATTTTAATCTGCAAAATTTTCAAAGATTTTTTTTTTGAAAATTTTTCTT
>ENA-UOIZ01001103-UOIZ01001103.1-human-gut-metagenome-genome-assembly--contig:-P88-NODE-1103-length-23987-cov-6.972881_pt1 | contig 23987 bp, 18 predicted proteins | sample MGYA00242336_ERZ723883 | MGnify/ENA metagenome assembly ERZ723883 | reverse complement strand
GTGCGGACTTTTTTGATTCAATCCGTCATGCGCACGATGCGGTAATACGTGCGCGCCGTGAGCAGGTACACAAAGGTGTACAGCAGCGCAAAGACGCCGAACGTTCCGAGCGTGCACAGCAAAAACAGATGCACGTTTTGCAGCCCGAAGGCAAACACGATCTGCTTGATGAGCGGAAATGCGAACGCGATGTGGATCGCCGCCGTCACAAGCGGCAGGAAGAACATGAGCAGCACCTGCGTGCGGATGGTCGCCTTGACCTCCTTCGGCGTCATGCCGACCTGCTGCATGATGCGGAAGCGCCCGCGGTCGTCATAGCCCTCGGAGACCTGCTTGTAGTAGATGATGAGCACCGTCGCAAACAGGAACACGAACCCGAGGAAAAAGCCGAGGAACAAAAAGCCGCCGTACGTGCTGCGCAGCGTGGGATAGCCGTCGGCGCGCATATCGGTCGTGTATTGCACGTTCGCCGCCTCGGCAGCAGACTCAAACGCGGGGTCGCAGAGTAGTGCGTGCAGCGCGTCGAGCTGCTCGTCGTCCGTGCCGGAGAGGTCGAACTGGTACGTGTAGTTGAGCATGCTACGGGTGCCGCCGTGCTCGCTGGTGTAGGCGTTTTGCTGCGCGCGCAGCTCGAGCATCTCTGTGAGATCCGGCACGACCAGATACAGTGTGTGCAGACCCATGATGGAGCTGCCGCTGACGAGCGAGAAGCTATCGAGCGGCCGCAGCCGCAGCGTATCGCCGCCGAGCGTGAGCGTGTCGCCAAAGGCTGCGCCGTCCGTCCATGCGAGCGCCTCGCCGGGCGAGAGCGTCACCTGCTCGCCGGTCAGGTCGGCATAGCCCTCCGTGTCCAGAACCATGACGGCGTATTCATCGGCGCTCGAACCGGTGAGCTGTTCGCTCGTGAGATCAAGCGCATCGCCGCTGCGCTGCGCGGAAAATCGGACGGTGCGATAGCCGTGCACGTTGCTCTGCGTGAGCCCCGTGCGCGTCATGGTGTCATCCACCACCTGCAAAACCGGCGCGACGTCCGGCACCGTGTTCGTCCGGGTGTCGGTCATGAGCGTGAGCGTCATATCCTGCGGCCAGCGCACGGCGGCATAGGCATCCAGCCCCTTGTACAGGCTCACCGTGGTCGAGACCGTCACGAGCACCATCGTCGAGAGGATGCAGATGCTCGCAAGGCCGGCCGCGTTGCGGCTCATGCGGTAGATGAGGCCGGAGACGGTGGCAAAGTGGCTGGTTTTATAGTAGTAGCGCCGGTTTTTGCGCAGCGCCTTGAGCACGACGACGCTCAGCGCGATAAACGTGAGATACGTGCCGATGATGACAAGGATGACCGCCGGGAAGAAATTCTGGATGGCGTACAAGGCCACGTTTGTGCGCAGGGAAATGAGATAGCCCGCGGCAAGGCACACCGCGCCGAGCAGTGCGAGGATCCACTTGCTGCGCGGCTCGCGCTCGCCCTCACTGCCGGCGCGCAGCAGCTGCACGGGGTTGGACAGATGGATGATGCGGATGGTATTGAGCAGGAGCAGCAAAAACAGCGCGCCGAAAAACACCACCGTATAGCCGATGCTCATCAGTCTGATGTTCAGCCCGAACGTGGCCTCCCCGCCGATGAGCCGCACGAGCACGAGCTGCAGGAGCTTGGAGAACACCCCCGCCGCCACGAGGCCAAAAAACAGCGCCATGGCCGCCGTGTACAGCGACTCCCAGAAGAGCACGTAGGAGATGTGGCGCTTTTCCATGCCGAGGATGTTGTAGATGGCAAACTCGCGCTTGCGCTGCTTGGTGAAGGTGCTGTTCGTATAAAAGAGGATGATGGCGGAAAACAGCGCCATGATGAACACGCCGAAACCGAGCACCTGACTGACGCTGCCGCCGTGCTGCATCTGACCGAGATAGGGATCGCTCGCAAGCGTGAGCATGATGCAAAACAGCGCCACGATCACGATGCAGGCCAGCAGATACGGCAGGTAGAACCGGCGGTTTTTCTTCAGATTCGTCGCCGCCAGACGCGGGTAGAGATTACGCATGGTGCTCACCGCCCGTTGCCAGCATCGTGAGCGTGTCGGAGATCTTCTGATAGAGCTGCTCATCCGTGCTCTCGCCGCGATAGATCTCGTGGAACACCTCGCCGTCCTTGATGAACAGCACGCGCGAGGCGTGGCTGGCCGCCTTGACCGAGTGCGTGACCATGAGGATGGTCTGACCGCCGCGGTTGACATCCTCAAACAGGCGCAGCAGCTCATCCGTCGCGCGCGAATCGAGCGCGCCGGTCGGCTCGTCGGCAAGCACGAGCTTCGGCTGCGTGATGAGCGCGCGGGCGACGGCCACGCGCTGCTTCTGGCCGCCGGAGAGCTCATACGGGAACTTCTGCAGCAGCTCGGCAATGCCAAGCTGCCGGGCGATGGGCGCAAGGCGCGCGGCCATCTCCGGATACGCCTTGCCGGCGAGCACGAGCGGCAGGAAAATGTTATCCTGCACGGAGAACGTATCGAGCAGGTTGAACTCCTGAAACACGAAGCCCAGCCGCGAGCGGCGGCCGGCCGCGATCTCCCGCTCGGGGATGGGGCTCAGCGGCCGGCCGTCGAGCACGACCTCGCCACCGGTGGGCTTATCGAGCGCGGCAAGAATGTTGAGCAGCGTCGTTTTGCCGCTGCCGCTCTCGCCCATGATGGCGACGTACTCGCCCTTCTCGACCGTGAAATTCACGTCCGTGAGCGCCTGCACCTTCGTGCCGCCGAAGCGGGTGGTGTAAATTTTCTGAACATGACGAACTTCCAAAAACGACATGACCGTTACCTCCTGTGTAATGACAGGCTCAGTATAAACCGCCGGGGAAATGGCTGCCATGCATCTGGCTTACATTTTCCCGGCGGAAACTTACGATTCTGTAAGGCTCACTCGACCTCGAGCGCGTCCTGCTGCAGGCCGATGCGCACCGTCGTGCCCTCGCCGACGGTCGAGGTGATGGCGATCGTGTGGCCGAGCTTTTCAAGGATGCGGCGGCAGAGATACAGGCCGATGCCGGTCGCACGCTTGTCCGTGCGGCCGTTGCAGCCGGTGAAGCCCTTTTCAAACACGCGCGGCAGGTCCTCCGGCGCAATGCCGATGCCCGTGTCGCGGATGCAGAGCGTTTTCGGCGCCTCGAGCGTGATGGACACTGACCCGCTGCGGGTGTACTTGAGCGCGTTGGAGAGCACCTGCTCGATGACGAACAGCAGCCACTTCTCATCCGTGATGACGCTGACGTTCAGCGGCGTATACTCCAGACGCAGCTTGCGCCGGATGAACTGCGAGGCATACTTGCGCACCACCTGCCGGACGATATCGTCGAGCGCGTAGTTGCGGATGACATAGTCCGACGACGGGCTCTCGAGCCGCAGGTAGCCGAGCACCATCTCCACATACTGCTCCACGCTCTGCACCTGCTCGAGCAGGGCGCGCTGCTCGTCCGTGTCCGCGTCCTGCAGCAGCAGACGCATGGCGGCGATGGGTGTCTTGATCTGGTGCGCCCAAACGGTGTAGTACTCAACCAGATCCTGATAGCCCTGCTGGCTGCGCGTCAGCTGCGCGCGGCGGTCGGCATCGAGCGCGCGCACGAGCGCCTGATACTGCGCCTCGAGCGCACCGTCCGGCTCGGGCAGCTGCTCGGTGCTGAGCGTGATCTCCTGCTCCAACCGCCGCAGCAGGCGCAGGCGCACGGCAAACCGCCGGTAATCGACCGCAAGCCAGACCAGCAGCAAAAACAGACACACGAGCGCCGCATACCCCACCGCGCCCAGCGGCAGCCGGTAGAGCCAGAATATGAATGCGAACACGGCCGTGTAGACCGCGAGCGCGATCACGACCTTGCGGTTTTCCCGCACATAGGCACCAAACATATCTTGCCCCCTCACTCGATGAGATAGCCGAGGCCCTTTTTCGTCGTGATATAATCCGACAGACCGGCGGCCTCAAGCTTGCGGCGCAGACGGGCGATGTTGACCGTGAGCGTGTTTTCGTCCACGAAGCTGTCCGTCTCCCAGAGCTTTTCCATGAGCGTCTCGCGGCTGACGACGCTGCCCTTGCGCTCGAGGAGCGTCTGCAGGATGCGGTAGTCGTTTTTCGTCAGCTCGATGCGCTGCCCCTGATACATCAGGCTCGCATCCGCCGTGTTGAGCACAGCGCCGCGATGCTCGAGCGTGGGCGCGGGCGCGGCAAAATCATACGTACGGCGCAAGATCGCCTGGATCTTCGCCAGCAGCACGTTCAGATCAAAGGGCTTGGCGATGAAATCATCCCCGCCCATGTTCATGGCCATGACGATGTTCATATTGTCCGACGCTGAGGAGATGAACACGACCGGCACGTTCGACACGCGCCGCAGCTCCTGACACCAGTGGTAGCCGTTATAAAACGGGAGCGTGATGTCCAGCAGCACAAGCTGCGGATCGAACGCCGTGCACTCGGCGAGCACATTGCGGAAATCCTCCGCGCAGCGCACGTCAAAGCCCCACGTCGTCAGGTGCTTTTGCAGCGCGGCGGCAATGGCCGCGTCGTCCTCCACGATAAAAATGCGATGCATACGATCACCCCAAAAAGAAAATAGCAGGTACCGTTCGTACCTGCTATTTTACGATACTTTGCCGTCGATTGCAACGGCCGTGTCAATCCCGGCGGCGGTTGCCGTAGAGAATAATCAGCCGCAGCAGCTGCGCGAACGACACCAGCAGCGCCGCGACATACGTCATGGCGGCCGCCCGCAGCACGCTGCGCGCGCCGCGCAGCTCGTCGTCCGTGAGCAGGTTGCGCGACTCGATGGCGGCCAGCGCGCGGCGTGAGGCGTTGAACTCCACCGGCAGCGTCGCCAGCTGGAACACCGTCACGAGGCCGAAGAGCAGAATGCCCGCCCAGACGAGCACCGACCAGTTGAAGATCAGCCCCGCGATGAGCAGCGGCCACGAGAGATTGGAGCCGATGCGCGTGGCCGGGATGATGGCCGCGCGGATGCGGATGGGCGCATAGTCCGTCGCGTACTGCACGGCGTGGCCCGCCTCGTGCGCCGCGACGCCGACGGCCGCGATCGACGCGACGCCATACACCTCGTCCGAGAGGCGGATGACCTTCGCCTGCGGGTCGAAGTGGTCGGTGAGCTTGCCGGAGATGTGCTCGATGCGCACATCCGTGATACCGTTGGCCTGCAGGATGCGCTGCGCCGCCTGCGCGCCGGTCAGCCCGCTCGTGCAGCGCACGCGCGCATAGCGCGAAAACGCGCTCTTGACCTGGATCTGCGCGATGAGCGCGATGAGCAGTGCCGGCACGACCAGCACCAGATACGTCATATCAAAGCCATAATAATAACCGTTGTACATGGCAGTCATCCTTTCTGATTCGTGCTGCTATTGTACCGCCAAAGCGTGCGCACGTCAACCGGGACAAGCATTTGCATATTGTGTGGTTTTTTCCCGAAAAAATATCCCCCCACCGGGCTTGCGCGGCAGTCGTTTTTTGTTATACTTGTGTCAAATACACGATAAAGAGTATGGGCGATCCGATCATGATTGATGCACACGACATTCGATTTTCCTACGACGGGCCGGGCGGCCGCCGCTCCCTCAACGGCGCGCAGCTGCACGTCGCCCCCGGCGAGTTTGTGGCCGTGCTCGGGCACAACGGCTGCGGCAAATCCACGCTCGTCAAGCACTTTAACGCCCTGCTGCCGCTGCAGCACGGCACGCTGACCGTCGACGGCATGGACGCCGCCGACCCCGCCAACCGCTGGGCGCTGCGGCGCAAAGTCGGTATGGTGTTTCAGAACCCGGACAACCAGTTCGTGTCCACGATCGTGGGCGAGGATGTTGCCTTCGGGCTGGAAAACTACGGCGTGCCGGAAGACGAGATCCCCGCGCGCGTGGCCGCGGCGCTCGCCGCCGTGGACATGGCAGGCTATGAAAACCGCGCGACGCACACGCTCTCCGGCGGGCAGAAGCAGCGCGTGGCGCTGGCCGGCGTGCTGGCCCTGTCGCCGGACATTCTGGTGTTCGACGAGGCCACCGCCATGCTCGACCCCGACGGCCGGCAGGAGGTGCTGCGCACGATCCGCCGCCTGCACAAAGAGCAGCACAAGACCGTCGTCATGATTACACATTATATTGAAGAAGCCATCGGCGCCGACCGCGTCTATCTCATCCACAACGGCAAAATGATCGCCGACGGCACGGCGCGCGAGATGCTCACGCAGCCGGAGCTGCTGGCCGCGGCAGGGCTCACGCCGCCGATGCCGGTGCAGATGTACTACGACCTGAAGCAGGCCGGGATCGTGCTCGCCCGCTGCCCGCTGACGCTCGAGGAGCTTGCGGAGGAACTATGCCGATCACAGTAACGAATCTGACGTGTGTCTACGGCGCGGGGACACCCTTTGAGACCACTGCGCTGCGCGATGTGTCCGTCACGGTCGAAAACGGCAGCTTCGTCGGCATCCTCGGCCGCACCGGCTGCGGCAAGTCCACGCTCATCCAGATCATGGCCGGCCTGCTCACGCCGACGGCCGGCACCGTTATGCTCGACGGGCAGGACATCCACGCCCGCCGCTATGACCGCAGCATCCTGCGGCGCAAGGTCGGCATCGTGTTCCAGTACCCGGAGTGCCAGCTCTTTGAGACGACCGTGGAAAAGGACGTGGCCTTCGGCCTGAAGCACAGCGGCCTGAGCGCCGCCGAAAAGCAGGCGCGCGTGCGCTGGGCGCTCGAGACCGTGGGCTTCTCGTTCGAGAAAGTCCACGACCAGCCGCCGATGGGCCTCTCCGGCGGGGAGAAGCGGCGCGTGGCCATCGCGGGCGTGCTGGCGGCGAAGCCGGAGTATCTCATTCTCGACGAGCCGATCGCGGGGCTCGATCCGCTCGGCCGCGAGGCGTTTTTGCGGCTCATCACCGAGCTCAACCGCGGCGGCATGACCATCCTCATGGTCTCGCACAACGCCGACTGTCTGGGCGCGTATGCCCGGCGGCTGCTCGTGCTGGAGGACGGGCAGCTCGTGCGCGACGGCACGCCGGAGGGGATCTACGCCGACCTCGACTGGATGCGCGCGCACCGGCTGGGCGTGCCGCAGAGCCGCACCGCCGCCGCGCTGCTGAAGCAGGGCGGGCTGGACATTCCGCAGGACATCGCAAGCTATGACGCGCTGCTCGCGGCCGTGCTGCGCGCGAAGGGCGGTGGCCGCCCATGAGGGAACACCTGACCGGGCAGTTCACTCCCGGCACCTCGATCCTGCACCGGCTGGACGCGCGGGCAAAGTTTTTCGGCTTTCTCATCCTCATCGCCGCCACCGTGTGCACGGACGCCTGGCTCGGCTATGCGCTGCTGCTCGCCGTCACGGCCGCCGTCGTGGCCATTTGCGGCCTGCCGCTGCGCACCGCGCTCGCGTCCGTGGCGCGCATGGGCTGGTTTTTCCTGCTCATCTTTGTGATGAACGCCCTGTTTTTCGCCACCGACGACGCCATCTGGCACTGGTGGATCCTCACGCTGTCCGTGCCCGGCATCGTGCAGGGCGCGCAGGTGACGGTGCGGCTCGCGCTCATCCTCGTGATGAGCAACGTGCTCACGTGCACGACGCCGCCGCTCGAGATCACCGGCGCGATCCAGACGCTGCTCAGCCCGCTGCGGCTCGTGCGGCTGCCGGTCGAGGACATTGCGATGATCCTGTCCGTCGCCGTGCAGTTCATCCCGACGCTGCTCGAGGAGACCGACACCATCCGCAAGGCGCAGATCGCGCGCGGCGCGCGCTTTGAAAGCCGCCGCCTGCACGAGCGCGCACAGGCCATGCTGCCGCTGATCGTGCCGATCTTTCTCAGCGCCTTCAAGCGTGCCGACGAGCTCGCCATGGCCATGGAGGCGCGCGGCTACCGCGGCGCGCGCGGCCGCACCCGAAAAAAGTCCGTTCCCCTGCCCCTGAGCGGCTGGGGCGCGCTTGCGCTGTGCGCCATCGTGTGCGCAGCGGAAATACTCCTGTAAATCCAAAATCAGAAAGGAACCGAAGTCCGATGCAAACCATGTCTACCGTCAAAAAATCCATCATCACCGCCGTGTGCATCGCCCTGTGCTATGTGCTGCCGCTGCTGTTTCACGGCATTCAGGGCGCCGGCCAGATCTTCTGCCCGATGCACATCCCCGTCTTTCTGTGCGGCCTCGTGTGCGGCTGGCAGTTCGGCCTGCTGTGCGGTCTGGCCGGCCCCGCGCTCTCGAGCGCACTGTGCGGCATGCCCCCGGTGAGCATTCTGCCGTCGATGATGATCGAGCTGGCCGTCTACGGCCTGATCGCCGGCATCATGATGCGCTGCGTGCGCACGCGCCACGTGTACGCCGACCTCTACATCAGCCTCATCGTCGCCATCGTCGCCGGCCGCGTCGTCAACGGTCTGGTCAATGCGCTCATCTTCGCGCGCGGCAGCTACTCCATGGCCACGTGGGTCGCGGGCTCCGTCGTCAAGAGCTGGCCCGGCACCGTCATCCAACTCGTGTTCATTCCGAGCATCGTGTTCGCGCTCATGAAGGCACGCCTCATCCCCGAGCGCTACCCAAAGGAGGTGCCTGCCGATGATTGAACGCAGTGACGTCATTTCGTTTTTCGACCGCTGCGCCCCGGACTGGGACGCGGAAATGATCCGCAACGAGCCGGTCATCCGCACCATTCTCGACAATGCGGACATCCGCGCGGGCGTGGACGTGCTCGACGTGGCCTGCGGAACGGGCGTGCTCTTCCCGGACTATCTGGCGCGGGACGTGCACAGCGTCACCGGTGTGGACATTGCCCCGGAAATGGCCCGGCGCGCCGCCGAAAAGTTCCCGGATGCGCGCGTGACCGTGCTCTGCGGCGACATTGAGACCGTGCCGCTCCCGCAGCAGTTTGACCGCTGCATGGTCTACAATGCTTTCCCGCACTTTCCCGATCCGGCGCGCCTGATCGCGCATCTGGCGACGCTGCTCAAGCCAGGCGGCCGCCTGTCCGTCGCGCACGGCATGAGCCGCGCCATGCTCGACCGGCATCACGCGGGCGCGGCCAGCACGGTCTCTGTCTCCCTCATCAGCGAGACGGAGCTCGCCGCACTCATGGCCCCGTATTTTGACGTGGACGTCGTCATCTCGGACGACCGGATGTATCAGGTCTGCGGCACGAAAAAATAAAAGAATCCCTTCCCTCTTCTTTCCCCAAAGCGCTGACGCCCCCGAACCAAAGTTCGGGGGCGTTGAGCGTATCAAAAACCCTCGCAGAGTTTACCGCCCGCCGGCGGCGCACAAATTCTGCGCGCAGCAGACTGCAAGCCTTTTGTCGGAAAACCCCTGCGGTTTTCCGGCAGTCGAAACACCCCCGAACCGAAGTTCGGGGGTGCTGCTGTTTTGTGTGTTATTTGCCGATGAATGTGCTGAGAATCTTGGCCATCTCGGCACGGGTCGTCCCGGCGTTCGGGGCAAGGATCGTGTCGCTGCGGCCGCGGATGAGCTGTGCGGCGTTCGCCCACTGCATCTCCGCCAGCGCCCAGGACGGGATCTCCGCCGCGTCCGCATACGCGGACAGATCCGCGCGCTGCGTCGTGTCGCGTCCGGCAAGCTTCGCGTACCCGCACAGCATGACCGCTGCCTGTGCGCGCGTGGCCGGCGCGTTCGGCCGGAACGTGCCGTCGCCGAAGCCGCTGACGATGCCGTTGGCCGCCGCCCAGATCACGGCGTTCGTGTACCACTGACCGGCCGGAACGTCCGTGAACGGGTTATCCGCCGTCACATCCGGTTCGTCCGCCAAGCGGTAGAGGACGGTCACGAGCATGGCGCGGCTGAGCGCCTGGTTCGGCGCAAAGCGCGTGTCGCTCACGCCAAGCATGAGGCCGCGGTTATACACGCGCTTGATCGCGCTGTACGCCCAGTGGTTGTTTACATCGGTAAACGGCAGGAACAGCCCCGGCTCGTCCATATAGTTGGCAGTGAAGAGCACCTCGATCACGTCGCCGTCCGAGAGCTGGTAATCTCTCATGGCAACGTCCGGGAACTCCCCGTTGACGCGGAAGATCCAGCCGGAATTTTGTCCCTTGCTGAACTCGGCCACGCGCGTGCCGTTGGGGTGGGTGATCGCCTGCACATAGCTGCCCTTGGCCTCATAGGTGTAGCCGTTGGCCGTGAGCACCTGCTGGAACACATCCATCGCCGTCGTGCCCTCGGGCTGATCGTAAACGATGGTCGGCTGGATCCACATGTCGGTGTCTGTGTGCAGCTGGAAGGTGACGGTGCTGGTCGTGACCTGCGGCTCGTCGCTCGTGGGTGCGGTGCCGCGGACGATCAGGCGCGCGGAAACGGCCTGATGGCTCAGCGCCTGGAAATCGGCGTTGTCCGGGTAACGCGCGGCGTACTTGCCGAGCGTCTCGCTCGAGAGCTCGCTGACGATCGTGACGGCCTTGTGCTCCGTCGCGCGCGTTACGAGCAGGTTTTCGTGGCTGATGACGGCCGGATTCGTCGAGCGGAACAGACGCCACCGCTCACTTGCCTGCCAGCCCGGCAGCTCCGAGGGGACGATGCCGTGGTTCGCCTGATCGTCAACGTCGTACACCCAGACGAGCTGGCCGTCGGCGTTCAGATACGCCTCGCGGAAGGCGTGCAGGTTGCCGGTAATGTGCTCGGGATCGGTGTTGCCGTTGCGGATGCCGTCAAAGTAATGCGCCTTGACCTCGGCCATGAGCGCGAGCTCGTCGTCGATCTCCTGCTGCGTGAGCGGCTGGACAGCGATGACAAAGTCGCGCGAGACGGCGATGCCGGTCTCCTTATCCTTGATCGTCACGGTGACGGTGACGTCCTTTGCATCCTCGCCGGGCAGCGGACGGTAGACCTCCACGCGCGCGGCGTTGTTCACGCCGGGGGGCACGATGGTGTCCGCATCGCTGCTCGTGATGATGACCGGGGTATACTTGCCGTCCACGCCGAAATCGCGCGTGTTCGGGAAGTGGATGTCGTTGGCTGCGATGTACTTGCCGTCGCGCTCTTCCAGGGGCTCACCGGTCACGGCATCGCGCAGGCCGCCGTAGGCGGCGAAGCCCGCGTCGAGCTTGGCCTGAAGCTGCTCGCGCAGCGTCGCCTGCGATTCCTGCGAGGCGGCCACCGTCACGGTAAAGGCCTTCGTCAGCGTCAGTCCCTCAATGCTGTTGCAGACGATGGACGCCGTGAGCGTCACCTGCTGGTCTGCCGCGGTGCGGGTGAGCGTCGTGGCGTAGGGCGCGTAGTACGGCGTGTAGGGTGCCGAGCCGACCTTGACGATCTGGTCGTTGGCGCTCGTCCAGGTGACGGTCGCCCAGGTGTTGAAGTTGTCGTACTTGCTGTAATCGACCTGCGACGGGTCGATGCCTTCCTTGACCGGGTAGCGCGGCAGCGTCAGAGACGTGACCGGCTCGGTCGGGAGCGTGATGCGATCCAGCTCCGCCTGCAGCACGGCCTGCGCGCGCGCCAGATCCCAGGTGATGTGCACATAGACTTCTTTTTCCACGCTGGTGCCGTCCAGACTGAGGACAAACGTCGCGTAGAAATAGCTGCTGCGGCTGCTCATGCCGGCATCGAAGTAATAATGGATCGTGCCGTCGGCGTCAATGGAGGCCTTCGCGTCGCCCGCGGCGGCCTTGACCGTGACGGTCACATCGTCGTAGCCCTTGGACGCCAGCAGCGCGGCAAGGGCGTCGGCCGCGTTCGTATCCTTGCCGTAGGCCGGCTCAAACGTTTTGTCCAGCGTCTGCGCCGCCTGCGCAAGGCGCGCCTCGGCCGCGGCGGCCGCAGCCGAATAGACCGTGAGCGTATAGTCGCGCGTCTTTACCGTGCCGTCGGTGTCCGTAACCGTGGCGGTGAGCGTCACGGTCTGCACGCCGGAGGCCGGCAGCGTGACCGTGCCGTCGGCAGCCAGCACCGCCGGGGCGCTGCTGGTATAGGTGATCGTATAGCCGTCACCGCTCGTGGGCAGCGTGAGCGCATCCGCGGTGCGGATGGTGCCGTCGGCCGGCAGCGCGGCTGCTACCGCGTCAAACGCGATGCCGAAAGCATCCTTCGTCCAGACGGCATAGAGCTTGTAGATCTCGTTGTCTTCGCTGCCGTCGTCCCAGTCGTCTTCAAAATCACGGTGGATGGTCGCCTGATCGGCATACTTGACCGTCGTGCCATAAGACAACTCGCTCCAGCCGGCAAACTTGTAGCCCTCGCGCTGGAACGTGCAGGCAGGCAGTTTGTAGTCCACGCCGAACGGGACGGCCACGGTGGCCATCTCGCCGGTCACGCTGCTCTTGTCGCTGTATCGAACGTTAAATTCGACCTGATACTGATAGTCTCTCCAGTGGGCATAGAGCGTGATCTCGGGTTCGGTGAAGACCGTGTCCTGCGTCACGCGCTTGCCGCCCTCTTTGGCGGTATACCAGCCGTCGAGCGCCTTGTTGGCCGGGTAGCTGTACTCCGACAGGTAGGGCAGATTCTTGCCGACGGCATCCTTGCGCACGGTCTTGTCCGAGATCGTGCCCTTGTAGCCGTTGCCGTCAAAATGGACGGTGATGCCCTCCTGCCAGTGCGCATAGAGCGTCACGGGCGTGGCGTCGGCGAACTTGGTCTGGTTGGTAATCTCCGTGCCGCCCTCCGGCGCGTCGAACCAGCCGAGGAAGATGTAGCCCGTGCGGGTGGGATCGGGGATCTGGTTGTAGCGGGCGCTGCCGTTTTCGTAGATGTAGTTATAGTTATAGCCCACAACGCCGGTGCGCACGGTCGGCTCGGAGCCGTCGTTGCGATTCACCGTCACCGGCACCGGCCGACCGGCCCAGACGGCGTAGAGCTTCACGACAGCGTTGTTCTTCGCGCTCAGGTTCTTGACGGCCGCGCCGTCGGTATACTGCACGCTGCTGCCGGAAGCAGAGGTGTTCCAGCCGCGGAAGTCGTAGCCCGCGCGGGTGAAGGCGTTAGCCGTCAGCGCCTGCTCGGCGTCATAGGTGAAGGTCTGCGCGGCCATCTCGCCCGTGCCGCCGTTGGGCAGGTACTGCACGGTGTAGGTGTTGGCCGTCCACGCGGCCGTATAGGTCGTGTCGTCCGCAATGACCGTGTCCGCCGTCAGCGCGGTGTCGCCGGCGAACCAGCCGCCGAACGTATAGCCGGTGCGCGTCGGTTGCGGGATGGCGCCGGCGCCGATGGCCGTGTCGCGCGCGATGGCGACCGTGGTGTCGGCTGTTGTGCCGTCGTTATAGGCAAAGGTGACGGTGTACGCCGGCGTCCAGACGGCGTAGAGATCCATCGCCTCCGTGGGGTTGAGCTTCGCGCCGTCGGTGTAAGCGACTTTCCCGTCCGGTGTTGTCGCCCAGCCGGCGAACACGCCGTCCGCCTTCGTGAAGGCGTTGCGCTTGAGCGCGGCCTGACCGTAGAAATTCTGCGTGTAGTCGTCGCCCACGCCGCCGTTGGCGTGGAAGGTGACGACCGTGGCCTTGCCCGCCGTGAAGTTGCGGACATAGACGCAGTCGTCGGACTCGTCGCCGCTGCTGTCCTTTGTATAGGTCAGCGTCAGCACCTTGCCGGACTCGGCCGAGAGCGTGTAGGTCTTCCAGACGAGGTCGCCGCTCTCTTTGACCTTTTCCGCCCCGTCATAGGTGATGGTGAAGTAGTCGTAATTGGGCTCGGACGAGACCTTGTACTCAAATGTGAGCTCTGCGTCTGCGGTAAAGGTCAACTGCAGGATGCTTCTGGCTCTGCTTTTTCCGGCTCCGCCGGACTTGAGCACATAGTCCCCGTCCAACGAGGCCACTTTCCATTTGTTCGTGCTGTTCGGGGAGCCGGGCTCCGTCTCGGCGTTGGCCGGGACGCTTTCAAAGAAGCTCTGGAAGCTCGGCTTGTCCGCCGCCAGTGCCGCCGGCATGAGGCTGAACACCATTGCCAGCACCAGCAGCAAGGACAGCAACCGTTTTTTCATGTGTTTCCCTCCTGAAAGAAAAAATTCTGCCCGCCGAAACCGGCGGACAGATGCAGCAAAACCGGCCGGACGAAATTCCTTCGTTCAGCCATGCAACTTCCGGTTCCGGCAGAAATGCCTGCAGCCTTCGGGTATTCTGACTGATCCGCCTTCCGGCGGCTTCACAGTGACCGACTCGCGGGGCTTTGCACCCACATTTCCCCTGCCGCCCGAAGCGGCGAAGACTGCGCAATATACAGTTCTGAGCGTAGTGTATCACAGGCCGGAACGGTTGTAAATCTTTTTCCGAGCGTCGGCACGGCTAAAAAAAACTCCTCCCGGCGGTTACGGGAGGAGATTTTTTGTGCGGAGAAAACCACACATTGGGGGGTGGTCACCGGGAGGCGGTTACTCCCGGAAACCTTGGAGAAAAAAACAGAAATGGATGAAAAATAGCAAAGGAAAATGAGATCAGCGACGGATGCTCACGATGTCTCTGCCAAGCAGGACCGTGTAAATGCCGCCGATCACGAGCGCAAGCACACCCAGCAGCGCCATCGCAGCAGAGCCCGCGGAGTACGTGCTCATAAAGGAGACAGCGACGATCTCGATCGCGAGAAACGCAACGAACGCTAGAATGTTCAGCCAAATGTTTTTCATAGCAGCTACCTCCTGGAATTTTTTGGTTCTGGGGAGGCCGTCGGCCAATCCCCTCGCTTACAGTTGCATGATAGCATATCACGCGCCTGTTGTAAAATTCACAATTCCGAAAGGTACGTTTTGCTTTTTCGATTCAATCCAAAATTTTGATGATATTCTTTCGCAAAAATGATATTTTCCTGCCAATTCTCCCCTGTTACCTGCTGGATAGGCGAAAAAATGCTTGACGCAGGCCGAATTTGCGACGTATTATAAGCTCGAGAAAAAAACGGAACCAAATCGGGATAAGGAGGCATCGCCTTATGGAACTTCGTTTGCTGACCACGTTTTTAAAGGTCGCGCAGCTGCAGAGCTTCTCCAAGGCCGCAGAATCCCTGGGGTATTCCCAGTCCGCCGTTACGGTGCAGGTTCAGCAGCTCGAAAATGAGCTGGGCGTGCGCCTGTTTGACCGCATCGGAAAAACCGTATCCATCACCCACTACGGGCAGGAGTTCATCCCCTACGCGCGCGATGTCGTGTCGGCCGCCGCACGCGCCGTGTCGTTTACGGTGCAGGAGCGCGACCTGACCGGCACGCTGCGCATCGGCACGATCGAATCCATTATGACGGCCAGCTTCGGGGAGATCCTGCCGCTGTATCATGAGCACTGTCCGCATGTGAACACGCAGCTGGTCGAGGGCGACACGAAAACGCTCTCGGATATGCTCATGCACAATGAAGTCGACCTGATCTACACGCTCGACGACATGGGTTACGACGCGCAGCGGATCAAGCTGTTCGAGTGTCCGCAGGAGATCGTCATCGTCGCCAGCCCCAAGCACCCGTTCGCCGCCGCCAAGCAGCTCAAGCTGGCCGACCTCGTCAATGAGCCGTTCGTGCTCATGCCGCAGTTCAACAGCTATCGCCACCAGTTCGACATGGAGCTGGCGCACCAGAAGCTGTCGATCCGGCCGTTTCTGGAGCTGGAGAGCACGAGCATGGTCATGCAGCTGCTCGAGCACAACCCCTATCTGTCCGTGCTGCCGCGCTACACGGCGCGCCGCCGCGCGGAAGAGGGCCGGCTTGCCATTCTGCCGGTCACGGACTGCCACATGGAGCAGTGGAGCCAGCTGGTGCACCACCGCGACAAGGTGCTCACGCCGCAGATCCGCGCCATGGTCTCCGTTATCGCGCAGGTCGAGAACATCCCGCTGCACCTCGGGGACTGACGCGGCGCAAAAGAAAAAGAAAAATCGCCCCCATCGTTCGATGGGGGCGATTTGCTGTCTGCGAACAGACACTCAGTCGGTCACGTACGGCAGGAGGGCGATCTGACGCGCTCTCTTGATGGCCTCGGTGAGCTCGCGCTGATGCATCGCGCAGGTACCGGTCGTGCGGCGCGGCAGGATCTTGCTGCGCTCGGACAGGAAGCGGCGAAGCTTCGCGGTGTCTTTGTAGTCGATATAAGTGCACTTGTCCACACAGAACTGGCAAACTTTTCTGCGTTTGCGGTTCTTGCTCTTATCTCTGTCAAAAGCCAAGACTGTAATCCTCCTTTATCAAAATCAGAACGGCAGATCGCCGTCATCGTCGTCCAGCTCGGAAAATGCGCTGCCGCCCTGGGGGACATTGTCATATCCGCCATAGCTGCCGCGATGAGCTGGGGCCGATGCGCTTGGCGCTGCCGGGCGAGACGTATCGCCGCCGTCGCGGCGCTTGCTCTCGCCGAAGTAGACATTGTCCGCCACGACCTCCGCGGTCGTGCGCTTTCCGCCTTCGCGGTCAGTCCATTCGCGGATCTGCAGACGGCCGCTCACGGCGGCCATGCTGCCCTTGGTGAAGTACTTGGAGACAAACTCCGCCGTGCTTCTCCAGGCGACAATGTCGATGAAGTCCGTCTGCCGCTCGCCGCCGTCACGGCCGCCGAAATCACGGTCGACCGCCAGCCGGAACGACGCCACGGGGATCTGGGACTGGGTATAACGAAGCTCGGGGTCACGGGTCAGACGGCCCATGAGCACAATGTGGTTCAGCATTGCCGTGCCTCCTTATTCCGGGCGACGGGTGATCAGGGAGCGGAGAATACCGTCCGTGATGCCCAGCACACGATCCAGCTCGGCCGGGAAATCCGGGCCGCTGGTGAACTTGACGAGCACGTAGTAGCCCTCAGAAATGTAGTTGATCTCGTAAGCGAGCTTGCGCTTACCCATCTCCTCCATTTCCTCCAGCGTGCCGTTCTGCTCGACAAGCGCCTTGAACTTCTCGACGACTGCTGCAGTCTCTTCCTCCGACAGATTGGGGTTGATGATATACATCAGTTCGTACTTTTCGGTGGTTTTTGCCATTTCAGTTGCACCTCCTTCTGGTCTAGTGGCCCTCATCTCAAATGAGAGCAAGGATCACCCACGTCAACACGCAGGCCATATTATTATACCTGAAAAAGCGAGAAAGTCAATCCCTTTTTGCACTTTCCGGCGTATCGAGCACATGCACGTTCATCTGCGGGTAGGACATGGACACGCCGTGCGCGTCAAATGCCGCTCCGACGGCCTCCATGAGGTCATAATACACGGTCCAGTAATCGGCCGTTTTGCACCAGACGCGCACCGTATACTCAATATTGCTCTCCCCGTAGCCCGACACGCGCACGAACGGCGCCGGCTCCGGCAGGATGCCGGACACGAGCGACACGGCGTTGTGCAGCGCCGCCTTTACCTGCTCCGGGCGGCAGGTATAGTCCGCGCCGAAGGTCAGATCCACGCGCCGCTGCGGCTCGCGGCTGTAGTTGACGATCTTGGACGCGGAGAGGTCGCTGTTCGGCACGTAAATGTCCTTGTTATCCAGCGTGCACAGCTGCGTATAGATCAGGCCGATGTCCTTGACGGTGCCGCTCACGTCGCCGGCCTCGACGAAATCGCCGTCCTCGAACGGCCGCGTGAGCAGGATGGTGATGCCGCTCATGGCGTTTGACAGGCAGTTTTGCACCGAGAGCGACAAAGCCAGGCCGAGCAGGCTGAACACGGCCAGCAGCGCCGTAACGTTAAAGCCAAGACTGTCGGCCACGATGAGGATGGCCATGAACTCCAGCGCGATCTTGAGCACCTTGAGGATGAACCTGCTCAGGCTCTCCGACAGCCGCGAGTGCGCCGAGATGCGCCGCGCGACGCGCATGACGAGCCAGATGACGAGCACGCAGATCACGAGCGTGATGGCGGAGGTGATGAGCTTTTCGAGCGTGAGATTGCCGAGGCTGAAGCCGATGGCGCTGTTCACGTCCTCGATGCTGTCTTTCGTGGATTCGAGCGCGTTCTGATAGGTATCCGTATTCAAATGGCGGTCTCCCCTTTCGTGCGGGATTTGCTATCTAGTATACGCCATGCCCCGCCGGTTTTCAACACGTTCCGGCGGGCAGGGCGTTGGAGAAGGCTTGCAGTGGTGCCTTTTTGCGCTTTTCAGCGCAAAAAGGCGGGGCTGAAATCAGCCCCGCCTGCGTGGGTAGGTAAACTTATGCCTCGTCGTAAAGCTGCTTGAGCTTGAGCAGGTGCTCGTAGCGGGCCTTGGCGTTGGCCTCGGACTTGGCGAACAGCTCCTCGGCGCGCTCCGGGAACTCGTTGGTCAGGCGGGCGTAACGCGCCTCGTTCATGAGGAAGTCGCGGTAGCCGCCGGCCGGCTCCTTGCTGTCGAGCGCGAAGGGCTTTTCAGCGGACGGATCGTAACGGAAGAGATTCCAGTAGCCGCAGTCGACCGCGCGCTTCATCTCGTCCTGGCAGTTGGTCATGCCGCCCTTCTTGATGCTGTGCATCTCGCAGGGGGCGTAGCCGATGATCAGGGACGGGCCGGGGTAAGCTTCCGCTTCCTTGATGGCCTTGATGGTCTGCGCCGGGTTTGCGCCCATGGCGACCTGCGCCACGTAGATGTAGCCATAGCTCATGGCGATCTCGGCAAGGCTCTTGCTCTTGAGCTCCTTGCCGGCAGCCGCGAACTGCGCGACCTGGCCGATGTTGGAGGCCTTGGACGCCTGTCCGCCGGTGTTGGAATAGACCTCAGTGTTGAAGACGAACACGTTCACGTCCTCGTCCTGCGCCAGGACATGGTCCAGGCCGCCGAAGCCGATGTCGTAAGCCCAGCCGTCGCCGCCGAAGATCCAGCAGCTCTTCTTGTTGAGGAAGTCCTTGTTGGTCATGATGCGCTGGTAGCGCTCGCAGTCACAGGCGGGCTTGGCCTCCATCACAGCGAGGAACTCCGCCGTGGCGGTCTGGTTGGCCTCGCCGTCGTTATAGGTCTCGAGGTACTTCTTCGCAGCCGCGACCTTGGCGGGATCCTTGCCGTTTTCGGCGATGTAGCGGATGTCCTCCGCCAGATCGTCGCGGATCTTCTTCTGGCCGAGGTACATGCCGAGGCCGTGCTCCGCGTTATCCTCGAACAGGGAGTTGGCCCAGGCGGGACCCTTGCCTTCCTTGTTGACGGTGTACGGGCTGGTGGCAGCCGGGCCGCCCCAGATGGACGAGCAGCCGGTCGCGTTGGAGATCATCATGTGATCGCCGAACAGCTGCGTGATCAGGCGGGCATAGCTCGTCTCGGCGCAGCCGGCGCAGGAGCCGGAGAACTCGAGCATGGGCTGCCGGAACTGGCTGCCCTTGACGGTGAAGTCCTGAAGCTCTTTCTTCTCAGCGACCTTGGCGACCATGTAGTCGAACACGGGCTGCTGATCTTCCTGGCTCTCGAGCGGCTGCATCGTCAGCGCGCCGACCGGGCAGACGTGCGTGCAGACGCCGCAGCCCATGCAGTCGAGCGGGGAGATGGCCATGGAGAACTTGTAAACGCCCTTGCCGGCGCCGACCTTGAAGTCGACCGCCTTGGTCTGCGCGGGCGCGGCGGCCAGCTCGTCGGCCGTGAGCGCGAACGGGCGGATGGTCGCATGCGGGCAGACGTAAGCGCACTGGTTGCACTGGATGCACTTGGTGCTGTCCCACTCGGGCACGGAGACGGCCACGCCGCGCTTCTCATACGCGGAGGCGCCGAGCTCGAACGTGCCGTCGGCGTGATCGACGAACGCGGAGACCGGCAGGCTGTCGCCGTCCATCTTGTCGACCGGGGTGAGAATGTCGCGCACCATCTTGACGGTGGCCGGACGGCCGGTCAGTTCCTTGGCAGGCGCTTCGTCGACGGCGTTGGCCCAGTCGGCCGGAACGTCGATCTTCACATACGCGGTCGCGCCGAGGTCGATGGCCTTGTAGTTCATCTCGACGACGTCCTCGCCCTTCTTCATGTAGGAGGCCTTGGCCTTCTCCTTCATGTAGCGGATGGCGTCCTCTTCCGGCATAATCTTCGCCAAGGAGAAGAATGCGGACTGCAGGATGGTGTTGTTGCGCTTGCCCATGCCGATCTTGATGGCCAGGTCAATGGCATTGATCGTGTAGAGCTGGATGTGATTTTTGGCGATGTAGCGCTTGGCGGAGGCGTCCAGATGGTGGCTGAGCTCCTCAGGCGTCCACTCGCAGTTGATCATGAACACGCCGCCCGGCTTGACATCCTGGACCATCTTGAAGCCCTTGGTGATGTAGGACGGGTTGTGGCAGGCCACGAAGTCGGCCTTGTTGATGTAGTACGGGCTCTTGATCTCGTGATCGCCGAAGCGCAGGTGGCTGATGGTCACGCCGCCGGTCTTCTTGGAGTCGTACTGGAAGTAGGCCTGAACATATTTATCGGTGTGATCGCCGATGATCTTGATGGAGTTCTTGTTCGCGCCGACGGTGCCGTCGCCGCCGAGACCCCAGAACTTGCAGGCGATGGTGCCCTCGGGGGAAGTGTCGGGCGCGTCCGTCTCCGGCAGGGAGAGGTTGGTCACGTCATCGACGATGCCGATGGTGAACTGACGCTTCGGCGTGTCGCGCTTGAGCTCTTCATAGACCGCGAACACGGAGGACGGCGGGGTGTCCTTGGAGCCGAGACCGTAGCGGCCGCCGGTGACGACGATGTCGTTGCGGCCGGCATTGGCCAGCGCGGTGACGACGTCGAGGTACAGGGGCTCGCCCTGAGCGCCGGGCTCTTTCGTGCGGTCGAGCACGGCGATCTTCTTGCAGGTCGCCGGGATGGCCGCGATGAGCTTGTCGGCGCGGAACGGGCGGTACAGGCGGACCTTCACGAGGCCGACCTTCTCGCCGTGCGCGTTGAGGTAGTCGATGACTTCCTCGGCCACGTCGCAGATGGAGCCCATGGAGATGATGACACGGTCAGCATCCGGGGCGCCATAGTAGTTGAACAGCTGGTAGTTGGTGCCGATCTTGGCATTGATCTTGCCCATGTACTCCTCGACCAGATCCGGCACGGCGTCATAATATTTATTGGACGCCTCACGGTTCTGGAAGAAGATATCGCCGTTTTCGTGGCTGCCGCGCATCTGCGGATGCTGCGGGTTCAGGCCGCGCTGACGGAAGGCATTGACCGCATCCATGTCCACCATCTCGGCCAGATCGTCATAATCCCAGACGGCGATCTTCTGGATCTCATGCGAGGTACGGAAGCCGTCAAAGAAGTTCAGGAACGGGACGCGGCCCTTGATGGCGGCCAGATGCGCCACGGGGGACAGGTCCATAACTTCCTGCACGTTGCCCTCGGCGAGCATGGCAAAACCGGTCTGGCGGCAGGCCATGACGTCGGACTGATCACCGAAGATGGACAGCGTGTGCGACGCGAGCGCGCGGGCCGTCACATGGAACACGGCCGGGAGCAGTTCGCCGGCCATCTTGTACATATTCGGGATCATGAGCAGCAGGCCCTGAGAGGCGGTGTACGTCGTGGTCAGGGCACCGGCATTCAGCGAACCGTGGACAGCGCCGGCTGCGCCGGACGCTGCGTGCATTTCCTGCACACGGAACTTCGTGCCGAAGATGTTCTTGCGGGGGTCAGCGGCCCACTGATCGACCAGGTAGGCCATGGGGCTCGACGGGGTGATCGGGTAAATGGCAGCCACTTCCGTGAACGCATAGGACACGTGGGCGGCAGCGTTGTTGCCGTCCATGGTAACGAGCTTTCTTGCCATAAACTTCATCTCCTATTTCTCTTATATGTTATCCTATATTCGTGCAATGGGCACCTATCCGCCTATTCACGTCAATATGATAACATAGTTTCAAAAAAACGTAAATAATAGTTTTTTGATTCTTGTTTCAATTTTCGAAACACAACTATTGAAAACGTGCAAGTTTCCGGGTGAAAACCGGCGTTTTCACGGAAAATGTCCAGTTTTTTCGCTAATTTTTCGCTTGTGATTTCTCACCTATTGTTATATAATATATCACTGCTGTTAAGAAAGGGGCTGTCTACATGGTCAAAATCGAACAATCGAATGGCACCATCAGCATCACCAACGAAGTATTCACCAACCTTGCAGGCGACGCCGCGACCAGTTGCTTCGGCGTGAAGGGTATGGTCGGCCGCAGCAAAGACAGCGGACCGTTCCAGCTCCTGCGCCGCGAATCCATGTCCAAGGGCGTCAACGCCACGTTCGCCGATGACGGCAGCATCTCGCTCGAGCTGCACATCGCGGTCGATCACGGCGTGAACATTTCCGCGCTTGCCCACAGCATCATCAACGAGGTCAGCTACAAGGTCAACCAGGCCACCGGCGTCCCCGTTGCGCGCGTGGACGTGTACGTGGACACCATGTTCCTCGATTAAGCGGGGACATTTCGCACTGCTTCCCACCCGGGAGTCGCGCTTCCGGGCCATTTTCATTCCCCCTGTCGGAGGTGTACAGATTTGAGAGAAATCATTGATGCCGCAGCGCTTCGGGAAATGCTCCTGTGCGCAAACGCGGCACTGGAAGAAAACAAACAGAAGATCAACGAGCTCAACGTCTTCCCTGTTCCGGACGGCGATACCGGCACGAACATGAGCCTGACGATGAACTCGGCCGCCATCGAGCTCGGCCGTAAGCAGACCGACACCGTCGGCGCCGTGGCCGACTGCGCCGCGAGCGCGCTGCTGCGCGGTGCGCGCGGCAACTCCGGCGTCATGTTGTCGCTGCGGTGCCGCGGGTGCGCCAAGTCCCTCAAGGGCCGCGAGACTGCGAGCGCGGCGGAATTTGCCGCCGCCGTCTCCGCCGGCGTAGACGCCGCCTACAAGGCCGTCATGAAGCCGGCCGAGGGCACGATCCTCACCGTCAGCCGTCTGGGCGCGCAGGCCGCCGTGGACTTCGCCAAGGACAGCACGGACTTTGAGGGCATGCTCGATGCGCTGCTCGCCGCCGCGCGCGAGGCGCTGGCCGACACGCAGAACATCAACCCCGTGCTGCGCCGCGCAGGCGTGGTCGATGCCGGCGGCGAGGGCTTCGTGCTCGTCATGGACGCCATGCTCGGCTATCTGCAGGGCCGCACCGCCGCCCCCGTGACCTCCGCCGCTCCGGCTGCCGCGCAGGCGCCGAAAGAGGGCGCGGACTTCTCCGAGTTCGACACCGGCGAGATCACGTTCGGCTACTGCACGGAGTTTATCGTCGCGCGCGAGAACAGCAAGAGCCCGGAGCTCCTGCGCTCGTTCCTGAAGAATCTCGGCGACTGCGTCGTCGTGGTCGATGACGACGAGATCATCAAGGTGCACGTGCACACGAACGTGCCCGGCGAGGTGCTGACCGAGGCGCTGACCTACGGCCCGCTCCAGACCGTGAAGATCGAAAACATGCGCAACCAGCACACTGCGCTCTCCGGCAAGGAGACCGAGGCCGAAGCTGCCGCTAAGGCGGAGGCCGAGCCCGAAGTGGCCAAGCCCGAAAAGCAGTTCGGCGTCGTGGCCGTGTCTGCCGGCGAGGGCATGGCGAATCTCTTCCGCGAGCTGGGTGTGGACCGCGTCGTCACCGGCGGCCAGACCATGAACCCCTCCACGGAGGACATCCTCACCGAGGTCAACAAGACCCCGGCGGAGGTCGTGTTCGTGCTGCCGAACAACAAGAACATCATCATGGCCGCCCAGCAGTGCATCCCGCTGTCGGACAAGAAGGTCATCGTCATCCCGACCAAGACCGTGCCGCAGGGCATCACCGCGATGCTCTCGTTCGACCCGGCGAGCGCCGAGGACGTCATTGAGGCGGAGATGAGCGCCGCGATCGAGAGCGTGCACACCGCGCAGATCACCTACGCCGCGCGCGACTCCGACTTTGACGGCCACAACATCCGCAAGGGCGAGTATCTGGCGCTGATGGACGGTGCGCTGCTCGGCAGCGACGCCGACCTCGACAAGGTGCTGACCAAGATCGCGGACGCCGCCAACGATCTCGACCCCGAGATCGTCTCCATCTACTACGGCGAGGACGTGCAGGGCGACGCTGCCCAGCACGCGGCCGACCTGCTCGGCGAGCGCCTGCCGATGGCGGACGTGAACGTCGTCAACGGCGGCCAGCCAGCTCGGGAAGAGCACACGTCTGAACGCCC
>ENA-UOIZ01001100-UOIZ01001100.1-human-gut-metagenome-genome-assembly--contig:-P88-NODE-1100-length-24063-cov-23.099009_pt1 | contig 24063 bp, 6 predicted proteins | sample MGYA00242336_ERZ723883 | MGnify/ENA metagenome assembly ERZ723883 | reverse complement strand
TGCGAAAATATTTGTTTTTAAATTTTTTTCAAATTTATGAGTGTGTTGAAAAAAGCAAAAACCATGCTGTATGGAATAATAGATTTTCCGCTTTGATTTGAGTGACGGCGTTTTTTCGGCGCACAAGCATTGCAAGCCTTGAAGGCTGCACGGTACGGGAGTGGGCGACAAATATCGCTTAATTGACGGGTGTCAAAGCGTTCAATCGTCTCTGTTTTCAAGTCCAAGCAAATATCCCGCCTTGACGTTGAAGGTGAGCGCAAGGTTTTTGAGATACGTTGCTTTGGGCTCGTTCTGACCTTTTTCCCAAAAATCGATTGCTTTTTGAGTTACGCCTACTCTTTGCGCGAGCGCCTTTTGCGAAAGAAAATGTTCTTCTCTCAATTCTTTAATCCGTCGGCTTAGAATATCCATTTGGAATATTTTAGTAGAAACCTACTTGAAAAGTCTTGACAAAGTAGAATTCTACTATTATTATAAATCTATCTTGATTTTTTCATACATAGAGTACAATCGACAAAATCATGAATAATACCCGAATAAATGATTAAGTCATTTATTGTATGCAAGTCATAATATATTTAAACAGCATATTTTTTCTTATGGATATGTCGCAGATTGGTGCAATGTGAAATCCTGACGAAAGCGACTCCGATTGATGTAATTCAAACGCCGAAGGCGTTTAAATATCGAGGAGGTAATCCTATGGCTAAAAAGAAACGGTTTTTGTTGCTGCTACTTGTTTGCGTGGCGGCGGCTGCGCTGCTCGTGCTTGGCGGCTGCAAGCCGAAACCTATCGAGGAAGGTCCGGAAACGGGCGTTTACTATTGCGACGCCGACGGAGAGGAGTATCAAATTGTCTTAAACAGCGGCAACAGATTCTCCTTTGTTGTTTTGGGCGACAACAAGTCGGGTACTTACGTTCTTGAAAACGGAGTTCTTACCCTGACTTTTCTCAAAGAGGAGGACGGGCAGCTCGCCGCATCGTATTCTGACGGCGGGATTGAGCTGACGTACAAGGGGGAGCGGCTTGTATTTCTGCCCAAAATTACTTATACTGTGACCTTCGACACCGACGGAGGAAGCGCGGTTGAAGCCGTGTCCGTGGTAAACGGAAGGACTGTTGACAGACCTGTCGCGGAGCCGCAAAAGACGGATTGTGTTTTTGTCGGTTGGTATAGCGACAAAAACTTTACCCGACCTTACGATTTCGGTTCCGCAATCGTCTGCAACACGACGATTTACGCAAGATTTGCCGCGGTAGTTCACGGACAGTCGGAGTACGCCGTGACTTTTGACTTGAATTACGACGGCGGCAAGCCGAGCGAAGCGGAGACTGTCGGCGGCAAGCTGCTTGAAGTTCCGTCGCCCGAGCGCGAGGGATATATATTCAAGGGCTGGTGGATAAGCATGTACGAGGACAGGGACAGACTGTCCTATATGTACGCGGACGGAATGGTTTTTTGCGAGGACACCACGCTTTTCGCCCTCTGGCAGGAAAAGGGAAGCGCGGCTTTGCCTTTGGTTTACGTCAGCGCGGAGGGTGTTTCCTGGGACGGCGTCGGCACGGCGGTCAGGCTTAAAGTAATCAACCCGCTGGGCGCAGTCATTGTCGACGAAACTATCGGCGCGACGGCGGGCAGCTCCAAAAAGCTGGATTTTGCCAACGGCATTGCAGGCGACTATGAAATCACGCTCACCGCGGGCGACGTCACGGTTTCTAGATACTACAAAAACAAGGCGCTCAACAGAGTGTCCGATTTTTCCGTTGCGGACAACGGATTGCTTATTTGGAAACCCGTGCCCGATGCTGCGAGATATTACGTCGACGTTGTGTGCGGCGACGAAAATCACGTTCACACTCATTTTGACAACGGCGCTTCGGTGTATTTCGATTTTTCTAATTGCAAAATGCCTCCCGAAGGCATTGTGTTTGTTGTTACCGCTACTGCGGAGGGCTATGCTTCGTCCGTTTCGAGAGCGTTTGTCTATCTGCGCAAGCTGCCCGTCGTAAGCGGACTGTATCTCGACACGGAGATCGACCTCTTGGTGTGGGACGCGCTTGACGACGCTTCGGATTATACCGTGTCGGTAAACGGAGGCGCGCCCGCGTCCACGGGAGGCAGAAACAGTTTCAGCCTCAAAGAGTATTCCGGCGAAATTTCCGTCGCCGTGCGCGCGTATACGCCTGGTTTCGTCCCTTCGGACGAAGCGACGTTTGCCTTTGAAAAAAATCAGCTTGCCACTCCGTCGGGGATAGTCGTATCCGCCGACAGGATAAGCTGGAACGCCGTTGCCGACGCTACGTCGTACATAGTCAATATTGACGGCAAAAACTTCGAGACTGACGAGAACTATCTGCCGTTTTCGGACACCGACGTTGCATGGTCGAAGGGCGGATATTATTCCCTCAAAATCAAGGCTGCGGGAGAATCCGAATCCAAGTGGAGCGACGAAACGGTTTTCGGCTGGCAGACGCAAGCTACAAACCTGCGCTATTTCAGAAACGTAATTTCCTGGGACTATGTCGCGGGCGTTTCCTCCTATGAAGTGAGGATAAACGGCGGTTCTGCTTTCGGTGTTGCGGGCGGAGTCAACTTCGCCGAGATAAAACTGACCAAAGCGGGCGAAAACCTGATAGAGGTCAGATGCGCGGACGAAAACACCGAGGACGAAAGCGAGCCGGTTTGGACTTCTCTCAAGGTGTGGGCGCATACGTTGAGCTTGGACGCTATGGGAGGCGAAGCGGTCGCCCCGCTTTATCTGGCGGTGGGCGACAAGGTGGAGCTTGCCGAAACAAGCAAAACGGGCTACGACTTCGGCGGCTGGTACAACAAAGAGGGCGGAGCTGCGGCAAACGGCGCGGAGTTTTCCGAAGAATATTTCCCGTTCAACGCCGACGTTGTTCTCTATGCAAACTGGGTTGCCCACGTTTATACGATAACTCTCGACTGCGGCGAGTTCGGCACGGTAGACGGACAGCGCACGCTTACCGCCGAGGTGGCTTACGGCAGCGATTTCGTTCTGCCCGTGCCCGACGTAAATTACGAAATAAAGGTGTTTACGTATTGGTGCGCGAGCGCCGACGGCTACGGCGTCGCTTACACTGACTCCGAAGGCCGCAGCAGGATAAAATGGTCCCACACCTCGGAAGACATCGTTCTTTACGCTTATTACGTCGACGCAATCGATTACGTCAGAGACGGCGACGGTTACGCCGTCAAGGCGGGACCGAGAATCTCGCAGGTTACCCATCTTATTATCCCCGCGACGTACACTCCCGTGCCGACGGACGAAAATCCCAATCCCGAAACGCTAAAAGTGGTTTCTATTCAGGACTATGCGTTTCTCAACTGCACCAAGCTTGTGAGCGTAAGCATTCCCAACACGGTAAGGACAATTTCTTTGACCGCGTTTGACGGATGCAGATATATCGAGCGTTATGAAGTGCGTGAAATCGAGGGGGAAATCGACCCAGTTTACTTCGCGCAGGAGGGCACGCTTCTTTACAGAAACATCGTCATGCAGGGAGAGGTGGAAATAGCTCTCGTGCCCGCGACGTTTACCGGAAGCTACCGCATACCCGACGCGGTGACAAAAATAACGCAGAACGCTTTTGCCAAAACCAAGCTGGAAGAAATCATCGTTCCCGCTTCCGTCAAGACGGTTGCCCGCGCATCGTTTTCAAACAGCACGACGCTTAAATCCATTGTTTTCGAGCAGTCGATAACGGAGGAAATTCCGCTTACCATGAGCGACGGAGCAATCGTTTCCTGCACCGCGCTTGTAAATCTCACGCTGCCCGCAAGACTTAAAAAGTTTGAAAAGGCAGAGCACGAGATTTTTTCGCTGTTCGGAAAACTTGAAAATATAAACATCGTCGGCTCCTTCGACAACGCAGCCTATTCGTCAATCGACGGAGTGCTGTTCAACGCGGCAAAGGACACCCTGCTTTATTATCCCGCCGCGCACAACAAGGACAGCGGCGTTTACACGCTGCCGACGGCGGCGCTCAACATTGCCGAAAGGGCGTTTTATACCAACCCGTCTTCAACCAAAATCAAGAGTACGGTCAAAGAGGTGTATTTACACGCCAACGTCCGCACGATAGGGGCGGAAGCGTTTGCGGAGTGCGACAGTCTGACAAAGGTTGTTTTTGTCGCGAGCGAGCGCCCCGCAGGCACAATGGTTATCGGCAGAAGGGCTTTCGCCGATTGTTCCAAGCTTGCCGAGCTGGTTTTTGAAGAAAGCGGGACAATGACAAGAGTTACGGAAACGACGGAACAAGGAGAAAAGGTCAGCTTTAAATTCGAATATACCAAAAGCTGCGGCGTTGCCCAAATCGGCGAGGAGGCGTTTGAGGGTTGCTCTTTGCAATCTCTGCTGCTGCCGTCCACGCTCACGGCGATAGGCAAAAACGCCTTTGCCGACAACTCGAAACTTAACGACATAGATTTAAGCCACGTGCGTTCAGACCTGCAATTCGGCGAATACGTGTTCAGAAACTGCCGTATGCTGGAAAGCGTGGAAATCCCCGACAATGTGGGGTATATACCCTTCAATTCGGTGTTTTACAACTGCACCAAGCTTAAAAGCTTTGTTGTAAGCCCCGACAATCCAAACTATTACGCGGACGAACAGGGGGTGCTTTACAACGCCGACGTGACCGAAATCGCTTATTATCCCGAAGGACTGACGGGCGACTACGTTATACCTGATACTATCAAGGTTATCGGCGGCGGCGTGTTTATCGGCAAAGCCAATATGGTTAAAATTACCATACCCGCAAGCGTTGTCAACATAGGCAACGGCGCGTTTGAAAGCTGCGTCAATCTTTCGGAGGTGTTGTTCGTTGAGGGAGAGGAGCTTCTCACCATAGGCGACAAGGCGTTTTACCGCTGTACGGCGTTAAAGAGCATCAAATTGCCCGAGCGTACGCTGTCATTGGGCGAAAACTGCTTCGACGGAAGCGGCCTGTCCGATATAGATTTCGGCGGAGTCCGCACAATAGCGGCAAACGCTTTCGGCAACACCAAGAGCTTGTCCGTCCTCACAATACCCGCGTCGGTGACGGAAATAGGCAAATACGCCTTCCGCAGCTCTGCAATTTCCGAAATCAAATTCGCTCCGAGGGCGACGGGGAAGGAAGAAACGCCTTTTGAACCTCTCAAATTGGGCGAAAGCGTATTCACATACTGCGCGTCGCTCAAAAAAGCGACTTTTCCCGACGGACTGACGAGCATACCAGACTCCACGTTCTACAACTGCGCCGCGCTCACTTATGTTTACGTACCCAAAACCGTTGCCAACGGCGACGACGTGGTTGCGGGGGTAAGCGGCTTTGCGCGCGCAATCGGTCCGCGTGCCTTCTATCACTGCGAAAGCCTTGCCGAAATCGAGTTCGGGCTTGGCGGCACGGGCGACCTTTCCTTTGCGGAAAGAGCTTTCTGGGGCTGCACGTCGCTCAAAACTCTCAATCTGCCCAACAGACTGCGCGGAGTGGAAAACGACTACGACGCTTTTCAGTTCGGGCTTAAACTCGCGGGAGGTTTAAGCAATCCCAACGCCGTCATGTGTTTCAGCGAATACGACGGACGCGACTGCGCCGCAGTCGAAAGCATAAACGTGGAGGAGGGAGGTCTTTACTTCTCCTCTTACGACGGAGCGCTGTATACGGCAGGCAGAAAGATGCTTGTGTTCTGCCCGCAGCAAAAGTCCGGCACGATAACAATCGCCAAAGAAGCGGAGACTTTCAGAGTCGGCTGCTTCTGGAACTGTCAGATTCTCTCCGCAATAGAGTTCGAGGAGGGAGGAACGGCGGATTTCGAGTTGCCGTCGGTAAGCGGCAGCTTCACCTATACGACGGACGCGCTGTTCTACAATTGCTACAAGCTGTCCTCCATAGCTTTCCCCGCGCGTCTCGTTAAAATAGGCGACAACGCGCTTTATTGGGGCGAGGCGATTGCGGGACGCTCGAATCATAACATTTCCGTCGTGACGTTTGCACCGGACTGCCGACTGAACGAAATAGGAAAAAGCGCGTTCAAAAACTGCAAAATTACGGAAATAGAGCTGCCCGCAAGCGTTGCGAAATTAGGCTCAAAGCCCTTTGAGGGGTGCAGCATAGCGCGGCTTGTGGTGCCCGACAGCCTTGCGTCGGACGGTTTTACCGACCTTGTGGCGGGCATATCGGGGCTCAAAAGCATCGAGTGCCGTTCTACCTGCAAAAACTTCACGACAATTGACGGAGCGCTTTTCTCGAAAGACGGAACGGAGCTGGTTTTCTGCCCCGCCGACAAAGTCGCGGAGGTTTACACCGTGCCTGCCGAGGTGCGGAAGATAGGCGATTACAGTTTCAAGGACAATGTAGGCGTCAAATCCGTCGTGTTTGCCGACGCGGACAAAGATTTGGAAATCGGTCAGTACGCTTTCCAAAATTCGTCAATAGAGTCCGTGACTCTGCCCGACAGACTTGTTTCGATTGCGCTGTACGCGTTTTCGGGCTGCGCGTCTCTCAAAACCGTGACTTTCGGAGACTCGTGCAAATTGTCGACGATAGGAGACAGGGCGTTTGAAAAGTGCGCGTCTCTCACGGAAATATCCATTCCCGACCTGACGACAAGCATAGGCATCTACGCGTTTTCCGAGTGTTCGTTGCTTAAAAACGTCAATTTCAGCGAAAACAGCCAGCTAATCAACATCGGTCAAAATGCGTTCAGAAGCTGTGCGGCTCTTGTCGAATTTACCGCGCCCAAGACGTTGGTAAACCTCGGCAAGCCTTCGACGACGGACACGGTGCTCGTGACCACGTCGTCCTACACGTTCTACAACTGCAAGTCGCTTAAAAAAGCGGATTTGTCCTCCTGCGCTGTTGAAAACATTGCGATGTATACTTTTGAATCGTGTGACGCGCTTGAAACGGTTTTGCTGCCGCAGGGGCTCAAAGGCATAGGACAGTATGCGTTCAGAAATTGCGTCAAACTTAGCGAAATATCGTTGCCCGAAGGGCTTGTTACGTTGAACGCTCAGGCATTTTCGGGGTGCGGTCAGTATTTCGAAAAGACGGGACTCAAAACGGGACTTAAATCGATAACCGTTCCGTCTACGGTGACGACGATAGGAAAATCCGTCTTTGAAAATTGCGCCGCTCTCGAAGAAGCGACGGTAAAGAGCACGAGTGTCGGCGAAAATATGTTTTTAGGGTGCGTCTCCCTCAAAAAAGTAACCATAGGAGCGGAGACGGAAAGCATAAAGGCTCTTGCATTTTCCGGCTGCAAATCTCTTGCCGAGGTCAATATGCAAAGCAATGTGCTTGCCGAGATAGGAAAGGGCGCTTTTCAGAACACGGCGATTACTCAATTTACCGTTCCCGATACGGTAGACACGCTCGGAGCGGGCTCGGCGTCCTCAACGGGCGCAAAGGACGGCATTTTTTACGGATGCAGTCAGCTTGAAACCGTCACAATCGGAATAAACGTCGAGACAATTCCCGACTGTATGTTTGCCGACTGCGAGTCGCTCTCGTCCGTAGTGTTCAAGGAAAACGGCAAGGTTAAAATGATTGGCAGAATGGCGTTTTTCAACTGCCGTTCTCTCAAAGAGATTGTTCTGCCGTCAACGCTCACTCAGCTGGGCTACACGGGCGCGTCTTACACGTCGTCAACTACGTATTGCAGAACCTTCGAGGGCTGCGAGTCGCTGCTGTCAATCAGTCTGCCCGAGGGCGTCACAAAAATAGGACAGGGGCTGTTCAAAAACTGCACGTCGCTGGAAAAGGTGACATTTGCCGCCAATACGCTCGGTTTTATCGCATCCAATGCGTTTTTCGGCTGTTCGTCGCTTGAAGAGTTTGTTTTCCCCGCCAATGTGGAGTCAAATTTCACTTTGGGCGCAAGCGCGTTTTCGGGTTGTTCGTCGCTTGAAAGCATTACCCTGCCCGACAACGTCAAGACAATACCCGACAACGCGTTTCTCGACTGCGTTTCCCTTGAAACGGTGCTTATGCGTTCCGATGCGGCGGGCACGGTGGGAGCAAGCGCGTTTGCAGGCTGCGTCAAACTTAAAAACGTGACGCTCTCCGACGGAATCACCCAAATCAAGCAAAAAGCTTTCCTGAACTGCGCCGCGCTTGAACAAATAACTCTGCCGCAAAGCCTGACCAAGCTTGGCAACGGCTCGACGACAAGCAACGCCGGTTACGGCAACGTATTTGAAAACTGCGTTTCCTTAAAGGAGATAACGCTGCCCGAGGGCGTGAGCATTATAGACGTCGCCACCTTCAAAAACTGCGAGTCGCTTGCAAAAGTGACGGTAAGCGGCGCTCTTACTCTGATAAGGGAGGACGCCTTCGAGGGGTGCGGCAACGTCGAATTTTGTGTCGCGGACGGCAATGTCAAAACCGAGATAGAGGACAACGCCATATATGCCGAATATACCGACTCCTTCTATTTACTGAACGACAAAGGTACCGGCACGACTTCCAAAAAGATTACCGGCACGGCTCTCGTGTATTATTTCGGCAAAGAGACGACGCTGACGGTAAGGGACGGCACGGAAATCGTCGCAAGGGCTGCGTTGAGGAACAATTCCGTTGTTGAGGAAGTGGTTTTGCCCGCGTCGGTGAAGTATATCGACGACTTTGCGTTTGCCGGCTCCGCCGTCGGAAAAATCAATCTCGAAAACGTGGATTATATCGACGGAAACGCTTTTGAGGGGTGCGCGCGGCTGACTACCGTGACGCTCACTGCGGAGGTTGTTTACTCCAAAGCGTTCCTCAATTGCACGGGGCTTGAAGAAATCAAGCTTGACGGCACAAAATTTATCAATATGTATGTATTTCAGGGGTGCACATCCCTTAAACACGTGACCGTGCCTGCAAGCGTAATAGCTTTGAATAACGAAGCATTCAGGGACTGCACCGCACTTGAAACGGCGGAAGTAAATGTGGGAAATCTAAACGGAACGGTGTCAAGCAGCGGTACGGCGGGGAACGGTTGGTTCAAAGGCTGTACGTCCCTTAAAACGGTGACGTTTGCCGACGGATTGCTGAGACTTGAAAATTATCTGTTCGAGGGCTGCACTTCCTTGACGACAATCAAATTGCCTGCGACGTTGCAGCGTCTTTCGGCGGGCTACGGCGCGTTCAAAAACTGCACCTCTCTTGTAAGTCTAACAATCCCCGCAGGTGTGACGGCAATAGAAAACAACGAATTTGTCGGCTGCGCCTCACTCAAAGAAATCATTTTCGAGGGCAGCGTAACCAAGATTGGAAACGCCTCGTTCGACGGCTGCGCCGCGCTGGACACAATCGACCTGTCGCAGGTGAACTCAGTCGGCAACAATGCGTTCAGGGGCTGCGCCGCGCTGGACACAATCGACCTGTCGCAGGTGAACTCAGTCGGCAACAATGCGTTCAGGGGCTGCGCCGCGCTGGAATACGTCAATCTGCCGCAGGCGGCGACGCTCGGCGCAAACAGCTTTGAAGGCTGCTCGGCTTTGAAGGAAGCGAGCATTCCCAAAGTGGCGAAAATAAGCAATTACGCGTTTTCAAACTGCGGCAAACTCGTCTCCGTGTCGGCGGCTGCCGCAACGGAAGCAGGGGACTTTGCCTTCTTTGGCTGTGCTTCGCTCGAAAGCATAAGCCTGCCCGAATTGAAAACTTTGGGCAAAAGCGCGTTTGCGGGCTGCTCGTCCCTCAAAGAATTTGTCGCACCCAACCTAAGCTCTATAGGAGATTACGCTTTTTGCGAGGTTTCAGAGTCGGAGGACGGAACGAGCGTTTACAACGGCTGTCCGTTGACGGGCTTGGATTTGACAAACGTCACGTCCGTCGGCAAATATGCGCTTGCCGGCTTGACTCAAATAAAGGAGCTTGTCATACCGTCGGGCGCAATGAGCGTGGGCGAAGGCGCGTTTGCCGGCTGGACGGAGGAGCAGGTGATTCGCATTGACATGTCGGAGGAGGACTGCGACTGGACGGAGGGCTGGAACAGAGATATGAAAGCAACGATTTACTGGAAATCTGCCGAAACGGAGGCAGAGGCTTAAAGGGGAAAGGCGGGGCGGACTGCTTGCTTGCCCGTTCCGCCTAAGCCGCCGCTTGCTACGGGCGGCTTGACTTGAAATAAAGGAGATAAAAAAATGTCGGTAAAAAATTTATTGTCCGAATATCGCAAAAGATTATCCAAAGAAGCATGGTTGAAATCGATTGTCTGGGGCGCGGTTTTTGCGTTTGGCGCAAACGCCGTCGCCGCGCTTGCGACCTGGTGTCTGGGAGTAAAGAGTTTGAAACTCGTTTTGTGCGTGTCCCTCGGCGTTTTCGTCGCGGTTTGGGCGGCTTCGTCGGCTTTGCTGTATTTTCTTAAATTCCGCCCCACGTTTAAAGACGTCGCGCGGCGCGTAGATGGGCTGGGACTTGAAGAAAGAGTTATCACCATGACGGAATATGAGAAAAAGGAGGACTTTTTCGCCAAAAAGCAAAGACAGGACGCTGCGGCAAAGCTTAAAAGCGTCAAATCGGGAAGCTTAAAAATAGTCGTATCCGCGGCAAGCATAATCGTTGCCTGCGTGATGCTGTTGACTGCCGGAGCCGCGACCACCGCGAGCGCGCTCAGCGCAAAGGGCATTATCAGAGATTTGCCCGGCATAGTGGAGCCTATTTTCAATCCCGAGGTTTTTTATACGATTATTTACGAAGTCGAGGGAGCGGGAGAAATCGAGGGCAACGCGGATCAGCTTGTGCTAAAAGGCGGAGACGCGGAGCCTGTGCTGGCTGTTGCCGAAGACGGCTGGGCTTTTCTGTGCTGGTCGGACGGCAGCGAGGAGCCTTACAGACATGACAAGGAGGTAATGCCCGACGGAGAGTTTTCCGAGGTGGACGAGGACGGCAACGTAATAATAACCTATTTTGCCGTGTTCACGGAGCTTGAAGAGTCCGAGCAGGACGGCAACGGCGGCGAAGGAGACGAGCAACAGCAGGAGCAGGATCAGGCTCAGGACCAACCCTCCGACGGCGAGGAGCAGGAGCAAGAGCAGCAGCAAACGGACGGCGACGGCAAGGGCGGAGAGTATCAGGACTCCAACAAGGTCATAGACGGCGACCAGTACTACGGCGACAGATTGGAAGAATATCTGGCGTTGGCAGAGGAAATTCTGGAAAACGACGGCGAAATACCCGACGATTTGAGAGAATTTATCGAGTCGTACTACGGAACAATCGAATAAAAGAGGGCTGCTTCTCATTAAGATTGAAAGATTCTTGCGGCGGGGAGCGCGAAACGCTCCCCGCTTTAAACGCGAAAAAAAGCTGAGACTTTGAAAATAAAAACGGACAAGGTGAGACATTATGGATTTATTGGTTCCAATAGGCTTGCTGGGCTTAATCGGGCTGTTGATTTTGTTGATTATTTACATATTGAAGCCCAATTATCAGCAGAAATTTGTTTCAAGCACTTATATATGGAAATTAAGCCTTAAATACAGAAAGAAAAAAATCCCGATAAACAAGCTGAGAAATCTGCTTATTCTGCTTTGTCAGGTGCTGATTTGCATAGCCGCCGCTTTGATTTTGTCAAAGCCCGCGGTCGTTGCCGAGACAAGCGTCGGACAGAACGAAAAAATAATAATCGTGGACGCTTCCGCGAGCATGCTCGCTTCCTGCGAGAGCTCCGACGACACGCGCTTTGACAGGGCGTTGAAAAAAACGCGCGAAATCGCGGACGAAACCTTAAAAGACAACGGAACGGTAACCGTTATTCTTGCGGGAGAAAAAGCGTCGTACGTGGTTAGGCGCGCGGGCGCGGGAGAGCTGTCGGAAATAGACGCATACATAAACGGAATGCAGTGTTCTCTGTGCGAGGGAGACGTGGACGGAGCCATGCTTTTGGCGGAGGAAACGCTGCGCTACAACGCCGATTCCGAAATTCTGCTTTTGACGGGCACGACCTACGTCAACGACGCCGAAAACGTGACAATCGTGGACGTTTCCGACCGATACGAGTGGAACGTAGCCGTGCTGAGCGCGTCGGCGAGACTCGAAGACAACTTTTATACCTTTGAAATAGAGGTTGCGTGTTACGGCTTGGACAAGGCTTTCGAGGTGTTCTGCGAGGTGGGCAACGTAAACGGAAAGGGAGAAAAAATAACTCTCCCCGTGCAGACGGTAAACGGACTGGACGGCATTCCGACCAAAATAGTTTACACCTCCGCCGCGCGCAATCTCGGACAGGACGTGATTCCCGTGCTTCTCACCGAAAACGAAAGAATTTACTCTTTCGACGAGGCGTATATACATATTGACGAAGCGGATTCGCTTTTGCTGGACAACGAGTTTTTCATTTACGGCGGATTAAGGCCGACGGTAAAGATTCAGTATTACAGCACGGCGTCAAACGTCTTTTTCGGCGGCGTGTTGAGGACGCTCAAGGAAAAGACTTTCGGCAGCTGGAATATAGAAATAACCGAGGTCAAGGGCAAGGATACGCCTGCAACCGAGGGATTTGATTTTTACATATTCGAGCACACCGTGCCCAAAGTTCTGCCAAAGGACGGAATAATTTTTTTGGTCAATCCCGACAGCTCGGCGGACGCGGGCTTCTCGATTGTGAGAAGAAACGTGCAGGTGACCGATTACGACGGAGACGGCGCGTCTCTTGCTATCGGAGACGGCGAGCATCCTCTGGTGCGCTATATGGACGTCGAGGGAATAAAGGTAACCCAATATTCGCAGGTGGACGAAGCAAGTCTGGAAAGATACGACGTGCTGATGTATTACGAGGGCAATCCCGTGTTCTTTGCAAGAAACGAAGCCGATTCAAAAATCGCCGTGATGACTTTCAGTCTCAATATGTCCACTTTGGCGCTCAGCGTGTATTATCCCATTCTCATTTACAATATGTTCAATTATTACCTGCCGTCTACCTTGACGGAGGATTTGTGCGACGTTTACGACACGATAGAGGTAAACGCGAGGGGCAGCGATTTGATTGTTACCGCCCCTGACGGCACGGAGCTGCTCTTCGGGGAGTTTCCCGCAAAGCTGTACATAGAAAGCTTCGGAACCTACACCCTGCGTCAACAGCTCATTTCGGGAGAAATCGTGGAAGAAAAATTTTACGCCAAGGTCGCCGCATCGCAAAGCGACATAACGCGGGAGGACGTTTTGAGCGTTCCCTTTGCCGCAAACGGCGCGCAGGAAATCATAGAGGATTTGCTTGTCTGGTTTGCCGCGGCAATCGTCGCGCTTATGTTTTTGGAGTGGGCGCTGCACTCGATTGAAGGGCTGTGACCGTGGAGGCTGAAAAATGTTGAATTTACAAGTGAATTTTTCCTGCGCATGGCTGCTGCTGCTTATTGTGCCCGCCGTGCTTCTTACGCTTCTGCCTTACTTCAAGCTGTCGAAAAAATTCAGAAAAACAAGAAACAGAATTTCCTCCGTCGTGCTGCACCTGACTGCGCTTGTCCTGTGTATTTTCGTGCTGTCCGGCATGACATTCGATTACGAGGTGCACAACTCGGAAAACGAGCTTGTGCTGGTGGTGGACGCTTCTTACAGCACCGCCGAAGAAAAACAGGCGAAGGACGATTTCGTGCGCAGCGTCATAGAAATGACCAACACCGAAGTTTACAGCCTCGGCATAGTCACCTTCGGCTTGAAGCCCGTGTGCGCGGTGCCTCTCACCGACGACTTGCGCAACGCTTTCAATCTGTATCAAAACTCCTTGCAGCCGGACGTCACTGCGACGGACATTTCGTCGGCGTTGGTTTTTGCAAGGGATATGCTTACCCATCCCGAATCCGCAAAGATAGTGCTTTTGAGCGACGGCGTGGAAACGGACGGAAAAGCCTCATCCGTTGTCAAATCGATTGTTGCGGAGGGCACGCGCATAGACAGCGTTCTGTGCGGCTCCCTGTCGGGAGAGGACGAGGTTCAGGCGCTCTCGGTGGGGCTGCCGGACAGCAATATTTTGAGAGGCGAGCAGTTTGAAATTACTCTTTCCGTTGCAAGTTCGAGAAAAGGCGAAACACCCGTCACGGTGACGTTGTTCGACAACGGTGAGGAGTGTCAAAGCGTGTCCGCTTCCGTCAGGGAGGGCGTGCAGGATATCGCAATTCCCCATTCGCTTGAAGAGGAGGGGCTGCACGCGCTGCGGTTCAGGGTAGACGCCGACGCAGATGCTGTTTCGCAAAACAACGAGCTTTATTCCTATATGTATCTAAATCTTTTCGACAAGGTGCTCATTGTGGAGAGCAGCGAGGGTATTTCCCAAGAGATTTGCGCGCTGTTGGAGGGCTACGAGGTGACGACGGTTCGTCCCGACGAAAGCAGCTTGCCCAAGACGCTTGACGAGCTGTGCGCCTTTGACGAGGTAATACTCAACAACATAGCCAACTCCGACCTGCCCGAGGGCTTTGACGAGATACTCAACCGTTACGTTTACGAGGCTGGCGGCGGACTGTTCACCGTGGGCGGAAGCGAGGGCGGCGACTCCGAAAAGGCGCACGCCTACAACAGAGAGGATATGGCGGGCACGCTTTTGCAGCGTATGCTGCCCGTCGAGGCGATAGACTATACGCCGCCTCTCGGCATGATGATAGTCATAGACGTTTCGGGCAGTATGTCTTCGGGTACGGACGTCGGCACGGTTCAGAAAATCGACGCCGCAAAAAACGCGGCGGTCAGCATGGTCAGAGATTACACCTGTCTGAACGAAAGGGATTACTGCGGGGTTATGACTTTGAGCGACGACTATACCGAGGACGCATCGCTTTTGCCCATGACGCGTCAGGACGAAATCATAGAAGCCATTTACGGCGTGGAAAAGGGCGGCGGAACGCTGTTTACGCCGGCGGTCAATCATGCGGGCATGGCTTTGAGAGCCTTGTACACGAGCGGAAGAATCGAAAAAATGCACGTCGTCATGATAACCGACGGAGGGGCGGCGGACTATGAGGACTACGTAAGCAGAGTGGAGCATTTCAACAGTCTTGGAGTTACATATTCCTTTATCGCGATAAAGGCGACAAGCGCGTCTATGGAGCAGCTCAACGAAGCGGCAAAGGTTGGCGGCGGCAAAGCGTACAATGCGGACGCGACGGATTTGACGGGCGTGCTTAAAGACGACATACGCATACCCGAAATAAAAGAGGTGGAATTCAGGGAATTTGTGCCGAATATAAACCCCGATTCCTATTACGCGACAGTCATATCGCAGGAGGAAATGCCGGCGCTTTACGGCTTTTACGGAACAAAGAAAAAAGACGATGCGGAGCTGGTGCTTTCGGGAGAGTACAACGTGCCCGTTTACGCGCAGTGGAAATACGGCAACGGGACGGTTGGCAGCTTTATGTGCGACCTTGACGGCACTTGGTCGGCGGATTTTCTGAGCGCGGAAGGCAAGGGCTCGGAATTTCTGCTGAGCGTAATAAACAAGCTGTTTCCGACTGAGGACATTCGTCCGAAAAATCTCGACGTGGTTTTAAGAGAGGAAAACTATACCACTCAGATAAGCATTTACCCCAAAATCGAGCTTAAAGAGGGGGAAAGCGTGGAGGTGTTGCTGGAAAATATGACCTCCTCGGACGCGTCCGCGCAGCTTACCGCGCCTTTGGCGGAGGAAAAATACAGCCGCGCAACTTTGTTTGCCGCGGAGGCGGGCGTGTACAGAATAACGGTGCAGAAAAAAGGCGCCGACAACGCGCCTTCGGGCAATCCGTGCGTGGTTTACAAAACCTTTTCCTATTCGGAGGAGTTTAATTTGCTTGCAAGCGACACGGACGGAGCCGAGGTGATGGAAGCAATCGCCGTATCGGGAAACGGCAAATACGAGCTTTTGTCGGAAAAGGACGCGGTAACGGTCTTTCAGGGGTTTAAGGAAACTCTGGAAAAAAGCTTCGACCCGCGCTTCCTGTTTATAATAACGGCTCTTTGCCTGTTCCTGCTTGACATAGCGGCAAGAAAATTCAAATGGAAATGGCCGCACGAGCTGATAAGAGAGCGCAGAGAAAAACTGCGGGACGCAAACGACTCTTCAAATCGAAACGAAGCGAGGAAAAAATGATGAAAAAACTTAGAGCGCCTTATCTTTTGATTTTGATTTTTTGTATGCTTGCGCTGGCGGGCTGTTCGGGAGGGCTTGGCAGACCGTCGGATTTGAAGGTAAACGAAACCGATTGGGTATTGTCCTGGTCGCCCGTCGAAAACGCAACGGCGTCCACGACCTACATAGTGGAAATAGACGGCAGGGAATACGTAAGCAGCAAAACCTCTTATTCGCTCGAAGGACTCGAAGAGGGCAGCTACAAAATCAGAGTGAAAGCAACCGACGCGTTGGGACAGACGGGAGACTCCAAATGGTCGGACGCCTTTGTGTTTACCAAGCCTTACGAAAACGGGCTTGTCTACACGTTGACAAACGCCAACACCGAATACGAGGTTACCCGTGTGGGAAGCGCGAGAGGAGATATAGAAATAGGCGACGTTTATCGGGGCAAGCCTGTGACGAGCATAGCGGAAAAGGCGTTTTACTCGTCAAGCGGAGTCAAAAGCATAGTCGTCGGCAAAAACGTCAGGGAAATCGGAGACTACGCTTTCACCAACTGCTCCAATCTCCAATCCGTGACGCTGCCCGACGGGTTAAGCGAGCTTGGAGAGCACGCTTTTCAGGGCTGCCGCGCATTGCAGAGCATAAAATTGCCCGACAGTCTCAAAGAAGTGAAAAAGAGTTCTTTTCAGTATTGCAGAAACATGACGTCCGTCGATTTGGGCGGCGGTATCCTTTCTGTGGCGGCGTCTGCGTTTTCCGATTGCGACAAGCTTTCCGAGCTTAAGGTGCCGGACAGCGTGCGCACGCTGGGCGAAAAGTCCTTTTACGGCTGCGATCTGCTTGAAAGCGTGACGCTCGGCGCCGCAGTCGACAGCATAGGAGAGGGAGCGTTTGCCTCCTGCGTGTCTTTAAAAAGCTTTGCCTTAAACCAAAGACTGTCCGCTATCGGAGCAAACGCCTTCAACGGCTGCGTCAAGCTGGCTTGTTTCGAAACGCCCGACAGCGTCGTTTCAATCGGCGAACAGGCGTTTTTCGGGTGTCAGTCCCTGTCGGACGTGGTTATCGGCTCGGGCGTTAAGCAAATAGGGGCGTTGGCTTTCGATTCTACCGCTTTGAGTCAAAGCGCAAGCGGCATAGTTTACGCCGACGGGTGGGCTGTTTCTTGCAGCGCGACGCTTTCGGAGCTTAATCTTTTGGCGGGCACGCGCGGAATCGCCGACATGACATTTGCGGGGCGCGCAATCACGGAAGCCGTGATTCCCGATTCCGTCAGGTTTATCGGAGACTACGCCTTTTACAGATGCACAGAGCTTATGTCCCTTGACGCTGGGAACGGCGTGGAGCGCATAGGCAGATACGCTTTCGACGGCTGCAAGGTGCTGGGCAGGGGCTATTTTTCTCTCGGCAGCAGCCTTAAAAACATAGAAAGCTATGCTTTCGCGCGCTGCACCGATTTGGGCAACAAGGCGTATATGGGCGACGTCAGACTGCCTTCGTCGGTAGAATCCATAGGCACCTACGCCTTTTACAACACTGCGGCGTGGAATGCCGTAGACAGCGGATTGATTTACGTCGGCAACTGGGTAGTGGGCTTTAAGGACGGGCAGGAAAGCGTGAGCATAACCATAGCCGACGGAACGGTCGGTATATCCGATTACGCCTTTTACAAAAAGACGGGTTTAGGCGCGGTGACGGTGCCCGACAGCGTAAAATACATAGGCTACGGCGCGTTTTACGAGTGTTCGTCTCTTTCGAGGGTGTACATGGACGTATTGGCGAGCAATCTCCTTGAAATAAGCGACTACACCTTCTACAAATGTTCGAGCTTGAAGCAGGTAGACATTCCGCTCGAAGTGGAAAAAATCGGACGCTCCGCGTTTTACAAAAGCGGAGTTGTGGTGGCGAAAATTCCCGATTACGTGAAAGAAATCGGAGCGTATGCCTTTTACGGCTGCGGAAACCTCATCGAAGTGAGCTTCGGACAGTCCGCGCGGCTGGAAACCGTGTCGGACTATGCGTTTGCAAACTGTGCGTCGCTCGGTTCGTTTTCCGTCCCGTCTTCCGTTTTCGACATAGGAGAAAAGGCGTTTTCCGGCTGTTCGTCGCTTGTTTCGGTTGCGTTGGGCGCAAATCTGACCCGACTCGGAGAGGGCGCGTTTTACAATTGCGCCGCGCTCGAAAGCATTGTTCTGCCCGACAGTCTCAAAGAAATCGCCGACAAGACCTTTTACAAATGCGCGTCGCTTGCTTCGGTGACAATGGGCGGCAGCGTCGAAAGAATAGGCGAATATGCCTTTTACTCCTGCAATTTGCTTGAAAGCGTTGTTCTGCCCGCGTCGTTGCGCAGCTTGGGCAGCTACGCGTTCAGAAGCTGCGCGTCGCTTAAATCGGTTACACTCAGACAAAGCGTGGAGGAAATAGGCAGCCATGCGTTCAACGGCTGCAAATTTCTCACGCTTTACTGCGAGGGCGAAAATGCGGGAGGAAAGTGGAGCGCCCGCTGGAACTCGGGCTATCGTCCCGTAGTGTGGGGCTGCGATTTGTCCGAAAACGGCGATTACGTGCTGTCGTTTACGGTAGGCGAGTCGTCAATTGAAAACAAAACGGCAAGGAACGGATTTTCCGCACCTTACAGAGAGGGATACCGATTCGACTGCTGGACGGTAAGTACGGCGGAGGGACAAAAAACCTTTGCCGCGTCCCTTACGGCGGATTTGCCGCAGGGCGCGCTTGCGGTCGCGGTGTGGAAAACAGCCGCGACCGATTCGGAAAATAAAACGGATACTGCTGCGGAACAATCCGAAGCATAAAACCATACTATTCACTTTTCAGACGGAGGTAAGAAAAAATGAAAAGAAGGAGCAAATGTACGGCATTTTTGATTGTCGCATTGGCGTTGCTGCTTGCGTGCGCGCTGCTTGCGGGCTGCGAAAGCAAGGTAACGCTCAAATTGGTGACGTATGACGGCAATTTTACGGTGCTGGAAGGCAAAGCGGGAGAAATTGCGGATTTCCCCGCGGTTATGCGCGACGGATACGCGCTCGAAGGCTGGTATGAGGACGAAAACTTTGTCGGTCAGCCCGTCGGTCAGGCGGTGTTTGAAAAGGACAGGACGTATTACGCCAAATGGGTAAAGACGTATGCCGTCACCTTCGAGCTTGACGGCGGCGTTATGGAAACCGCTTCGGTTTTTCTGCCCGAGGGGAAAGAGCTTCTTGCCGCGCTGGACGGACTTGTACCCGTCAAGGGTGAGTACCGCTTCGGCGGCTGGTATATCAACGGCAGAGCGCTTGCGGAGTCGGACAAAATGCCTGCGGCGGACGTTGTGCTGACAGCCAAATACATGGCGGAGTACAAAATAAACGTATATTTGCAGGAGCTTAATCTTGCCGACTATGCTTTCGAGGAGGGCTATTCTTCGGGCTATGCCCTAATCGGAGAGGAGTTTTCTCCCGAGCTTTCGGTAAAAGGCTTTTCTTTGAGCGGCGGAGCGGAGCAGTCCCGCGTAATAGACTCCGATTCCTCCAAAAATGTTTTCGAGCTTAGATTTGACAGAAACAGCTACGGGCTTTGGTTTGTCTCCAATTATCCCGACGGCTCGGGACGGAACGAGGAGGAGCTTGCCTATACATATCTTTACGGGGAGGAAATAGATTTCCCTAAGTCCGTGCCCTTCGAGGCGGACGGTTACAGGTTTTTCGGCTGGGGCGCCTACACGAATTCGGACTTTGACGAGGCGATAGAGGAGGAAAATTTCGAGCTTGCGGAGGACACGGTGCTCTACGCAATCTGGAACAAGGGCTACACCGATATGTTTTCGGGAGAGGACGAAATTTTTCTCATGCGCGACGGCACGGGCAAAGCCGTTTTGTGCCGCGGCGGAGTGGATATTGAAGGCTCTTACAACGAAAAAAAGGATTGGTACCAATTTGAAAGCCCCACGACGGGGTATGTGCTTAACGCGCGGATAAACGACAACGGAACCTTTGTTTTTTACGCCAACAGAAAGGGCGAATACTTTTTGTTCGAGCCGACGGGCATTGACAGAAACGTGACGCTCGCTCTCGACGACATGAACGGCATAGAGCTTTACCGCACGGGAGAGGGCGACAGACAGTATCTCGAAGGGGAGTATTTTATAGACGAAAACGGCTATTATCAAGCTCTCTTTTCCGACGGAACGGGCTTTGTGTTTTTGCTGGGAACGGCGACGGAGCCTGCAAACGGCGCAAAAACAAATGTTTTCAGAATAAGGGGAGAAGAAGCGAATTGGGGCGTGCTGCCTTACAAGGCGGTTTATTATCCCGTCGTCACGCTTGACGGGTTCGGTTATGCCCTTGTTTCGCAGCAGCCCGACAGCACGGCTTACGCCGCTTACGTTATCGACGGCGACGTCTTTACGCTTTACGACACCGCAAGCGGAAGCGTAATTCTCACCGCAAGGGCGGGCAGTTACGGCGGAACTATGGGCTACGAGCCTTATGTCGCCGAGTTTGATACGACTTTTACGCGCGAAGACGGCGCGACGCTTACTACCGACGGCTGTTCAAACGCGGTTTTTGTCAAAAACGGAGATTCCTTTGTCGGCAGCTACGAGATTAAAAGCTCCCTTGTGGGCGGCAGCCTGATAAGGGTGGTTTCGTCGTCGGGAAGCGTAAGGGTGTTCAGAGTTTTTGAAAAGCAGGGCGCGTCGGGAGCCGTTCTCACGTTTGAAGAAAAGCACGCGGATTACGCCGAGTATCTTTACGTAAGCGACGACGGCAGACTGGACGGCGTGCCCTTCCTTGTAGTCAACGGCGACGGAACTGCGGCAATGTACGAGCAGAACGCGCAGGGAAATACGGAAATGACTTCTTCGGGAGTTATACAAAGCAAGGACGGCTTTTATCTTTACACCGTGACGGAGCAGACCGCCGATTGGTCAGTCAACCGTTTTGCCGCACTGCTTGTAAATTTTGACACACATTCCACTTCTTACGACGTGTATTACGTGGTAGGCTCCGACGACGGAGAGGAAACGACGGACTATTCGACGATTTATTTGGACGGAGAGGGCGCCAAGCTGACAATCGTTTCCTGCTTTGCCGTTTTCGAGGACGCGGACGGAAACGTCGTGTCCGGCGTGTTTAGTCAGGGACCGGATTTCATAAAGCTGGGCAACGGCGAAAGTTATATTTATTTCCGTATCGACGAGCAAAACGGCACGTTTGTGCGGTTGGCTTACGAGCCTGCGGTGCTGCTCATGAAGAAAAACGGCTCGACCGTTTCGTCGTCCATGCTTACCGTAAACGGAGTAAAGTACGGCGACGGATACGAAGCGGCGTTTACCGAAAAAATCGACGGCGTTTCGGTAACGGTGTACGGATACTATACGCTTGAAACGGTGGATACGGCGGGTGCGGTGTTCGGCGTTTACACCTTCCGCTCCGAGGAAAAAACATTTAAATTTGTCGTCAGCGCGTCGTCTTCCGCAGTTTATTTTCATTATTTCGAGCTTGACGAGGTGATAACGTTCGGCAAATACGACGAGCTGTCCGACGACAGTCAGGCAACCTCCCGTGCGGAATTGCAGCTCACCGACGAAAAGTATGACGACGGAAAAGCGATATTGGTTTACGTCGAGGGTGAAAACAACATAAAGGGCACGTTCGCTTCCCGCGAAACTGTTGCCTTCGACAGGTTTAAGCAGACGGTTTACACCTTTAAGGCAACGGAAGGAGATTTTACCTTCGACTTTACGCTGATTGACTCGTATTTCCGCGTTTGCGCTCCCGATTCGTCGTTTACGGCGGCAGACAGCAGCACGCTGCAGCTTGACGGCGCAACGCACACGGCGAGATATTGGGACACCGAAAACGAGTATTTCGGCTATTACGTCGCGGCGCTCAACGTGCTGGACGAAAACGAAAAAGCCGTCGCCATGTCGATAAACGGAGAGGAGCGCGTTTTTGATTTGAACGGCTCGGACAATTCGTTCAGCATCAGAGGGCTAGAAGAGGGGGCTTACCTCAAAGTGGAAAACAATATCCCCGACGGCGAGGTGATTGTTTTTGACGGACACGGCAACGCAACGCTGAAAAAGTCCGACGACTCGGAAATTCAAGCCGTCTACACGTTTGCAAACGGTTTGTATACGATTGCCTTCGACGGCGGCGAGTACGTGGGCGAAACGGGGTTGTTTGCCGCCGACGGAAACGAGTATTACGCTTTTCTGTTCTATTCGGACAAAATTGCGGGCGCGTATCTCGACTGCGACGACCTTTCGGTTGTCAGACTGGACGAAACGGGCAACGCTTTGCGATACAATTCGGACGGACGCTCCGAAACGGGAAGATACACGGTTTTAAGCGACGGACTTTTCTATTTCGAGTCGGAAACGGGCAGCTCTGCGCTGTACGAAATCTGTGCGGACGGACAGGTGTCAAGGTCGAGCTTTTCCGCGACTTACTACGCAAGCGATTTCGCCTCAATCGTCTTTTATTCAAACGGAGTGGTGCTGTTCAACAACGCTTCCGCAATGTTTTACAGCTATGACGAAAGTTCGCAAAAAATTTACACCTACACGCCGTCGGACTCTTCGGAAGCAAATGCTTACGGCTTTGTAGCGGAGGAGTTCGACGAGGAGGACGGCAGCATAACCTATACCGACCCCGCAGACAACGTCACGAGAACATATATGCGCTTTGACGGCAAGTACACCGTTTTAGAGGACGGCAAGGGCGGCAAACTCGAATTTCAGTCCGTCGGAGGAGCCGAGTTTACCGTAGACGCGGTTTACACCGACTCGACGGGCAAACAGACTCAGTATTATTTTCTGGTTTATTACGGCGATTCCGGCGTCGAGACCATGCTTGCCTGTCTTGCTACGGGAGCGCTGAACGGCAGCGTTTCGGATTATCTGTTTACCGTCAACTACTTCATCGAAGTGAACCTGACCGAAAAAACTTTCGCCTTTGACAGCGAAAAGTATATTTACGGTCTGACGGCTTACGACTACACCTATGTCGAGCTGCTCACGGTTTACGGTTCTGACCTCGCGTTTTTGTTTGAAGGAGCTTACGGATATATCAACGTCGTTGCGGACGTTGCGGACGGCAAAACGGTTTATTCCGTTTCGGGAAGCTTCAATTTTATAAAGGACTCCGACGGCAATCCGCTGAGATTCACCGACGGTACGCTGAGCAAAGCGGGCTTTATAGACGCGCAGGCCGAAGGCTTCGGCAATCTGTTCGCATCAGAGTTTGTTGCGGCGGACGGCAACACTTACCACCTGAATTTTTATCTGGCGTACAACCGAAACGTGCAGCAATTCGTGTATATAATTCATTCCTGCACTTTGGCGGAGGAGATATTCAGGTCGGACGACGGCAGTGCGGTGTACAGGGAAACTTTCCTTTATTCGTCTGCGTTCCGTTTCGTCAAGGGAGAAAACCCGCTCACGGGAGAAGTGGAATATTACGCCAAAGGCGACGAATTTTATCCTACGCTAAGCTACAGAGGCGAACCCGTCGCGGTTTACAATTTCGAGGAGGAGAGCGAAACTCGGTGGATATTCTATTCGAGAGAGTACGCGGGGAACGCATATTCGGATTTCAGATATTGTTTCGACTTCGTTTCTGACGGAGAGGGCAACGTCGAGTCGGGCGTTCTGGTGCGTTATGCGGAAAGAAACATCGCGTCGGCGCTTGGCGACGCAGCCCGCGTCGTTTGCGACGAGGAAACGGGCGAGGCGCTTGAAATAACGGCTCTGATTGTGGACGACGTTTATTTTGAAGCCCTGTCGTGTGTCGACAACGGAGACGGAACCTTTACCGTCGTCACGTCGGAGGGTACCTATACCGTTACCGTTCACAAAAACGAGGACGGCGAGGTTGAAAGGGTGAGCATAGCCTTAAACAACGACTGAATCAAATCTGCAAAAAAATCAAATAAACACGGAGATAGGACATGGTAACAGAGAAAGAAGTAGTAAAATTCGGGGAGCAGTGTGCGAATATATTTGCGCAGGTATCGAGGGACG
>ENA-UOIZ01001086-UOIZ01001086.1-human-gut-metagenome-genome-assembly--contig:-P88-NODE-1086-length-24351-cov-76.414760_pt1 | contig 24351 bp, 20 predicted proteins | sample MGYA00242336_ERZ723883 | MGnify/ENA metagenome assembly ERZ723883 | reverse complement strand
CGCCCTCGCTGTGACCCAGTGCCTCGGGGTTGATGGTCTGGGTGTTGGAGATGCCATCCAGCGCCCAGTGGTAGGGCAGCTTTGCCACAGAGTTCAGCGAGGCCAGCAGACCGTTCTGCTCTGCACCGTAGCTGGGGGTAGCGCCGGGGGCAAACGGAGTGAAGGCAGCGCGGCCGTCCGGCAGAGCGCCGGTGTACTTGCCGTACACCACGTTGGAGGTGATGGTCAGGATGGAGGTGGTAGCCTCGGAGTTGCGGTAGGTGTGGCGCTTCTTGATCATCTCAAGGAAGGTCTTGAGCAGCCACACGCCGATCTCGTCGGCGCGGTCGTCATCGTTGCCGTACTTGGGGAAGTCGCCCTCAGTCTCAAAGCCGGTGGCAAGGCCGTTTTCATCGCGCACCACCTTCACCTTGGCGTACTTGATGGCGCTCAGGGAGTCGATGACGTGGGAGAAGCCTGCAATGCCGGTGGCAAAGGTGCGGCGCACATCGGTGTCGATGAGGGCCATCTCGGCTTCTTCGTAGTAGTATTTATCGTGCATGTACTGGATCAGGTTCAGCACGTTGACGTACAGGCCGGCCAGCCAGTCCAGCATCTGGACGTACTTGGGCAGGACTTCGTCATAGTTCAGGTACTCGCTGGTGATGGGGGCATAGTTGGGGCCGCACTGCTCGTGGCTCTTCTCGTCCACGCCGCCGTTGATGGCGTACAGCAGGCACTTGGCCAGGTTGGCGCGGGCACCGAAGAACTGCATCTCCTTGCCGGTCTGGGTGGCAGACACGCAGCAGCAGATGGAGTAATCATCGCCCCAGACGGGCTTCATCACGTCATCGTTCTCGTACTGGACGCTGCTGGTGTTGACGGACACCTTGGCGGCGTACTTCTTAAAGGCCTCCGGCAGGGCAGAGGAGTACAGCACGGTCAGGTTCGGCTCCGGTGCGGGGCCCATGTTTTCCAGCGTGTGCAGGAAGCGGTAGCAGTTCTTGGTGACCATGCTGCGGCCGTCCATGCCGATGCCGCCCACTTCCAGCGTTGCCCACACGGGGTCACCGGAGAACAGCTGGTTGTAGCTGGGGATGCGGGCAAACTTGACCATGCGGAACTTCATGACCATGTGGTCGATGAGCTCCTGTGCCTGACTTTCGGTCAGAATGCCCTTGTCCAGATCGCGCTGGATATAAATGTCAAGGAAGGTGGAGATGCGGCCCACGCTCATGGCGGCGCCGTTCTGGGTCTTGATGGCGGCCAGATAGCCGAAGTACAGCCACTGGCAGGCCTCCTTGGCGTTCTTGGCGGGCTGGGAGATGTCGTAGCCGTAGGCCTCGGCCATCTTCTTCATGCCCTTCAGGGCGTTGATCTGGCGGGCGATCTCCTCGCGCAGGCGGATGACATCGTCGGTCATGGTGCCGTCGCCGCAGTTGGCGAAATCTTCCTGCTTGAACTTGATCAGGGCATCGATGCCGTACAGGGCCACGCGGCGGTAGTCGCCCACGATGCGGCCGCGGCCGTAGGTGTCGGGCAGGCCGGTGATGATGTGGGTGTGGCGGGCAGCCTTCATCTCAGGGGTGTAGGCATCGAACACAGCCTGGTTGTGGGTGCGGGTATAGTCGGTAAAGATCTTGTGCAGCTCCTCAGACGGCTGGTAGCCGTAGGTGGTGCAGGCCTGCTCGGCCATCTTGATACCGCCGTAGGGCATAAAGGCACGCTTGAGGGGCTTGTCGGTCTGCAGGCCGACGATCTGCTCCAGATCCTTCAGGTTTTCGTCGATGTAGCCGGGGCCGTAGGCGGTCAGGCCGCTGACGACTTCGGTCTCCATGTCCAGCATGCCGCCCTTGGCGCGCTCGGCCTTCTGCAGCTTCTGCAGGGCACCCCAAAGCTTATCGGTAGCCTCGGTGGGGCCTGCCAGAAAGCTTTCGTCGCCGTTATAGGGGGTGTAGTTTTTCTGGATGAAGTCACGCACATTGACCTCTTCCTTCCAGATGCGGCCTTCAAAGCCTTCCCACTGTTCAAACTGGATCATTGGAACCTCCTTGCTCCATTACGCAGTTAGCGTTTTCTAACTATTGAGCCTTTGAAAAACCGCTCTGTCTGGGCGGTTTTCTGGGGGCGAAACGGTCTTGCGCTGCCGACAGCGGCAGCCCTTACTACAAGGTGTAGACAAAAATAAAAACCTGCCCACAAAATCTTGCGTTATTATAATAGCAAGAACCGCCTTAAAAAGCAATAGAAAACAAGTGGGTTTTCTTCCAAAGCAAGGGGCTTTCTTTGGGCAGAATGTAGAAAAAACGCGGAAACCCTGTCAACGCACATCGTTTGCGGAAAAAAATGCAAATGAAGGGTTGACAAGACTAACCGTCTGTGGTATGCTGTTCTCGCAACGAGGTTAGACGAACCTAACCGATTCGCCGGACTACGTTGCACCAGAAAAGCAGATGCGCCTGCAAAAGCATCTGTGAAAAACCGGATTTACGCGGTACCTCCATACCGTGTAAGCCCCATTCCTCCATTCCATTCTCTTTTTTCAAGTGAGATGCAGCTTCGTTTGCTCTGCATCTCGATGCGCGGCATTCGGTGTGATTGGTACCGCACCGTGTGCGAAGAAAACAAAAACGGGACATGCAGCTTGACCACCTGCATGCCCCGATTTTTGTTTTTAGAAGGGTTAGTTTACGATCTCCATCAATTTCTGGTACACGTCCTCGGCCCCACCTTTGACCGAGACGAACTGGCTGTTCACGATGGCAACGCCGTCGGAGTAGACGGTGAACAGCAGCTGGTGATTCTCCGCATCATCATAGTAGCTCACGGTGACGGACCCCACCGGGAACTCATGGCTGTAGGAGGAATAGTTCTGGTTGAGCTTTTTGCTGCACTTCACGCCGGAGAGCAGTTCGGCCACCTGCTGATAGACTGCGTCGTCCGCCGAAAGCACCTGATACTCCATCTCGTTGGAGCTGACAAAGTTCTTCTGGTACTCCACCCGGACGCTGGCCTGGGTGCTGGCGCTGATCTTGGACGCAAGGTCGATCCTGGTGGAAGGGAAGATGAGCACCAGTGCCAGCAGCGCCAGCAGCACGATGCCGAACCGGTAGAGGATGCTTTTGTCTTTCATGCGCGCTCACGCCTCCTTTGGCGGCTCCATTTCAGCCAGATGCCGCTGGGCGAAGAAGAAGCCCACGGCACTGGCGGCGAACACGACGTAATAGCTGGCGATGCGGTAGAGCATGAGCACGCTCATCACCTCACCGCTGGAAAGAAAGCTGCCGAACACCAGCAGGAAGGCTGTTTCAATGGAGCCCATGCCGGCCACGTTGGGCAAAGCGTTCGAGAGGAACAGCATCAGGCTGGTGAGCAGCTGCACCTGTGCAAAGCTCAGCGGCGAAAGCCCCATGAACCGGATGCACAGGTACGGCAGGCAGAACAGCCCGAACAGCTTGACGGCCTGCAGGGCGAAAATTTTTGCGCAGCGGGGTTTATCCGCCAGCAGGCGGCGGCTCTCCTCGCCCAGAATGTCCAGCTGCCGCTGCCAGTCGGCCCGGCGCTGCTGCCATTTTTCGGTCTTGGGCAGAAACTGCATCAGCCAGCGGGCCAGGTTCTGGATCAGCGGCGACACGCACACCAGCACCAGCACCACGAGAATGGCCGCTACCACAGCGTATGCCATGGGCAGATAGTTCAGCACGCCGCTGGTGTTGGCGGCCAGCCACTTGTGCTGCAAAAGCAGCATCACGGTGGCGTAGAGCAGAACGGTGGTCTTGTGGAACACATATTCCAGTGTCATCAGGCCCACGCCCGGGCCCAGCGGCAGGCCGCAGCGGTGCAGATACCAGGTCTGCACCGGCACGGCACCGGCACCCAGGGTGACCACATTGCCAAAGGTGCCGCACCACGCGGTGTCGATGCCCTGCCAGAGCTTGAAACCCGGCACACGGCTGCGCACGATCACCCACGCCACGCATCCTTCCAGCAGCGGGTAGCTGATGCCGATGGCCAGCACCACCAGCACCTGCCATGCCGACAGCTGCGCCAGCGCCGCGGTGATCTCGGCCCAGTGGTCCTTGAACATGAAGACGATGATGCCGGTGAGCGCCAGCAGGACCAGCAGGGAGATGACAGTCTTTTTGCGGGAAGGCGTGGCAGAGGTGGGCTGGCTCATGGGGGGTACAGGCTCCTTTCGGGGAAAATGATTTGATAAAAGTATAACACAGGCCGGGCGCGTTTTTGTGAACGGAACGGGAACTTTCTTGTGCAATTTTTGCAGAATGATAAAAACGCAAAGGCCGATGCAGTGCATCGGCCTTTGCGTTTACTCTGTCATTTCGTTCACCAGACGGGTGAGGGTGGCAACGTAGGCTTCGTTGGAATAATAGGTCTCGTACATCTTCCGGCAGGCGGCCTTCATGGCGGCCAGCTTTTCCGGGTGGAGGATGGCATATTCCAGCGCCTGCGCCAGCAGGTCCGGGTCGTCATCCTTGTAAACGAAGCCGTCCACGCCCTCGGTGACGAGCCCGGCGGTGCCGGTGTGCTCCGACACGATGGACGGCTTGCCGAAGATCAGGCCCTCGGTGACGAAGGTGGGCATGGGGTCATCGCGGGAGGCGCACACCACGCAGGCGCACTGGTCCATCAGGGATTTGATCTCCGGGCGCTCCAGCCGCTTGCGGTAGAACACGGTGTCCGGGTAGTCCTCCACGAGGGTGTCCACGGTGTTCTTGATGTCTTTATCGGCGGCCTTGCCCACAAAGAGGAAGGCTGCTTTCTGCCGCACTTCGGGCTTCAGCAGGCGGATGGCGCTGCAGAAGATGTCCTGGCCTTTGCGGGGCTCGAAGGAGCCTACGGTGACGAACAGCGGCCGCCCGCCCGCATAGGAGATGTCGTAGACGGGGAAGGACTCCTGCGCGTAGTCCGGCAGGCCGTAGATGAGCTGCTCGATGGCAAAATCCGGCCGGACAGAGTGCATGGCGGCGGTGGCGTGGGAGCCGACGGCGCAGACCTGCACATTGTGTTCCAGTGTTTTCGGGATCTGATGCGCGATGAAGGGGTAGCCTGCAAAGGCGTCGTGCAGCCACCACAGCACCGGCACGAAAGAGCCGTTCAGGGTGCGCACGGCGGCGGCTTCCACCACCGTGTTGGCCAGCACGAAGTCGGCACTGGTGGCAAGGCCCCACAGCGCCGAGTGCATCACGCAGTCGCTTCGGGTGACGACGGCGGCCCCGGCGTCCAGGAACAGCGGCAGTGAGCCCTCGTCCGAAGGGCCCAGCACCACCACTTCAAAGCCCATGCTGCGCAGCACGGGCACGGCGCTCACCAGCACGATGGGCGCACCGGTCATGGTCAGCTCGTGGCTGAGGATGACGGCGCGCTTTCCGCCGGCCGAGAACACATCGTCGGCGCACAGCTCCCGACGGAAATGCAGCAGCGCCTGCGGGATGCGCTGGCAGTTCTCCGCCATGGCGGTGGCCAGGCGCAAAAGCTCCGTCACGCTGTCTTTGCCGCGGGCGGCGGCGCGGATGCGGTCCAGCAGCTGCCGCGACACCATGGCGCACCGGCTGCAGGGGATGTGCTGGGTGCTCAGGTAAAGGGCGGTGGCCCCGTCAAAGCCGAAGACGGCGTCGCACACCGCAAGGTCGGCCCCGGCCTGCAAAGCAGCGGCAAAATAGGTCAGGGCGGTGGAGGTGCACTCCACATCCTCGCTGACCAGCAGCACGCCTGCCACAGAATCGGTCAGCTCGCCCTCCAGCGCCGTCACCAGCCGGAACTTGCGGTGCAGCTGGTTCGCCAGCGAATTTTCCAGCGCCAGATGGCGGCCGGGGGCGTAAACGAGCAGATAGCTGCTCTGGGTATCGGTGTACACCTGCTTCGTCAGCTGTCTGCGCTGCAGGGCACTGTAACTGCTGTACATCATGCTACACTCCTCTGCGCTCAGATCAGCCGTGGAACAGCCTGCGCAAAGCGCGCAGCGGGGCGGTCAGCTTCCAGCTGCTGCTCTCGTACAGGTTTTCCAGCGAGGTCTCGTAGGCGGCGCGGCTGCTCTGCAGCTCAGCCAGCTGGTTGTTCAGCCGGGTGATCTCGGCCCGGGAGGCCTGCAGCTGCTCCAGCACATCGTTCTTTTCCGCTTCGGCCTGCAGCTTGATGGCGTTCAGCGCTTTCAGCAGGGCTTTGCCGGGCTGCTCGTGCTGGAAGCGGTCCAGCGGGTAGTAGTGATAGGTCACCGCGAACTTCAGCCCGGCGGCAAAGGGCACGCTGCTTTTCACGGTCAGGTTCGGGTCCACATCCCAAAACAGCAGGCAGTCGTCCTGCAAACGGATGCCGTTGGCGGCCCGCAGCTCCAGCCGGTCATCCGAGATGCTCAGGTCGGTGACGCAGCAGGCCAGCTCGCCGGGGTCCAGCCGCAGGGCCCGGGCATCGGTGGGCAGGGTGAACACGGCCGACACCTCGTGGGTCAGCTCGTCGTAGGCGTCTTCGGTCGCGGTCAGGCATTCCCGCGGGGAAAAGCCGGAGCCGGAGTCATAGAACAGCTGCGGCAGGGTCAGGGCAGCGGATTCGGTCTCGCTGCTGTGCTTTGCCAGCGCAGCCTGATAGGTCAGGACCTGCTGCTCCAGCTCCAGGCACCGCTCGGCCAGCCGGGACACCCCCTCGTCGGAAAGCTTGAGCTGCTGCTCCAGGTCGGCGGCACGGCTGCGGGCCGCCGCAAGGGTCTCGGGAACATCGTGGTTCATGGCAGGATCCTCCTCATGATTTTATGGCATGGCTGCATCCGCAGCAGCCGGGAGTGCGTTCAGTGCCGGGCGGTGTAATGCTGCACGGCCGGGGTGCGGCGCCGGGCCGGAAACAGCTTGATGACCAGGGCACGCCGGGCCTGCAGCAGCAGGCACACCAGCCAGATGGAGCCCATGGATACCGCATACTGCAGCCACATGCCGAGCAGCGGGCGTCCCTCGAACTTTGCCACGAACAGGTACCAGGGGATGGCGATGAGCTCGATGGTATGTACGCAGAAGATGTTCAGGCTGCGCCGGCCCACGGCCTCCAGAAAGCGCACCACAGGCCCGCGGCTCCGGCTCAGCCGCAAAAACAGCCGGATGAACAAAAGGCCCGCTGCGCCGTCCAGAAAGATGCTGACCGGCCCCAGCGACCACTCGGCCAGCGAGATGCAGTCGGTGGTGCGGGTGGCAATGGAACCCACGGCGATGAGCGCAGCGGCGGCAATCAGCCCGGCCCGCAGCCGCGGGGAAAGGGGCTGGTCCAGTAGATGATGCTTTTTGGCGAGGAAGCCGAGGTAGAGGTACGGCACCACCACGGCCCCCTGCACAAGGCAGAAAGGCGGCTTCCACACAAGGCTGGTGCCCCAGCCCAGCAGGGCGCAGCCTGCCACGGCCCAGGGAACATACGGCTCCGGGAAGATGTTCAGGATCACATCCAGGAAGATCCAGCCCGTCAGCAGCGCCAGCAGGTACCACATGGGCCCGCAGGAGAAGAACTCCTGCCCGGAATAGATGGCCGTGTGGGGCAGCCCCAGCACAAAACCGCCCGTGACCTTGATGGACTCCCCAATGGTCCCGGGCAGGTACTGGAACGACTTATAATGAATAAAAAAGTGCAGCACGCAGGTGAAAAAGGCGGTGTAAAGATAGGGCTTGAGCAGGGTCTTCAGCTGCTGCTGGATGCACTTGCCGATGGAGCGCTTGCGGAAGCCGTAGCCGCTGGCGATGAAAAACGCGGCCATGAGCGCTTCCCGGTAAATGAACGGAAAAAAGGCGGTCAGTGACAGGCCGCCGGAGGTCGGGATCGAATAAAGCTCTGCGGTGTGCGCAAAGACGATGGTCAGCATACCGGCACCCTTCAGCATGTCGAACATGCCGATGGAGCTGACGGTACGGGGTCTGGTACCTTCCATGAACGTGGGTCCTTCCTTGCGCCGGGGGTGCCCCTTGAAGCCAATCGCAGCGCAATGTGTAAGAATTGATCAAAAACCGGTGGTTTTTAAAGCTAGTATAATGCTTTTTGTGCAGGCTGTCAATTTTGAATTGCACTGCACCGGGGGCGGACTGTTGTCTTTTCCCATAAAAAGAATACCACACGGCCGCATTTATCGCAACGAAAGGGAGAATTTGTAAGCAAAACGCCGAAAGATAGGCAAGAGAATATTGCCAATATTGGAAATTAAATGTTGCAAAAGCCTTGCATTGCCGAACACAGTATTGTATACTGGGCACAGTTGGAAATGTCTGGAAAGGCCTGCGCAAGGTAACGCAGGCGCACCGGACGGGATGATAAATTATGGAGGCTGAAATGATCACTTCACTGTATCAATCGCTTTGCAATATGGAAACCAACATCGCAGACCGCGTGGCGCTGCGCTGGTATGATGAAAAGACTGGGAGCGTGGCAGTGGTGCACTACGCAAAGTATGCCCAGGACCTGCGCCGGTTCGTGGCTTTTCTGCGGGCCGAGTACGGCGACGTGCACGGCAAGCGGGTGGACATCCTGGCCCGCAACAGCTACGAGTACGTCATCTGCATGTACGGCACGGTCATTGCCGGTGCGGTGGCTGTGCCGCTGAACCTGGGCAAGGACTGGGACGGCATCTCCTACGAGCTGGGCCTCACCGAGCCTGTGTGCATCCTGCACGACGGCGAGTTCGCCGAGCGGGAGCCGGAGCTGGAAAAAGCTTACGGCAGCATCCTGCAGCCCATGGACGCTTTTTCTGCCTATGAGCCCGCCCAGGATGTGACCGAGGTGGAGGATCTCTCGGCTCTGGCCTTTATCATGTTCACCTCCGGCACCACCGGCCGCAGCAAGGGCGTCATGCTGAGCCAGAAGAACCTGTTCAGCGCCATGCCGGCCTTCCTGGACCCCTTTGATGATGTGAAGAGGTACACGGGCTGGAACACCGACGAGTTCTCGTCCCTGTCCGCCCTGCCCATGTTCCACATCTCCGCCATGACCAGCCTTGTTTCGTGGAGCATCACCGGCCACTCCATCAACCTGTGCAACAACCTGAAGTATTTCTACCGTGATTTGGGTGCCATGCACAGCGAGGTGATGGCAGTGGTGCCGGTGCTGCTGAAGAGCATCTACAGCGACGTGATGAAGGGCCGCCGCGACCGCCTGAACGGTCTGTGCGTGCTGACCTGCGGCGCTGCCATGTTCGACCCCAAGATGCTGAGCGATATGATGGAGAAGGGCTTCTTTGTGGCCCAGATGTACGGCCTGACCGAGACCTGCGGCGACGGTGCATGGAACTCCTCGCAGGAGGCAAAGCACCTGACCAGCGTGGGCCATGTGGACCTCAGCTGTGAATACAAGCTGGACGACGGCGAGCTGTGCATGCGGGGCGACCCCATCATGCTGGGCTACTACAAGGACCCGGAAGGCACTGCGGAAGTCATCGATGCAGACGGCTGGTTCCACACCGGCGACATTGCCCGGGTGGAAGAGGACGGCTACATGTACCTGACCGGCCGCAAGAAGAACGTGATCATTCTGGGCAGCGGCGAGAACGTGAGCCCCGAGGAGCTGGAAGGCATCGTGGGCAAGTGCGAAGCCGTGAAGGAATGCATCGTGAAGGAGATGGGCCAGAAGATCGGCGTGGTGGTCTATTGCGACGAAGACAAGCAGCAGGCCGTGCGGGATTTCATCACCGAAGCCAACCGCACCCTGCCGCTTTACAAGCGCATGAGCGCCGTGGAGTTCCGCACCGAGCCGCTGCCCCGCAACGGCGCAGGCAAGCTGGTGCGGCAGTAAGCGGGCCATGCATAAGCGGGCAGGTTCTCTGCCATGCTAGAGATGTTTCTTTTGCCGCCCCCCTTGCGTATAAGGGCGAATCAGGGTATTATTAGAGAAAGGCGCAGCCTGCTGCACCTATCATCCGTCACGGAAAGGAAGAATAAGTTCTATGGAACGAGCAGAAATCATTTCCCAGATCCTGGCGATCCTGGAAGACGTTGCAGAGGTGTCCCCCGAGGATGTGAGCGAGAGTAGCGTCCTGATGGACGATCTGGACCTGTCTTCGATGGAGATCTTGACCATCGTGGCCGACCTCGAGGAGACCTTCGGCCTGCGCATCCCGGAAAAGGAGCTGCGCAACTTCGTCACCATGGGTGATCTTGTGGATTATCTGGCGGCTAACGCAGGGTGATCGCAATGGAGCAAGCACAGCGCTCGGCGGAGTACATCTTCCAGGGGACGATGTACTTTTTCCGCCGGGAGAAGATTTTGTGCCGGTATCAGTTCGCGCTGAAAGACGCGGTGGACCCCGCCCTTTTGCAGCGCGCGCTGGATGCCGCACTTTCCGCTGCGCCCTATTACCGGGTGCAGCTGGTGCAGGAAAAGCGGGAAGCTTTTCTGGAGCCGAACCCGAACCCCTGCCTTGTCTATGCAGGCAGCGCACAGCGCAGTATCCCGGAGGAGACGAACGGATATCTTTTCAGCGTGAGCTGCGAAGGCGATACCGTCTATTTTGACTGGTACCACTTCCTCATGGACGGCCGGGGCGTCTCACCCTTCCTCACCCGCATCTTGGAGCTGTACTGCAACCTGCGGTACGGCACCGCGTTTGCGAACACGCCCATCGTGTCCAGCCCGGCTTACGATATCGAAGCCATGATGGCAAAGTACCCGGCCCCGGAGGCGAGCGAAAGCACCCTGCAGCGGGACGTGGTGCAGACCTGGGAGTGCAAAATGCGGCGCACCCGGGTGCGCCTGACCAAGCAGAGCCTTGTAGACAAAGCCGTGGCAAACGGGGTCAAGCCCTTCACCGCGCTGGCGGGCCTGCTGTGCCTGGCGCTGCGGGGGTACCTGGGCAAGGACGACATCCAGTATTCTTACTCGGCCGACACCCGTAAAGCGGCGGGCGTGCCGGACGCGCTGTATAACTGCGTGTGCTCCTTCCAGCACAGCGTGAAGCTGGGCGATGGCACCCGCCTGGCGGACATCGCGCCGGAGATGGACGCCGCCGTGCGCCGCACCCTGCAGCCCGAAGCAATGCTGCGCCAGATGGCCCAGCAGATGAGCTGGGTGTACAAGGTGGACCAGCAGAAAGCGCCCCTGCGCATCAAGCAGCGCGTGTTCCAGATGGGCGAGTACATCAGCGGCGTGCCGGCGGATTTCTGGCTGAGCTACCTCGGCAACCCGCTTCTCCCGGCTACGCCGGAAATTCAAACCTACACCAAAGACTTCAACGTCTGGGTGCCGCCGGATGGCGGTTCCATGGGCGTGGAAGCTTCCAGCCTGAACGGGGTCATTACCCTGTGCATCGAGAACAAGGCCGAAATGCCCGGCCTTGCCGCAAGCCTGCGCACCGCCTTTGCAAAAGAGGGCATCGCGGTGCTGGAAGCCGTGGAGCTGGATACATAAGTGCAGAACATAAAAAGCACTCTTTCCGGGCAGGAAAGGGTGCTTTTTTGCGTCTTATTCGGTCCGTGCAGGCCGTGTGGTCACCTCGCCGCAGCGCAGGGCTTCCTCGCGGCCGTTTTCCCGCCGCACCACCAGCCGCCCTGCGTCGTCGATGGCAAGGGCCCTGGCCGCGTAGGTCTCGCTGCCGGTGCACACCGTCACCCAGTGCCCGGGCACAAAGCACCGCGCGCGGTATTCGTCCAGGCAGTCTTCCCCGGGGCCGAGGGCCAGCAGCTCCCGGGCGATGGCCCCGGCCAGCGCGGCGCGGGGCACCGGGGCGGGCCCGCCGGGGTACAGGCTCCCGGCTTTGTCGGCCAGCTCCGGGGGCCAGTCGGCGGCGGTGGAGGTCAGGTTCAGCCCGATGCCCACCACCAGCCATTCCAGCCGCCCGCTCTCCAGGTCGGTGCCCGCTTCGGTCAGAATGCCGCAGACCTTTTTGCCCTGATAATAAAGGTCGTTTACCCACTTGATGGCAAGCTCCAGCCCGCACAGGCTCTGCACCGCCCGGCAAACCGCCACGGCGGCGCGGATGGTGGCGGTCTGGGCGCTGGCGGCGGGCAGTTCCGGCCGCAGCAGGATGGAGCAGTAGACCCCCTTGCCCGCCGGGCTTTCGAATTTGCGGCCCAGCCGCCCCCGGCCCGCGCTCTGGTGGGCCGTGAGCACCAGTGTGCCGTGGGGGGCACCGTCCAGCGCCAGCAGCTTTGCCGTGCGGTTGGAGCTTTCCAGCGTGTCGTAGATGTGCACCGGGGCGGGGTAGGGGCCCACGGCTTCGGCGCAGAAGGGGTCGCCGCCCGCCAGCCGGTAGCCCCGGCGGGAAACGGCTTCCAGCGCGTAGCCCTGGGCCGAGAGGGCGGCGGCGGCTTTGTGCACCGCCGCGCGGCTCACGCCCAGCGTGTCGGCCAGCTGCTGGCCGGAAACATAATCGCCCCCTGCGGCAGAAAGGGCCTGCAGCAGGGCCTGACGGGTGCTTGTGGGCATGGTGTGGGACCTCCGTTTGTGCTATAATAGCTCTATTGTACCATGAAGCAGAAAAAAGTTCTGCTTTTTTGCAGGAAAAAGTTCTCGTCGCTCGTATGAGTGTACAGAGGGGCGGCGCAAAGCGGCCTTTTCCAGAATGCGGCAGGGACCGGAAGGGAGGGTGTGCGGACCGTTGACGACCTTGGAATTCAGCGCGATGGTGCAGAAATATCAGGCGCTTGTGTATACGGTCTGCCACCAGCTGGTGCCGGATGCGGGCGATGCGCAGGACCTGACCCAGGAGACCTTTCTGGCGGCGTGGCGGGCCATCGACCGCTGCCCGCCCGGGTACGAAAAGCAGTGGCTGGCGCGCATCGCATCCAACAAGGCGAAGGACTATCTGCGCAGCGCCTGGGTGCGCCGGGTGAACACCCCCGGCGACGAGGTGCTGGCGCTGGAAGGCGCGCCGCCGGGCAGCCAGCCCGAACAGCAGGTGCTGGACACTCTGGGCGAAGAAGAACTCACCCAAATGATCCTGGACCTGCGGGAGCCCTACAAAACGCCCTGCCGTCTGGTACTGCTGGAACAGCACACGGCGGCGCAGGCTGCACAGCTGTGCGGCCGACCACCCAAAACGGTGGAAGCGCAGGTCTACCGGGGCAAAAAGATGCTGGCACAGCAAATTTTAGCCCAGCGCGAAAACGACGAGAGGAGGAGCGTACATGGAGCTGTTTAACGAAAATGGCTGCCTGACCGACGAAGGCCTGCAGGCCCTTGTGAACGGGCAGCTGGATGAACTGGGGCGGCTGGAAGCAGCCGAACATCTTTCTTACTGCGACCACTGTCTGGACCGCTACACCGCCCTGCTGACGGCGGACGCGCTGGAAGAACCGCCCCGCTCGGTCCACAAGACCGTTATGGGCACCATCTGGGTGCGGCTGATGCAGAACACCTGGGGCTGTGCGGCGGTGGCCGGTGTGGCGGCGGTGCTGGCGCTGACCATGTGGCGCTCCGGCACGGTGGAACAGCTGATGGGCCTGCGCCAGCAGGTAAAGAGCTGGACCCCCGGCGTCTCTCAGAGCCAGCAGCAGGACGCGGAAGGACCCCTGCGGCTGGGCCGCCCGGTGAACGACGACTACCAGCCCGCCGATGAACAGCCGCTGGGCCAGCCGGTGGAGACTGCTGAGCCCCAAAAACCGGCACGGTTCACCGATGCTTTGAACACGCTGCTGTTCGGCCGCCGCGATGCGGCAGACAGCACCCACAATACGACCACGGAAACCACGACGAAATGAGGAGATGCACTATGATGAAAAACGGGATCCTGACCTTTCTCTTTGCCTTCTGCCCGGGCGCAGGCCAGATGTATCAGGGCTACATGAAGCGGGGCCTTTCGCTGATCACGATGTTCTGCCTGTTCATTATGGCAGGCGCACTGACCGGCCTGGACCCGCTGATCGTGGGCTGCCTGATCGTGTGGATGTACAGCTTTTTTGACACCTTCAACCTCCGCGCCCAGATCGGCGCAGGCACCGCCCCGGCGGACGACTATCTGGTGCACATCAACTGGCAGGATAAGCGCATGGAGCAGTTCATGATGGACAGCCACAAGCTGCTGGGCTGGGGCCTGATCGCCCTGGGTGCGCTGGTGGCCTACCAGAACATCATCATGCGGGTGCTGGGCGACGTGATGTGGCGCTGGGGCCAGAACAACCCCTTCTTCCGCGCAGTCTACCTGATGCTGGATGAGCTGCCGCAGATCGTGGCCTGCGTGGCGCTGGTCATCTGCGGCGTGTGGCTGGTGCGCGGCCCCAAGGGCAAAAAGCAGAAGCACGATGCGCCCGAAGACGAGGACTTCCGGGAGTATGCGGCGGCCCCGCAGGCAGCACCGGAAGACACGGCCGACTTTGCCATGCCGGAGCTCAGCGCCCTGCTGGGCCAGCCCGTGACCCCGGAAGACGCGGAAGAACAGCCCGAGGATGCCGACAAACCGACGGAGGACGACGATGGACGAGCAGAATAAGACCGTGCAGCCGGAAGCGGCCGCCGCACCGGAGAGCCGCCCGCTGAAAAAGCCGGCCCCGGCAAAGGACGAAGCGCCCCGCCGCCGGGTGGGCAGCTTCACGCTGGGCATCAGCCTGATCGCGGCAGGCATCCTGTTTTTGTGCTACTACTTTGTGCCGGGCTTTGACTGGCAGCTGGTGCTGAAAGTTGCCCCGGCGGCCGGGCTCGTGCTGCTGGGCGGCGAGGTGCTGTGGTTCGCCAGCCACCCGGGCCGCTGGAAGTACGATTTCGTGTCGGTGCTGGTGTGCCTGCTGCTGATGGGCGTGTGCCTGTGCATGGGCTTTGTGCCGCTGATCGCGGAGCAGTACGGCCCGGAACGCCAGCAGACGGCGAACCGCCTGAGCCAGACCTATACGGACACGCTGTATCAGGACCTCAAGGCAGAGGCACCGGATGTCCAGCTGGAGGACGTGTACACCGACCTGTACCTCTACACCAGCACGGTGCAGGACCTGGCTGATCTGGAGCCGGGCGACGGCAACCTGCGCCTGACCGTGACCCTGTTTGGCCCCTACGCCAGTGCCGACGATTTTGCCAAAGACTGCCGCACAGTGGCGGATGTGATCCAGAAGCAGGCCGTGCAGCCCAACGCCGTGACCTTCCGGTGTGACGCGCCGCTGCCTGCGGACAGCACGGTGCGGGAAAATCTGGATTCCGCCAGTGCGCCGCAGACGCAGGACTACCTGCTGGAAGTGTTCGGCACCACCCAGCTGGACTGGACGGCAGAGCAGATGGCCCGCCAGACGGAAGTGAGCGGCCTGCTGGACGAGGAGAACACAGATTCGGACGAAGCCGAAGAAGCTGCAGAGACGGAAGATGCAGAGGAGACGGAAGCGCCTTCTTCGATGGACGGCTCCGGCCTGAGCGGAACAAGAAGCGATTGAGTAAAAACAGCTCCCGTGCAGACGCACGGGAGCTGTTTTTTGTTTGTGTGAAAAAGCGGCTTACAGCTGTTTGCCGGTGAGCAGCTCATAAGCTTCCAGATACTTGGCAATGGTCTTGTCAATGACATCCTGCGGCAGGTCGTAGTTGCTGTCGGGGTTGGCCTTCAGCCAGTCACGGACGAACTGCTTGTCGAAGGAAGGCTGGCTGTGGCCCGGCTCGTAGCCTTCCAGCGGCCAGAAGCGGGAGGAATCCGGGGTGAGCATCTCGTCGCCCAGCACCACGTTGCCGTTCTCGTCCAGACCGAACTCGAACTTGGTGTCGGCGATAATGATGCCGCGGGAGAGTGCATACTCGGCGCACTTCTTATACAGGGCAATGGTGTAATCGCGCAGCTTGGTGGCGTACTCCTCGCCGTGGCCGGGGAACTGCTTCTCCAGCACTTCAATGCTCTTTTCGTAGGAGATGTTCTCGTCGTGGTCGCCGATCTCAGCCTTGGTGGAGGGGGTGTAGATGGGCTCGGGCAGCTTCTCGGACTCCTTCAGGCCCTCGGGCAGCTGGATGCCGCAGACCTTGCCGGTCTTCTGGTAGCTGGCCCAGCCGCTGCCGGTGATGTAGCCGCGCACGATGCACTCGATGGGCAGCATGGTCAGCTTGCGGCACATCATGCTGTTGCCGTCGAACTGGGGCTGCTGGAAGAACTCCGGCATATCCTTCACGTCCACGCTCAGCATGTGGTTGGGCAGCAGATCGCGGGTGTAATCGAACCAGAATTTGCTCATCTGGGTGAGCACGGTGCCCTTTTTGGTGACCTTGTTTTTCAGGATGACGTCAAATGCAGAGATGCGGTCGGTGGCAACCATGATGAGGCTGTCGCCGTTGTCATAGATCTCGCGGACCTTGCCTTCTTTGATGGGCTTGAACTCAGTCATAATCAAACACTCCATTTTCCAGTGCCGGTTGGGCGGCGGTGTATCTTACACCGATATTGTACCATGTCCGCGGACAGTTTGAAAGAACCAGAATGAAAGGAAAATGCGGCTGTTTTTGTGTTTTTATCGTGAAAAGTGCGCAAAAAACAACGCCAAAATTCGGCGTTTTGACGACAAAAGTCGTACTTTCACAACTTTTGCTGCTGCTTTTTGTAAAATGCGGGCATAGACAAGGAATCGTTTGTGCGGTATCTTATAATCAAAAAATAAAATAGGGAGGTTTTACTTATGGGCAGTTTCCCGAAAAGTTTTCTGTGGGGCGGCGCAACGGCCGCCAATCAGTGCGAGGGCGCATGGCAGGCGGGCGGCAAGGGCCTTGCCACCGTGGATGTGACCCCCTTTGGGCCGGACCGTATGCCGGTGGCCCGGGGCGAGCTGGAAATGCTGGAATGCGACGCAGAGCACTATTACCCCAGCCATGAGGCCATCGACCTGTACCACCACTACAAAGAGGATATCGCCCTCTTTGCCGAGATGGGCTTCAAGTGCTTCCGGCTGTCCATTGCGTGGACCCGCATCCTGCCGAACGGCGACGACGCCCAGCCCAGCGAAGAAGGTCTTGCCTTCTACGATGCGGTGTTCGACGAGTGCCATAAATATGGCATCGAGCCGCTTGTCACCATCTGCCACTTCGACACCCCCATTGCCCTCATCAAAAAGTATGGCGGCTGGAAAGACCGCCGCATGGTGGATGCCTATGTGCACTACTGTGAAGTGCTGTTCGACCGCTACAAGGGCAAGGTGAAGTACTGGCTCACCTTCAACGAGATCAACATGCTGCTGCACCTGCCCTTCACCGGTGCGGGCCTTGTGTTCCACCCCGGCGAGAATGCCGAGCAGATCAAGTATCAGGCCGCCCACTACGAGCTGGTGGCCAGCGCCAAGGCTGTGAAGCTGGCTCACGAGAAGATGCCCGGTGCCATGGTGGGCTGCATGCTGGCGGCAGGCCAGTATTACCCCCGCACCTGTGCGCCCGAGGATGTGCGCGCCGCGCAGGAGGCCGACCGCGACAACTATTTCTTCACCGATGTGCAGGCCCGGGGCGCTTACCCTGTGTGGGCGAAAAAGCGCATGGAGCGTGCAGGCATCGTGCTGCAGACTGAGCCGGAAGACGAAAAGACTCTGAAAGAGGGCACTGTGGATTTCGTCTCCTTCAGCTACTATTCCAGCCGCTGCATCACGGTGGATCAGGAGATCCTGGCTGGGGAAAAGGCCGACGGCAATGCGGTGTTTGAAGCCACGGTGAACCCCTACCTGAAGGCCAGCGAGTGGGGCTGGGCCATTGACCCCATCGGCCTGCGCGTGACCCTGAACACCATCTACGACCGGTACGAAAAGCCCATGTTCATCGTGGAGAATGGCCTGGGTGCAGTGGACACCGTGGAACCGGACGGCTCCATCCACGACAGCTACCGCATCGACTACCTGCGGGCCCACATCGAGCAGATGGAAAAGGCCGTCAACGAGGACGGCCTGCCCCTGATGGGCTACACCACCTGGGGCCCCATCGACCTGGTGAGTGCGTCCAGCGGCGAGATGAAAAAGCGCTACGGCTTCATCTATGTGGACAAGGACAATGACGGCAGGGGCACCCTGGCCCGCAGCCGCAAGGACAGCTTCTACTGGTACAAAAAGGTCATTGCGTCGGACGGCACCGACCTTGCCTGACTGCTGCGGCGTGCGGCAGCTTTGTGAGGAGCATAAAACAGAGAGGAACGACCGCATTTTATGACACCTGAGATCATTGCACACAGAGGCGCATCCTACCTTGCGCCGGAGAACACCCTTTCCGCCTTCCGCAAGGCGATGGAGATCGGCGCAGACGGCGTGGAGATGGACGTCCAGCAGACCAGCGACAAAAAACTGGTCATCCACCACGATTATATCATCGACCTGCACACGGATATTTCCGGCAAAATTTATGATATGACCGAGGGCGAGCTGAAGGAACTGGACTTCGGCAGCTGGAAGGACATCGCCTACAAAGACGAAAAGATCGCGACGCTGGAGGAAGCGCTGGCCCTGTGCAAAGAGCTGGACGTTGCCCGCGTGCAGCTGGAAATGAAAGCCCCGCTGCTGTACGGCGACGCCTTTGTGGAGCAGGTGGTGGAACAGGTGCGGGCTGCCGGCCTTGGCGAAAAGCTGGTGCTCACCTCCTTCAACCACGACCATCTGAAGCTGGCAAAGCAGCAGATGCCCGAGCTGCAGGTGGGGGCGCTGCTGTTTGGCGCAGTGGAAACGCTGGCCCTGCCCAAAGGCACCTGGGAAACGCTGGGCCTGCAGAACGGCCTGGACGAAGACGAGGATGAAGATGATTTTCCACAGCTGCCTGTACCCACCGTGGAAAACATGGACGAAGAAAACTGCCGCGAGCTGACCCGCTGGGTGAACGACAAATACAGCATGCTGCAGGCGGCCTTCCCGAACGAAAGCCTGAGCGGCATCCTGTCCAAGCTGAACCGCCAGCGCGACCCGGCGCAGTATATCCAGACGCTGGATTTTCCGGTGGAGTGGGTGAGCTGTGAGTACCACACCGCCTACAAAAAGGTGAGCATGGTGCAGAAGCTGCACGACCTGGGCGTGAAGACGGCGTTCTGGACGGTGGACACCGAGGCGGCGCTGAAAGACCTCTGGCCGCTGCAGCCGGATGCCATCGTGACGAACCGCCCGGACCGCGTGCGGGAATGGTCCGGTGAGCTGGAGACGAGCGAATAACGCAAACAAAAAACGGAAGGGACTGCTTTGCAGTTCCTTCCGTTTTTTGTTATACGATGCACCCGAAGCTGCGCAGTACGAACAGCCAGAAGGTCAGGCTGAAGGCGCTGAACAGGGTGGTGGTGACGCATACGCTGCCGGTGAGCACGCCTTCGTGGCCCATCTGCTTTGCCATGACGTAGCAGCTGGGGGTGGCGATGCTGCCCAGCATCACCAGCAGGGCCACCAGCTTTTCATCGGTGAAGCCGAAGTGCACCGCCAGCGGCAGGAACAGCGCGGGCAGCACCATCAGCTTGACCACGGTGGCCACGGCGGTGGGCTTTAAGTACCCCAGCGCCTTGCGGCCCTTGAAGCCTGCGCCGATGGCAAGCAGGGCCAGAGGGCTCGTGAGCCCGGCCACGCTGGAAAGGGTCTTGTTGAGCATGGTGGGCATGGAAAGCCCCGCAAGGCTCCACGCAAAGCCAGCCGCGATGCCCAGCAGCGTGGGGTTCGTCAGGATGCCCTTCACGCTCTTTTTCAGCCGTGCGGGCAGGGAGACCGTTTGGGCAGAGCCGGGGCCCTCCAGCATCAGGATGACCACGGCCATGATGTTATAAAGCGGCACGCTGCCGAGGATCATCATGCTGGACATGCTGGCGGTGCCGTAGATGCTTTGCAGAAAGGCGGTGCCGAGGATGGCCGCCGATGAGCGGTAGCACACCTGCACGAACTCGCCCACAAGGGCCTTGTTCTTCAAAAACAGCTTTGCCAGCGCCCAGACGGCCAGGATGCTCACCAGCGTGACCGCAAAGCAGAACAGCACATAGGCCCCGTCAAAGCTGGTGCGCACGTCGGTGGCACCAAGGTCCCGGAACAGCTGCACCGGCAGGGAAACATAGAACACGAATTTGTTGGCCCCGGCCACGAACTCGTCGCTCAGAAAGCCGGTGCGGTGCAGCACATAGCCCAGCAGCATGACGAAAAACAGCGGCATGGTGCTGTTCATGCTGAACAGGATGTTTTCCAGCATGGCTCACACCCCGCCGTGGCGGCGCTGTTCGGCGGCCAGCTCCTGCTGCAGGGCGGCTTTGCGGTGGTCCAGCAGCAGGTCCTTGTTGTACTGGAAGTAGCGCTCGCAGCCGTTCTCGGTGAGGAAGGCATGAGAGACGGGGTTCACGGTCAGCTCGGTGACGAACACCACCATCTCCTGGCTCTCGGCAAAGGCCTGCTCCATGAAGTCGAAGGCGGCTTCCAGCGCGGCGCTGGCGGCCTGTTGGGCCGTCTCGCGGGCGTCGGCGAGGGAACGGAACTGCCCGCGCAGCAGGTCGAAAGCTTCCTGCGTCCCGGCGGCGTTGGCCCGGCGCAGCTCGCCCTCCCAGCCGCGCAGCACGGCAAGCACCTGCAGGCGGGTGGTCAGGGCATCTTTGCTCAGCAGCCCAGCTTCGCGCTTTTGCTGGGTCTCGGCGTCATAGTCGGCGATCTGCTGATGGAACATCTCGGCCGAACCGTCCGGGATATCCTCGGGCACGGTGGCGAGAGCCTTTTTCGTCTCCCGCAAAAAGGCATAGCAGCTGTCGGCCACGGCGTCGGCCTGACGGGAAGCGGTGAAGCGGGTGCTGAGACCCGACAAGATCAGGCTGACCAGGCTGAGCCGCTCGTCAAACGGTGCCTGCAGCAGCCGGGCGAACACGGCGGGCTTTGCCTGCCCGGCCAGAATTTCCTCCACGCCGTAGTCGTCGCGGTACTTATAGTAAAGGTCGAGGTAGGCCGAGAAGTCCTCGGCAATCTTCGGATGCTGGATGTACTCGCGAATGAGGTCCTCGTCGGCCTGCAGGCCCAGCGTTTCGTAGGTATCCAGCAGATTCGAGAGGTCTTCCCAGCCGCGGGCGGTGACGAACTGGGTGCCGTCCACGTCGGCGTTGATCTGGTAGAAGTTCTGCGGGTGCAGCTCCAGATAGCTCAGGATGGCGCTGTGGATGTGGGCGGCGCGGGCGTAGTCCTTCCACACGGGCAGGTCCGGTTCAATATCCATGCGGCGCACACGGTCCAGCGTAACGATATCGAAATCGCGGACAGATTTATTGTACTCCGGCGGGTTGCCGGCCGCCACGATCACCCAGCCGGCGGGCACGGCCTGATTGCCGAAGGTCTTGCACTGCAAAAACTGCAGCATGGTGGGTGCCAGTGTTTCGGAGACACAGTTGATCTCGTCGATGAACAGGATGCCTTCTTTTAAACCGGTGGCTTCCATTTTGGCGTAGATGCTGGCAATGATCTCGCTCATGGTGTATTCGGTCACCGAAACATCCCTGCCGCCGTAGTTGCGCTGGCGGATGAAGGGCAGGCCCACCGCGCTCTGGCGGGTGTGGTGAGTGATGGTGTAGGCCACCAGCGCCACCCCGCACTCCCGGGCCACCTGCTCCATCACCTGGGTCTTGCCAATGCCCGGAGGGCCCATGAGCAGAATGGGCCGCTGCCGGATGGCCGGGATGGCGTATTCGCCCAGAGCGTCCTTGGCGAGGTAGGCTTTTACGGTGTGTTCAATTTCTTCTTTGGCTCGTTTGATATTCATAACAGGTCCCTCACGAATTGTTCAGATCACGGTAGAGGTCGTCTTCTTCGGCCAGTGCGTCGGCAAGGGCGCTCTGCGGGCGGGCCGCCGCGCCGGTAAATTCTTCCTCGTCCAGCACCACCTTCATGGCCCAGGGCGGCACATTGGCGTCGTCGAAGCGGTCGCCGAGGAACAGGAAGGCCGTGTCGTAGGCCGGGCGTTTGGCCGGGTAGGTGCCCATGCCGTCGGTGAAGTACAAAAGGCCCCGCAGGTTCGAGAACTTCTTCTCGGCGCACAGCTGGTTCACATAGTCAAAGGCAGGACGGAAGTCCGTGCCGCCGCCGCCGCGCAGCTCAAAGTGGTTCATGGCGTGGATGAGTTCGTCCTCGTTGTGGATGAGGATATCCTGCCGGATGGCATTGTCTGCCTGAATGAGGTGCAGGTTCATCCGGTGGAAGAAGTTCTCGCGGCCCTTGAGCAGGGTGTAGGTCTCGGCCAGGAACGCCCGCACCAGCTCACCGGAGGTGGAATAGCTGGTGTCGATGACGAGGGCCAGCTCCTCGATCTTTTTGCTCTCCCGGCTTTCCAGCGGTTCGATGAGCGGCAGGTTGCCGTAGACCGACAGGCCGTAGGTGTAGAAATTCAGGTCGAACTCGTCCGGGTCCAGTTTCACTTCCTCGCGCAGGATGCAGAACCGGCGCAGGAAATCTTTGTAGCTGCGGCGGCTGCGGTTGGCGGCCTTTACCTGCTGCTTCAGCGCGTCGGCACCGTCGCCCGCTTCCTTGTCCCGCAGGTCCAGCTCGGTCTGCATCCGTTCACCGATCTTCTGCCACGTTTTCTGCGGCAGGGGCGTGGGCATCTGCTGGGGCTGTTCGGGTGCGTCCTTCGGCCACAGGCGGTGGTCGTCGGTGGTAAACTCCCGCTCCAGCTGGCGCAGTACACCGGGTGTCTGGCGGGTGAGCCAACGGTACACCGGGGCGGCGGCCACCACGGTTTCCTCGGCGGCAATCTGCTGGTAGGCGTTCTGGCGCACATAGGTCAGGGGACGCTTCACGCTGGCGCGGTTCAGATTATCAATCACATTCTCCACCGCGATGTCGCAGGCAAGGTGCCACAATTGCGGCTCCCGGCGGCCTTTCAGCCACAAATGCCGAAATACGCAGTGGAATATCACGTGCAGATACAACCGGTTGAGATACTTCGGGTTCTGCTGGTAGAGCTGTAAAAGCCGCGTGGGCTGGTAGTACAGCATCTGTCCGTCGGTGGCCAGCACCCGGCAGCGCTCGTCCGGCGCGGGCGTCAGGGCAGAGAGCGCCATATCCAGAAAGCGGAAGTCCAGATACAGCCCGCTGCGTACCACGGCCAGCACTTCGCCGCCCATGCGCGCCTGCCACTCCTCGTGGGTCTCGGGCCGCTGGGACTGGAACGGCTTGCGCGGGTCAATGAATTTTTCTTTTGGCAAGGGGGTCACCTCACTCAGAAATCAAAATCGTACCGGTCTTTTTTCTTTTCCGCTGCATATTTTTTATGCTCCGCATCGGCCAGCAGGGCGGCGGCAGAAGCGTTCTCTGCCTTGGCGGCAAGGGCGGCGGCTTCAGCAAAGCCGTCTTTGCCCAGCACATCCAGCGCAAGGAGTGCCCGGATGCCATCGTTGTCCTGCGCTTTCAGCAGACGGGTGAGCACCCGGCCCGTGTTGGCGGCAAGAAAGGCCCGGTAGTGTCCGGCAGCGGTGTCGCTCAGCTGCCAAGGATACCGCAGGCGGTCAAAGCAGAGCATGGCCATCACGTTGGCGTCGTCGGCGTCGTGCCCCTGCGGGAAAATGGCGTCGTATTCTGCGGGGAGGAATTTATTGTCGAGAAAACACTGCCGGTAATGATACCCTTGCCCGGAAAAGGTGTGCAGCAGGATGTGTGCAGGCGTTTCTTCAATGTCCTCCCAGTAGGCGGGGTACCAGAGCGCCGCCTGCGGAGCCGCTGCCCCGGCAGGGCAGAACTCAGCCCGCACCGCTTCGGTGATGTTGTTCACAAGGGCGAACAGGCCGGTGGCTTCCGCAGGGCCCGCCTGCACGCGGAGCGTTTCCAGTGCAAAGCAGTTCAGGAACACATCGCTGCCCATGGTCAGATTGCCCGCGCCCACGGTGAGCAGGCGCAGCCTGCGGCAGTTGTAGAATGCGCAGCTGCCAATGACCTGCAGCGTGTCCGGCAAAATCAATTCTTCGAGGAAGTTCCCGCACACCGGGTGCAGGTCGTCCGGGTCCGAAGCCGGGGCGTCAAAGTCAAAGTCGTACCGGCGGGCTGTGCCGCCCATGCTCTGCCCAAAGGCACGGGTCAGCCGGGCGGTGCCGTCCGGCGTGATCTCGTAGCGGCAGGTCTTGTCCGCACCGGGCAGGCTGCGCGGCTTTTCGGAGAAGCAGTAGTCGCCCAGCTCTGTGACGGCAAAGCTGCCGCCCTCCGGCGCAGGCAGGGTGCCGGGCAGCACGACGCACGGCTCGGTACCGTACACCCGCACCAGCCGGGCGGTGTCTGCCGAAAGCGGCAGGATGTCCAAGGTCAATGTGTTCTCCGAAACCACGATGCAAAACCCCTCAGTTTGATAGAATCATTCAGCTTTCAGTATAAACCAATGGTGAAATAATGTAAAGCAAAAAGAGCGGGCGCATTGCTGCGCCCGCCCTTGAGGAGGTAGGGAATATCGTTAGTTGTCGGCCAGATTGCCTGTGTAAAGCTGGTAATACTTGCCCTTTTTGGCGATCAGCTCGTCGTGGCTGCCGCGCTCGATGATGCGGCCCTGTTCCAGCACCACGATGCAGTCTGC
>ENA-UOIZ01001083-UOIZ01001083.1-human-gut-metagenome-genome-assembly--contig:-P88-NODE-1083-length-24408-cov-29.975403_pt1 | contig 24408 bp, 19 predicted proteins | sample MGYA00242336_ERZ723883 | MGnify/ENA metagenome assembly ERZ723883 | reverse complement strand
AGACAATATCCCTGTCGGAGGTGGTGAAGTTGGTAACCAAAGAACTATTAATATTTTAAAAAAGAATGGGTTTGATCTTATTGTAATTAGAAAATATAAACTACTAAAAAAACATACTACAGTATATAGAATCCTTTCTTCATTTTCAGTTCTAAAAAATTATATATATTATTTTTACATATTATTGACAGGACGAAGAAAAAATAGCATAGTACATATTTCAGCTTTTTATGATGGAATCATGCTATATCAAGAATTTATTCTTGTCCTAACAGCTAAAATATTAGGATACCGCATTGTTTATGAAATGAGAGGTGGAGGAGCCGATTTCTTTTATAAAAATTATAGTATAATATACAAATCAATATTAAAACGCACTCTACAATTATCTGACTATATTTTCTCACAAGGCAAAGAAAATTATCCATTAATTCAAAAGTTATGTGATCATCCTATATATTATTATGCCAATTTTGTAGAAACAAATTTTTTGCCTAGTAAATATCCAGAAAAGCCTTCTAATATATTAAATATACTATATTTTGGAAGAATTTTTCCCGAAAAAAATATTGAAACTGTTATTCAAAGTTTTATTTTATTAAAACAAGGTGGTTACAATGTTACATTATCTCTAATTGGATATGGTCCTCAAGAATATATTACTAAATTAAAAAAAATAGCAAAACAAGATAAATATACAAATGACATACATTTTCTAGGACCATGTACTCATGACAAATTGCCTAGTTTGCTTCTAGATAAACATTTCTTTATCTTTCCATCAGAAGAAAGACGAGAAGGACATTCAAATGCATTAACAGAAACAATGTGCTATGGTATTATACCAATTGCAAGTAAAGCAGGATTCAATAGATCCATAATAAATAATGATTCACTTATTATTGAAAAAATAGAATCAAATATAATTGACAAAAAAATTAAATATATTATCGATAATAAACTTATAAAAAATCTATCATATCAAATGTATGAACGAGTATGTCATTTATATAATGAAAAAGAAGCAGAAAAACAGCTAGTAAAAGAGTATAATAAATTATTTAGACTTTTTTTTAGAAAAAACGACCAATAATACATTCACGTTATATTTATTATAACATTAAACTTTCCCTATATTATATTCTAAGCATTAAAAAGTATGAAAATTTTAGTCACAGGAGCTGCAGGTTTTATTGGAGCCAAATTAATGTTAATGTTAGCACAAAAAGGTAACATAGTTATCGGAATAGATAACATAAATGATTATTATGATGTGCGTTTAAAGTATAGTCGCTTAAAAAGTTACGGAATAACCCCAATAAATTCTAATTTCAAATTAGGAGAAAAAGTTCAAAGTACTATATATCCTAATTGCTATTTCATATTTGCATCAATAGATGATCTAAAAACTATAAATCAAATTTTTACTGAAGAAAAATTTGATAAAGTTGTTAATTTAGCTGCACAAGCTGGTGTAAGGTATTCAATAAGTAACCCATTTGCTTATTTGCAAAGCAATTTAGTAGGTTTCCTAAATATTCTAGAATGCTGTCGTAATCATAACACAAAACATTTAGTTTTCGCTTCATCAAGTTCTGTATATGGCATGAATAATAAAGTTCCTTATAACGAAAACGAGAATGTCGACACTCCTGTCAGTCTATATGCAGCCAGTAAAAAATCAAACGAATTGATGGCACATAGCTATAGCAAATTATATGGTATAGCAACAACAGGGTTACGTTACTTTACCGTTTATGGTCCTTGGGGACGGCCTGATATGGCACCAATGTTATTCGCTAAAGCTATTTCAGAAGATATTCCCATTAAAATATTTAATAATGGGGATATGATTCGAGATTTTACATATATAGATGATATAGTAGAGGGAACAATACAAGTCCTTGAACATACTCCAATTGCATCTGAATGTGCAAACGGAGTTCCATACCAGATCTATAATATTGGATGTTCAAACCCTGTCAAACTAATGGACTTTATAAATGAAATAGAACACACTATTGGTAAAAAAGCGCAAAAGATTTATTTGCCAATGCAACCTGGAGATGTTTACCAGACTTATGCTGATACAACAAAATTAGAACAAGAAATTAAATATAAGCCCAAAGTAAATTTGCATGAAGGTATACGCAATTTTATAAATTGGTATAAATCAGATAGTAATCCATTAAAATAAATCAAATATGAATATAGCAATAGTAGGAACCGGTTATGTCGGTTTAGTTAGTGGGGCATGTTTTGCAGAAATGGGTATTAACGTTACCTGCATAGATATAAATAAAGAAAAGATACAGTCCTTATCAAATGGTATAATTCCAATATATGAACCAGGATTAAAAGAAATGGTTCAACGTAATTATCAAGAAGGGCGTTTGAAATTTTCTACGGATTTAACAACATGTTTGAATGATATTGAAATCGTTTTTAGTGCGGTTGGTACACCGCCAGATGAAGATGGGAGTGCAGATCTATCATATGTTTTAGAGGTAGCACGTACTGTAGGACGTTTCATGAACAAGTATATATTACTTGTTACAAAATCAACTGTACCTGTAGGTACCGCACAAAAAATCAAAAAAACAATACAAGAGGAATTAAAGAAAAGAGAAATTTCAATTGATTTCGACGTCGCATCTAATCCTGAATTTCTAAAAGAGGGTGCAGCTATAAAAGATTTTATGAGCCCTGATCGAGTAGTTATTGGGGTTGAATCCTCAAAAGCAAAAGAATTAATGTGTCGTCTATATAGACCTATAATGTTAAATAATTTCCGTGTAATATTCACTAATATTCCATCAGCAGAAATGATAAAATATGCAGCTAATAGTATGTTAGCTACGCGTATATCTTTTATGAATGACATTGCAAACCTATGTGAATTAGTAGGCGCAGACGTTAATATGGTACGTAATGGAATTGGTGCAGATACACGTATAGGAAGCAAATTTCTTTACCCAGGATGTGGCTACGGAGGTAGTTGTTTTCCAAAGGATGTAAAAGCTTTAATCAAAACAGCTGAAAAAGAAGGATATGAAATGAAAGTGTTAAAGGCTGTAGAGGACGTTAACGAATATCAAAAAGGTGTCGTTTTCAATAAATTAGATAAATATTATAGTGGAAATTTAAATGGAAAAACAATTGCGATTTGGGGATTAGCTTTCAAGCCAGAAACTGATGATATGAGAGAAGCTACATCACTAGTCATAATTGATCTATTAGCTAAAGCTAATTGCAAAATTAAAGTATTTGATCCAGTTGCTATGGACGAATGTAAACGTCGCATTGGAAATAAAGTTATTTATGCTCATGACATATACGATGCTGTTTTAGATGCAGATGCCCTATTAATGCTCACCGAATGGAAACAATTTCGCCTACCTAGTTGGAGAGTAGTAATGAAAAGTATGAAAAATCCTGTAATAATCGACGGACGAAATATATATGATTCTAAAGAATTAGAAGAACTTGGTTTTACTTATTTTTGTATAGGGAAAAAAGTAAGATAAGAAGTTTTTACTTTCACTACTACCTAAACATTATGGAAACTGAGTTTTACTTGATGGAATATTCAAAAGAATAGCTAAAAGTCAATTATGATTTATATTAATCAATAAAAACGTCAGAACACATAATAAAAAATATCAAAAACGAACAATTATCAACAATGAGGCAAATAGAATTAGATATAGAAAAGAACCGGAAATGTTTAAATTATTCCAAACGAATTTATATAAAACGCATTCTTTGGACATTTGGCAAATTTTTTTTCAGAAATTCTCCACGCATTGCATTTGGATATAGAAATACTCTTTTACGTTTATTTGGAGCAAAAATCGGTAAACAAGTTCATATTTATTCTTCCACCGTTATTTGGTTTCCATGGAATCTAGAAATTGGAGATTGGAGTGCTATTGGAGAAGATACTCTTATTTATAATTTAGGACGTGTAGTCATTGGTAAAAAGGCTACTATCAGTCATCGAACTCATATATGTGCAGGTACACACGATTATACAAATCCAACATTACCGTTACTTCGTCCTGAAATTCATATTGGTGATCAAGCATGGATTTGTGCCAATGCATTTATTGGCCCCAATACCCATATTGGTGAGGGAGCTATTATTGGTGCAGGAACTGTTTTAATGAAAGATGCAGAAGCATGGGGTATCTATGCAGGAAATCCAGCAAAGTATATCAAGAAAAGAATATTATCATGATAATAGTAACCAAACGTTCTAATGAACTTGATTTTACTAAAGGAATACTAATAACACTAATGGTCATTTTCCACTTAAATGATTTCGTAAATAATTATATAAAACTAACTCAATGGACCTATGCTTTCCACATGTCCTGTTTTTTACTTATATCAGGTTATTTACTAAATGTAAACAAAACAAAACATGATTTTATAAAAACACTTAGCTCTGTTTTATACCCATATATATTTTTTGAAACTCTGTATTTAGTAGCTCTAAGTGTGTTTGGAAAAGTCATAGGAGCATCCAATCATTTTTCCTTAACTATATCCTCTTTTATCCAAAAGATAATACTAATGCCTAGTGGAACTTATTGGTATTTACATACTTTATCTATTTGTATGTTTATCTATTTTTTCGTACATCAATTTAAATTTAATAGCTTCAAGACCACAATATTAAGCGGATGTATACTATATATATGCAGCATATTAATTCCAGGTTTAAGCTGGGGAAATATTATATATTTTATAATAGGATGTTGTATAAAAACATACAGTTCTCAAATAACAAAGACTACATTTCCTTCACCTATATCCATTATACCAATCATTTTAATCAGTATTTTTAGCCTCAAATTTGACAGAAATGAATTATCAGGAATTGGACTAACAATATTTATGTTTAGTTTCCTAACAGGAATATATAAATATTCTCCTTCACAAATACAAAATATTTTCTTATGGCTAGGTAAAAATTCGCTAGCAATAGTTTTATTTTCACCATTATTTACTATAATTACAAAAACATATGTCAAGTATTTCTCTTTTGATGCAACTCTCATTACATGGGCTATATGCAGTCTAATTTTTGTTATTAGCCTATGCCTAATAAGTGCTTGGACTTGTGATAAGTTAAGAATATCTACAAAGCTAATACATAAAAATATGTATACTCAATACTAAATAATTTGTATCAACTAATATATAAGTGTAAATTCTAAAGAAATAAATATGTTAATTCATCAACCTAAAATATGTCTTGCCTGTTCAGCAGGAGGGCATCTAAGGGAGTTACAATTAGCTATTGGAGATATCCCCAATAATTGGAATTGTTATTGGCTCACTTTAAAAACAACTTCTACAAAAGCATTCATGAAAGACAAAGAACATGTGTTCCTAGTAAATTTTCAGCCTGCTAAAAAATGGAGTTTAATCATAAATTGTATACAGGCCATATTTTGGGTATTAATAAAACGCCCAAATGTAATCATAACAACGGGAGCAGGAGTAGCTGTACCCACTATTTTTTTTGCAAAAAAGATACTAAAATCCAAAGTGATCTTTATCAACTCGGCCGCAGATGTAACGCACGCTTCCAAAACCCCTATATGGATAGAAAAATATGCAGACCTATTTCTCGTTCAATGGGAAGAAATGAAAACAATATTTCCTAATGCTATTTGTTGTGGTGTATTATGATATTTGCTAGTTTAGGTACAATGGACATGGCTTTTGTTCGCATGGCCAAAGCCATAGACGAGTGGGCTGCTACCACTCAAGAAGAAGTGATAGTACAGACAGGATATACTCATTTTAATTATCGCCATGCAAAAGCTTTCGACTTCTGTACTAAAGATGAAATGCAGCAATATATTAAATCTGCAGATATTCTAATATTGCAAGGTGGATGGGGAGCAATATCTGAAGCTATGGAACAAAAAAAACGAATTGTAGTTATTCCCCGACATGACAAAACAGAACATATTCACGACCAATTTCAACTTATTAGGAAACTGGATAAACTGGGGTGTGTAATTGGTGTTTTTGATGAAAAAGATTTACCACAAAAAATAAAAGAAGCCTATTCTTTTGACTTCCAACAAATAAAAAAAGGAAATGCTGAAAAGCTGATTAATCAAAAATTAAAAGAATGGTTTTCTTCCATCTAAATTTTTAATCCAATATAAGATCTATGAAAGTTTCAATTATCACCTCCTGCTATAACCGGGAAGCCACCATCCGTGGAGCAATAGAAAGTGTGCTGGAACAGGATTATCCCTACATAGAATACATTGTGGTGGACGGAGCTTCGAAAGATAACTCGCTGGCTGTCATCAATGAATATAAAAACGGGATAGATACAATTATTTCCGAACCGGATAAAGGTATGTATGAAGCGATCAACAAAGGAATACGTGCAGCAACAGGAGATATTATCGGTCTGATTCACTCCGATGATTTCCTGTTCTCATCTCACACCATCTCCGACATAGTGAAAACATTCGAGGAACAAGATGCGGATATGATATACGGCAACGGGGTCTTTGTAGATTATGACGACACCAACCAGATGATACGAAACTGGATAAGCGGACGGTACAGTAAAGAGAATGTGAAAAACGGATGGCTCCCACTCCACCCCACTGTCTATATAAAGAAGGAGTGTATGGATAAATGGGGGCTTTACAACGAAAGTTATAAGATAGCCGCCGACTCGGATTTGCTGGTGCGCTATCTGTATGAAGCCGACCTGAAAGTATATTACCTGAACAAATACATTGTGAAAATGAGAATGGGGGGGCTTTCTACCGATGCGGGAAAAAGCAAACTGAAATGGGCGGAGGACTTGAGAATGTATAAAAGTCACGGTATAAAACCCATCTCGGCGCTGAAAGGCAAAATTCTTTCAAAGATTCCACAATTCATTGAAGCCAGACTGCCGTGGAGTGAAATACCGGAAGCAGAGGAAGAGAGCCTGATACAACCTGACGCCGCAAATAAAAAAGAATGAGAATACGTTTACTGATTCTAACCTTGCTGATTATCGGAGTTCATCAGCATATACAAGCACAATATATGCTGGGAACTATCGGTATGATCAATATTCCTACCGCCGACAGGCAGAAGCCGGGAACAGTGATGCTGGGAGGAAATTATCTGCCCAAACAGATGATGCCTGCACGATTCGACTACAACACGGGAAATTACTTTGTGAGCATCAGTTTCTTTTCCTTTCTGGAGCTTGCCTATCGGGAAACTTTAATAAAGGGGGACTATGTATCATCCAAGCCTAAATACAATCAGCAGGATCGTTCCTACTCCATCCGGCTGTGTGTGTGGAAAGAAGGAAAGTTTCTGCCGGGAATAGCACTGGGAGCCAATGACCCGATAGCGGATAAAGGAGCCAATACTTTTCAATCTTACTATGGGGTGATAACGAAAGGATTCCATCTGGGAGGAGAGCATTATCTCTCGGCTTCTTTGGGATATTATCTGGAAGGCGGAAAGAACAGTAATACCAAATGGTTCGGCAATAAATACAAAGGTGTATTCGGAGGGATAAGCTATATACCCGCTTTTTGCAAAGAGTTGAAAATGATGGCCGAATATGACTCGGACGGGGTGAATGTGGGAGCAGCTGTCAGGCTGTGGAAACATTTGTCCATGCATGCTTTTACCCACGATTTTACTTGCGTATCGGGTGGTATACGCTATGAGTGTACCCTAATACATTGACGCAATGAGCAAATATTTAATAGCAATCCTCCTTTCGGCATGGAGCATCTCCCTCCGGGCACAAGTGGCCGAAAAACTACAGCAACTGGGAATGGAGAACATACAAACGGTAACGGAGGTGAACGGCAACACGACGATTGCTTTTGAGGACAATGTATATAGAGGCACTTACCGGGGAATAGGCAAAGCCATCGAAGCTGCCATGGAAGGAATGCACAGGGGAAATCTGCAAATGGTGGTGCTGGAACACAGTATCCCCCAGCTATGCATTACGCTGACCGAGAAGGTGATAACCGAATATAAGGAGAAACAGATTACCATAGGGGAAGTGTACCGGCAGATGGGAATCAGCTATGATACCGATGAAGCGATGGAGGTACTGAAAAAGAGACACCGGACACTCAATTCATCGGCAGGGAAAGTAGACATTGTGGTCTATCCGGAAGTAAAACTGGAGAACTCCAGTTTTGACCGACTTTATACTTACTATGTCAACCTGGCTCCTGTCGTAGAGATGGCTTTATGGAAAGGGGCGGAACTGACGGCGCAAGTGGTATTCCCGGTAGCGACCAACCTAAAAGGACAGTATAAGAAGATACGCCCCGGAGTGATTGCACTGTCGCAAGAGTTTTGCTTCGGCAAAGGATTTTTAGGGCGAGTAACAGCAGGAAACTTTACCAACAACCGCATGGGGGCACAAGCGGAAATGAAATACCGCACAGCGAATGGCAGACTGGAACTGGGAGCTGTGGCAGGAGGTACCGTGCAATCTGTGCTGACCGACGATGAAGGATGGTATATCAGCCGGAAACTGCGGATGAATGCCGCACTGAAAGCATCTGTGTATGAACCTCGCTTCAATTTGCAATTTGATTTGCAAGCTGCACGTTATCTATATGGAGATTATGGAGTAAGAGGCGACTGCACCCGCCATTTCGGAGAATATGCCATCGGCGTGTATGGAATGTATACCGACGGGGAAATAAACGGTGGATTCCATTTTGCCATCCCGCTGCCGGGCAAGAAGTGGAGCCGTAACCGGGGAGTACGTGTCAGGCAAGCGGATTATTTTGCCATGGAATACAGTATGGAATCCTGGGGCAGATATGCGGATGAAAAAATGGGGAAAACTTACCGTACCCGACCTGATGAGAACCGGAGCAACCGGTTTTTCCAACCGGAATATATACGCTATTTCCTGATAAAGGAAGCAAATAAATAGATTACTAATTTTTAAAAACGAAGAAAAATGAGAACAAACAAGTTTTTTAAAACAGGTTTGCTGCTGTTTGTAGCAAGTTTGGGATTAATAAGCTGCGGGGATGACGACAAAGAACCGGAAATTGTAGTTGACCCTGTAAGCGAAAATGTGGAATATTACATTGAAGGTAAAGTAGTAGCGGATAAAATGCCGCACTGGAAGGAGTCAGCGTTACAGCAGGAGAGGCTACCGCAACCACAGACGAAAACGGTCAATATTCACTGACGGTAAAAGATAAGAAAACTTATACGGTGAGCTTTGCCAAGGAGGGATATAGAACTGTTTCTGACGCATCAGTAGAAATAGCTAACAACGCTACCAACAGAAGTCTAGTAACACTGAACGTGACTATGAGCAAGGAAGGCGTGGCTGTAGCTGTTGATCCTGAAAGTGATAAAGTGATTACAGAAAAAGGAGAAGGGGAAACAGAAGATGCCCAGACCGTATTGACTATTCCCGCCGGTGCCGTATCAACCGCTACCGATGTAACTCTTACTCCGTATCTGGAAGCTGTTGCAACCGATGTGACTCCGGGCAGCAAGGAAGAAGCGATTCCCATGACTAATATTGCTATCAGTTCCAGCCAGGATGCAGCTCTAAATCAGGATGTTACCTTGTCTGTAGCCAATGCTAGTTCCAGCGATTATTATTTTGACGAAGTAGAGGTATACGAAAAGACTAACGCACGTGCTATCGGTGACTGGAAGAAATATGCCGACGCCGCTTTTGATAAAGCGACCAACAGCTACATAGCTGCCATCAAAAAGGGAAGTTCACTGAATAAGGATTATTCTATCCGTGTAAAGAGTGAAAAGAATGTCAGCGAAACCAAGAACGATGAAATATTGAAAGAAGACAGCTACAGTAACGCAGGAAATATGAGCGCTACTACTTATGATATTCCTTATACTGCCAAATTAGGATGGGAAATCTCTGCATCCGGACTGGATGAAGGTGCTCTTTCATTGGTGAAAGCTGCCATAGCCGCACAAGAAGGTGGATCGGAAGGTGTATACACCGTAAACAAAACCTTTACAGCCCATGTAAGCGGTGACTATATTCTGTATTTCTCTTGCAAAGCCAAATATGTAGAAAAAGAGTACACTTTCTCTATTGCCGGTAAAAAGGTTACTGTAAAAGTTAAACATTATCTGGGAGTGGAATTTGTTTATACCAACCAAAGTTCAAGTATGCATGGTGGTGGCACTATAGGCTAAAACAATCTTTTCAATTAATACAAAATATGAGTAAAAAAGTAGCATTGATTTCAGGTATCACAGGTCAGGACGGTTCGTTCCTGGCCGAGTTCCTGATAGAAAAAGGATACGAAGTACATGGTATTCTGAGACGTTCTTCTTCATTCAACACCGCACGTATAGAACATCTGTATCTGGACGAATGGGTGCGGGATATGAAGCAGAACCGACTGGTGAACCTGCATTGGGGGGATATGACGGACAGCAGCTCACTGATACGCATCATACAGTCTGTACAACCTGACGAGATTTATAATCTGGCCGCACAAAGCCATGTAAAAGTAAGCTTCGACGTGCCCGAATACACAGCGGAAGCGGATGCGGTAGGTACGCTGCGTATGCTGGAGGCGGTACGTATATTGGGGCTGGAAAAGAAAACCAAGATTTATCAGGCATCTACTTCGGAACTTTTCGGACTGGTGCAGGAAGTTCCTCAGAAAGAGACTACTCCTTTCTATCCCCGTTCTCCATACGGAGTAGCCAAGCAATATGGTTTCTGGATAACCAAGAATTACCGCGAAAGCTATGGCATGTTTGCCGTAAACGGTATTTTGTTCAATCACGAAAGTGAACGCCGGGGCGAAACTTTTGTTACCCGGAAAATTACCCTGGCGGCGGCACGCATCGCACAAGGATTCCAAGATAAACTGTACTTGGGGAATCTGAACTCCCTGCGCGACTGGGGATATGCCAAAGACTATGTGGAATGTATGTGGCTGATTCTGCAACACGATACGCCCGAAGACTTTGTTATAGCCACCGGAGAATATCACACTGTACGCGAATTTGCTACCCTTGCTTTCAAGGAAGCGGGCATCGACTTGCGCTGGGAAGGTGAAGGTGTGAACGAGAAAGGTATTGACACAGCTACAGGCAAGGTGCTGGTAGAGGTGGATCCCAAATATTTCCGCCCGGCAGAGGTGGAACAATTACTGGGAGATCCTACCAAAGCCAAAACGTTACTGGGATGGAATCCCCGCAAGACTTCATTCGAGGAACTGGTGAAAATCATGGTGAAACACGATATGAAATTCGTGAAGAAACTTCATCTCAAAGCAAGCTGTTAAATCATTAGTCAAGAATTTCAATGGAGAAATCAGCCAAAATTTATATAGCAGGGCACCACGGACTCGTGGGCTCCGCTATTTGGCGTAACCTGCAAGAAAAGGGCTACACCAACCTGACCGGCAGAAGCCACAAGGAACTGGACTTGCTGGACGGAGTTGCCGTAAAGGACTTCTTTGACCAAGAAAGACCGGAATATGTAATCCTTGCCGCCGCCCACGTGGGAGGTATCATGGCAAACAGCACATACAGGGCGGACTTTATCTACAAGAACCTGCAAATACAACAGAACGTGATAGGGGAAAGCTTCCGTCACGGAGTGAAGAAATTATTGTTTCTGGGAAGTACCTGCATTTATCCCAGAGATGCACAGCAGCCGATGAAGGAGGATGCTCTCCTCACCTCCCCGCTGGAATATACGAATGAGCCATACGCCATCGCCAAAATAGCGGGTCTGAAAATGTGCGAGAGTTTCAACTTGCAATATGGTACTAACTATATCGCTGTTATGCCTACGAATCTGTACGGTCCCAATGATAATTTCAATCTGGAACGCAGCCATGTGCTGCCTGCCATGATCCGGAAAATACATCTTGCCAAATGCTTGAACGAAGATAACTGGGAGAACATACGCTATGATCTGGACATGCGTCCGGTGGAAGGTATAAACGGAGAGAGCAGAACAGAGGAGATACTGGCTATCCTGAAAAGCTACGGTATCAGCAAGGACGGGGTGGAACTGTGGGGAACAGGCACGCCACTGCGCGAATTCTTATGGAGTGAGGAAATGGCGGATGCCAGTGTATTCATCATGGAGCATGTGGACTTTAAAGATACTTACCGTCCCGGCACAAAAGAGATACGCAACTGCCACATCAACATCGGCACGGGAAAAGAAATATCCATCGCCGACCTGGCGCATCTGATAGTAAAGGAAACGGGATATAAAGGCAGCATTACATTCAATCCGGAGAAACCGGACGGGACCATGCGCAAACTGACCGATGTGACCAAATTGCATGAACTGGGATGGCATCACAAAATAGACATAGAGGAAGGGGTGCACAAGATGTACCAATGGTATCTGGAATATAAAAAGAAATAAAAAGCATACGTGTTATGGAAACTCATATCGTTATCATGGCAGGCGGCATAGGAAGCCGCTTCTGGCCCATGAGTACGCCGGAATGTCCCAAACAGTTCATTGATGTGACGGGATGTGGCAAAAGCCTGATCCAACTGACAGTAGAACGCTTTCAAGGGTTGTGCATTCCGGATAATATATGGATAGTGACTTCGGAAAAGTACAAGGAGACAGTAAGGAAACAATTGCCATCTGTGCCGCCTCATCATATACTGACGGAGCCGGTTGCACGTAACACGGCACCCTGCATCACATACGCTTGCTGGAAAATCAAAAAACACCACCCTCACGCCAATATTGTAGTGACTCCTGCGGATGCATTGGTTATCAATACGGATGAATTCCGCCGGGCGATAGCCAAGGCACTGCTGATGACAGATCAAAGCAAGGCCATTGTAACCATAGGTATCAAACCTTGCCGCCCGGAAACGGGATACGGATATATAGCCGCAGGAGAAGAGGTGGATCAGGATATACGGAAAGTGGATGAATTCAAAGAGAAACCGGACTTGAAAACGGCACGGCACTATGTGGACGCCGGGAATTATTTCTGGAATGCAGGGATCTTTGTATGGAATGTAAAGACCATAGAAGAGGCTATACGCCGTTATGCACCGGGCATTGCCGAGGTGTTCGACAGGATTTATCCGGAGTTCTATACCGAAAGAGAGAAAGAAACCATAGAAGAGCTGTTCCCTGCTTGTGAAAGTATATCCATAGATTATGCCGTAATGGAAAAAGCGGAACGGATTTATGTATTGCCGGCAGAGTTCGGATGGTCTGATCTGGGTAGCTGGGGCTCATTGCATTCCTTGCTGCCCAAAGATGAACGGAACAATGCCGTTGTAGGCGAGAATGTCCGAATGTATGAATGCAATAACTGCATTGTACACACACCGCATTTGAAACAGGCGGTAATACAAGGACTGGACGGGTATATCATAGCCGAGAAAGAGGGAACCCTGCTGATATGCAGACTGGCAGAGGAGCAGCGTATTAAAGAATTTTCGAAAATATAAGGAATGATTATAGCAGTTGACTTTGACGGCACAATAGTGGAGCATAAATATCCCGAAATAGGCAGGGAACTACCCTTTGCCATAGAAACGCTGAAAAAACTACAACAGGAACGGCATCGCCTTATTCTGTGGAGTGTGCGGGAAGGTAAATTATTACAGGAGGCCGTGGATTTCTGCCGGGAGCGTGGACTGGAGTTTTATGCCGTAAACAGCAATTATGCGGAAGAAACCCTGGAAAGTAATCATTACTCCAGAAAACTGAAGGCGGATTTGTTTATTGATGACCGTAATCTGGGAGGACTGCCCGAATGGGGGATGATTTACAGAATGATCCATGACAAATGGGGATACGAAGATATTTATCAAAGTTCAGGTAATAAAGAAGAGACTAAAAAGCGAAGCTTTTGGAAGATACTTTTTTCCAAGATGTAGAATCTCCGCTTCCTAATGTAGTGATACAGGCGGAAGCCCATAAGAAAACTAATGTTAGATCAGAGGTAAGTACTGTTATCAGCGGATAACGGAAACTTACGAAGTAGTGTTGGTGATACCCGCCTGGGAAGGTAGGTATCACCTTTTTTTGATCTATACCATTAGTATTTGAATACTTGTTCTTTTCCGGGTTCTATGGTCATGGCTTTCATTCCTTTCCGGGTTGGAATGTTCAGTATTCCCTTTCCGCCGTCGGACTTGATACGGATTACTTTCTTATCCATATAGATATGGATATTGCCGTATGGAGTAGGTACTGTTCCTTCCATCCATTTCAACCCGCCCAGACAAGGGGTGACGGAGTATTCCTCGTAACCGGGTTTGGTGGGTTTTACTCCCAGATAGTATTTGCCCAGCAAATAGATGGGGCTGGCTCCCCATGCATGGCAGAGGCTCTTGCCGTATGGACGTCCGTACATGGCCAGATGCCGGGTACCTGTTTCTTCGGGATTGTATTTCTCCCAGAAACTGGTAGCTCCTTCTTTCAACATACCGCCCCAATAGGCTTTCATTTCTTTCATCACCGATTCTTGTTCGCCCAAGGCGCACAGTGCTTCCAGTTCATAGAAACGCATATAAGGAGTGGTGATTTTCAAAATACTGTCATTCTGCAATACGGTGTGTTTGATGGTCTGCTGTTTATCGGCATTCAGATAATTGAAGAAGACAGAGAACATATTGGCGTAGCGGGTAACGGACTCACTCTGCTTGCCCTGAACGCGGTTGTGTACCATCGCCTGTTTCTGCTCATTCCAGAAAGCGGGTTCCAGCTTGGAACGTAAAGCGGAAGCCAGTTTCTCATACTTGGTTTTGTCTGCCGTATTGCCGGCCAGACCGGCACAAAGCGCCATGGTTTCCAAACTCTTGCAGAACAAGACTTGCTCAAAGGAGAGTTCGCCTTTCTTGTCCAGATAACCGTCTGCCCAGTCTACGAATACCCAGTCACCGGTCATGCCTTCCACCATACCGTTGGCATTGGTGCGTCCCAATACATAGTCCATCATGCTTTGCATACGCGGATAGAGTTGGGTTACAAAGTCTTTGTCACCGGAATACATGTAGTAATCGTAAATACTGAGGAACCAATAGAAGGTGTAGTCCATAATGGTATTGCTGTGGCTGGTCACAGGGTCTTTTCCGCGAAGCAGCCAGATGGTACGCTTCACGGTTTCATTATCGAAGAACAGATAGTAGTTCATCAGGTAACTCTGGATGGCATCGCCACTCCATACCCAACGGTCGCGCTTGATGCCGTCGATAAAGAATTCACGGGTAGTAAGGTGCATGGTGTATGCTCCTACTTCCCAGATGCGGTTCAGCTCTTCGTCATTGCATTTGAATGAGCCCCGGTACTCTTCGGGCAGGTATTCGTATTGCATGGAAACGTCCTGTATCGTTACTCCCGGATCGCAAGTGACATAGACATAACGGAAGGCCTTGCTGTTGTCCAACGTGTATTCATCGTATAGTTTCCGTGTATTCCGGATGGCCAGATCGGTTATCTGCCCCGGCTCTGCCAGCAATTTGTCCAATGTTTCGCAATATTCCGTATCCAAGGCTTCTTCAGGACTTTCACCATAATAGATATGGATCGTTCCTTTTCCCTTTACCTCTTTCAGAGTGATATAACCAAAGGTCTCTTTTCCGAAGTCGTACAATACCCCTTCTTTCCGGGGAGTGGAGGAAACTGCTTTCATCGGTTTTCTGGCCAATGAAAACTTGGAAGGCAGTTGGGTGGCTCCGTCAAAGTTCCAACACCCTGCATCCATATAAACGGTGGCAGAAGTATCACTGGCTTTTCCGCTTTCGTCTATCCATTCCTTGTCTTCGTAGGTTACTTTCCAGGTCTTATCCGTATTTACGGTTTTTCCTTTCACATAAATAGTGGGGGGAGTGGACTGATTCCACACTTTGATGTTCAGACTGTGTTTTCCTGCGGGGAGTTTCAAGGTGGAGGGCATACCGAATTGCAGTTTGCCGTCCAATTTCACATTGTATTTTCCTTCGGCGGCAATGAAGATTTCTTCCGGTTCCGCCAGGTCCAATTTCTTGCTGAATTCCACTACCACATAATGGCTGTCCGTTTTCCAGAAGGGAGGGAAAAAAGCACCGCGTTCCGTACGGCGGTTGTTCATCCGGTTGCCCAGCCATATCTCATAATCACCCGGATACCAGATCCAGGTCTGGGCGGAGGCGGCAGCACTCAATGCAAGTGCTCCGACTAAAGTGGCAAGTTTGTTTTTCATAATGGTATCACGTTTTATTTTTCCTTCAAATAGCTATATTCTTTGGGCAGTCCGGCATTTGCCTTGATGCTGTCGTTCACCATCGGACCATTGTTTTCCCATGTATTGCCCGGACCGTTGGCGTTCTTCAGGAACTTCTCTCCTTCCGTCCAGTTGTCCTTGACGGTGATAAATGAAGATCCTTCGTCGGTGTAAAGATAGAACCAATGATTGGGATCGTGTGCATAACCGGGTGAAAATATGTCGGAAACGCAATTTTCCGTAATCCGGCTATGGGGTTGTGAACCTAATGTATAAATACCGGCTACATCATACATGTGCTTGGCATAGTGATGAATCAGGTTGGCGTGCACGCGGTTATTGCGCATACAGTTTACTGTACGTGTCCACCCCCATCCCAGACTGATGCCCGAATAGGAGACATCACTGATTTCATTGTGCTCGATATTGATATCACTGACATAACCGGCGCAAATGCCCAAAGTGCCCCAGTCTTCATTGGTCACATCGTTGATGTAGTTGTTGGAAATGGTCAGTCCGGTACAGACCTCACGACGGTCGGCAGGATCGTATGGAAGATGTGTTTCGTGAGCGGCAGGACTGAAACTACCCGCCACAATACCGTTTCCGGCAATATCACGGAAAAGACAACCGTTTATACGTCCTCCACCGGTGGCCCATTCATAATCAATACCTGTAGAGCCCAAATGCTGGAAACGGCACTTCTCGAAATCAATATCCTGGGCAGCCTTGACTACGACTGCCGATGCCGGACGTCCCAACCAACCTTGATTATCCAGCTTATGATTGTTCTTACGAATCATAGAAGGACGGATTTTATACCCGTCTGTCATGTACATACCTGCCTGAAGAGGAACATGACCTTGCAAAGAGGGACGCATCCAGGTGGTATATTGGAAAGCAATATTGTCAAAACGGATGTGCTTTACCGGACGGTCTATCGTTCCTTCCACCCATACCAACGTTTCGATGCCGGGAACTACGGCTTTGCTTATCTTCTCTCCTTTCCGAGGATAATAATATATTTTACGGCTTTCAATGTCGTGATACCACTCGCCGGGTTCATCCAGCAATTCCATGGCATTGGTCAGATAGAAAGCCGAGTTGTGACCATCCTTGGTCACCATAGGACGCGGCCACGGGTGTTCGAACTGGATGCGGCTTTCAGGATGATGGAAACGCACGGCGGCACTGTCTCCCTGTATTTCGACCGACTTGATACGGAGATTTGCCACACACCACATTTCATGAATGACCATTTCGGCATATCGGGCCTTCTGTATTTTCTTTACAGCAGCGGCAGGTACCCACAGTATTTCGTTTTGGGGATCGTTGTTGATGATGCGATACATCTTTTCAAAGTCTGCCACATCCCTTGCACGAACAGCCTTTTGTCCATTGATCCACAGTTGCCGGAAATCCAGCGGACGTCCGTTAAACATAGGGACATCGGCTACCCACAACTTTCCTTGCTTCTTCCAGTTTCTGATTTCCACCCCACCATTCAGAATGGCATTTCCATCCGAAGTGATGACTGTAGGTGAAGCTTCCGTCCCGCTGTCCTCGGGACGAATAAAGACGGGTTCGTACAGATGGTAATCACCTGCCTCCATATGAATGGTGATGCCACCTTTTAGACTCTCATCATTAAGACGACGAAGTTCCCTTGCCTGACGCAATGCGGCTGTAAGGGTGGCTTTCGGAGAGTCTTTGGTACCCGGATTCCGGTCATTGCCTTCCGGAGATACGAACAAATCGGCTGCTGACAGTGTACAAGCTATCAGCAGCGCAGTAGTGGTTATGAATATTTTTTTCATTTGTAAATCATTAGGAGTAAGTGGTTAGTGATTAGTCCGCGCCAAAGGCATCCATACCGTCATTTCAGCCTTTCCGCGATTTCCCCATGCATAATAAGGAATCAGACGGATATTGACCGGTTTGTCGGCCTTTCCTACCTCGCGGTACAATGTATCTTTCCACGATACCTCATCAACCAGACGGGCAGTACCATCCAACGCGACAATCGGACTGCCTTCAATGATTATTTTTTTCGGGGTCAACCGGATATCGGCAGGTATCAGCACATTATCTATCTTATGTCCGCCTTCTATATCCATACTTTCCAAACAATATACCAACGGGCCACGTTTTACCACTACCTGGTTACGGATTTCTTCGGCCAACGGATTTGCTTCCAGCAATTTTACAGGCATATCCATCACCCATTCCACACAGTCCCCTTTCTTCCAGATGCGGTTTACCTCGGCGTATGTATTCGCTTTCCAGGTTCCTTGCACCGGTTCGCCATTTACCTTCAAAGTTGCCTTCTCGCACCAGTCAGGAACACGGAGGAACAAAGAAAACGCTTTCTTCTTTGACGGTTTCGGAGCTTCGGTAACAGTCAGCTTCACAGCACCCTCCCACGGATACTCCGTTTCTTGCACCAGCCCGATCTTTCCCGTTTCCTTCAAAGTTGTAGCCAGTGTATTCGCTCCATACAAATTGCAATATACCGCATTCGGAGTCACCGTATAAGCATAGTTCTGGGCTTGACAAACGGTGCGCAGCGTATTAGGCGGACAACAGAAGCAGCTGATATACTCGGTACGTTCTTTAGGCCAGCGAAGTGTGTATGGCAAATCCGCACTGATGCGCAACGGGTTGGTATAGAAATATTTCTTTCCATCCAGACTGACACCACTCAACACACTGTTGTAAAGGGCGGTTTCCACAATATCCGCATATTTGGCATCGCCCGTCACTTCCAGCATACGCCAGTTGAAAAGCATATTGCCGATATTGGCACAGGTCTCGTTATGCGCCGTACTATTAGGCAACTGATAAGGACGGCCATAGCTTTGGTGTACTTTCTGAATGCTGTCCGGCTCATAGCAGGTTCCATCCGGCGAAGTGCCGTCATACAGCGCACCGCACGCTCCTGTAACATACATCTTGCGGGTCACAATGTCTTTCCAGATGCTGGTCAGGTTTTTCATCAGTTGGTCTTCTCCTGTTTCGGCATACACATCGGTCACACCGGCATACAGGTAATTGGAACGCACGGCATGTCCCATCGCATTGTATTGCTGACGGAACGGAATACGGTCCTGATTATCATCGGTGCCGTTTTCCACCATTCCACGGATATCAATCAGATTCTTGGAAAGTTCCAGATAACGGGGATTCCCTGTAGCACGGTACATTTCCACCACACCCATATAATGGGAGGGACAAATGGCATTTCTTGCCAGTTCCGCAGAAGCGGTTTCATAGAAATGACAGAGGAAGTCCGTCGCTTTTACGGCAGCATCGAATAAAGTAGTCTTTCCGGTGGCACGGCGATGAATGATACCTGCCATCATCAGATGCCCCAAATTGTAGGTTTCAAAATTCAGACGATTGGCAAATGCACCTTTCTCGTCCTCACCGCCTACTTTGGTGCCAATTACCGTCTGTTGCTGTTTGTCCGAATGAGTGTCAATCCCCTTATTCTTTTCCTCGATGATGACAGGGGTATGGATGTAACCGTCCGCACGCTGGGCTTTCACCACATGTTCAATGAAGTGATCCATCAGTTTATCCAATTCGGGATCTTTCGTGACGGCATACACGGAAGCCACCCCTTCCATCCATTTATACATATCACCGTCATGAAAGGGAGGTCCCCAATGTTCGCCCTCGCAAACACCGGCAGCTATTTCAAAGTTACGGAAGCCATGCGAAACATCGGGATTGTTCCATGTATCCCACATACTTTGCAAGGAGGTATGGCTATATACATTGAAACGGTCGCCCCAAAAGCCATCTGTCCAATGCACGGCACCTAATTCCGTATTGGCCATCTTGGCAAAACGACTTTGGCTCATATCCGTCAGCCCGCCCGACTGGGCAAATGCTCCCGTAGTTACTCCGGAAGCCAGTAAAAGTAGTAGTCTAATGCTCTTCATAATAATCTGTCACTTATTCTTTTCTTTATAAAGAGAGGACGATAATAAGAAACGTTTGTACTCTATTTATAATTATTTCATATTCTGTATCTTTAGAAAGAGCTTTCATTGGCGGATAATGGGAGTCTGTTTTCAAAAAACGGGTATCTGATTTTTATTTCAGACACCCGTTTTTTTCAAATTCTCCAATACTCTCTATCAAAGAATTCCTTTATCCACAATTGTATTATTTCAGTTTGCTCAAATCCAACTCTTTATAAGCCACACGCTGACGGCGCCAGGTATATACGGCATGGAGTTTGCCATCCTTGCCCTGAATGATGGACGGATAAGAATATTGGCTGATAGGGCTGTCTTCCAATGTCATTACATTCTTCCAGTGAATACCATCATCCGAAACCGCCACACACAACGGTGTACGCGGCCCTTTCGGAGTGCCCGGCAATGTACTGAAATCATTATAAATCAATACGTGACGACCATCTTTCATTGTTACGGCATCCGTACCCGAATTATTATTGGGAACATCAAGCAAGGTAACTTTACTCCATGTTTCACCGTTGTCACTGCTCCATGAAGTAGCAATCTGTGCGTTACGTGTACGGCAAAGCACCTGCAAACGCCCATCCTTATGACGCAAAATGCTGGGCTGGATAGCATAAATAGGCTTCTCGCCTTCTCCTTTTATGGCTTCACCGCCTTCCTGATCGTCTACATTGGCCGCATTTGCCTTACGCAAAGCTGTAGGCACACTCATTTCCGCCTCTACAGGACCTACCATCTTCCAAGTCTTTCCTTTATCATCCGAAATTTCAAAATGGATACGCCATCCTCCATCGCCTTCCGTACTGGAAGGACAAATGATACGGCCATCCACATACTCCGGCTTATTTTTAATAGGACCTAAGAAACCTTTTGGCAACGGTTCACGTTGGCTCCAAGTTTTTCCACCATCTTTAGAACGTACCAGCCAACCACTCCAATCGGCTACTTTCAATCCTATTTTATAGAACAGGATTAAATCTCCGCCGGGTATTTGGAAAAGCACAGGATTCCAACAAGCCTTGCGGCGTGCCCGGGACTTATCCCCTTTAAACGTAGAAGCCACGGGGCCGGCATCCGCCGGAGTGGATTCTGCTGTAATGCCCGCCAAAACAGCTTGCGGATCATCCAGACTAAACACCCCGTCGGCAGCCAGATAAGGTGCGCTCCATTCCGTCGCACCCTTCGGCTTGCGACATACCCAGATACAACAATCCGGATTACGCTCTTTAGTACCTCCAAAGAAAGAAGCTACCAGGTCTCCGTTCTTCAATTCCACAATAGTAGCGCCATGACATTCGGGAAAAGAAGCTTGCTCGTATAAAAACTGATCTTCCACGATACCTGCACGGTTTTTACCTAAAGATGGATCCATACTAACCGAAAAATGATAGTTTCCCGAAGGAACACTCCATACGGTAGAGTTGCCTTCCCGACGTACAAAGGTAACGTCCTTGTCTTTTACCGCCTTCTCGTCCAACGTTGGAAGATAAACCAATGCAGTGGTATTGCAGGGAACCGTGATATCCCATTCCAGATGCGTAAGGGTCTTCTTCCAGTTACTAATCATCTTGCCATATAAAGTGTTGTGCGAAGCCTTGACATAACTCAACTCCTGGATGGAAAAATCAGGTTTAAGGATGATTTGTTTGTAAGCGGGCTGTGCCGGATTAAATCCGGCTAAATCACGGAAATACCAAGTCAATAGATCACCCAATATCATCACATGGTTACAACTGTTCATCCAACGATTGGCGGTATCACCGTTCCACAATTCCCAAATGGCAGTAGCTCCCTTTTCTATCATATAGCCATAACTGGGATAAGTCTTGTTGCTTGCCAACAGGAAAGCAACATCGCCACGCCCCATACGGGTAAGCTCACGCATCATCCAGTTCATACCTATCACCCCACTGCTGATGTGACCTTTATTCCGGGTAATAATGCCTGTTATTACATTTTTTTCCACTTCTTCCCTATAGGCTTCAGGCACCATATCGAAAGCCAGTGGCAGGATATTAGCCGTCACTGTATTGTTACCATAGAATATGCTGTCGGGATAAAGAACATGGGGCATTTGTACCGGAGAAGTTCCCTTCTTAACTGTAAGGAAACGGGCGTTGAAGCAGTCTTTAATTTTTGCTGCATCCTTCTCGAATTCCTTCGCCTCATCTTCCAAACCTTGCAAACGGGCGAACTTGGCCAGCATTTGCGATACCTTATAATAGTAGGCTGTAGCAATCAGTGCTCCATCCGTCTTGCGGGCAGGGTCCTGACTGTGAATCAGCTCCGGTGATTCGGGAGGCATACACCAGTCACCGTATTTATCGGCGTTAATCACTCCATCCTCTGTGGTGAACTCACTGCGTATATGGTGCATCCATTTCTTGATAGCGGCATAATTCTTACGAATAGGTTCGATGTTGCCGAACTGTTCATAAACCATATCACAGATTACCGGGAATGTGGACGACCATGTCATTTCCGATGTATAATAATTGTAATAAGCCGGACAAATATCAGGAATACAACCGTCTTCACGCTGCGCTTCACGGATATCATCCGCCCATTTGGCATAGGTGTTTCCATTATTGAACATGAAACTTTCCCCCCACGTTCCCATAGCATGGTCGCCAAGCCAGGGCTGGCGCTCGTCACGCTGCGGACAATCCAAAGGCACTCCTTTATAATTACTGGAAATTCCCCACCAGGCATTCCGATAAACCCGGTTCATGATATCATTGGAACACTCGAAAGTACCGTTATCTTCCAAGTCATCATATACTACTTCAGCAACCAAATCTTCCGCTTTCAGATTTTTATAACCTGTCACTTCTACATATTGGAATCCATGATAAGAAAAACGAGAACTCCAGGAAGTGTTGTTTTCTTTACCGTTGCAGATATAATAATCCGTACTCTGGCTATGGCGGAGATTTTCCACATCCAGTTCCGTACCGTCGTTCTTTACCCGTTCGGCATAACGTATGCAAATCGTATCTCCCGCAGCGGCTTTCGCTATGTTAATACGCACCCATCCTGCCATATTCTGACCGAAATCAATCATATAACGGTCACCATATTGCTTGAAGACAGCCGGTTTCAGCGTTTTCATCACTTTCATGTTGGGAGCGGTATTGCCGCGGAGTGTACCGTACGGCAATGAAACACGTTGCGCCTTCAGCCATTTGGAATCATCATAACCGGGCTGTGTCCAGTTTCCCAATTCCATACGGGCATCGTAAATCTCACCATCGTATTCATTATTGCTACGTATAGGCCCTTGAGCCGTCAAACGCCATTTCTCATCACTGTTGATGCGCTGGATACTGCCGTCGGTATATTCTATAATCAGATTCAGACGCAACTTGGGGTAACCAAAAGTAGGAATCTTATAAGGTTTGTAATTTTGACGCATAGTGTAGAAACGTCCGTTGCCCAGGGTCACTCCGATGGCATTGTCGGCATTTCCTCCGGCAACCTGTTTGGTGACATCAAAAGAATTGTAAAGCACAGTACGACGATAATCACTTGGAGCCGGCGCCAATACCTGATCACCTATCCGCTGACCGTTAATGAACAGTTCGTACATACCCAAACCGCACAAATGAAGGGTAGCATACTTTATCTCCTTGGCTTGCGTTTTAAATTCCGTGCGTAAATAACGAGAGCTCAAACGGCTGTGTGAATCTTCCCGGTCCCATGCAAACGCAGCGTCCCAACCTATCCATCGTCCTTTCCAATGAATCTCACCTAAAGGTCCCATCCCCCATCGGGCAGGCTCGCTCCATTCTGTCTCACCGCGATTGGTATAGCTTCTCACTTTCCAGTAAACACGCTGATTGCTTTTCAAACGCTTCCCTTGATAAGGAATCCATACGGACGCATCGGATTCCACTTTTCCGGAATCCCACAAATCCCCTTTATCCTGTGCTAAAAGTTCAGGAGAAGAGGCAACCAAAATCCGGTAGGCGGTCTGCATCACATTTCTTTGAGAAGATTCCAGCCGCCAGCTCATACGAGGGACAGCAGTATCCAGCCCCATGGGATCTACCATCTGCTCGGTACGCAGGCCGGTAACCGAAACATCCGCTGCTTTCAACCACAACGGAAGTGCCAAAAGAATGATTAATAATACTTGTTTTTTCATGATATGCATATTTCTTACTTATTCC
>ENA-UOIZ01001077-UOIZ01001077.1-human-gut-metagenome-genome-assembly--contig:-P88-NODE-1077-length-24489-cov-7.548744_pt1 | contig 24489 bp, 25 predicted proteins | sample MGYA00242336_ERZ723883 | MGnify/ENA metagenome assembly ERZ723883 | reverse complement strand
GTTAGAAACTTTAATTTTATTCATCCTATCAAGAATATCTTCTTCGATAATATTGAATACATTCGAAAACTAGATGCTTCTGGTAAAACTCTTCCATGCATCTTAGACAATGTAGAACGTTCAATACTTTGCCACACATGCTATCTTGGCTTTGACCAGTTTGAATGTCCCGATTGTGACAACTGGAATATCGTTCCTCATTCCTGTCATTCTAGATTTTGTAATGCCTGTGGTGTTAAATATGCCAAACAGCTTGCAGTCAAAGCCACTTCTTTTTGTCTTGACTGCCCTCATAGACACATTGTCTTTACTATTCCTGAAGAACTTAGAAACTGGTTCAGACAGGATCGTACTCGACTCAATCTTTTGTTTGTTGCTTCCAGAAACACCATTTCCATTCTCACCAATAAATCTCTTGCCGATAAACTCAAAAAGAAAAAATTATCGGATACCCACTATATATTCAAAGACATTCCTGTTCGTAATGAATTTGGCACGATTGCCACAATACATGAAAGGCCTAATGGATGGTATATAGGTATCAACAACGATGAACATTTACTTGATCTGGCATTTCCAACAGATACATACTGGAATGCAAGACAACTATACGAATATACACAAGATGCAGATGCAGCATGTGCGATTAGTGGAGCTATAAATGAAATCTATATAAGCATTTAGAATATCCTCGAATAAGAGAATATCCTTTTTAAATGTATAATAATTTGCGGTAGTGTATAATAATTTTCGGTTTCTGTCCTATTTACTATATATTCTGATTGTAGTTTAAAATGCAGTTAGGATTTGTGGAGAATTTGCCGTTCAACAACGGAAGAAATCTGTGATTTGATGCATTCTTTTCTTGATTGATAATAGAATTTCCTGTGTATCACAGCCTATATACTCTCTTGCCAATGTGAATAGAACTTCATATCTATTGATATACTTGCCTTCTTGCACCTACATATCCTTGTGCCCATTTAAGAACTTTGCATTCATTATACACAAAACAAAATCAGATGAGCACTTGATCATACCGTTCCTCCAGATCAAAATTTTTAAAAATATAATAATATACTGTATTTATCGCATATTTCAGAATTTTCTATAACCAAATTGATTATAAATTATGTTATAATCATATAATTAAAGATTATAAGGAGAGAAATACCTATGAATTTGGATAGCAGTAAACCGCTATATAGGCAGGTAGAAGCAGATATAAAAAGCAAAATAGTTTCAAAAGTATATGTCGCCGGAGAGAAGATGCCAACTGAAAATGAGCTCAGCGAACAATACAATGTCAGTAAAATTACCATACGTAAAGCCATCCAGAACCTTTCAGATGAAGGCTACGTAAAAAAAGTACAGGGAAAAGGCACTTTTATCACCTATAAAAAAGAAAAGATGTACTTAAATAAACCTCGCGGATTTAAAGAAACACTTTCCAGTAAAGGTCATTCTTCTAAAAATGATATTATTCAAGCATCTTTTCTTAATGCGGATGGAGACATCTCAGAAAAACTGTCCATTCCTTTAAACACAAAAGTCGTCTATCTGGAAAGACTTGTATGGGAAGATAACGAGCCTATGGCTATCGATAAAATTTATATCGAAGATGAAAAATTCCCTGGCTTTATCACCAAGCTGAGCAAAGATCGTTCCTTTTACACTATATTAGAAAAAGACTATAATATCCAACCTAAATATGCCGTTTTAGAAATTGATGGCATCATTGCTCAGAATCAACATGCGGATCTTTTGAAATGTAACATCGGAGACCCATTGTTTTCCATCAATAAAATCAGTTATGACTTTGAAGATAAGCCAATTCATTATTCATCAACAACTGTCAGATGCGACAGAGCAACTTACGTCGTTCATACAGATAACTCCAACATAATGAACACAAAAACCAAATCAAGATAACATAAAAAAAGCCCATCAAATCATATAAAATGATTTGTATGGGCGCTTTTCATTTGCTAAGTCTTGTTTACATCTCTATTTAATTCTATACTTCAATTATGGACACCACTTATCATTCAAACATTCCAATTGAAACTCTATCATTATTAGATTGTGATGTTAAAAACTTCAATTTTATTCATCCCATCAAGAATATCTTCTTCGATAATATTGACTACATTCGAAAACTAGATGCTTCTGGTAAAGCTCGTCCTTGTATTTTAGACAATGTAGAACGTTCTCTTCTTTGCCATACATGCTATCTTGGTTTTGATCAGCTTGAATGTACGGATTGTGACAACTGGAACATTATCCCTCATTCATGTCATTCTAGATTTTGTAATGCCTGTGGTGTTAAGTATCAAAAAATTCTTGCAGCCAAAGCTCAGGCTATGTGTGTTTGATGTTCATCACCGTCATATTGTTTTTACTATCCCTTCCGAGTACAGATTCTTATTCAGAAAAGACAGAAAAGCTCTCAATCTCTTATTCGTCGCCGCAAGAAACACTATCTCACTGCTTTTTAACAAAAAACTTTACTCAAAAATTATTAAAGACAAAAAAGTAAACCCAAAAGACAATTACTGTCTACTGAGAAACTACAAACACAAAATTGAATTCAGAATGATAGTTTCTCTCCATACTTTTGGAAGAGCTTTAAACTGGAATCCTCATATCCACTGCCTGGTTCTGGAAGTTGCATACGATCCTAGTACTCACACCTGCAAACGCAATACTTTTTTCAGTTTTGAAGTTCTTCGTAAATACTGGCAATATGAAATCAACCGATTAATGTCTTTATATTTCGGCAAAAATTTCTACGCCATCAAAAAGAAATCTTATCGCTTATATAACCAAGGGTATTATGTTTATGCTAGATACGACAAACAGGCATCTACCAAAGGCAAGTCTTACTCCAAATACATTGATGGCTGCGTTAACTACATGATGCGCCATGCTGCAAGACCACCCATGGCACAAAGCAGGATTATCCACTATAACAAAAAAGACCGATGAAGTCACCTGGTATTATGATGATCACAAAACAAACGAACGCATCACTATTAACGAAACTGGTCGTGAACTCATGAAAAAGATGATTATTCATATTCCTGAGACAGGTTTCCATATGGTCAGATATTATGGTTTTTACAACAAAGAACAGGATGTACTTAACAGAGTGCTTGAACTATTAGACATCAGAAATTCAAACGAACACTTACTCAAAGAAAAGCCAATCTACAATACAAATTAAAGAAACTAAGATTCAGAACTTTGTGTTATGACACCTATAATCATGATATGCTTAAATGCAGATGTGGTCATCTTATGGACTAGATTAGTTCTGACAATCCATTTAAAGGAGGATACCGACACAATGACAGATTGTTGATTACCAAATTAATTGCTAATACAGTATTCAAATTAAATTGTACACATAATTAGGTAACTTCAAATTGTTTATACATATATATTCATATTAAATGTGAAACCCCATTATAAAAAAATGGATACTCAATTTAGAATATCCATTTGGTGTTGATATAAATATTTTAAGGCGTATGAAATTGAGCAGGCGCTCTTTTCACATGGTAATTTCTTATAGATTTTTTGACTGTTTTTTTGCGTTTCGTGCAAATTATCAAGTTCTACTTGGAATGAGTTCACAAAATATGATTCGTCTTCACATTCCATGAATTCATTTATTTCAATTCCTAACAGCCATTTTAGATTGTCTTTTACTAAATGGCATAGATAAGTATGTTCTAAGTTGTCGCTATCTTCAACAGTTACTTTAAAATCAACACTTCCTTCAAAATGCACTTCTTTTAATTCGGCGATTTCACTTTTTCTTGATGCGGTTCCTGTTTCATATACGATCATTTGGTTTGTTTCTAATATCATTCTATTGACCTCTAACTCAATTCATTGTCGTTTACGGCATCCATTACAGTTTCCATACTGATTATCATTTCCTGTTTCTGCTCACCAATCAATAAACTTTTATTACAGATTTGATTGATTATTCGAGGAATACCATTCGATGCGTTGATAATTGCGTTCAGTGCATTATTATCGAACACTTCCTGATGACATCCCACACCATCTAATTTTTCTTTTATATAACGTTTTGCCTCTTCTTCATTTAGATTTTCTAAATTGTGTGACATGATTATACGCTGCCTTAATGGTTCATGGCTTGATAAGCGCAGCTGATTGTTTAACTGTGGCAATCCAACCAGTAATACGACTGCATAATCTTTTGAATCCATTTCAAAATTGAATAGTATTTTTAAATCATTCAAGATTCCACTTTTCATATAATTGGCTTCATCAAATATAAATACAGGTGTAATTCTTTTTTCACGTTTGTATTTTTCTATAATTGTCTGAATGGCTCGGAAGTTGTCGACTTTTTTATAGTATGGTTCAATTCCAAGATTCAATGCCATCTGCCTGTAGAATTCTATAACAGTAACTGTAGACAGTGATATATATACCACCTTATAGGCGGCAGGATTCAATTCGTTTGCCCATTGTCTTACGCTTGTTGTCTTGCCTCGGCCTGCACCTCCTGTCAATACGCCAAAGCCTTTTGTCTGCAGAAGATAATTCAATCTGAATTTCACTTCTTTATATTCATTTGTTTCTACTAAAACATCTTTTCCATTTTTTATAAATGGATTGATTTCCAATCCATATCTTCCTGTATAATTCATTATTGTCCTCCCAGCTCACTAAGTTTCAGTTTATGTCGATGCATCGTTGCATTTTTATTTTTATCCAACAGTTGAATAGGTTCCAACTCTTTTGAAATAGAATCTAGCACATATACTTTTTTCAAATCTGGTGAATAACGAATCAATAGTTTCTGTCCCTGATATTTATAGTTTACTTCATATTCCTTTTCGTCAATTACAATCACACTGTCATTATATACTTTACGTTCGATTTCAAGTAAAAAGCTGCGTTCAACCTCCTGATCAGACATTCTAATAATCAATGTACTTTCTGAAAAGAAACGTTCTATAGGTGATTTTCCATTCAATGATGAATGAATGCGTTGATTATATTCCTGCACATAGGCAAATAATGATTTTCTTAATTCTTCAATATCTTTAAAATCATTCATACAAAGCTGTGACATCCACTGATCTTTCAATGTTCGAAACCAGCGCTCAATTTTCGCCTTTCCAGTTGGAGTTCGAGCAGGATTATAATGAATGATCGTTCCAATTCGTGCTGCCAGAAGATTCATCTGGCCGCTTCTGTAGTTGGCTCCATTATCAAAGTTGAATTTTTTTGGTTTCCCATATTTAATGACCGCTCCACGAATCACACTCATCAGATTCACAAAATTATCGTTAAAGAATATATCGATTCCGACAATCATACGACTTGCATCATCTATAAGTGCAATAATATAAGTCCTCTGCTTCTTTCCATCTACTTTTAGATAAGGACCTACACTTGAATCTCCACACCACACTTCGTTTATATGTTCACATTCATATCGTCTCATATCTTTTATAGGTGTGATTCCTTTTGAATCCTTATATTTCTGTACAAATCGATTTATTGTAGACAAAGAAACATCTTTTTTTACGATTGTATTTGTGTCAAGAAGTCTCTGGTAGACTATCGTAGCTGGAAGTTTTGGATATTCAGACAATATATAAATAATTTGATTTTGAACATCCCCATCTAGTTTACGATATTGATTAGAATCATTTCTTGGCTTTGGGATCAATCCATCAAATCCTAATTTTAAGTACCGGTCATACCACCTTCTTACTGTATGAGGGTGCACCCCGGCCTTTGAACCTGCATCTCGAAAGAAATCACTTTTTGATTTGTATGTATCTATATTTCCAGATACAAGTGGTGCAATAAATCCATATCTTTTTAAAGCTATTTCCTGTGCTGTTTTATGATCCATTATAAATTTTCCTCCTTACAGCGACATAATATACAAGGAAACGGCATAATTCCTCATACCTTATGTGGAGAGGGATAAAAAAATATTTCTAGTGCATTTAATCTGCATAAATTGTAATGAAAAAATTTTAAAACAGCTCTTAAAAAGATCAGTCTTCAATCTCATACTTTCAGATATCAGTCGCTCTTTCCAGTACTTTTGAAACTGGGACCGAATATAATAATACGAATATTCATTAATTTCTTCATTCCATTCTATCCAGTCAATGAAAGTATTAAGAAAGTCTGATTGAAGAGCTTTTAGATGAACTTCCAAAGCATATTGAGAATAAGGAACGATAAAATACAAAAGCACTGCATGAGTGGATTTACAACTCATACATTTAACACGAAGGATCCGCAAAGTGACTGAATGTTTTCTGTATTTAACTTTACGAGTATAATAGCCATGTTTTTGAAAATCATGATGTTTACATTTAGGACATATTAAAGAATATAGATTTAAAGACTCTGTGAATTTTTTATACGATTCAGCATCTACCTGGTTGACGTTTGACTTATAAACAGTTATCATAATCTTGTTCGTAAGAGCGGAGAGTAAAAAGAACTCATTGGCGTGCGTTGGTTTTACTCTCTTTTCTTTTTCTCACTTTCTATAGAACATATTATAAAAGTCATAACACGTAATTTGAATAGATTTTATTCAAACATGTGCTATGACTTTTTCATTTAATGTGATTAGATTATTAACTTTCATATTCAAATAATTTGGCAATCAACAACAGATACTACAGAGCAGTTTGTCTTGATGAAATGCGAGAAATGTGGTTACACAGAAAATGTGCCTATTCATGACATCCTTATACTTAGACAACTAACTACACCTGATGACACAGAAGACCATCTTCTTTGCCCCTTCTGTTTACATGATATGTATCGTATAGATTCACCTAGATTCAAACATAATTAGGTCACATAAAATATACATATGTTTTCATCATGCTCGAATGAAATAATAATGATTATCCCGGGGAAAATCTCCCCGGAATTTGTCTCATGCAACGCATTAAAATCCTTACTATATAAAAAAAACAGATGGTTTTGCATATCTGAATATGCATTGCCATCTGTTTTTGGGTTCCCAATCTGAAATTATGTATATTTGAAAGAGAGATTAAATGTTATTAGAGAATTCCAAGGCCACCCATAACCATTCCAAACAGAATGATTCCAATTAATAATGCGTTAGTATTCACTTTCTTCTGAATAAGCTTGTAAATACTCATAGTAAATACAAGTGGTAATAACTTAGGGAAGATAGTATTTAACATATCCTGCAGAACAAGAGATGTACCACCATCCTGGAACTGTAATGGTGTAGTAATGTTTACCATACCTGCAACCATTCCACCTACAACCGCAAGACCTACGATAGAAGCGAAATGCATGACACGATCCATAAAGCCTCCCTGATAGAGTTTAGCAAGGTATTTATTACCAGATTCATATCCAAGGAAAGTTGTATAATACGCAAACAGTAATGATGGAATTGCAAACAATACTACAGCCAAGATTGGACCTAACACACTTCCTTGCTTTGCAAAGGATAAACCGATACCAAATGTGATGATTCTTAAAGTTCCCTGGAAGAAACTGTCCCCAATACCTGCAAACGGTCCCATCAAACTTGTTTTAATCATAGAAATGGATTCTGTCTGGAAATCGCCTTCTTCAGAATTGGCATTCTGCTCTTCCATAGAAGCTACAAGACCCATAATAAATGGTGTCATCTGAGGTGTACAGTTAAAGAATTCCATATGACGTCTGTACGCATCTTTTTTTCTTTCTTCATCATCTGCATATAATTTATCTAAGACCGGAGACATTCCGCACATGAATCCCATGTGCATCTGGCGTTCATAGTTCCAAGAACACATGATTGTCAAAGATCTTAAGAAAACTTTACGCAAATCTTCTTTTGTTAATTTCTTCTGTTCCATAATTATACATTTGCTCCTTTTCCATAGAGTACCTTATCTAAAATGTATGCCAGAATGACAGCAAACAGTGTTACGCCAACCAGATCCAATCCGGAGTAAGCAACAATCAGGAAGCCTAACATAAAGTAAGGGAACATCTTTTTAGACAACATAGTACTTAATAACATTGCAAATCCAAGTGCAGATAACAAGTTACCGGATACTGTCAAACCTTTTGTAATAACTTCAGGAATCGCATCCACAAAGCTACTTACTAAATCTGTTCCTAAATATACGGCTAAAAAGACAGGAACAAAGTATACTAAACAGTTGAAGATAAAGGACCACCATAAATGAATATGAACTGCCTTTTTACATTTACCTTCATCAATTGCCTTATCTGCAACATGTGAGAACTGTGCAATCACCATACGCATCAGTACACTCAGAAATTCACCTGCAACTGCTACAGGAATAGCAAGTGACAGAGCTTCTTCTGTAGTAGCACCCGAAAGGATAGCAAACGCAGTAGCAATGACACTTCCCAGTTGCATATTTGGAGGACCAGCAGCACCAATAGACACAAAGCCCATGGACATCAATTCTAATGAGGCGCCAAGGATAATTCCCTGTTTCATATCGCCTAAAACTAAGCCGGCCAATGTACTCAAAATAAGAGGTCTTCCGATATTCTGGCGTCCAATCAATCTGGAGTCAACAACCGCAACCAATGAGACCAAGCCTAATAATATAGCCTTAACTAGCATAATATTTCTCCTTAATTATGATATTATTATTCAAAATTCGAGCGTTCAATCGGTGAAGTAGGCACCATCTGGATAATGATCTTCTTACCCATGGAAATCAACTCTTTAGTTGAAGCAAGTTCCTCTTCATTCAAGAAGATAGCTTTACCATATGCCTTAGAACCATTCTTCTTTGCCACACCACCATAATTGATTTCTGTAACTTCCGGCAATTCTTTAACAAGCTGTACAGCTTCTTTAGGTCCTTTAACAATAATCATGATATTTTTATCTGCATTCTTTTCCACAACTTCCTTTACTTTAGAAAATGGAATGATGCTTAATTCACAATCTGCTGGTTTAGCAATGCTAAGAGCCATCATACTTATTGGATCATTAGGCACTTTATCATCTGCCACAATAATATAATTTACTGACATTTGTTTTGTCCAGGAAAAGATTACCTGACCATGCAGAAGACGATGGTCAACTCTAACTAATTTAATCATACATTACCTCCATCTAATAATTTGTTATAAAACACCATACTACGGGATGCATTTTCACAAATTTCTTCTATATTCAGTTCTTCCCAGGAAATGCCGTTTTTCTTCATAGTTATAAGTTCTAAAACAAATGGAAGATTGATACCCGCAATAAATTTTCTGGATGAATTGATAAATGGTAAAGATACATTTGCAGGTGATCCCCCAGGAAGATCCAACAGAACTACCAGATTTCTATCTTTATAGACTCCATCTATCATAGTTTTTATCTTCTCTGAAAAATCTTCCAGAGATTCAGCATTTTCAAAACTCAATGTCCCAAAATCATCATCATCGATATCCAGAATTAATTTCAGTGCACCTTCATAACCTTTACATAAACTACTATGCGTAATCATTAACACATCAAATGCATCTTTCATATTTCATACCATCCTTTTGTATTTCATCTAAAAGTGGAATACCCTCATGCAAAGAGGATATAATTTTCACTGTCTGCCGTTGCTGTATTTCGGTAGCCTGAACTAAATCCGGCACCATCACAACAGGAATTCCTGCAGAACACGCAGCCTGTACTCCTACAGCAGAATCTTCAAACACGAGAGCATTATCTTTGCAAACATTCATAGTATCAATCACATTCAGATACACATCCGGAGATGGCTTTGTATGTTTTACCTCATCCCCGCAGCATATATAATCAAAATACTGTATCAGATGTAATTTTCTTAAACGTTCCTCTGTCAAGACTCTACTGGTAGAAGTAGCTACTGCACACCGAATACCTGTCATTTTAATGTAGTCCAGAATTTCATAGACACCCGTTTTGACTTCCAACTGACTTTCCAGTCTTTTAAGGCCTGTTTGTCGTGCAGTATCAAGAAATTCCTCTGTAGAGCATTTTCCTTGTAAAACAGTATTAAGAAATTCTCTTACAGCAATTCCAGTCCGCCCAACTACATGCAAAAATGATTCCTGTGTCCATTCTGAAATCCCATAGGATTCAGCTACATCACACCAAACATCCTGCCAGACCCTTTCGGTATTCAATAATAAACCATCTACATCAAAAATGACAAGTTCCAGCGACATATTTTTTCCTCTTAGTATTCCATCTGCCACATGTAACGACGAACGTCTAAAGAATGTCCGCGTTCAAATGCAATGGCTTCCACAAAGTGACGAATGACAACACCTGTAAGAATTGCAGCTACGTATTGTCTAGCTTCCTCAGCAACATTTGATAAATCAAAATCTTTCTGATCAAGAACTAACAAATCTTCTGTAAATTTCTTAGCAAAATTTTCAACACGTTCATCAAGGAATCTTGTCTTACCAATGCTCTTTACAAGCATAAATGGAACATCATAGTCTGTAACTTCAAATGGTCCATGGAAGAATTCACCAGAATGAATGCAACCAGAATTAATCCACTGCATTTCCATAAACCAGCACATTGCTGTGGAATATACTTCACCATAGTTAATACCACTACCAATTGTGTAAATCGTCTTTTTACGTTTATTATCTTTTGCCCACTGTTTAGCCTGAGCATCATACTGTTCTTTTGCTTTTGTAGATAACTCTGTTAACTTTTCCAACTCTTTAAAGCAAATATCCCATTTTGCATCAGCTGCAAGAACACCGAGTAGCTTGAATAGCAATCCGTAAAGAATACCTTTATTCTTATCAGAATCGCTGACATCTTTACCCCAGTCATAATGTACTGGATATTCTGCAGCTTCCCATAATGGAGAACCTTCTAAATTAGATAAACAAATTGTAATTGCGCCCTTAGATCTTGCAAGTTTTGTAGCAGCAACTGTTTCTGGAGTATTACCTGAATGTGAGCATGAAATAACCACTGATTTTTCGCATAGATTTTTAGGTGTGTCATATACAAACTCATTTGCAGTGTATACATGTGATGGAACAGAAGACTCCTTATCAAATAAATACTGACCTGCCATTAGCACTGCCTGAGAACCACCGCAAGCCACGAAATAAACTTCGTTAACTTCCTTTCTGGAAGCTACTGCTTCAACAGCTGTTTTAATTTGTAATTCATGTAAGTTTCTCATATTTTCCCTCCTGAATGATTATATATCATTATGTGTCCTTACATAACCTATTATATTGATAGCGTATTTTTTGTCAAGCGCTTTCATTTACTTTTTTTGTTATATTAGCAATCGCCTGATCTACAATCGTGTATGGATCGATGAAAAGTACATAGAAGATTATCAAGTGCTGGAATCTAATAACGAAAAGCACCCAAGAGAATTGTCGAAAACAAAGATATGCATCGTAGTAGTTATTGATTCCAATAAGAATATGGCAATGATCAATAATATGTGCAGCTGGTTGAAAAGATATATCTGAAGGTTTATAGGAATGGAAGTAGAAAACTTACAATCTTATTTAAATTGGCTTATATATCTGCAGAGATGTAAAGAGAGAAATACACAGATTATTTTATGCTCTCCAGTAACTCATAAAAAAATTCCGTATTACCATACTAATGTAATCAGATCATGTTATGCATTATTTTTTCCTCTTATACATATCTAGTCAATATTTAAAACAATATAGTATACTTAAATTAGAAAGGCAGGCACTTAACTATGAAAAAATTAGCTATCGCAATCACAAGTTTACTTTTAATAACTGGATGCTCTTCTACACCTACCATCACAAACACAAATAATATTAAGGAGCATATTCTAAAGGATAATGTAGCTTATGATTCATTCTCTTCATATAGTGATTCAGATACAATTATTCGTTTGCCAAATGGAGAATATATACATGGAACAAAAGAAGTGAATGGAAAATATTATGATAGTGATCAAGATTCAGGAGCCATTCAGGCAAAAAAAGCTAAATATTATGCTTTACTAGCTATGGATGTAAATAACTATTTAACTGAAGAATTTGAGGGATTCAATGATTCAGATGAGGTTTTATATAATAAGAAAAATGGTGGCTTCACAGATGCATCTACAGTCATGGATGAAAATGGTAACGAAAAAGACTTAGCCAATAATCCAAATTATGATTCTATGACAGTAAAAGAAGCAAAAGAAAAAGAATACAATCGTTTGATCCAAGAAGATGCTAAAGAAGAAAAGAAAAATCTGTCTTCTCCAGTAAGTGAATTAAACTCATTATTGCCAAAAACAGATTCTATTTCACGAACGGTTTTCAACAAAAAGAATAAATATGCCATTCATTATTATGAAGTAGAAGAAAATGAATATTTTGACTACATAAAGAAAATAAAGGAGAAAGGTTTTGATTCCATTGATCCAAATTCTCCAGAAGAAACATTTTTAGGTGTTAACAGTGATAATATATTAGTCAATATACACTATGATGCAACAAATAAAATCCTTGATTTAGACATTCGAAGACAATAAATTTAAATTGCTCAAACAACATTTAGTTGTCTGAGCTTTTTTAATACAAAGAAAAAAAGACTGGAATTTTTCATCCAGCCTTTGACATTAGAATAATCCTACGATCTTACCATCTTCATCCACATCCATGTCTAATGCACTTGGATGTTTTGGAAGACCTGGCATCGTTAATACTTTACCTGTTAGAGCAACAATGAAGCCTGCACCTAAACTTGGGCGTAATTCACGAACTGTAATTCTAAATCCTGTAGGACGACCCATTACTTTACCATCATCTGATAATGACATTTGTGTTTTAGCCATACAAATTGGTAATTTATCCCATCCTAATTCATTGAACTTCGCAATTTGTGCTTGTGCTTCTTCTGTAAAATCAACACCATCTGCACCATATACTTTCTTGGCAATGGTTTCTACTTTTTCTTCAATTGACTTATCTAAATCATATAAAGGAGCATAGTTATTTTCTTGATCACATAACGCAACTACTTTGTTGGCTAAATCAATAGCACCTTCTCCACCTTTTGCCCATACTTGAGATAATGACATTGGGTGGTTGTTTTCTTCGCACCATTTTTCTAATGCAGCTACTTCAGCTGGTGTATCTGTCGCAAATTCATTGATCGCAACAATGTATGGTAAACCAAATTGTTGTACGGTATCAATATGTTTTGCTAAGTTTTCACATCCTACAAGCATAGCCTCTACATTTTCTTCTTTTAAATCTTCTAAGGCAATTCCACCATGTTGTTTTAAGGCACGAATTGTCGCAACGATTACAACCGCATTTGGTTTAAGACTAGCCAATCGACACTTGATATCCAAGAATTTTTCAGCGCCTAAATCCGCACCAAATCCAGCTTCTGTAACTGTATAATCTGCAAGTTCTAGACATGCTTTTGTGGCAATGACAGAGTTACATCCATGCGCAATATTCGCAAATGGACCACCATGAATCAATACTGGATTATGTTCAAGTGTTTGAACAACGTTAGGCAATACAGCATCTTTCATAACCATAGCCAATGCGCCTTCTATACCCAAATCATGTACATATACAGGCTTATCATCATAAGTATATGCCACAAGCATTTTTCCAAATCTTTTCTTTAAATCCATTAAATCATCTGCCAAACATAAAGCTGCCATGATTTCACTTGCGACAGTAATATTAAATCCGTCTTTACGTTCAACTCCATTGGCTTTTGCACCACAACCAATGGTAATATTACGCAAAGTACGATCATTCATATCTAAACAACGTTTGAAAGTTACTTTTTCAGGATCAATATTCAATTCATTTCCCTGATGAATCACATTATCTAAACATGCACTAACTAAGTTATTAGCTGTTGTAATCGCATGCATATCTCCAGTAAAGTGAAGGTTGATATCTTCCATTGGTACAACTTGGGCATAGCCACCACCTGTAGCTCCACCTTTTAATCCAAATACTGGACCTAAACTTGGTTCACGTAAAGCCATCATCGTTTTCTTACCTAAACGATTTAAAGCATCACCTAAACCAACAGTTGTCGTACTCTTTCCTTCTCCAGCCTTAGTAGGATTAATGGCTGTAACTAATACTAATTTTCCATGAGGATTATTTTCAATGGATTTTAAATAATCAAAAGACAATTTAGCTTTATATTTTCCATAATGTTCCAAGCTATCTGCAGGAATTCCAATTTTTGCGGCAACCTTTTCAATTGGTTCCATGACACATTCTTGTGCAATTTCTAAATCTGTTTTAGCCATTTTACATATCCTTCTTTCCAATATCATTTCTGTGAAATAAATCTTTACATTGAATCTTTTCTAATTCTTTATATGTATGATCAAATGCAGTCTGTAAGTCATCTTCTAGAGTAACGACCATTAAAACACGGCCTCCATCTGTGACCAATCCTTCATCTGTCATTTTTGTTCCCATGTGGAAAACCAATCCATCTACATCGTCTACACCTGTAATCAAAGATCCTTTTGTAGAGCTTGCAGGATAGTTTGTACTTGCTAAAACAACACCGTGACTGACTTTATCTGTCCATTTTAGTTCAACTGGTTTATTATCCATTAAATCTAAAATAGCTTGGACAAAATCACTTTCTAAACGAGGCAAAATAACTTCGGCTTCTGGATCTCCAAAACGTGCATTAAATTCAATTGTTTTGATACCTTTTTCTGTCAACATCAATCCACCATATAAGAATCCAGTGAATGGAACACCTTCTTTAACCATAGCACTTGCCATTGGTTTCATAATTTCATTCATAGCTTCATCGATAATTTCAGAAGTAATCTTCTTAACTGGACTATAAGATCCCATACCACCTGTATTTGGGCCTTTATCTCCATCAAATACACACTTGTGATCTTGGGCTACTTCTAAAGGTACAACTGTTTCATTGTGTACTAGACAGATCAAAGAAAATTCAAATCCAAATAAACATTCTTCAATCACAACCGAATTATTTTCAATCGCAAAGGCAATGTCTAAGGCTTCCTTAGCCTGTTCTAACGTAGAAGCTACTGTAACACCTTTTCCAGCTTTTAAGCCATCTTCCTTAATAACAATAGGAGCTCCCTGTTCTTGTACATAAGTCCATGCAGATTCTAAATCATAGAATGTTTTATATGCAGCTGTTGGAATATTGTATTTTGCCATAATTTTCTTGGCAAAATCCTTACTTGATTCAACCTGAGTTGCTTTTTTGTCTGGCCCAAAAATCTTTAGGCCTTCTTTTTTAAACGCATCTACAACACCTAGAGCTAAAGTTGCCTCAGGACCTACGATGGTTAAATCTACATTTCTTTCTTTTGCCAAAGCGACAAGACCTTCTACATCATTGTCTTTCACATTGACACATTCTCCAATTTTTTCCATTCCAGGATTACCTGGAGCACAAATCAACTCATCACACAAAACTGAGCGTTTGCATGCATACGCAAGTGCGTGTTCACGTCCGCCCTTACCGATAACTAGTATTTTCATTGCGTTTTAATCTCCTTTTTCTTTACCATTCAATCATAACAGAAAAAAGCCCCTAATGGGTCTTTATTCACAATTTTTTTAACAGAAAAAAGGTAGAACATTATATTCTACCCCCTTTGTTTTCTAAACCTTTAAGAATTGTGCTACATCTAGCACGAAAATTGTGGCTCCACCAACAGTAACTTCCACAGGAAAACTTGCATAACGGCCAATGTCATAACTAGCTGTACTAGGTACAATTTCCGTTCGCTTACTTGAATATTCCTTGATGATATCTATAGCTGCTTCTACTTTTTCGTCTTCACAACCAATGATCAACGTTGTATTGCCTGCGCGAAGGAATCCACCAGTCGTTGCTAATTTAGTAACAGAAAAACCATTTTTATTTAGTGCATTACTTGCCACTGGACTATCGTCATTTGATAAAATTGCTAGGATAAGTTTCATAGTGCTTCCCCCACCTTTCTAAGGTTATTATATAAGAATTTATGCGCAACTACAACAAGAAAAAAGAACCATAATCTTTAGAACAATTTCTCTTATTTCATGTATAATAGATATAGAGTTTAAAAGGGGTTAATTATGTTTAGGGAATTTAATTTTTTGTGCACAAAAAAAGACTGGACCATATCTTTCGAGGGTCAACTATGACAAATAAAAAAAGGAAAGATACTTTCGGAAATGGCTTGATTGCTTTTTTATTTATATGCATGATATTTTTGATGGGTTATGCTTTTAAAAATCCTATATTATTATATTCTACAAATCCAGAAGTAGAGATCAATCATGAGTATGATCCAAAGACAAACATTCAACAAGTCTTCTATCATTCGGATTCTAGTGTTCAAGTTTCAAGTGATATCGATACTAAAAGAGTAGGTAATTATACAGTTACTTATCAAATAAAAGACTATAAAAAAACGTGTACAGTCTCAGTAAAAGATACGAAAGCGCCAAAGCTAAAAGTTAAAACGTACACCACCGATTTAAAAGAAGATGTGAAGCCCAATTCTTTTGTAGAAAGTGTTGAAGATGATTCAAAGGTTACCTTATCTTTTAAAAATAAAATGATTAAAGATGAAAAACAAACAGTGACGATCATAGCTAAAGATGCATATGGAAATTGCACAATGAAAGATACGACACTTACGTTAAAAAAAGATACTGAAAAACCTGTTATTAGTACAGATCCAATTCATGTCTATACAGATTCAAAGCCGAACTATAAATCTTATATTGAAGTAACGGATAACTTAGATTTAAATCCAAAGATCAAAATCGATTCTTCAAAAGTAAAGACAAAAAAAGAAGGCACTTATAAATTAACGGTTACGGCAACGGATCGTTCTGGCAATAAGGCTAAGAAAAAGATTAGTGTCGTTGTTGAGGAACCTGCAAAAGTCGTTTATCTAACATTTGATGATGGTCCAAGTGAAAATACAGATAAAGTATTAAAGATACTAAAGAAATATGATGCGAAAGCTACATTCTTTGTGACTGGAAACAATCAAAAATATAATGATTCCATTCGAAAAGCAGAAAAACAAGGAAATACAATTGCACTTCATACATATACGCATGATTATGCGACCGTCTATTCATCTACAGAAGCATATTTTAATGATTTACAACAAATAAGTGATATGGTTAAACAAATCACAGGAAAAGCTCCAAAATATATTCGTTTCCCTGGTGGTTCAAGCAATATGGTTTCTGCCAACTACTCTCATGGTATTATGTCAAAACTTGATAGTATGGTACATGAAAGAGGTTATGAATATTTTGACTGGAACTGCTCAAGTGGGGATGCCGCTTCAAACAGCGTACCTGCTCAAACAATCGTCGATAACTCAACGAATTGTAACTACGATCAAATTATGTTGTTGTTCCACGACTCAAGTCCTAAAACTTCTACAGTTGAAGCTTTGCCAGCCATCATTGAAAACTATAAAAATCGTGGTTATGTATTTAAAGCAATCAGTGATGATACACCGATATTCCATCATGGAGTCAATAACTAAGTCAGCAATTTGCTGGCTTTTTTTATACAAAAAAATCGAAGGAATTAACCCTCGATTACTGCTTTGTAGTACTTTAATAGATCTTGCATCAATTCAATACTTTCTTCAACCTGATCTTCATTCATCACAACAACTTTTGTGTAGTTATGTAAAAGTATAGATCTAGAAACATTATATGTTTCTGCCAAATGATTGACCCAATCCTCTGCTTCTAAGCCTTGCTGCTTTGTAATAACACCTTCTGATATAATTACACCTTTTACGTCTGCAAACGATACGGGAACACTCCATTTGATAAGTCCTGCATGACATGCATACTTTTGCGGTTTATTTGATTTTAAAGCTCCTGTATAATTTTCAAATGTACATTCATCACATTGACGTAATGCAGATGAACTTGTTTTTAAACATTTACAAAAGAAATTCTTTTCCTTTGCACTGCTAATTTCTGTCTCGTCTTGCACGAAATAGCATCTTAATCCAGTAATATGGTAATACGCATCCATCACCTTTTGGATAGCTTCTTCAGGCAACATAATATAGCACCTCAAATCCTTTTCTTATCTTAATTAAATCACTTTCAGTGACTGATTTCAAGTGTATTGTAAGCCGTTTCAATCACTTTGGCCGCTTTTTTGTAAATTAAAACCAGATGTTTCCATCTGGTTTCTTGAACTATTAAATTCCTTTTATTTTATGAAATGCATGCTGTGCTGCAATGGCACCATCATTACATGCCGTAATAACCTGTCTTAAATTTTTGTCAATGACATCGCCTGCTGCATAAATTCCTGGAATTTTTGTTTGACGATCATCATCGACTAGAACATAGCCACGCTCATTTAATATACCTAAATCTTGTACGCAATCCGTATTTGGATCTTGTCCAACATAAGGGAAGATACCTGAACATTCTATAACTTGTTTTTCATGAGTATCCACATTTTCAAGTTCAATACCGGATACTTTTCCTTCCGAACTTAAAATTTGAACAGGAATATGCTTCTTAATGACATGAATCTTTGCGTTCTCTTCAATTTGTTTTTGAATATGTTCTTCAGCTCTAAATACGTCTCTTCGAATCACAATCGTAACACTGCGCGCAAGCTCGGCAAGATAAATCGATTCTTCTAATGCCGAGTTTCCTCCACCAATCACTACAACCTCTTTATCTCTAAAAAATGCACCGTCACAAACTGCACAGAAAGAAACACCATGTCCTAGATTTTCATTTTCCCCAGGAATATTCAATAAACGTTCCTTTGTTCCTGTCGCAAGAATGACAGCTTTCCCTTTCACAACATTCCCATCGTTTAAATATACATTTTTATTTTCATCGATTTTATTGACTTCACCATACGCATATTCAGCTTGAAAAGATGTTGCTTGTTCAAACATATCCATTGCCAACTGTGTACCTTCAATATCTTTTATACCTGGATAATTACTGATTTTATTTGTCTTAATCAATTTTCCACCTGGCGCTCCATTTTCTAATATCAAAGTTTTAAGTCCTGCCCTTGAACCATATAATGCTGCGCTTAAACCAGCAGGGCCGGCACCAACTATTACCAAATCGTATTGTCGCTCCATATGCGATCCTCCTTACATAATAATACTAACTGCATTAAATCATCGATGACCTTACATGGATGTGCTTTTTCTAAAGCTTCACGTTGTTTTTCATCTACACTAAACCCTACAGAATAGGCAGCCATATTTTTTGCGGCTACAATATCCGCAACATTATCACCAACATAAATACAATCGTCATGACTAGTATGTAATAAGTTGCATGCTTCAATCAAGCCAGATGCACTTGGCTTAGGTTCGGGCAAATTTTCTTTTCCCAATACAACCTTGAAATAGCCATCTAAACCAGCTTGTTTTAGTCCTCTTTTCACCACTTCAATACGCTTATTTGATACTACCGCACACTGTATATTTTGTTCTTTTAACCCCTCTAACATTTCTTTGGCATGAGGCACTTCCTTTAACAGATTTTTATGCAAAGATTTATTGATTACTTGATAACGATCAATAATACTTTCTACCTGATCTTCTGGGAAATACTTTGAAAAAGTTACTTCTAGCGTTGGTCCAAAGAATGAATATAGTTCTTCATTTGATAATTCATAATCGGGTTTTAATTCTTTAAAAACTCTTCTAAATGTTTCAAAAACTAATTGTTGTGAATCAATCAGCGTTCCATCCAAGTCAAACAAAACAATCGGTTTATTTTTCCAGTGAAAAGCTTTATGAAATACGCCCATTAAGCCAAGACAACCAACAACCATTAAAGCTAAAGATACAAGTTGAGCTGTACGAAGGCCAAATACCATTAAAGAATCGGTTCGCATTCCTTCAACCACAAAACGTGTAATTCCATACCATACCATATACATAAATCCGCAGTCCCCGCGTCTTTTATACCAATGCTTACGGAAAATAAGTGTGATAAACAAGAATCCTAATAGATTACATACACTTTCAAATAAGAAAGTAGGCATACGATAGGCTCCATCAATAAACATTTGATTTTTAATAAACACTGGATAATGCGCAAAGAAACTCTCAGATACAATCCCACCATAGGCTTCTTGATTCATAAAGTTTCCCCAACGCCCAAAGGCTTGTGCCAATAACACAGTTGGCATAATCAAATCAAACATTCTAAGAAATGAAATGTGGCGTTTCTTAAAGAAGAATAAACTAAAAATAGTTCCTGCAATCAAGCCTCCATGTATGGCCAAACCACCGTTCCAAATGGCTACAATTTCATTTAGGTGTGAAGAATAATAATTCCATTCAAAAATAACATACCATGCTCGAGCTCCCAAAATTCCAATAAACAACATAGGAACTACATAATCATCTAGAACTTCAGGTGCATATCCCCATTTTTTCATTGTTCTTTGACATAGTAAATAAGCACATAATGCGCCTGTTAAAATTAAAACGGCATACCAAGCAATTTCTAAAGATCCAAAAGAAACAAAAATTCTAGTGTTCGGAAACAGATGCATCGAATTCCTCCTTCTTATTCTCGGATATTTGCGATAGTACTCGCTCTTCAAATTCTTTAGCTGAATCTAAGCCATCTTTCAACAATAAGAAGTTTGTCACAGCCGTTTCAATAACAGATGACATTGGTCGTCCTTGAGAAACCGGAATAGTCATCTTTAAAATTTTGATTCCTAAAATCTCATTGTATTCTTTTTCTTCAATTCCAACTCGATCATATTCATAAGAATCATTAAATGGCTCTAAATCGATTTGAAATTCAATTTGTGTTTCATGGGCAACAGCTCCTACTCCATACATGCGAGAAACATTAATAATTCCAACACCTCTTAGTTCCATGAACCCTTCTAACATAGGTGTCGTTCTTCCTACCAAATCATCGTGTATTTTGTAACAATCAATACGATCATCGCCGACTAATTGATGGCCTCGTTTGATAAGTTCCAAGGCAATTTCGCTTTTTCCCATACCACTTCGACCGGTAATCAATACACCAACACCAAATACACGCACTAACTCTCCATGAATGACTACAGATTCTGCAAGACATTCATCCAAATAGTTTGTGATACTAACGATTGCGTGTGATGTTTGATATTCTGTTTTAAACACAGGAAAATTTTTACGTTGTGCTATCTCTTTTAAAACAGGAGGGCACTCATGCCCATGTGCAACCACAATACATGGTGTACTATCTCCTGTCAAAAATTCAAAAGAACGACGCTGAGAAATTTCATCCATCTGCTCTTCGATATATCCTATTTCTTTATCTCCAAGTACGACAAGACGTTTTGTTTGTGTGTCTGGAAAATATCCGGCTAATTCTAATCCAGGGCGGTTTGTATCTGCCAAAGTTAATGGACGATTTAATGAGTCTGAATCCCCAGTTACAATAGTCCACATGAATTTTTTAGCTAAATCACGAACAATTACTTTTGCCATGGTCTCCTCCTTTTTCTAACATTGGTTTTAAATATTGACCTGTATAACTCTCTTTACATGCAGCAACCTTTTCTGGAGTTCCCGTACAAATCACAGTTCCTCCTCCTTGTCCACCTTCAGGTCCCATATCTATAATTTGATCTGCACATTTGATCACATCCAAATTGTGCTCTATAACTAATACTGTATCACCGTGTTCTACAAGACGTTGTAGAACATCAATCAATTTCTTTACATCATCACTATGCAAACCTGTTGTTGGTTCATCAAGCACAAATAATGTTTTTCCTGTTGCCTTCTTTTGAAGTTCACTTGCCAGTTTAACACGTTGTGCTTCACCACCAGATAAAGTCGTAGCACTTTGACCTAACTTAATATAAGAAAGTCCTACATCGTTTAATGTTTGTAGTTTATGTTTGATTTTTGAAACATTGCTGAAGAATTCCAAGGCTTCTTCAACCGTCATATCCAATACATCCGCAATCGTCTTACCTTTATACTGAACTTGTAATGTTTCTTCGTTGTAACGCTTTCCACCACATTGATCACAAGGTACATAAACATCTGGTAAAAAGTGCATAGAAATACGTAAAATTCCATCGCCTTGACAGGCTTCACAACGTCCACCTTTCACATTGAATGAAAAGCGTCCTTTATCATAACCTAACATTTTAGCTTCTTTTGTCTGCGCAAATAAATCACGAATATCATCGAATACACCTGTATATGTAGCAGGATTTGAACGTGGCGTTCTACCGATTGGATCTTGTCCTATTTCAACAATTTTATCAATATTTTCGATTCCTTGAATTTCTTTACATACCCCTGGCTTAATTCTTAATCGCCCTAGTGCATGTTGTAAACCATGTGTTAACACTTCTGTAACTAATGACGATTTCCCACTTCCTGAAACACCAGTCACAACAGTAAATGTACCAAGTTTAATAGTTACATTCACATTTTTTAAGTTGTTTTGACTCGCTTTCACAATCTTTAGTTTCTTGCCATTTCCTTTGCGACGTATTGTCGGCACTTCAATTCTTTTACGTCCACTTAAATAAGCTCCCGTAATTGAGTTTTCGTTCTGCATAATTTCTTCCGGTGTTCCCACCGCAACAATTTGTCCGCCATGCACACCGGCACCAGGTCCTACATCCACAATATAGTCACTTGCTCGCATTGTGTCTTCATCATGTTCAACCACAATTAATGTATTGCCTAAATCACGCATATCTTTTAACGCACCAATCAAACGATCATTGTCTCTTTGGTGTAAACCAATACTTGGTTCATCCAAAACATACATAACACCCGTTAAGCGGGATCCAATCTGTGTTGCCAAGCGAATACGTTGCGCTTCTCCACCTGATAAAGTGGATGCTAAACGATCAAGAGTTAAATAACTAAGTCCAACATGATTTAAAAATGAAAGACGGTTTTTAATTTCTTTGACCACTAACTCTGCAATCTTAGCTTGTGTTGGCGTTAATTCTAACTGATCCATAAAATCGATGGCTTCACTAATACTCATTTGCGTCCATTCATAAATGTTTTTTCCACCAACAAGTACAGATAGTGCCTGTTTATTTAATCGTGCTCCATGACATTTCGGACATTGAGCATCTGCCAAGAAAGAACCGTACCATTCTCGAGACATCGTTGAAGTAGTTTCCATATATCTACGTTCAATCATAGGGCAAACACCTTCAATGCATTCTAGCTTTGTTGAGACGATTCCCGAACGAGAATTCAACTGGTATGCGATTGGTACATCTGAACCATATAATAAATAGTTAAGCTTCTTCTTAGGTAAATCTTTGATAGGTGTATCCATGTCTATTTCATAATATTTAATAAGCGCATGAATTCTCTGCCATTCTAGATTTTCTGTATTTACAATATTTTTATAATAATGAATGCCTCCTTGGGCAATTGATTTGGTATCGTCCGGAATCAACAAAGATAGATCTACTTTCTGTGTAATACCTAGTCCTTTACATTCTGGACAAGCTCCGAAAGGCGCATTAAATGAAAATAATTTAGGTTCTAGTTTAGGTACAGAAAAACCACACACTTTACATGCATAATTGCTTGAAAATAATGTTTCAGAATCATTCGTTAGTAAAATAGCTAAACCATCGCTTAATTTGAGTGCAGTTTCTAATGAATCATGAAAACGCGAACGATCATCACTCTTTACAATGCGATCAACAACAACATCAATTGAATGTTTCTTGTTCTTATCTAAAGGTTCAAGTTCTTCAAGATACTTAATTTCTCCATCAATACGAACACGAATATAGCCTTCTTTCATTAAATTTTCTAAAAGATCTTTATGTGATCCCTTTTTACCTTGAATAACAGGACTCAAAATTGTACATCTAGTTTTATCAGGTAGTTCCATGATCTTATCAATCATTTCCTTAATAGTATTTCCAGTAATAGGAATATGGTGATCAGGACAATAAGGGACACCTATACGTGCATATAATAAACGTAGATAATCATAAATTTCGGTAACTGTTCCTACAGTTGAACGTGGATTATTAGATGTAGTTTTTTGATCAATTGCGATGGCTGGTGATAATCCATCGATTTGATCGACATCAGGTTTTTCGCTATTGCCAAGAAATTGTCTAGCGTATGCGGATAGAGATTCCATATATCGACGTTGTCCTTCAGCATAAATGGTATCGAAGGCTAGGGACGTTTTTCCACTTCCAGAAACGCCTGTCATAATGACTAATTTATCTTTGGGTAGTTTTAAACTTATATTTTTAAGGTTGTTTTCACGAGCACCTTGTATTGTTATGTACTTTTGGTCCATAATAAACCTCCTTTACATTTTATTATACCATAAACATCTATTCATGATATGTGAAAAAATGTGCAAGGAAAAAGCCAAGTCTAAGTAAATAAAAGACTTGGCTTTTGAATATAAAAGGAAAAA
>ENA-UOIZ01001060-UOIZ01001060.1-human-gut-metagenome-genome-assembly--contig:-P88-NODE-1060-length-24814-cov-72.746476_pt1 | contig 24814 bp, 29 predicted proteins | sample MGYA00242336_ERZ723883 | MGnify/ENA metagenome assembly ERZ723883 | reverse complement strand
AGAGGAAATGTCTCTATCCTTTTGGTTCCCTTTTGGAATTTGCTCGTTTATAGTTTCAAAAATACAAAACAAGTAGATTATGGTACACATGGAAGCATGCGACTTGATGTTGCCATTGTTGATGGATTTGGTCGTCCAACATATGCTATCGATTTTAAGTTTGGTAATGCACCGCTTACGCAAACAAGGATCAATCAAATTTTACAAAACCTACCGACAAAGATAACGATTGAGAAAGTTCCATGATTTCGAGAGGAGGAATCTAAATGTCGGAAACGATTTCCTACGCAAATGAGGCGCGGAAACAAGTAGGAAAGTATTTGGTGGAGCAATGCGGTTATGCAAAGAGAACAGCAACGAGGTTTTATAAAAACGGTGACGAGATTCTATCATACTGCTATTTCGAGAAAAGCAGAGGAATCACGCAGGTGGAAATAGGTGTTTCGCCGCTCTATATGCCTAATTCTCTTTGGATATTGAACGGCAGGAGACTGGAAGAATTGCCCTTTCTATTAGAAAGTGCAAGTGAAACGCAGGCAGAAGCATGGGCGGAAAGTGCAATTCGCTGCTTGAAAAGCGGTAACCTTGCTTTTGTGGAATCGCTTTGTTCACCACAAAAGCTGTTAAATTATCTGTGCAATACGACGGCTCTTGAACGACATTTTATAAAACCTCAATCTCAAGCAGATGAACTGATTGCCTATTCTGCAGCGTATGTGGGAGATATTGCATTTGCAGTTAGTTGGATTGAAGCAGCAAAGCAGGAAATTCGAACCGAGCGAATTGATGCGCTTCCGCAGATGCTTGCCGAAATGGATGAGAGGATTGCAAAGCTGCGGATAGCTTCCACGAGTACAAAGCCGTGGAATAGAAAAGATATCGACGTACAAATCAGCAAATACGAAGAAGAAAAGCGGTTGAAAATTGGGGATGCGCAAGAAAACGCCCCCAGAATGATACAATTGTATGATGAATGGATAACACCATTTAGATCACCGGATTTTCACCGAGAGGAATACTTTGCGCAGATTGTAGCACAAAATAAAAAAGAAGTGAGATATGAAAAAATGTTTTTGACGAAATGAAATTATTCCTGCGTAATATTGACGCGACAGGAGCGTGTTATGTCAGAAAGTAATAACCGTATGGAGCTTATGCTTTACAATATAGCTTCCAATGGATGGTGATTCGCAACAACAAGATTGGAACTTTTTATCAGCAGAATTGTAAATGTCATCTGAAAATTGATGACACCTTGGCGGCACGCAACTGACACCCACTTGGCTGTGTGCCGCTTTTCCTATGTCCGAAAATTTTCTTCATTTTCGCGTTTCAGAAACTGAAATTCAGGCAGTCTGGAAAGGCTTGCAGGAAAATTTCTTGCAAAAGCAGGGAAAACCTCTTCATATAGCGAACACTATTCTTGCCCAGCGACATTGTTGCGATTCTGGATGAAAGTGGCAATACAGTCGTCAGCTACGGCTACGATGCGTGGGGCGCGCCGCTGTGGTGCACTGGTGAGCTGGCGGAAACGCTGGGCAAGGTGCAGCCGTTTAGGTATCGCGGGTATGTGTTTGATGAGGAAACGGGATTCTATTATGTATCCAGCCGTTATTACGATCCTGAGATTGGTCGGTTTATTTCCCCAGATACAACGGATGTTCTAACTGCTACCCCTATGGGGCTGACAGATAAAAATCTGTATCCAAGAGGAGTTAGAAGTGGTATTCGTCAGCTGCAAAAATATAATAAAGATCTAGGCGGAGGCTTTAACTTGAGATTAGAGTTATATTGAGGTTGATATATGGATAAAAAACAATTTAAGGAGTTTTGCAAAAATGAATTTAAAGCACGAGAATTTAAAAAACAAAGAAACGTGTTTTATTTGACTGGACACGATCTTTTGTGTGGAATTGATTTGCAAAAATCCAATTATGGTGATGTTTACTACGTTAATTATTACTATTTTATAGGAGAATTTAAAAATATTACAGATTATCCACCCCACTACGAAAGCGATATCCAGGGAAGGATTGCTGTAATGTCTAGAAAGCAAACTTTTCAAGGGAAGCAATTTATGACTGCTCAAGTTGAATACGAGGAATATACGGAAGAAGAATTGCGGCCATATTTTGAGAGGGCGTTCGAGGAAGAGATTCTCCCACCTGTGAATCACGGTAAATCATTTATTCTTAACAACTTAGGGAAAATTTATTCTTTAACCCTGCATAAAGAAGAAGTGATACAAAAACTAAAATCATGATCCATACCAGCAAGCAAGGAGCTGTCCTTGCGGTCGGGAATCAGTGAAGCAACTATCAGCAGAATGTGCAGCGATGACAACTTTCGGTATGATATTCGTCAGATTACGCGCATCGTAATCAGCCTGCATATGCCGCCGCTGCTGTCCGCCGCATTGATGGAATCAATACTATTTCCAGATTTACCTGCGCCATCTGCTTGCGTTTTTTTGATTCTGGCGTCCGCTCATTCCACTTAGCGTAGCGCTGCTACGCTGCGTTTCATTCGCGTTAGCCAGAATGCAAAAATCCACTGCGCATCTTGGCGCATTTTCATCTGGAAATAGTATGCGGGGTTCGGTACGGCAGTGATGACGCGGTATTTGCGGTATCAGTGTATCATTGCCTGTATGTTCATGGATGAACCGGATGATGTCATTAACTCTAATAGAAAGCTGTTCGAATAATCTGTTTGCACGCTTTTGTCAAAGAAAATAGCAATGTGCTGCTTTGAAGTGACATTATTCCGAACTCCGTTGACATTGTTCGTTTAATCGGGTATAATGTACTTGTAAACGGTCGGGTGAACTTGAAAATCAGGCGGATGACTGATTTGCGGAGCTGTGCAGCTTTGAAAATCATAAAATCTGTATCAAGTTGTATCGCAAGGAGCAGCATGAAAAAGAACGCTGCACAAAACGGATAGCTTCCTGATGCGATGGAAATTTGCTTGCGGGTGCAGTGCTTTTGAGCGCAGGTTGGACAAACTTGGACAAATTTGGACAAAATTGTGTTGATTTTGGCGAAAGGATGTGGTATGATATAAGCACAATCATCACTGCCCTGTCCAAAATCGCGGATGCGAGCCACACAAAAGTGTGATTGAATCATACCATCGAAAGATACAGAGAGGCTCCCGCGCACGGCGCGAGGGGCTTTTTTCGTACCGTTCGATAGAAAAAAACGTGCGCAAGGAGCGCACAGAAAAGAAAGGAACCATATGAGTAACCAAGAAAACAATCAGGAACAGATTCAGTTCCCGGCTCAGCAGGAACTGAAACACCTCCGCACCCGATGCGGCAAGGTCTATGCGCTGGGCAACAACCGATTCCGCACGCTGGTGCAGACCACGCCGGTTCATGAGTACGACGCGGCGACGCACCAGTGGGTGGAACTTTCTGCTGAAAAGCGCCAACAGATGGCGGCGCAGGCACACAGCCCGATTGCGACGTTCACGGATAATTCGGCGGATTCTGCCGCGGGCATCCTCGATACCTACGTCAAGGAAGGTTCTACGCAGAACTTTTCGCACGACGAGCGCCTGTGGATCAGCAACACGAATTACTACGGCAACCGTCTGACTTATCTGAAAGTCGTGGACTTGCCGTATCTGGGCGCGAATCACTTCATTACGTCCGCAAAGTTGTGCGTTCGCAATGTCTACGCACCGACGGCGGATACCGCTATCATGTGCAAAGAAGTGCTGGAGGACTGGAATCCGGAGACGATTACTTACGCGACCCAGCCCAAAGTCAACGGCCTGTATCAGGACTACTGCCGCGTACTGAAAAATCAGTATTCGTGGAAGGCGTTCGATGTCACGAGCCTTGCGCGCAAGTGGTATCTGGGCGAAAACCACGGTGTTCAGTTGAGCGCGCCCGAAAGTGAAAGCAGTTTTTCGCAGCTTCATTCGAGCGAAACGGCGAACCAAGAGTTAATATGTAAAGGGTGGTTTCTCCCACCTAATACATATGACTGCGGCTCATTTGTGGTGAATGGAACAGCAGTTGTAGGAAAGGAGCCCAAAAAGCCTTATAACCGCTGGAAATCAACACAAAAAGGAGCTGATTCTTATGAAATCTCTATTTGAGCAAATGGGCGGCACATACCGTCAAGTGGGCGATTATCTCATTCCAAACCTCTCCTTGCCGGAAGAACCGGACTATCAGATCGGAAAGTACGGGCGTATGCGCCGCAGCTATCTGAAAGAGCATCGCCCTGTCCTCTATGCAAACCTGCTTACAAGTGGAAGGCTGCACCGGCACCTTGCCGAGATCGACCAAGCCTGCAATGAGCGTATGGAAATCATCGTATCTGCAATGGCGAAGCAGGAAGGCGTGACAGAAACCCTGAAGGCTGTTGACCAGATGGAATGGGTGCGCTGCATGAACAGCATCCGCAGCCGTGCCGAGGAAATCGTTTTGACCGAGCTTGTATATGAATGACAAATGCCCGTTATTGGCAACATGGCCGATAACGGGCGTTTCTGCGTTTTAGTTCTTTTGCTCCGTGCTGGCTACCAGCCGGTCAAAGTCGCTCTGATACAGCCGATCCTGAATGACACGGTACTGCTCAAACTCGCTTTCCGCAAAGGCTTTTGCAATGGCAGCGGTGACCTTTCCCTTATCTCGCAGAATCTCTGCATCGTTGAATTGCAGAAAAGCGTCCAGCTTGGAGGCCCAATCTGCCATGGTCATAGGAATATGCCGTCTGGCCTGCCGGGTAGCATAGTCCAGATACATGGTGACGATTTCGTTCAGTTCCTGCATTTCATCCATGGATAAGTAATTTTTTGCAACGGACACATCTGCCTTGACAATCTTGCCGTCAGGAGCATTCTTCCATGAGGTCAGCCCCATGTGTTCCTTGGTGTGATCGGCTCGTGCCATAATGACCTCTGCCGCTGTGCCGCCATGGACGGCATAGTGCATCTTATTCTGAACTGTGGCAAAGAAATCCTTTGTGGTCTGGCTATCAAGAGAGTAGTCCACAGCGGTGGCGTAAATATCTGTGATTTTCTGGTAAAAGCGCCGCTCACTGGCTCGAATCTCCTGAATCTCGGAAATCAGATGGTCGAAGTAGTCCTCATCGAAGATTTGCCCGTTGATAAGCCTGCTCTTGTCCAGTACATAACCCTGCTTGGCGAAGGTGTCCAGCACCTTGGTTGCCCACTGGCGGAACTGCGTGGCTCTGCCGGAGTTGACCCGATAACCTACGGCAATGATGGCGGACAGCGAATAGAACTTATAGTGATAGGTTTTTCCGTTATCCGCAACTTGTGCAAAATTTGCACAAGTTGCATCTTCGGACAATTCACCGCTTTCATATACATTTTTCAGATGCTTTGTCACAACGCTCCGGTCTACATCAAAAAGCTGTGCAATGGCCTTTTGGGTCAGCCAAATGTCGTGGTCCTGTACCCGTACCTCAATGCCATCCTCATGGGCATCTTTCGTGAACACAAGGAAATCCACTGTGCTGTTGCGGATTTGCAGTTTATCCTTCTTGGCGTCTGCCATGTCGTTTCACCTCAATCTTCTTCGCTGGTTTTCTTGCCCCGGCTTTTATAGACATTATACTGATTCTTACACCGGGGGCTGCAAAATGCGGAATTGGAGCGGCTGCTCAGAAACACCTTCTGGCAGTGCTTGCACAGCCGCAGGGGCTTCTCTCCGTCCACCAGTAGGAAGCTGAACATCATCTGGATGCCCAGCAGCAGAGAGTGAAAGTCCCAATAGATGGTCGGCTTGTCCAGCAGCTCAATATGATAGCTGGGCGCAATGCCGCCGAAAGCAGCCATGCCTTTGCGATACAGATTCCGGGTATCCTCATCGATCAGGTCATAATCGTTGTAGTACAGAATAGATGTGGTCAGCGTAAAGGCCCAGTCCTTGAACTGCTGCGCCACCCAGTCATAGGCTTCAGCATACTCCCGCTGGAAGCTCATGGTTTTCGCCATAGGCTCATCCGCAAAGGTCATGGTCAGCGCCACCATTGTTCGGTCGCCGGACACACTCCAACTGGACTCAACGCCTCGTTTCACCACATCCAGCTGGTCAAAGGGATAGAACAACGCCAGATAGTCCTCGGTTTCCATGGATTCTGCCTTGATGAAACGGTTTTTCGGCAGATACACCTTCTCATAGTCCATAAAGGACGGCGTGGTGGGCAGCGCCGTCATCAGACCCAGCAAACCGTAATGGGTCACAAACTCCAGAATAGCCTTCTGCACCTCGTCCTCCGGACTGCGGTTCATCATCAGCATTCCCACATTCAGCGCATCCAGCACGATTCCCGGCGCTTCCTTCAAGGGATTATAGATGTCAGGCTTGGCATTCTTCCCCGGCGTGATGTACCGCTTGCCGTCTGCGGCGGTTTTCAGTTCATAGCGGTCATACCGCACCCAATGGGAGCGGGACTGCTCAAAGAGATTCTTCATGGCGCTGTTCCTCTCAACTCGTAATTCAACTATATATTAACCATATTACTATTGTATCAACCGTCCTTGGCTCCGTCAAGGATGGTTTTCTTTTTCCTCGGAGGCGTTTTGTTCTCCGGGCGAATTACCGCATTCTTGCCCATGGTTTGCAGCAGCTCTCCAAATACACGGAAAAACTCCTGTTCCCGCAGCGTCAGGCTGCCGCCCGCCTCCTGTTTTTCCTGCAAATGCTGGTAGAACGCTCTTTGCAGCTTCTTGTGGATGGTGGTGCGCAGCTTGCGGATGTTCCGGTCAGATTGCCCTCGCAGCACTGCCAGTTTGGTGGCGCTATATAGCCGCAGGGAGAGAAAATACAGCACTTCCTTGTGCTCCTCGCTGAGATCACGAATCATATCGGAGATGAATTTGTCCGCCGTCAGCTCGTGCATCTCATACGGGCAATCAAAGAGAATGTCAAGAAAGAAGCCGCTGCAAAGCTGCCGATATTCGGGATCATTCATCCAAAGCGGCACGATTCTCGGCTGCGGCGCAGCCTGAAATTCCAGTGGCACATCCCCGCGCAGGTTTTCGTGGTCACGCTCCCGGCGCTCCCGGTTCCTGTCCAGCTTGTTCCATTCGTCTACCACAGTCAGAAAATCCGATTCTGTCCGGGCTGCTTCCTCTAAACGCTTCAACGCCTCTGCACGAATCTCCCGCTTGAGTCGTTTTTCACTGGTGGGCGCGGCTTCTTCCTCCTCGTCCTCCAGCTCGGCATGATAGTCTCTGGGATGCTCGTCCTGCTCCAGCTCGCTCTCCAGCTCCAGCGTGCGTTCCTCTGCAAGCGCTTCCTCCAGCGATTCGTTCTCCGGCGCACCGTCAGAGGAATCCTCCCAATCGGCAAAGCTATCCTCATCCATTTCAACGTCGGCTTCTTCTATTTGCTCCTCGGTATCTTCTTCCTCCTCGGAAAAATCATCATCCCGCAGCAGTTCATCCTCCCATGGTTCCACGACAGCTTCACCTCCTCGAAAAAATATTTTTCTTTTTCTCAAAAAACAGTTCCGATTTACACTCCGTTTTTCTCCTATTAGTGAAAGGGTAATCTAAGCACGAGTTACTGAGATTACTTTCTTAAAACACAGAGGGCAGAAAGGAGAAATGAGTATGGAAAATCAGCGCAAAGACGCAGTTGGCTTACAGCCAACGGAACTGGACTTATTGTATCAAAAACCAGCAAATTACGCAAGGAGGAAGCCTATGGAGCAAACGAAACAGGAAAAGTTCATCATCCGGCGCATCGGCGGCACCACCTATAAGGTCAGGGTCGCATTCAGCGAGACGGCGGCGGAGACCATGGAGGAAAAGATTCTGCGGATGATCCGCGATGAAGGGGTTACAAACGACGGCACTTGTGGTATAATGGAAGCACCACAAATGAGCCGTCAGTCTGAAAGGAGCGCCGAATGCGCATGAAACAGACTGAGGAAAAGATCACCGCTCTGTATGAGCGGCTGAGCCGTGACGATGACAATGCCGGTGACAGCAACTCCATCGTGAATCAGAAAAAGTACCTCGAAAGCTACGCCCAGCAGAGAGGTTACACCAACTGCCGCCATTATACCGATGATGGCTGGAGCGGCGGCAATTTTGACCGTCCCGCATGGAAGCAGCTGGTGGCGGATATTGAGGCCGGAAAAGTGGCTCATGTCATTGTCAAGGACATGAGTCGAGCTGGTCGTGATTATCTGCAAACCGGCTTTTACACAGAGGTATTCTTCCGGCAGCACAGTGTCCACTTTGTGGCGATTGCCAACGGCGTGGACAGCGACGATCAGAACAGCAATGAATTTGCGCCCTTCCTCAATATCATGAACGAGTGGTATCTGCGCGACCTGAGCCGCAAGCAGAAAACGGCCATTCGCGTCAAAGGGGAATCCGGCAAACCCACCACCAACTGCGCCATTTACGGCTACAAGAAAGACCCGGAGAACAAATACCACTGGCTGATCGACGAGGAAGCGGCTGCCGTGGTGCGACGCATCTTCCAACTGACCATTGAGGGCAAAGGCCCCTACGACATCGCCCGTATTCTGTTCGATGACAAGATCGACACCCCTGCGGTCTACTTCGATAAGCAAAACAAGGGCGTCTGGAAAAGCAAAGAGGAGTTCCCCAACCCCTATAACTGGAGCGGCTACATCGTCGGGCAGATTTTGTCCAAGCCGGAGTATATGGGGCATACGGTGAATTTCCGTTCCCACAAGCAGTCCTACAAAGATAAAAATGCCGTAATGAATCCCAAGGAGGAATGGCTGATCTTCGAGAACACCCATGAAGCCATCGTAGACGCAGAAACATGGGAGCTGGCGCAGAAGCTGCGGAAAACGCCACGGCGGCATGATACGCTGGGCGAGGCCAATCCGCTGACGGGACTTGTATTCTGTGCGGACTGCGGTGCAAAGATGATGAACCACCGCTCAAGAGGCGGCACGGAGAATAATCCTTATCCGTCGGACTTTTACGATTGTTCCACCTATACGCTGGCACATCAGAAACGCACCCATGCTTGCAGCGGACACTATATCCGCAGCAAGGTGCTGCGGGAGCTGATTCTGGAAACCATCCGGGCAGCCAGCACCTTTGCCATCTCCGACCGGGACGCCTTTCTGGAGAAGGTGCGCTCTGCCTCCCAACTGCGGCAGGCAGAAGCGGCCAAGGAAACCAAGCGGAGGCTGAACAAGGAGAAAAAGCGGATTTCTGAACTGGATACCATCATCAAGAAGCTCTATGAATCCTTTGCCGTCGGTCGCATTACCGGAGAACGCTTTGACAGTCTGCTGGCAGAATATGAGACGGAGCAGAAAGCACTGACGGCATCTGTATCTGAAATGGAAACGCAGATGTCCGCCTTTGCCGAGGACACCGACCGAGCCAAGCAGTTTCTGGAGTTAGCAAAGAAGTACACGGACTTCTCCGAGCTGACCACGCCCATGATCAACGAGTTTATTGAGAAAATCATCGTCCACGCCCCGGAGCGCATTGACGGTGAGCGGGTGCAGGAGGTGGAGATCCACCTTCGCTTTATCGGGCAGTTTGAGCTTCCCGCACCGGAGCTGACCGAGGAAGAAATCAAGCGGCAGGAGCAGCTCAAGCGACATCGCATTAAAAGCCGGGAACGGTATCAGAAAATCAAGGCTGGTGAACACGCTGTCGGTCAGCCTTTCATGCTGACCTGCAAGTGCTGCGGGCAGGAATTTGAATCCAAGCGGACAAATACCCTGTTCTGCGGCCCCAACTGCCGGGCAAAATTCTACCGGCAGGAGGCGGCAGAGAGCCGCAGTCGGGAGTGTACCTGCGAAAACTGCGGCAAGGTGTTCACCACAACGAGGATAGATGTGAAATATTGCAGTGACGATTGCCGTTATCAGGCGCAAATCAAGAGGCAGGGCGCACGGAAGAAAGCCTTGCGAGAGGCAAAGAACGAACCGGCCTTGCCGGAGAAAGAAACGAAAATAGCATAAGAAAAGACGCAGACGGCGGCTTGTCCCATATCGGGCAGGCCGCCGTTTTTGCGCAGAAACGGAGGTATCATGCGTATTTTTGAAATCATAAAAGAAAACGTCAATCTGCGGGAGGCGGCAGAGCTGTATGGGATAGATGTGAACAGATATGGGAAAGCTCTCTGCCCGTTTCACAATGACCGGCATCCCAGCCTGCATGTGGCAGACGACCACTATTATTGCTTTGCCTGCGGGGAGCACGGAGACGTAATCGCCTTTGTAGGCAGACTGTTTCAGCTTTCGCCCTACGATGCAGCGCGAAAGTTGATAGCAGACTTTCACCTCACCCCGGACAAGCCGTCCAGCTTGCCGATGCGCTGGGGTACGAGATCATCTGGCAACGGAGAAAGTGAGGAGGAATTTTAATGACAGAGGCAGAGAAGAAGCTAATTCAGGCGCAGCATCGCTTGGAGGAAGCACAGGCGCGGAATCGAGTTAAGGAGCGAAAGGTTCGCACCCGCAGGCTGATTCAGGAGGGCGCAATCTTGGAAAAGGTGCTGCCGGAGATTCAAGCTGTCGAGTTGTCTGAGTTGGAGTGGTATCTTTCACAGAAGCTGGGAAAACAAATCTAAATTTCAGATAGGAGGTCTCCGGGAAACCGGGGGCCTCCCTCTTTTTTCTCCCGTAAGGGCGCACTTACTCACCACCCTAAAGGGCAGTGGTATTTCCTGCGGAAATCGTGCGCTCTGCGAGGCAGATGCGGCTGCTGCGGCAGCCTCCAGACAATGCCACAGCCCTTGCAAGTGCTACTGTCATCGTCTGCGCAGGTCGCAGTTGTTTCCGTTTTGGAAACAGCTTGCGCCCTGCCTGCGCAAACCTGCCACCGGCAGCTTTGTCGCAGAGAGGGCTATCACGATGCGTGATAGCCCTTTTCTCTTTTGCGAAAGAGAAACAGAAAAAGAAAGAACGAGGTGAACAAGATATGGCAATTTATCATCTGGAAGCGAAGGTGGTCAGCCGGGGCGCAGGACGCTCCGCCGTGGCTGCTTCCGCATATTTAAGCTGTTCCCGTCTATATAACGATTACGACGGAATTCAGCATGACTACACAAGAAAACAGGGGCTTGTCTGCCAGCAGGTATTTTTGCCGGAATATGCCCCGCAGGAATGGAAGAACCGGGAAAAGCTCTGGAACGCCGTGGAGAAAGTCGAGACTGCCAAGGACAGCAGACTTGCCCGTGAGTTCGTTGTGGCCCTGCCCATTGAGTTGAGTCGGGAGCAGCAGGTCGAGCTGCTGCAAGCGTTTATTCAGGAGCAGTTTATGTCCGATGGAATGTGCGCCGACGCTGCCATCCACGACACCGACGGTCATAATCCCCACGCCCACATTCTGCTGACGGTGCGCCCTCTGGATGCGCAGGGGCGCTGGCAGTACAAGACTGAGAAGGAATACCTCTGCATGAGAAACGGCGAGGAACGAGGCTTTACCGCCGCCGAGTTCCGAATGGCACAGAGTGAAGGCTGGGAGAAGCAATATCCCTACAAGGTCGGCAAAAAGAAGGTGCACATGACGCCATCTGCTGCCGAGACGCAGGGACTTGTCCGAGCGGATAAACATCCCAAAAGCACCCGCTATGGCAGGCAGAACCCTATCTCCGAGCGCTGGGACAGTGAGGAACAGCTTGCCGCATGGCGGGAGGCATGGGCGAACGCAGCAAACCGCTGCTTGGAACGTGCCGGCCGAGAAGAACGCATTGACCACCGCAGCAACGCCGCCAGAGGGCTGGATGAGCAGCCCACCCTCCATGAAGGCGTGACCGCACGGGCGCTGGAGCGGAAAGGCATCATCGCTGACCGCTGTGAACTGAATCGGCAGATCAAGGTGGACAACAAGCTGCTGCGGGAGCTGAAAGCTGCCGTCAAAAAGCTGGGGCAGGCGGTAAAGAATACCCTCCCGGCCATTGCTGAAGCGATGGAAAAGCTGCGGGCGAATATGATTGTTTTCCGCTATCAGCTGCGGCATATTGGCCGGGGCAGGCAGCGCATGAAAGACTATATTCACGAAGTTCAACCGAAGCTGGTGCGCTATACCGAGCTGGTTCAGGAGATTCGGGGCAAAACCAAAGAGCGCAAGTCTCTGCTGTCTGAAAAGAAGGAGACGCCCTTCTATCTCATTCCGAAGCAGCACGAATTGTCTCGCCGCATTGCAGAGCTGACCGAGAAATTGGAAGAGCTGAAATCTGAGAAGGATATGCTGCTGCACTCGCTGGAATGTGCGGATGATACCGGTATTGCTGCTGTGAAAAAGGACATCTCCACGATGGAGGCGGCACTTAAAAAGCTGGCGCAACAGGAAGAAAAATACGCGAATGAGCTAAACGATGCCTTGCAGCAATACGCTGATTTGAAAGGACAGGCGGCAGAATTTGACCCTGACGAATTACAGGACGCAAGGCGTGCCCTGCGTCCTGCGATGGATCGTTCTGCGGTTGACCGTGTGCAGTCTGCTTACGGCAATAAGTACGATTCATTTGCCATGCTCGATAGCAAGCGGGATGTTTCTGCTTTGCTGAATGAGCATGAGGAAAAGGAATCCGTTCAGAAATTCCTGTGGCAGCAGCAAACGGTACAAACAACACGGCATAGAAAGGAAAAGCAGCAGGAACGTTGATTTGTAGAAAGGTTTGGCGCACTGAGCTGTATCGCTCAGTGCGCCTATGGATAAATCCTTTAATATCGAATCATCACATTCAGCGCGTGATCTACATCAGCTGCACGCTCAATGGCCTGCGAAATCTGCCCCTGTGGGAACTCATCAGTAATGATAGACTCAATGTCCCATTTTTTCTGTACCATCACCGCAATGACATCCTCCACATCCTCCGGATTATAACCGCCAGAGCCAATGAGTGCGTGCTGAGAATAGGTCATTTCCAGTACATCTACCGGGCGTTTGCCTGCACGGACGGCTACTACCACCATGCGGCTCTCAATTTTGCCCATGGATTGATTTTCGTTTTATAGAATATCCAATCAATTTTTGTGTTTCATTGGAGTTGTGTTTCTATAATCTTAAAAATAAAAGAGAACGGCAGGCACATTTGAACTGTACCTGCCGTTCTCTGCTTGGCATTACTTTTCTTCCTCAGAATCCTTGGATTCCGGCTCATCCACTTTCTCAAGGAACGCATCTACGAAGGTGTTTTCCACCTTCTTATATCCACCGACCACGGTATCCTCGACCTTATGGTAGGCTGCGGTTGCTTTTTCTGCCATGCCGCCGGTTTTCAGCGAACCATCTTCCTCCAGAAATTTGTCTACGAACTTGTCCTCAATTCATCCATAGCGGGGCGATCTTCGGATCAGGTACTGCCTGAAACTCCAACGGCACATTGCCCGCAGGTTTTCGTGGTCACGCTCCCGGTGCTCCCCTTGCCACAGTGCTTCTATGAGATACACCGTATATGTCGCAGCAAAGAGATTTCACTGAAAAATGCGGCCAAACTGTGCGAAATGACCGTGGGAACATTCTATGGCAAGACCGGAAAGTTTGAAATAGGAGACTAAACAAATATATTTATGTTGTGTGAATTCCTGTTATTCTCCTTGCAATCAACCCATCTGTGCAATATGAAACAAAATGGGTATCAGAACGCAGCGTTTGAATGCTTCGCTCTGATGCCCTTTTACGACACAGTTTCTTTTACCGCGGCAACAGCGATTACGGGTTGCCGGAATTCCAGCGCCTCTTTCAGCAACACTGCACTCCTTTTGATTAGCAAGTTTTCCCCGTACCTCTTGCAAAACGGAAAGAATCGCGGTATAATATGACCGAACAAACTAAAACGGTCATATTTAAGGAGGCGCGAGCTTGGCTTTTACCGATTACGAGACCGAGCAGCTCCGCAAGGCGTTGCTGAAGGAAACGAGACATTGCGCTGTCACGCTGGGGATGAAGAAAACCTCCGTGGATCAGCTGACGAAGGCGGTGGGCATTGCGAAGGGCTCGTTCTATAAATTCTACGAATCCAAGGAAATGCTTTTCTTCGCGGTTTTGGAGAACATTCACTCCGAGCTTTACGGAGTGGCTGACCATGCATTGAGCGAAGCTGACAGCTTACCACCGCCGGAGCGCACGGCAAAGGCGGTTCTTGCTGTCTGCCGGCGACTGTCTGATACCGGCGACATGGTTTTCATTGAAAACGATGCAAAGCTGCTTTTGCAGAGGCTGCCGGATGACGTCAAAAATGTCCATTACCACGATGACGAGACGCACGTCCGTCTGCTTTTGGAGAAATATGACCTTGTGCCGAATCGCGGCATCTCTTTGGCTGCCGCCACGGTGCGGGGACTGATCTTGACGGTTTCCCACAAGGAGCAAATTGGAGAACTGTATCCGCAGGTGCTGGAAACGCTGGTGTACGGCGCTTGCCGGGAGTTGTTTAAATAAGCGGAAGGCCGCAAAGATGCGGCTTTTCCGAGATACAGCGGTTAGCGTCATCTAATCGAGAAACTGTGCATATCGGTTAGGTGAATCTAACGTTGAAAGGAATGACAGCGATGCAGGAACACAAGGACTTCTGGGACAGAAACGCCAATCGATACGACCGCTTTATGCGAAAAGACCATAAGGCGTACAAGCAAATGTACTCGCTGATCTATCCCGTGGTGCGGCATAAGCAGGTGCTGGAGCTGGCAACCGGTACAGGGCTGATCGCAAAAAACATCGTAAATGCGGCGGCGCACATCGAGGCGACGGACGCCTCCGGGGAGATGATCGCCGAGGCAAAGCGGGATAGCCGCTCGGCAAAGCTGTACTTTTCGGTGCAGGATATGTTCTGCCTGCCCTATGCTGACCGGTCTTTCGATGTGGTGATTGTGTCCAATGCTTTGCACATTGTACCGGAACCGGAGCGAGCATTGGCGGAAATTCGCCGGGTGCTGAAGGACGACGGTATACTGATCGCGCCGACCTTCACCCACGCGGAGAACTCGTTTCCCGGCAAGGTCAAGGCATTTTTCATGAAGCTGGCGGGCTTTCCGCTACACAGCAAGTGGACGAACGAAGAATATCTGGCATTTCTGCGGGAAAACGGCTGGACGGTGCGGAAAAGCGCTGTGCTGAAAGCCTCATTCCCGCTGGCTTACACAGAGTGCGTAAAATCGGAGGGATGAACCATGCAGATATTGGAACACGGGCAGGAACATGGGCGGACGCTGCTGTTTTTCCCCTGCACGGCAGAGCCGGTGTGGGCTTTTGCCGACACGATCGCACAGCTATCTCAGAGCTGGCACGTTTTTCAGGTGGTGTATGACGGCCATCAGCCGGAGTACCCCGGGGACTTCACCTCCGTGGAGCAGACCGTGGATGCGGTGATCTCTTACCTGAAAAGCTGCGGCATCTCACAACTGGACGGGGTCTATGGCTGTTCCATGGGCGGAGCCTGTCTGACCCGTATGCTGGCATTGGGAGAAATGCCCATCGGCCGAGCCATCATCGACGGCGGGATCACACCCTACCAGCTGCCCTTCTTGATGCGAAAGCTGCTACTGGCGCGGGATGTGCTGTCTTTCAAAATGGCGGCAAACAGCCGAAAGATACTGGAAGCGGCTTTTCCGCCGGAGCGGTTTACCCCCGCAGGGCACGACCCCAAAAAGGAGTACGATGCCATGGAAGCCTATCTCAAGACTTTCTCCGACCTGACAATTCGCAATATATTCTGGTCGGCCAACAACTATGGGCTTCCGAAGTGCCCTGCGAAAGTTGGCACAAAGATCACCTACTGGTACGGTGACGACGAAAAGAAGGATCGCAGGCGGGATATCCGGTTCATCAAGGGCTATTTCCCCCAGACGCGCATTCACGGCATCCCCAAGATGGCTCATGCGGAGCTGGTGATGGTGCATCCGGAGAAATTCTGCCGGTATGCGGAAAAATTTCTGATTTTGCAAGCGGAGGAAGTATGATATGAAAGAAAAAATCAAGCTCTCCGGCGTGCCGGAGACCATGCTGCAAACCGTTTACGCAAGGGCAAAGGAGAGCGGCGGCCGCGGCAGCATTCACGATGCAAAAGCGGAGGAAATCATTGAAAAGCTGGACTACGATTTTTCCCTTGCCGACAAGGATACTGCCATGCACAGCGGCGTCATTGCCCGGACCATTGTGCTGGATAAGCTGACAAAAGCGTGGCTTACGTCGCACCCTGGCGCGGTGGTGCTTAACATCGCCTGCGGGCTGGACACCCGGTGCTATCGAATGACGGGTTACGCACATTGGTATAACCTCGATCTGCCGGAGACGATGGCGGTGCGGGAGAAGCTCCTGCCGGAAAGCGGTTCGATTTCGCAAATCGCTATGTCCGCCATGGACGATTGGGGAGGCGAAATCGGCGAGCAGACTGTGCCGGTGCTGATCGTCATTGAGGGGCTGACCATGTACCTGAACACAAAAGATGTACAGCGGATTTTTGCAGTGATTTCCAGCAGTTTTAAGAAAGCCACGGTATTTGCGGAAACGATGAATCCGATGATCGTGGGGCACTTCAAGGAAAAATCCATCGAGGGCAGCCATGCAAAATTCACCTGGGGCGTGAAGAACGGTTCGGCTCTTGCGGCGCTGCTGCCGGATTTTCAATTTATGGAAGAACACAGTCTGACGGAGGGTATGGCGGTATTTACGCCAATTTACAAGCTGCTGGACAGGCTGCCCGCCGTGCGGAATATTTCCAACAAGATCATCGTTCTGGAAAAGGAGTGACGGAGGATGTCGTTTTTTGAAAACACCCGGAAGCCTACCGGCTTTGGCGGGAAAGTCATGGTCGCCATGATGAACGTTGGGCACAGCGCCGTGGCCCGGTGGGGGCTTCAATTTTTGGAGCTTGCGCCGGATGCCAAAGTGCTGGACTGCGGCTGCGGCGGCGGTGCGAACATGAAAAGACTGCTGAAAAAATGCCCGCAGGGGATCGTCAAGGGCATCGACTATTCGCCCGTCAGCGTTGAGAAAACGAAAAAGGTCAACGAGACCGCCATCGCAGAGGGGCGCTGCGCCGTGTTTCAGGGCAGTGTGGAACATATGAATTTTACGGATGCGTCCTTTGATGTGGTCACTGCCTTTGAAACCGTCTATTTTTGGCCGGGTCTGCCAAAGTGCTTTCAGGAAGTCTACCGGGTACTGAAGCCCGGCGGGATCTTTCTCATCTGCAACGAGAGCAACGGCGACACGGATAAGGACGAGAAGTGGACGGAACTCATCGGCGGCATGACCATTTATCGGGATGTGGAGCTGAAAGCGGCCATGCAGGAAGCAGGTTTTATGAACATTCAAATACACAAAAATCCAAAAGATTGGCTTTGTGTTATAGGACGGAAACAGGAGAAGTAATCCTATCGGATGAGGCGGGATTTAGGAGGAATACATAATGTTGCTGCAAGTGATCTTGGAAGGATTAGGATTGGGCGCATTGCTGGTATTGGTCTGCGCCATCGGCATCCGCAAGGGCGCTGTCGGAATGGTGCATTTTTATAGTGACAAGGTGCAGCAGCGATGCATTGAACTGGGACTGACTACGAAAGAACAAATCAGGCGAAAAGCCGTCGCGTTGAAAATTGTTTGCCTGCCGATTTATATCGCATATGTGTGGCTATGCTTGTATGTGCTCAATGGCGCAAGTGGATTTTTAACTGTATTCTGGCAGTGCTTTGTGATCCTGTCCGTGATGAACCTCATCGACCGGCTTGGCATTGACGAATACTGGGTCGGTCACACCAAGGCGTGGCTGATTCCGGGAACGGAGGATCTGATGCCGTACATCTCGAAAGCAGACAAGCAAAAGAAATGGCTGTTCGGAACCGTGGGGATGGCGGTGATCTCCCTGATTCTTGCGGCGATCGGGCTGCTGCGGTAAGGGAGAAAGGAGAAAGAAATGGAGATCAAACGGTTCGGTGATCCGGAGGGGAAAAAGATTATGCTGCTGCACGGAAATCTGATGTGCTGGCGGCAGTTTGAAGATGTGATTCCGCTGCTGGAAAAAGAATTTGATGTTTATGCCGTCAGCTTTGACGGGTTCGATGGTACCGAAAAAACGACCTATACTACGGCACAGGATCAGGCTGACAAGCTGGAAGAGTATCTGATCCAGAACTGCGACGGTACGCTGGATGCGCTTTATGCGGAGTCCCTCGGCTGCGGACCGGCCGTATACCTGAAAGCGTCGAAAAACATCCAAATTCGCAGGATGATTCTCAGCGGGCCGGAATATCTGGATTTTGGCATTTGGAACCCGTTGATTCTGAAAATCATGCCACCAAAGCAATATCAGACGGCGAAAACAAAGACCATGCCCGCATGGGCACTGCGCTTTATGGGGCAGACGGAAGCGGGAATGCAAACCATGCTGGATAGGATACCGGATCATGTCAGTCTGGAATCCGTTTATGCCACTTGGAAGGTTGGACTGTACCTGTACCGCTGTATGCCGGAATGTCAGCCGGATGCAGAGGTGGCCTGCTGGTATGGGCAGCGGGAGGGACATATGAAGAAAGCCATCGAAAAGCTGCGGAAGGTCTACCCAAAGCTGACCGTTCGGTGCTTTTCGGATTTTGGACACGGGGATATCCTCAACCATCCGGCGCTGCTTGTTGAGAAATTGAAGAATGAGATGATTTGAAAATAGATTTGCGTTATAAAAGTGAGGATGATGCGCCATGTCGAAGAAAGCGACCGAGTTTCAGAGAAAAGCCATGAGCAAGATGTACCGGGGCAAGGAGATCTTCAAGCCCCTGAACACGGGCTGGATCAATGAGAATGTTGCCTGCGTGCGCGAATGGGTGGCAAACATCTTCTTCTACCGCAAGGGCGATACCACGATTATGATTGACGCCGGGTACAATTACGATCGTCTGGCGGAAAAGATGGGTTGGCTGGGGATCGATTCCAAGTCCATCCGGCACATCCTCATCACCCATCAGGACACCGACCATGTGGGTGCAGTGGAGGCGGACAGTCCCGGTCTGTTCCGGCACGCAAAGCTCTACATCGGCGAGATTGAAAACCGTTACCTTACCGGAGAAGTCCGCCGCAAGGTGATCTATCATCTCTACAAGCTGCCGCAGGTGACCATCCATAACGAAAAGGTACTGCTCACGGATGGGCAGATTCTTGACATTGACGGCATTAAAATCGAGTGCTTTCTGGTCCCCGGTCACACCTGGGGACATATGGTCTATCTTATTGATGACAAATACCTGTTCACCGGTGACACCATCTGGTTCGGCGCGGACGGTGGATACAGCTTCATTTCCTCTCTGGCAGAAAGCAACAAACTGGCGGTGAAATCGCTGGCGGCGCTGGAACAGAAGCTGCAAAGCCGTGGACTTCACCCGGTGTTTCTCACCGGCCACACCGGCTGGACGGACAATTTTGAATTTGCGTTTGCACACAGAGAAGAGTTGTGCTCCCCGTTCAAAAAGAAGGTACATGACCCGTCTGCGCCCTATGATGCCTATGACGAATCGGACGACACAGAAAAAATGGCAAAGAGCGGCTTCCTGAAGGGGGTGGGGAGATGAAGGTTTATTCCTTCGGCGCAGAAAATGCCCCGGTCATCCTGCTGCTTCCCGGCACCTGCTGCCACTGGAAGGGAAATTTTGGACGGGTCATTCCGTTACTGTCGGACAGCTATCGCGTTCTCTGCGTCAGCTACGATGGCTTTGACGAAACGGAACGCACAGAGTTTCCTACTATGTTGGAGGAAACCGCAAAAATAGAAGCATACGTCAAGGAAAACTGCGGTGGGCATATCCGCGCAGCCTATGGCTGCTCGCTGGGCGGTTCCTTTGTGGGGCTGCTGGCGGCGCGGCAGAGGGTTCATATAGACTATGGCATCCTCGGCAGCTCCGACCTTGATCAGGCATCCCCGTTTGTGGCAAAGCTGCAAACAGATTTGCTGCTGCCGCTGATCTATCCGCTGCTTCGGGACGGGCAGTTTAAGAGCCGCCTCCTCCAAAAGTGCCTTGTGAAGCGAAAGGCGGAAACGAGCGGCTACGTGCAGGCGTTCATGGATATGTTTGGCGGCGCACGGCCCTATGTGACCATGCAGAGCTGCAAGAATCAGTTCTATTCCGATCTCGTTACCCCGCTGCCGGACAAGATCGACGTTCCGGGAACAGAGATTCATATTTTCTATGCACTCAAAATGGGTGAGAAATACCGCAAACGCTATGAACGGCACTTTGCGAACCCGGTCATTCACGAGCAGGACTTGCAGCACGAGGAGCTGCTGGCCTGTTATCCGGAGCGCTGGGCGCAGTTGGTGAAGGATATCATGGAGGGAAAGCAATGAAACACCTGCACTTTGCTGTGGGCTTTAGCATCATCGTCTAAGGAGGAAACTGATAATGAGTATCTCTGCATCCCTGCTTCGCACCGTTTACAAACTCTCCGGCGCGAAAAAGGCGTTCGCTTTGCCGGAGGATGCGCTGCAAAAGGAAATCGAAAAGCAGAACCGGCACCGCGGCGTTTTTACGCCCACCGACCGCAAGGCGTATTATGAAACAATTCCGGTGAACGGCTTTCCCTGCCTGATCGTGCGAGAGCGTCCGAAGCCGTCCGAGCGTGCTATTCTCTATTTCTTCGGCGGCGGCATGGTGATCGGTCCCGATAAGGGCGACCTGCCCGTGATGCGCAAGCTGTGCCGTGAGACCGGCTGTGATGTGTGGTTTCCCTTTTACCCGCTCTGTACGGAGCACTGCATTACGGAAACCTATGATATGGTGTACGAATGTTACCGAAAAATGATTGAAATGTATGGCGGCGGGAACGTCAGTACCTGTGGCTTTTCCTCCGGCGGTGCGCTGGCGCTTGGCATTGCGGCGCACAACAATGCGCAGCCGGAACCTCTGCCACAGCCGAGGCACATCGTCACCGTATCCCCCGGCGAGGTGCCGTGGAATGATGCGGAAAGGGCGCGGATGCAGGCGCTCAATAAAGGGATGTTTCCATCGATTATGCCTTTATGGTGACGGTGGAGAAGTTCATGCGGCACGGCTGCGAGAATGTGCCGGACTATATGCTCTCCGGCTCTCGGGGAGATTTTACCAGTGTAGGCGATGTCAACTTCTTCTATTCCGCCGACGAAGTGCTTTACGGCGCTTTGCCGGATTTTGAGGAAGCCTGTAAACGGGCAAATGTCCCCTATACGGCGTCTGCCCGCCCGAAGATGGTGCATTGCTACTGTATGCTGCCGATCTTCAAGGAGGCAAAAGAGGACTTTGCGAAAATCGTGGAGATTTTGAAGAAATGAGGCCGAAAACGGTTTTCACGCTTTCCCAGACAAGGAGGCCGCCTACCGGCGCAGCCTGCAAAAGGAGAAACCATGAAAGATAACGAGCTACAATTTGACCGCAGCTGCCATGCGCTGTATTCCAAAGCCTGCAAAAAGCAGATTCGATCGAAGATCGCCCTCCACTACCCGGAAGCGCGGCAGGAAGCCGTTTGGGAACGGGTACAGCGTCAGTATGTGGAATTTCTTTCGGACTGGCGGACGGACTTGGGCGGCAGCAAAAACTTCCACAACGGCGCAGGCGGAACATATGACTGTATCGTCATTATGAGCTATTACGCCGTCTGCCGGGATGTTGTCTCGTTCCGCGAAATTGAAGAGATCGAAGAAAATCTGATCCTGCCGGCCTTCCGGAGGCTGCGCTTTGTTGACATCAACAAGCCGTTTTGGAGGAAGCTGATGTATCGGGCGTTTCAGAACGCCGAAAAGCAGTGCGCCAAATGGCACGACTATGAGATGCACGTTGCACCGTTTGAGAAAGATAAGCCGATTTGTTACGAATTCACCGCCTGTCCGGCGGCGGAATTTGCTATCAAGCACGGACTGACGGACATCATGCCCGCCCTGTGCAACGTGGATTTTGCGTCCATGGAGCTGCTCCACGCAAGGCTGGTGCGGACGACCACATGTGTGGATGGCTGCAAATGCGACTATACCATCTGCGGAGACAGGGATGAATATCTGAAAGAGCACCCCGAATATGTGGATGAGGCGGGATTTAGGAGGAATACATAATGTTGCTGCAAGTGATCTTGGAAGGATTAGGATTGGGCGCATTGCTGGTATTGGTCTGCGCCATCGGCATCCGCAAGGGCGCTGTCGGAATGGTGCATTTTTATAGTGACAAGGTGCAGCAGCGATGCATTGAACTGGGACTGACTACGAAAGAACAAATCAGGCGAAAAGCCGTCGCGTTGAAAATTGTTTGCCTGCCGATTTATATCGCATATGTGTGGCTATGCTTGTATGTGCTCAATGGCGCAAGTGGATTTTTAACTGTATTCTGGCAGTGCTTTGTGATCCTGTCCGTGATGAACCTCATCGACCGGTTTGGTATTGATGGCTATTGGGTCGGACACACCAAGGCGTGGGTGATACCGGGGACGGAGGATCTGATGCCGTACATCTCAAAAACTGACAAATGCAGAAAATGGCTTGCCGGTACAGTTGGTATGGCGCTGATTTCCATAATCCTTGCGGGGATCGGAATGCTGCTTTAAGGAGGAATACAGAATGAAACACATCCATTTTGACGTTGAAACCGATGGCTTTTACGGCGCATATTGGGCGTGTAAAACGCCCTCTGACTGTGCCATGATCGCCATGATTGGGGATGATCCGGAAGATTATATGGCTCGTTCCTGCGCGAAATGGCTTTTGAAGCAGGACATCCATGTTCTCACCATGTCCCCGGCAAAAAAGGATTATAGTCATCACAACTATCCATTGGAGCGTGTGGAAACAGCAATTCACTGGCTAAAAAACCACGGTATTCGCAAAATCGGTATTGTGGGTGCCTCTACAACGGGTACACTGGCGTTGACAGCCGCATCTTACTTTGCGGATATTACCCTGACTATCGGTATGACGCCCAGCGATTTTATCTGGCAGGGCTTCATGCAAGGCAAGAAAGACGGCTGCAAGGAATGGCCTATCGAGGGTGAATCTCTCTTTTCCTACCAAGGAGAGCCTTTGCCCTATATGCCGTTTGTTTATCAACACCCGCAGTATTGGCAGTGCATTGCAGCCGAAACCAAGCGTACCGGCGATATGGTTAACTCATGGAAACTTTTTGACGATTCCGAAAAGGCACATCCTATTACAGAAGCCGAGTTCATCAAGGTAGAAAATATCAAGGGGAAGCTCCTGCTCATTGGCGCAGAGGATGATGTGCTGTGGGACACAGCGAAATACATTCGGCGTATGGAAAAACGATTGGCAGAACGCCCACACATCTGCGAGGTAGAAACAGCGGTATATCCTTATGCGACGCACTTTGTTTTCCCCGAAGGACTGATAAAGATCATGCTGCCTGTTGGTTCGGGTCTGTTTGTGAAAATGGCATTTCAGAGTGCGAAGAAGCACCCGAAAGAATGCAAATCGGCTCGTGTGGATATTGATCGGCGTATTACCGCCACCATTGAATCATGGAAGAAGGCTGCGATATGAAATACATAGGAATGCCTTTCGGTATGTGGACGCTGTTTGTGCCGTCCTTCCGAAACCAGTTGACAGCGATATTCGGCTATGATACGGACACCGCAAAAACCATCACGAAAAAAGCAAAGCCGAAATACAGGGAGATCATCTCCGAGCTGCCCGAATTTGAAAAAGGCGACCGGTTCAAGATGAACCTCGTCAACTGCGCGATGATCGGCGCGTTCATTCTCTCCATGCCGAAGCGCCCGGATGTGGAGCGGCTGACGGTCTACTACGCCAACGCCATGATGACAAAGCCCATGAAATGGTTCTGCCGCAAGAGCGGAAAAAGCAAATTTACTGCAAAGGACATTGCCGGTATGAAAGCCACTGCCGCTCTGAAAGCTGCTGACCGCAACCCCTACTCGTGGAATATGGACTTTTACGAATACCCCGACGGCAGCGGCTACGAAGGCCGCTTTACAAAGTGCGGCATCTGTGTGCTGATGAAAAAGCTGGGGCTATATGACCTCACTCCCGCGCTGTGCCGTCTGGACTACAGCATGAGCGAGGCGGGCGGCGCGACTGATTTTGTGCGGCAGTACACGCTCGCCTCCGGCGGCCCATATTGCGACTGCGGGTATAAAAAGAAGGGCTTCGTGAAAGCTGGGACGGAGGCAGGACGATGAAGGAAACCTATCTCTCCCGTGATTTTCGGGAGACTGCGGCACAGTGCTTTCCCTCGCAGGCCAAGGAGCTGAATGCATTTTTTGATGCGCGGTTGCATGCACTGCTGGCTGAAAATGCAGAGGCAAGCAAGGAGAAGCAATACCACCTCAAGCGGCAGATATTACCGGGTATTGCGGCCTACGAAGCCTTGCAGCGGGTTATGCCGAAAGAGGAGGCGCTGCAAATCGTTCACGGCTATGTAGAGCGGCTGGCGAGAACGAGCCACAAACAGATTGCCACCCTGCTGCACATACCGGGACTTTACCGCCTTGTTCCCGGCGTTTTTGTCAAATCTACACGGAGTGTCTTTGGTACAGCGGCAGGCTTTGACCCAAAGGAGCTGCAGGTCGGCAACGGGATATGGCGTGTGGATATGATGAAGTGTCCCTATCACGACACCTGCACAGAATACGGCTGCCCAGAGCTGTGTCGCAGCTTTTGCGACAGCGATGACATCAGCTATACCGGGCTGCATCCGAAGCTGATTTGGGAGAGAAGCATGACGCTGGGGCGTGGGGATGACCGCTGCGACTTTTGCATGAAGATCGTGAAATAAATGCGCCGATTTGGTGAGTACGGAGTGCTGTACGATCTGATCAATTACCCGGATTTAACTTGAAAGCCTGCAAATAAAAAGTCAAGCCCCAAATGGGACTTGCTGCAAGGAAA